>Ga0136641_1000375_pt1 | contig 19258 bp, 15 predicted proteins | sample EliLak1302023Y_FD_115312 | JGI IMG/M metagenome (GOLD analysis project Ga0136641, IMG submission 115312) | Freshwater microbial communities from Elizabeth Lake, Yosemite National Park, California, USA - 13020-23Y | ecosystem: Environmental > Aquatic > Freshwater > Lake ...
CACGCAGGACAGGAGTAGCCCATGCCCGCAGTCAGTTCCCGGGGTCGCGGCAGACGCACCATCAGCGAACCCAATATGGTGCCCTTTATCGATGTGATGCTGGTGCTATTGATCATCTTTATGGTGACTGCGCCCCTGATTTCGCCCAGCGTAGTGGACCTGCCCAGCGTAGGCAGTGCCGCCAAGCAGCCCGATATCGTTATCCAGATCATTGTGGGTAAAGACAACACCCTGGAAATCAAAGGCCAGGGTGCTGCCAGTGAGGTGAAGCTGGAGAACCTGGCTAGCGCGGTGCGCAAAGCCCAAGCAGCCCATCCGCCCAATACCAGCGCTGTGGTGATCAGCGCGGACAAAAGCGTGCAATACGAGCGCGTCGTCAAGGTCATGGATACCTTGCAACGTGCAGGTATTGCGCGCATCGGGCTGTCGGTGCAACTCGCACCCTGAACACCATGGCCACGGCCCAGGCGCACAGCGATTTTTTACCGCCGCCCTCGCCCGGATCGGGCCGGGCATTGGTGCTAGCGCTGATCGTGCACGGTTTATTGGTGCTGGCGCTGGCCTACGCCGTACCCTGGCATTTGCAAACGCCAAGCGTCACCTTCAGCGCCGAACTGTGGGCACCTTTGCCAATAGAAGCCGCCCCGCCCGCCTTGTTGCCTGAGCCGCCTGCGCCAGAAGTGGAGAGCACCGTCGCGCCGCCAGCCCCGACACCCGAACCCGCGCGTACCGCGCCACCGCCCAGCCCCGCTAAGGACGCAGACATTGCGACGGCCGAGCGCAAAGCGCAGCAAAAAAAGCAAGACGAACGCGAAAAAGCAGCGCAGGAAAAGAAAAAACTGGAAGAGCGCCGTCTGGCTGACAAGCGCGAACAGGAGCAGCGCAAAGAGGAAGCCCTCAAAGAGGAAAAAGCCAAACTCAGCAAGGTCGAAGAAATCAAACGTCGTAAGGATCTAGAAGCGGCAAAGGCGCAAGAAGCCAAGCGCAAAAAAGAAATAGAAGCGGCTAAAGTCGCCGAAGAGATTCGCCTGAAAGAGCTGGAAATCGCGAAACAACAGGAAGCCGAGCGCCTGCGCGAGGAGCAGGCACAAAGCGAGAAGTTGCGCAAAGACGCCAAAGAGCGCGCCCTCAAACTCGCTGGCGCCGCAGCCGGCAGCGGCAACGCCAATGCAAGTGGCAGCGCGGCGCAAAGCGCCGGGCCCAGCGCAGGCTACGGTGCCAAGGTGGTAGCTGCGATCCGCCCCAATATTTCCTCGATCAAGGAGCTCAGTGCCAGCCTCACCGCAGAATACGATGTGTACACCGACGCCAGCGGCAGAGTCATCAGCGCTAAATTGCGCAAACGCAGCGGCGATGCGTATTGGGATGAGGCTGCGCTCAATGCGATTTTGAAAACCGAGCGGCTGCCGTTCGACGAGAGCGGGCGTGTGCCGTCGCCCATGACGATCAGTCTGCGCCCGCGGGACTGATTGCGCGCCAAGTTACGGTAGTTGCGCTATACGCCGCGCCGAGGCATAAAGTGAATTTTTGATTCCCCAGGCAGCAAAGCGCTAGTAAGGCCATTACCCTTCGCTTGCGCCCGGTCGCAGCCATCGCAGCCGCAGGACGAGATTTTTTGCAGTTTTTCCGCCAATCTGTCCGTCACACACGTAGGCAGCGGCCAACGCGCCATCGCACCCAGTACCCGCATCCTCCAGGCAATCGGCATCAGGGCCTGCGTGGCGTAGACAAAACTCAGACCCACCAATACAGTGACGGCGATAGTTTGAAAGTCCATGCCGAATGCTCTCTTCAGGCCGTCAAAGCGGTGCTAATGCGAAAGGTGAGCCATGCCGCCCCATAGGCCAGGCCAAACAGATAGGCCGCCATCAGCAAGGGATAGCGCCAGGAGTTGGTCTCCCGGCGCACGACCGCCAGCGTGGACAGGCATTGGGGTGCGAACACAAACCAAGCCAGTAAGGCATAGGCCGTGGGCAATGACCAGCTTTGCGCCAGGATGGGCGATAGCGCATCGGCCACGCCGCTGCCCGCCGCAGAAAGCGAGTAAACCGTACCCAGCGCACCCACAGCCACTTCGCGTGCCGCCATACCGGGCACCAGGGCAATCGAAATTTGCCAATTAAATCCAATCGGTGCAAACACATATTGCAGCGCATGTCCCAACATACCGGCCACGCTATACCCTATCGCTGGACCTTGGCTGGCATCCCAACCCGCAGGTGGCACGGGGTAGCTGGACAGAAACCACAAAATCACCATCAATGAAAAAATAATACCGCCCACGCGCTGCATAAAGATGCGCGCGCGCTCCCACAAACCCTGAACGAGGTTGCGCAAACTGGGTAGGCGGTAGGGCGGCAACTCCAACATCAGGGGTTGGTAGGCCGACTTTATCCACACCCGCTTGAATGCCCAGGCCACCGCCATAGCCGACACCACGCCGGCCAGGTATAGGCCAAACAATGTCAGCCCGCGCAGGCTCAGGCCCCACACCATGCGCTCGGGCACGAAAGCGCCAATCAGCAGGGCATACACCGGCAGGCGCGCCGAGCAGGTCATCAAGGGCGCCACCATGATGGTGGCCAGGCGGTCGCGCCAGTTGGCAATGGTGCGGGTGGCCATGATGCCCGGAATGGCGCAGGCAAAGCTACTGAGTAAGGGAATGAATGCGCGGCCCGATAAGCCGACCTTGCCCATGACGTTGTCCAACAAAAACGCAGCGCGCGGCAAGTAGCCCGAGTCTTCCAGCAGCAGAATAAAGAAAAACAAAATCAGAATTTGCGGCAGGAACACCAAGACGCCACCGACACCGGCAATGACCCCGTCGACCAGCAAGCTGCGTAGCGGCCCTTCGGGCATGGAGGCCAGCGTCCAGTCGCCCACGGTGGCCATGGCCTGCTTGATTAAATCCATAGGAAAAGCAGCCCAGGAAAAAACCGCCTGGAAAATCAGAAACAACACAGCCGCCAGCACCAGCACACCAGCTAGCGGATGCATCAGCACGGCGTCAAGCCTATGCTGAAAGCGCGCGCGCTGGGGCGCTAGTGGTGCAACCAGCGAAAGGATGCGCCGCACCTCACGCTGCAGATCGGCAATGGTGGGCGAGTCCTGAGGTGCAGGCGCGATCGCAGCGGCAGTTGCCACTACCGGCAGGCTTTGCAGCACGCTTTGCAATTGCTGCAGCAAAGCGGCGTGGCCCTGGGCCCGCACCGCTACCGTCTCCACCACCGGGCAGCCCAGCTCGGCTTGCAGCCGGGGCACGTCAATAGCCAAACCATTGGCGCGGGCGACATCGGCCATGTTCAGTGCCACTACCAGTGGCCGACCCAAGGCTTTGAGTTCCAGCACCAAACGTAAATTCATACGCATATTGGTGGCATCGACTACCGCCACCAGCACATCGGGCGGCGCCTCGTCCGTGCGCGAACCCATTAGCACATCGCGCATCACCTGTTCATCCGGGGTTGCCGGTGTCAGGCTGTAGGCACCGGGCAAGTCCACCAAAAGCAACTGCGTCCCATCGGCTAAGCGGGCCTGGCCCTCTTTGCGCTCCACGGTGACACCGGCGTAGTTGGCGACCTTTTGGCGAGCGCCCGTGAGCAAATTAAACAGTGCTGTCTTGCCGCAATTGGGGTTACCAACCAAGGCCACCGACCACGGCCTGCTGCGTGCGGACGGATGCGGACCCATGGCAGTTTGCACGTCGCGGCCTAGAGCGGGTTGACTTCGATGCAGCCCGCTTCAAGCAGACGCAAGGCAAACTGGGTATCGCCCACCTGTACCGCCAAAGGCTCGCGCCCGCCGGGACCCCGGCGCAGTAGCTGAACCGGCTCGCCGGGGATAAAGCCCAACTCGCCTAGCCTGCGCACGGTTTGCGCGTGCATGGCGTCTTCGGCGCCGCACAGGCGCGCCACAACCGCATGCGCGCCGCTGGGCAATTCGGACAAGAAACAGGAGGCCCTGGGGGCAAGCATGGGGTGAGCGCTGGGTAGTTTGCAATCTAAATGAGAGTGTATCTCATTTAGATTCACGATGGCCCTAGCTTTGGGCGGATCAAGGCCTATGGGTAAAAGGAGGAGGCCCACGCAAGCAAAGGGGTCCTAGGCGCTTGGGCGTGAACCCAGCTCCGCCATGACGCCGGGCTTACTCGTAGGCCACCACCGCCCGGCCTTGATCGGCATGGGCCCGCCAACGGGCCAATGCGGCATCGCTGGGATAAAAGCGCGCGCCATCGCCCAGTTGCACTTCAGCGCACGCGCCTTCGGCGGCTAGGTCGCTAGGGCCGCTGCCTGAGGGGCATTCCAGGACAAAGCGCACTGCCAGGCCGCGCACCAATTCGCCCTGCTCGCTCATTTCGCGCTTGGCAGGAAACTCGCGCAGCAACTGCGCCACGTCGGGCACACGTCCGTTGGCTTTGACGCCCACGCGCAAATAGCGCCCAAAGCGGCAGCGCGCCTGCTCTAGGTCCCACATCTGGGTGATCGTAAATTGCATACCGCCCGAGAAGCGATCGGCCTGAACTTTGCCCATGGCAATGAGCAGCGCATCTTCTTTGAACCAATGCTTGTGCGCGTTGATCAATGGTTCTTCGGCACGCGCCTCGATGGCGCCGGATTTGTCGTCCAGTTTGAAAAGGGCCAGTTTCCCGCGCTGGCCATTGATGATGCGCATATCCGTCACGATGCCTGCTAGTAACTGCGGCTCGCGGGTTTCCAGCAATTCCTCAATCGGACGCTTGGCAAAGCGACGCACTTCCTGGGCCACTTCATCAAACAAGTGACCGGACAAATAAAAACCGATGGCCGTTTTTTCTTGGGTGAGCCGCTCCTTCACGCCCCAAGGCAAGGCAGCCACCAATTCGGGCTCCTGGGTGCTGGAGCCGTGTCCGTCGCCATCGTCCATATCAAACAACCCGACCTGGTGCACATTGGCACTGGCCGCCGCTGAAAATTCAAAAGCCCGGTCCACCGAGGCCAGCAGGCAGGCGCGGTTGAGTTCCAAAGTGTCAAAAGCGCCGGCTTTGATCAGTGCCTCAATGCAGCGCTTGTTGATACGGCTGCGCTCGACGCGGCGACAAAAATCAAACAGGCTGGTAAATGGCCCAGGCTCTGCCGTCGGCCCGCGCCCTTCGCGCGCCGCCACAATCGCCTCGATGGCCTGCTGACCTGTACCTTTGATGGCTCCCAAGCCATAGCGGATTTCAAGGTTGGAGATCGGCTCAAAGCGATGTACGCCCCGGTTGATATTGGGTGGCTCAAACTGGATGCCCAGGCGCTCTGCATCTTCAAACAAGAGTTTGAGCTTGTCGGTGTTGTCCATCTCCACCGTCATATTGGCGCAGAAAAACTCGGCCGTGTAATGCACCTTGATCCAGGCCGTGTGATAAGCCAACAACGAATAGGCGGCCGCATGCGACTTGTTAAAACCGTAGCCGGCAAAGCGCTCCATCAAGTCAAAAATTTCGTCCGCTTTTTCCTCACTGATGTCGTTCTTGGCAGCACCAGCACGAAAAATGGCGCGGTGCTCGGCCATTTCCTCGGCTTTTTTCTTGCCCATGGCGCGGCGCAGCATATCGGCGCCGCCCAAGGAGTAGCCACCCAGAATCTGTGCGGTCTGCATCACCTGTTCTTGGTACACCATGATGCCGTAGGTCTCGGACAGCATCTCTGCCACCAGGGGATGCGGGTACTCCACTTCCTCGCGCCCGTGCTTGCGCGCGACAAAGCTGGGGATCAAGTCCATGGGACCGGGACGGTACAGGGCATTGAGGGCAATCAGATCTTCCAAACGCGTGGGCTTGGCATCGCGCAGCATGCCCTGCATGCCACGGCTTTCAAACTGGAACACTGCTTCGGTCTGCCCAGCGGAAAACAGGCGGTACACCGCCTCGTCATCAAGTGGCAAGTCTTCGTAATTGAAGTGCTCCTGGCCGCGGTGGCGCGCTCGGATCAGGCCGCGCGCAATTTCTAATATCGTGAGCGTTGCCAGCCCCAAAAAGTCAAATTTCACCAGGCCAATGGCCTCGACATCGTCTTTGTCAAACTGGCTCACTGCCGATTCGCTGCCCGGCTGTTGGTAGAGCGGACAAAAATCCGTCAGCTTGCCCGGCGCGATCAGCACGCCCCCAGCGTGCATGCCGACGTTGCGCGTCAAGCCTTCCAGTTTGCGCGCTAGCTCCAACAGTGTCTTGACGTCCTCCTCCTGCGCTTCGCGCTGCGCGAGCAGAGGCTCGGCTTCGCTGGCGTACACGGTTTTGTCGTCTTTTTTGCGATCGGCAGCGGGCGGCGGCAACTGCAGCGTGACCGCGGTGCCGGGCTTGTTTGGAATGAGTTTGCTAATGCCATCGCAAAAGTTATAGCCCAAGTCCAGCACGCGCCCTACGTCGCGAATCGCGGCCCGTGCGGCCATGGTGCCAAAGGTCACGATTTGGCTTACCGCCGCTTTGCCGTATTTTTCTTTGACGTAATCAATCACCCGATCGCGGTTGGTCTGGCAAAAGTCAATGTCAAAGTCGGGCATAGAAACCCGCTCAGGATTGAGGAAGCGCTCGAACAGCAAGTTGTAGCGCAGTGGGTCCAGATCGGTAATTTTCAGGGAATAGGCCACCAGCGAACCAGCCCCCGAACCACGCCCCGGCCCCACCGGGCAGCCATTGGTTTTCGCCCAGTTGATAAAGTCGCCCACAATCAAAAAATAGCCCGGAAAGCCCATGGTGATGATGGTTTGCAGCTCAAACTCCAGGCGCTCTTGGTAGCGCACCATTTCCTGGGCCCGCTGGGCCTCATCCGGGTACAGATGCTCCATGCGATCTTGCAGCCCAGCTTGGGAGGTATGGCGAAAGTATTCTTCGGGGCTCATGCGTACGCCGTCTACCAAGGGCGTGGGGAAATCGGGCAATTGCGGCTTACCAAGCACCAGGCTCAAGTTGCAGCGCTTAGCGATTTCCAGCGTATTGGCCAATGCCGAAGGAATATCGGCGAACAATTCCTGCATCTGGGCAGTGGACTTGAAATACTGTTCGCGGGTAAATCTGCGAACCCGGCGCGGGTTGCTAAGCAACTCGCCGTCGGAAATACACACACGGGCCTCGTGCGCCTCAAAATCATCCGCCTGCGCGAACTGCACCGGCTGCGTGGCCACCACCGGCAAATGCATGCGGGCGGCCAGTTGCACGGCGGCCCGCACATGGGCTTCATCCTCTGGGCGACCGGCGCGTTGCAATTCCAAATAAAAACGGTGCGGGAACAGGCTGGATAACTGTAAAGCGCAGTCATGCGCGCGCGCAAGGTCGCCTTGCGCCAGGGCCTGGCCCACCGGGCCTGCCTGTGCGCCAGATAGGCAAAGCAAACCGGCGCTCAGCTCCTGCAACCACTCTTTGCGCAGCAGCACCTGCGCTTTACCGGTGTTTTGTGTGTGGGCGCGTGCCAGCAATTCCGAGAGATTCAAATAGCCTTGGGCGTTTTGCACCAGCAGCACCATGCGCGAGCTTAGGGAATCATCAGCCGCAAATCCTTCTACCAGCACTTCAGCGCCGATCAGCGGCTTGACGCCCTGCGCGCGGCAGGCGCGGTAAAACTTGACGGTGGCAAATAGGTTATTGAGGTCTGCAATGGCGATTGCCGGTTGGCCGTCAGCAGCGGCCAATTGCGCCACCTCATCGACTCGGATGGTGCCATCAACGACGGAAAACTCGGTGTGCAGACGCAGGTGAACAAACATGCATGCATTGTAGGTAGCGCCGCTGCCCGGTACCGCAGCCCAGCAGGCCTCAAAACGCCGCCTTTCAGGGTGGGCGCGGGCGTGCTTTCTTGGCTGGCTATAATGAGGGGCTTTGCTGCTTACGCTTGCCCTCTGATAAGCGCCCGGCAGCAACGGGTTACCGCCACCCGGATTTTGGCGAGGTGAGGTTTGGTTGCGCTGACTTGTCAGGCACAGCCAAACCGTTTCAAAGTATCGGAGTGTCCTTATGGCACGCGTATGTGAAGTCACGGGCAAAGGCCCCATGGTCGGAAACAATGTTTCTCATGCCAACAACAAAACCAAGCGCCGTTTTCTGCCCAATCTGCAGTATCGCCGTTTCTGGGTTGAATCTGAAAACCGCTGGGTGCGTCTGCGTATATCGAACGCCGGCCTGCGCCTGATCGACAAAAACGGCATTGACGCCGTGCTCGCAGACCTGCGCGCACGCGGCCAGGCATAAGGAGTAGCACCATGGCAAGCAAAGGCGGACGCGAAAAAATCAAGCTCGAATCGACAGCGGGCACCGGTCACTTCTACACGACCAGCAAAAACAAGAAAACCATGCCAGAGAAAATGCTGATCAAGAAATTTGATCCCAAAGCGCGCAAGCATGTGGACTACAAAGAAACCAAGTTGAAGTAATACTTCAAACTGGTAGCAAAAAAAACCCGCGCAAGCGGGCTTTTTTTTGGGGGGAAAGGTGGACCGATAAAGTGGCCCTCTTTCGAAACAGCTCAGACCAGCACCGGCAGCCGGTGGCCCACTCAGGCTAAGCGGGTCGCCCGCAGCTTGAAAGAGAACTCACGCAATGTGGCGATACCGCTGTCCTCGGCACGGTGACACCAAAGCGCTAAATCGGCGGTAAGTTGCTCGCGGGAAACGGCGGTGTTGAGCCACATCTGACGCAATTCCTCACGCATGGTGACCATCTTGTCGAGCACGGGCGAGGCCGCACGGGCCAGGGCCAAGGGCGCGACAGCCGCCGCCGGGATTTTTTCTGCATCGCGATGCGCCCACAACCTGGCTGCTTTGATGGCCGCCGTATCCGCGCTACGCGCTTTCATGGCCGCGAGTTCATGGCGTACGGTCGCTTGCATTTGCTTGGCAAAACCGGCCATGATTTCATAGCGGTTGGCAATCAGCGCTTCTAGCGTCTTTTCGTCCGCCACGGGGCGGACATCGCCATAGGCAGCTTTGGGCGGTGTTTTCTTTACATGCGCCAGACCTGCGAACTGCAAGATAGAGATGTACATCCAACCAATATCAAACTCATAGGGTTTGACCGAGAGCTTGGCCGAGGTGGGGTAGGTGTGGTGGTTGTTATGGAGCTCTTCGCCCGCAATGATGATGCCCCACGGAGAAATATTGGTGCTAGCGTCAGGGGACTCAAAGTTGCGATAGCCCCAAAAGTGCGCGGCACCGTTGATGATGCCCGCTGCGGTGATCGGTGTCCAGGCCATTTGCACCGCCCACACCGTCAGGCCCAGAGCGCCAAACAGCGTCAGATTGATAACCAGCATCAAACCCACGCCCTGCCAAGAAAAACGGGTGTAGAGATTGCGTTCAATCCAGTCGTCCGGCGTGCCATGGCCATAACGCGCCATAGTTTCTTTGTTCTTGGACTCAGCCCGATACAACTCGGCACCCTGGAACAGCACTTTGCGGATACCGTAAACCTGCGGGCTGTGCGGATCATCTGCCTGCTCGCACTTGGCGTGGTGCTTACGGTGTATCGCCGCCCATTCTTTGGTGACCTGACCGGTGGTCAGCCACAACCACAAACGGAAAAAATGGGCCACCGCAGGGTGCAGGTCTAAAGCGCGGTGCGCCTGATGGCGATGCAAAAACACGGTCACACTGATCATGGTGACATGGGTCAGTGCCAAGGTGAATAAAACGATTTGCCACCAAGCCAAGTGCCAGGTGCCATGGCCCAGCCACTCAAGAATGGCGTTGAACATCGCCGAATCGATCAAAAACATGGATCTGCATCTTTCATTAAGTGAGGCCTTCGCGCATAGGGCACAGCCCTATCAGCGCCCTAGGCGACCGCGATATTGTAAAAAGGTGACCGTGGTTTGTCGCATAAAAAGGGGCTAAGCGCGGCAAATAAGGCAAATAAATCATTTAAATCTAAAAAAATATTATTTTTTCTGCCAAACAGCCGCAAAAAAGCCATCTGTCGCATGCCTTTGGGGCCATAAGCGCAGGTATTGACCGCTTTCAGGGCCTCCGGCGCACAAACTTGCAGCATCGGCCACCTTGAGGCCGTCCAGGACGGTGGCAACCTGCAAAGGCTCAAAACTCGGGTTGGCATCGCTAAAGGCCTGGGCAATCTCTTCGTTTTCCTGGGGCAATAAGCTACAAGTGGCGTAAACCAGACGCCCGCCCACTTTCAGCAATCGAGAGGCGCTTTGCAAAATCGCAGTCTGCAAAACCGCCATTTCTTGCACCGACTGCAGGCTTTGGCGCCATTTCAGGTCCGGATTACGTCGCAAGGTGCCCAGGCCGGAGCAAGGCGCATCCACCAGTACGCGGTCGATCTTGCCGGATAAGCGCTTGACCCGGTCGTCGCGCTCATGTGCAATCGCCGCAGGGTGCACATTGGATAAGCCGCTGCGCGCCATGCGCGGCTTGAAAGCGTCCAGACGGTGCGCCGAGGTGTCAAAGGCATACAGACGGCCGGTGCTGCGCATGGATGCGCCGATGGCCAAGGTCTTGCCGCCCGCCCCCGCGCAAAAATCCACCACCATTTCACCGCGCTTGGCATCGAGCAGCATAGCCAAAATTTGCGAGCCTTCGTCCTGAACTTCAAAGTCGCCGCGCACAAAGGCTTCGTGCTTGTTGAGCGCAGGCTTTCCCGCAATGCGTAAACCCCAGGGCGAATACGGCGTAGGCAGGGCTTTAATGCCCGAAGCGGCCAGGGCTTTTTGCACATCGGCGCGCTTGGCCTTGAAGTCGTTGACGCGCAAATCCAAGCCCGCGCCCTGGTTCATTTGCTCCACCAGGGGCCAGAAGTCCCCCCCCAATTGGTCTTTCAGGGGTTGCACCAGCCATTCGGGCAGGTTGTGGCGGTGGCGTTCCATCAAATCGTCTGGCTTGACTTTCTCGCATGCGTCCAGCCAATTTTTTTCTTGGTCCGTTAAGGCGCTGCGTAAAAAATCGCCCGGCCCATAAAAGCCCAGTATCGCTAGGCGTCGCTCTTTAGGCCCACTGCCCGAGGGTGCCAAGTGGTCAAACAAGAGCTTTTTTCGCAGCACGGTGTACGCGGTTTCAGCCATAGTGGCGCGTTCGCGTGGCCCCAGGCCTTTGTGGTCGCGGAAAAACCGAGACACCGTGGCGTCGGCGGGATGTTCAAATCGCAGGGTCAGGCGCACCAATTCGGCGCAGGCCTCTAATAAAGCTTTTGGATGCATAAGCAGCGCATTGTCCCATGCAAGATGAAGACCTTCCCCCTTTGATTCAGACGCCGCCCGGTCTATACCGCCATTACAAAGGCGGCATGTACGCGGTCTTGGCGACCACGCGCCACAGCGAAAGCCTAGAACCCATGACTTTGTACCGTGCGCTCTACGGCGCCCACTGCCTGTGGGTGCGCCCCGCTGCCATGTTTGACGAGATGGTGACGTGGGAGGGCGTGCAACAACGCCGCTTTAGCCGCATCGGCGACTTGCCCGCTGACGCAATGAATCTGGCTAGCCAAGTCCCGCCGCTAGCAGCTTGCGCACGGCGCGCGGGTAGATGACATGTTCAGTGGCGAGCACCCGGGCCGCCAGGCTGTGCGCATCGTCATCGGGTAACAGCGGCACCACCGACTGCTCCAGTATGGCGCCCTCGTCTAACACCTCCGTTACGCGGTGCACCGTGGCACCGGCAAATTTGCAACCAGCGGCAATGGCGCGCTCGTGGGTGCGTAAACCGGTAAACGCGGGTAGCAGCGAAGGGTGGATATTGATTAATCGCCCAGCGTGTGCTTGCACAAAGCCCGGCGTCAATATCCGCATAAAGCCGGCCAGCAAAAGCAGCGGCGGCTTAGCGCCTTCGGCATAGGATGCGACGGCCTGCGCCAATGCGGCGTCAAATTGCGCGCGGTCCGCAAAGTCTTGGTGCGCAATGGTTTGGGTGGCAATTCCTTGTTCCTGCGCCCAGCGCAAGCCCCGGGCGTCCACCCGGTTGCTGATGACCGCAGCCACCCGCGCACCATAACGGCTTGCCCAGTCCTCGCGCTGCGCTGCACGGACCAAGGCCGCCATATTGGAGCCGCCGCCAGAAATCAAAATCACAATCGATTGCATAGGTGGGCGATTATCCAGCGCAGCGCGCCCAAGCCAAATACCTGCCTAGGGCAAGCCTTTGTCGCAACACTGACAGAAAAAAACGAACGACCGTGCTAAAACCATGTCAGGGGCACAATACCCCCATCAATCGACCATCTGGAGACGCCTTTATGGATTTGGCTTTTACCCCCGAAGAGTTGGGATTTCGCGAAGAGATACGCGCCTGGGTGCACGCCCAACTGCCACAGGACATCGCACACAAGGTACACAACGCTTTGCAATTGACGCGGGAAGACATGCAGCGTTGGGGAAAGATTTTGGGCAAAAAAGGCTGGCTTGGACACGCCTGGTCCAAGGAATTCGGTGGCCCGGGTTGGAACGCGATCCAAAAACATCTGTTCGAAGAAGAGTGCGCCTTGGCCGGCGCCCCGCGTGTGGTGCCCTTCGGGCCGGTCATGGTGGCGCCCGTGATCATGGCGTTTGGCAATGCCGAGCAGCAGCAGCGGTTTTTACCGGGCATCGCCAGCGGTGAAGTCTGGTGGAGCCAGGGCTACAGCGAACCAGGCTCAGGTTCAGACCTGGCCTCTCTCAAAACCCGCGCCGAGCGGGTGGGTGACAAGTACATTGTCAATGGCCAAAAGACCTGGACTACGCTGGGCCAGTATGGCGAATGGATTTTCTGTTTGGTGCGCACCGCCACCGAAGGCAAGCCGCAAAACGGCATTAGCTTTTTGCTGATTGACATGAAGTCGCCCGGCGTCACGGTGCGCCCCATCATCCTGCTGGACGGATCTGCCGAAGTAAACGAGGTGTTTTTTGACAATGTTGAAGTGCCGGCGGAAAACCTGGTCGGCGAGGAAAACAAAGGCTGGAATTACGCCAAATACCTGTTGGCCCACGAGCGCACCAATATTGCAGACGTGAACCGTGCCAAACGCGAACTCGAGCGACTCAAACGCATCGCCAAAATAGAAGGCTTGTACGACGACATGCGCTTTCGGGACGAAATCGCTAAGCTCGAAGTCGATGTCGTGGCACTGGAGATGATGGTGCTGCGCGTACTCTCCGCGGAAAAATCAGGGAAGCAGTCCCTGGACATTGCGGGCTTGCTAAAAATCCGCGGCAGCGAAATTCAGCAGCGCTACAGCGAACTGATGATGCTGGCCGCCGGGCCTTTTGCCTTGCCCTTGATCCGCGAGGCCATGGAAGCGGGCTGGCAAGGTGACCATGTGGGGCATGCGCATTGCGCGCCCTTGGCATCGACCTATTTCAATATGCGCAAGACCACCATTTATGGTGGTAGCAACGAAGTGCAGCGCAATATCGTCTCGCAATTTGTACTGGGCTAACTGGCCGCCGACCCTGAAGGAAACACACCATGGATTTCGATTTTTCTGACGACCAAGAACAACTGCGCGACGCGGTGCGCAAATGGGTGGACAAGGCGTATAGCTTTGAGCGGCGCCGTAGCATTGAAACTGCTGGCGGCTTTGACCGTAGCGCCTGGAACGAGCTGGCAGAGCTTGGCCTGTGTGGCCTGTACGTCAACGAAGAGGACGGTGGCATGGGCATGGGCCCGGTCGAGGGCATGGTGGTGATGGAAGAGTTGGGGCGTGGCATCGTGCTAGAGCCCTTGGCGCAAGCCCTAAGCTGCGGCGCGCTGCTAGCGGGCTATGCCGACGAGCAGACCAAAGCGCAATGGCTACCCAAGCTGTGTGATGGCGAAGCCCTGATAGTTCTGGCCCACCAGGAGCATGGCAAGCGCTATCGACTGGACACCTCTGGCTGCACCGCTATCGCAACGGGTAGCGCGTACCACATCAGCGGCACAAAAAGCCTGGTTCCTGCGGGGGATAAGGCCGACGCGTTTTTGCTTTCGGCCATGGCCGAAGGCCAGTTGGCCTTGTTTCTGGTGGAGCGGCAGGCCAACGGCGTGCAGACACGCGGCTACGGCACGCAGGATGGCGGTCGCGCCGCCGAGCTGCACCTGCACCATGCGCCAGCCACACTGGTCGCACGCCAAGGGCTTACGGCCTTGGAACATGCGGTAGACATCGGCATCGCTGCCTTGTGTGCCCAAGCAGTGGGCGCCATGGACAAGACCTTGGCCATGACGGCGGAATATATGAATACCCGCAAACAGTTTGGTGCGACCTTGTCTAGCTTTCAGGCCCTGCGCCACCGGGCCGCGGATATGAAAATGCAAGTGGAACTAGGCCGCTCCATGAGTTATTACGCCAGCCTCAAGCTCAATGCGCCCGCGCCCGAGCGCCGTGCCGCCATGGCCCGTGCCAAGTACCAAATTGGCCAGTCCATGCGCTACGTAGGCCAGCAGGCCGTGCAATTGCACGGCGGCATCGGCGTGACCAACGAGTACATGGTCAGCCATTACTTCAAGGCCATGACCCAAATGGAAATGTGCCTGGGCGATAGCATGCACCAACTCGGCGAAGTCTCGGCCCGTATGCAGGACACGGCCGGGGTGTTTGCCTGAGGCTTGGCACTTGGTAAACCCGGCGGCAAGCCGGGTTCAGGCCGCCCGCGACTTTGCGGCAGCTAGGCAATGAATTATTCCAGTGCAGCATTGCGCCTCGCCTGCGCCAACCAGCGCTTTTGCTAAGCGCTGACTACGCACACCGCCCAAGCCTGCTGAATACCTGCCGCAAGGGCGCCATGCTGTTCGCTTGTTGACAGCCCCATACCTCGCTACCCCAACCCGGCCACCAAGCCCAGGCCTGGCCGGTGCGCCTTACTGCGCTCCACCGGAAGCAGACACCATGTAGCCATGCTTTGCAGATAAGATGATTGCGCCGCGAATGGCCGCTTCGCGCCCTACTTGGCCATCACAATCCAGTAGCTTCGACAAACTTTGCCCCACTTAAAAATGAAAAAAACGCGTTCAAATTCGTTGCGAAACGCCAGCCTTGGTTTTAGCCTGTCGGTCCTGTTGCTAGCGGCTTGCGGCAACAAAGAGTCGGCGCCTGCGGGTGCTGCTGCTCCCCCCCCTGGCAGCAGCGCAAGCCTAGCGCCTGCCAGTGCCGGTGCACCGGCGACTGCCGCGCCCGCCAGCGGGGCATCCGGTGCGGCAGCGCCGATGCCCCCAGTGACCGTCAGCACCGTGGCCGTGGAGCAAAAAGATTTGGCCGTGCGCTTGCGGGCTACTGGTGTGGTCTCGCCCATCAACAGCGTGGACATCAAAGCGCAAACGAATTCCATCATCGCCAAAGTGCATGTGCGCGACGGCCAATTTGTCAAAAATGGCGATCTGTTGTTTACCCTGGACGCGCGCACCGAAGAGGCCAATATTGTCAAAGCCCAAGCCCAGCTGGACAAAGACGCTGCTTCGCTCGCGGATGTACAGCGCCAGCTCAAGCGCACGCAAGAATTAGCCGCGCAAAACTTTATCGCCCAAGGGCAGGTCGATACGGCCATTGCGAACGTCCAAGTATGGACGGCAACCGTCAATGCGGACAAAGCGGCAATCGACGCGGCTCGGGTGGCCCAATCCTATGCACGCATCCTGGCACCCCAATCGGGCCGCATCGGCACTGTCAATGTCTCCAATGGCGCAACGGTACAAGCTAACCTTACCACCTTGCTCACCATCACGCAGGTCAACCCCATTGCCGTCACCTTTACCCTGCCCCAGCGCAATATCGCCGACGCCCTTTCCGCGCTCAAGGCAGGCGGCGCGCCAGTGACAGCCACACTGGCGGACAACGGCGGCCAATTCAAAGGCAAACTGCAATTTGTAGATAGCCAAATTGATGCTACATCCGGCTCTGTCAAAGCAAAAGCGTATTTCAAAAACGACGAAGAAAAACTCTGGCCTGGCGCGTTTGTCGAGGTGCAGCAGACCCTGCGTGAAATTAAGGAAGCCTTGGTGATTCCCCAAAGCGCCGTGATTTACAGCGCCAAAGGGCCGTTCGCCTACGCGGTAGAAAACGGTAAAGCCATTGCGCGGCCCCTGAAAATTGTGCAAGCGCAAGGGGCTGAAATTGCGGTAACAGGCGTCACCCTGGGCGAGTCGATTATTGTGGAAGGCAAACAAAACGTGCGCCCCGGCGCACCGGTGCTAGAGCGCAGCAAAGACGCGGCTAAAGATCCCAAGGCCGCAGCCAGCAGCCCTGAAGCCCCCGCGTCCAAAGCGAGCGCGCCATGAATTTTTCCGAGATTTTTATCCGCCGTCCGGTGATGACGGTGCTCTTGAACCTGAGTATTTTTCTGGCGGGGGTAATCGGTTTGCGCAGCATTCCGGTGGCTGCGCTGCCCAGTTATGACACGCCGGTGATCAATGTGACGGCCTCCCTGCCCGGTGCCAATCCGGACACCATGGCTACGTCGGTTGCCTTGCCGCTAGAGAAGCAGTTTCAGACGGTTCCCGGTCTCAAGACCATTAGCTCCACCAGCACCCTGGGCCAAACCTCACTAACCTTGGAATTTGAAGAAGGCCGCAATATCGATGCCGCCGCCGTCGATGTGCAGGCCGCCTTGCTGCGCGCCCAGCGCAACTTGCCGCCGGACATGAGCAATCCGCCGTCCTATCGCAAGGTCAACCCCGCAGACTCCCCTATTTTGTTTCTGAGTCTGACCTCGCCCTCGCTCTCGCCGCAAGAGTTGCAGGACTATGCCGAACACCTGATCTCGCCCACCATGTCCACCATCGACGGCGTGGCGCAAGTGACTATTTACGGTGCCAAACGTTTTGCGGTGCGGGTGCGTGTCAGGCCAGAAGCACTGGCGAGCATGGGCATCGCGCTAGACGATGTGAGCGCCGCCTTGCGCGCCGCCAATGTGAATACACCCGTAGGCACCTTGGATGGACCGACTCAAACCCTGGTGTTGCAGGCGAATAAACAATTAAGTACTGCGCGCGAATTTGGCAACCTCATCATTAGCAACAAAGGCGGCAACCCGGTACGCCTGCGCGATGTAGCCAAGGTCGAAGACAGCGTGGAAAACATGCGTGCCTGGGCCACCTTCAATGGCGAGAATGCCATCACGATTGCCGTCCAACGTCAGCCTGGCGCCAATACCGTCAAGGTGGTGGACACCATACGTGCCGCCCTGCCCAATTTGCGATCGCAGATGCCCGGCTCGGTAGTGATGACCCCGATCAATGACCGCTCCATCTCGGTGCGCGACGCTCTGCATGATGTATCGCTCACCATGGCCGGTACCGTGGCCTTGGTGGTGCTGGTGATTTTTTTATTCCTGCGCCGCTTTGTGGCCACCGCTATTCCCACGCTGTCTCTGCCCATTTCACTGATGGGTGCCATCGCTTTGCTATGGGGCATGAGTTACAGCTTGGACAATATTTCCCTGTTGGGTATGACACTGGCCGTGGGCCTGGTAGTGGACGATGCCATCGTGGTACTCGAGAACATCATCCGCCACGTAGAAGACGGAGAGGCGCCCTTCAGTGCAGCCATCATGGGTTCGCGGGAAGTAGGCTTCACGATTGTGTCAATTTCTACTTCTTTGATAGCAGTCTTCATTCCCATATTTTTTATGCCGGGCGTGATCGGTTTGCTGTTCCACGAATTCGCGGTGGTGGTCAGCCTGGCTATTTTGGTGTCGGCCTTTGTATCCCTGTCGCTGGTGCCCATGCTGGCCAGCCGCTTTTTAAAGGCGGAGTCGCACCAGGCCAAACCGGGCGCGATCGTGCGTTCGTTTGAACGCGGCTTTGACGCCATGCTCGCGGGCTACACCCGCATGCTCAACCTATCGCTGCGTTGGCGCAAAACCGTTTTGTTGATTGCAGTTGCCACTTTCTTTGGCACGGTGTACTTGGTCAACATTATTCCCAAAGGTTTTTTCCCAGAAGAGGACATCGGACAAATCACCGTCAGCACCGAGGCCAACGAAGACATTTCCTTTGCCGCCATGGTCAAGCTGCAAGAGCGCGCTGCCAACATCATCCGTAACGATGAAAACGTGGCTGCAGTGAACTCTTTTATTGGCGGCAACAACGGCCAGAACGCGGGTCGTATGTTTGTCGCGCTCAAACCTTCTTCTGAGCGCCTTCCGGCGAAAAAAGTGATTGAGAACTTGCGTAAAAAATTGCGCTCTATCGCCGGCTTGAACGTATTTATGCGGCCGGTTCAAAACTTGCAATTGGGTGGGCGTACCAGCAAGGCGCAGTTTCAGTATGTGCTACAAAGCGTGCGCGCCGATGAACTGAACACCTGGGCCGGTAAGTTGCAAGAAAAATTGCGTGCTGACCCCCTGTTTCGAGACGTCACTAGCGATGGGCAATTCCGCGCTCTGCAAGCGCAGCTCAAAATCGACCGCGACAGGGCCAACAGCCTAGGGGTCAGCATGGAGGCGGTGCGCTCGGCCCTGTTCAGCGCGTTTGGCGAGCGCCAGGTGTCCACCATCTACCTGCCCACCGACAGCTACCAGGTCATCATGGAAGTGGCGCCAGAAGCCAAGCAAGATGAGCAGGCCCTGGCGGGCATTTATGTGCGCTCCAATACCGGCGCTCTAGTACCCATTAGCAACTTCACCACGGTCGAGCGCACGATGGGTGCCACCGCCATCAACCACGTCGGCCAATTGCAAGCCGTCACTATTTCCTTCAATCTGGCGCCGGGCGCAGCCCTGGGCGATGCGACCACCAAAATCGACCAGGCCCGCGAAACTATCCAGTTGCCTTCGTCCATCATCACCTCCTATGGCGGCGATGCAGCGGTGTTCAAAAGCTCACAGGGTGGCCAGGTAGTACTGATCGTCGCGGCGCTGCTGGTGATTTATGTGCTGCTGGGCGTGCTCTATGAGAGCTACATCCACCCGCTGACGATTCTGGCGGGGCTCCCCTCAGCGGCCATGGGGGCATTGGCGACTTTAATGTTGTTCGGGCAAGACCTGACGCTCATCGCCACCATTGGGGTGATGATGCTGATCGGCATCGTGAAGAAAAACGCCATCATGATGATTGACTTCGCCTTGCAAGCCCAACGAGAAGAAGGCATGAGCCCGGAGCAAGCGATTCACGCTGCCTGCCTGATGCGTTTTCGTCCGATCATGATGACCTCGCTGGCGGCCCTGTTCGGTGCATTGCCGATTGCCCTGGGTGTAGGTGCGGGCGCCGAATTGCGTCAGCCCCTGGGCCTGGCCGTGGTCGGCGGACTGGTGTTTTCGCAAGCGATAACGCTATTTATTACGCCGGTCATTTATCTGGCCATGAACCGTTTTAGCGGTACCGGCCCGATTACCGACCCGACGCTCGACGTATCCTG
>Ga0136641_1000376_pt1 | contig 19243 bp, 18 predicted proteins | sample EliLak1302023Y_FD_115312 | JGI IMG/M metagenome (GOLD analysis project Ga0136641, IMG submission 115312) | Freshwater microbial communities from Elizabeth Lake, Yosemite National Park, California, USA - 13020-23Y | ecosystem: Environmental > Aquatic > Freshwater > Lake ...
AGTAAGGTTGTAACTTAATGCAGTGTGCGTGGATTAGCGCTGCTGCTACCTAGCGCACTTCCTAGAAACTCTTCTTCATCAGCACTATCGGCATCATCATTGGGCATCCCGAAAGTAAAACTCTCACCACCCACTGGATGCCGATTTTCTATCTCGTCATCAGTAGCAGCACGGACATCCTGTACCTGAACCCAAAAACGCAGGGCCATACCAGCTAAAGGATGATTGCCATCCAGCACCACTTGATTATCTGCAACGTCGGTCACTGTATAAATTAAGGGCTCGTCATCGGCGTCAGTTTCTTCTGCAATAGCATTTTCTGCATCGGCATCAGGTATGCCTTCAAATTGCATCCCTACCTCGAGGGGCTCAGGAAAACGCGTGCGTGGTTCAATCTTGAGGAGGTCCGGATCGTAATCACCAAAAGCCTCATTTGGCTCTAACTGAATAGTGGCCTCATAGCCAATATCCTGACCATCTAATAGAGATTCAATTTTCGGAAAAGTACCCTCATAGCCACCATGCAGGTATACCATCGGAGAATCTGGCTCTTCGATCACGTTGTTTTGGGCATCGGTTAGCTTATAACGCAGCGATACGATAGTATTTTTTTCAATCTTCATGCGAATTCTGTCGAGCATTTGTTTTTAATTGGTTTTTACTGTCTTTTACTTTATGACTTCATTTTACTTGAGCAAGCCCTACCAGCCACCCCAAGCACCACAAAACCTGCCTCTGAATGAGCCGTGGGCCCTATTTGGGGGTATTAGCCCTGCACAGTTTATGACAAGATACTGGCATAAAAAGCCATTACTAGTACGTGCTGCCATTCCTGCCTTCCCACTTGCCAATCAAAGCGGTAAGCCACTAGCTAGCCCTATTTCAGCTTTAGAACTGATGACTCTTGCGGGACAAGACACTATAGAGTCACGACTTATTAAAGCCAATCCGTGGCGCTTTGATAATGGTCCTATTGCCAAAAAATTCATCCCCTCCCTCAGTAAGCCAGACTGGACTTTACTGCTTCAGGGGATGGAAGGCCATCACCACTCGGCCGCAAATATCTTATCTTGGTTTCGCTTTATTCCAGATGCCCGCTTAGATGACTTAATGATCAGCATTGCAGGATTGGGTGGTGGGGTTGGACCCCACTTTGATTCCTATGATGTCTTCTTAATTCAGATGTCTGGCAGAAGGCAATGGCGTATTTCTGCACAGAAAGATTTGAGCCTGAGCCCTAATCTGCCGCTCAAAATTTTGCAGAACTTTCAAGCAGAACAAGAGTGGATTCTGGAGCCGGGTGACATGCTGTATTTACCACCGCATATTGCGCATGATGGTGTAGCACTCGATGCCGGATGTCAGACTTGGTCCGTTGGCTTTCGCTCACCCAGCTTTAAAGAGCTTTTGCAAGAAGGTTTATGGCGCTTAGCTGAATCTCTGGAAGACATTTCTGAGCTTGAAAAGAAATTTGCAGATCCGATGCAAAAGGCAACTGCTTCCGCCGAGCAATTGCCTGAAGAATTAATTGCGCAACTCAAGGTGAAGTTAAGTGCATTGAAGTTGAACCAAATAGATCGTTTTTTACCTGGAATTACGGCTTATCTTTCTGAGCCCAAACCACAAGCCTTATTTGATGGCCCAAGGAACCCTTTAAGCCCTGCTCGCTTTGCTGCTCGCTTAGCAACTAGAAAATTGCTTCCTAGTCCTCAAACTCGAATTCTGAGCCATCAAAAGCAGGTCTTTTGTAATGGAGAAGAGGTGAGTAAAGGCCAATCTAGGGAGATTACCCTAGCCTGGCAAACCCTTTCAGCTAATAAAAGCCTTATTTCTCGAAATACAAAGGCCCTTCAAGAAGGTAGTCTCTATACGGCTTATCTCTCTGGATGGCTGGTTTTTGAGGACTAAGTAAAGAGATGGATATAATAAATCCTGGAAATTACCTAGGGATTACCCCTTGATATATCCAACAACAGTTACCGGTAAATGGTGTTCAATTTTTTAGAGGAAATTACAAATGAAGAAGTCACTCGTATTCGCTGCAATGTTAGCTATCGCCTTGGCCGCTTGCGGTAAAAAAGAGGAAGCAAAACCTGTTGAAGCTCCTGCTGCTGCTCCTGCTGCTGCTCCTGCTGCCGATGCTCCTGCTGCTGCTGCTGCTGCTGCACCAGCTGCTCCTGCTGCTGACGCTAAGAAGTAATCTTCTTCTTGAAGAAAAAAAGCCGCTGAAAAGCGGCTTTTTTATTGTCTTAAAAAAAATGAACTTACTTTGATAACTGGTCTGTTAGTAAGTTTAATAATTGCTGACCAGCTGGAGTATTTTCTGGCTTTCCATCGGCATCTTGAACATAGACACTTGCTGAATTCTCACCCGTGCTCTTGACCAAGACTTGATACTTCTTCGCCTTAAGACTTGAATCATCCTTGCTGCTAAACAGATTAGAGAAGAATCCCTTGGAATCACCAACATCCTTCGCATTCACATAGCGAACAAAGTACACACCGTTGGCACGATTACGGTCTTCAACCGTAAAATTCGAGCGATCTAAGGCTAGACCAACATCGCGCCAAGAGCGGTCAAAACCAGCGCTTAATTCAATATGGCCTTGGTTATTACCGTCTTGAACATATACCGCTTTAGGTGTCTTGGGTCCCAATGGGGCTGCAACCATTGCCTTAGCCTGCTCTTGGGTCATTCCCAAGCGCTCCATTAGTCGAGCCAAGAACACGGCTTCTAATTCTGGATCATTGGGGCGCGGCGTCCAAACCGTATATAAACAGTTTCCAGTGGTATCAGATACGCACTTCTCAATCGCACCCTTTTGGGTAATGTAGATTTCCGTTTCAGTTGGCTTAGTTGCCTCTAAACGGGTTTTATATTTATCACGCTCACCAGTATCTGTGAAAGAATCCAAGACGGAATTCAGGGCCGATCGTAAGAAATCCTGAGCAATCTTTGCGCGATTCTCAGCCCAATCCGTTTCCATAATTCCAGTTGATGGTGAATCGACTACCAATAAGAAACCATTTTCCTGCCAGAAATCCTTTACTTGCGGATACAGTTCTGTAGCGGGCTTATCTACTACTAACCAACGACGTTCACCGTCACGCGCAATACGCATTCCGGGGATACCAGTCATCACATTAGTTCTCATTTGCACTGATTTTTTAACCGCGGCATTGTATTCAGACATGGTTGCGGTGCCATCTTGAACAATGTAACGACGATCCGCTTGGGCTGTAATTAAGTCAGGTGGATAGGCTAGATTAGGGCCGCGAACTGCCCCGGAGCTCTTGTAGTCTACTGTGTCATTCGTAGTTGCTGATTTACAGGCAGTCAATGCAGCAGTAACAGCAACTGATAGCGCAAGAATAACTAAAGACCGGCGGAGTAATTGCAACAAATTCATCATATCAAGTCAGCCTGTTTTAATGCTGCCTTTAAAGGCTCACGGAGTGAGGTACTTAAAGGCGTTAACGGCAAGCGGATGCCCGCAGTAATTTTGCCCATTTCATGAAGGGCCCATTTCACAGGAATCGGATTTGCTTCTGTAAACATGGCTTTATGAACTGCCAATAATTGGTATTGGATCTCACGGGTTTTTTTAACATCATCTGACATCGCAGCAGCGCACAATTCATGCATCAAACGGGGTGCAACATTTGCTGTTACCGAAATATTCCCCTTGCCACCCATGAGCATCAACATGGCGGCTGATAAATCATCACCGGAAAACACTGAAAAGTCGCCGCGACCAGCACGCTGCAAATCTGCGATCAATAAAGTGCCACGCTCAATACTCCCGGTAGCATCCTTGATGCCAATCACGCCAGGAACATCAGCCAAGCGTACTACCGTATCACCAGCTAGGTCTGCTACGGTGCGGCCAGGAACGTTATACAAAATAACTGGCAGATCTACAGACTCGGCAATTTTTTTAAAGTGGGCATACATACCCTCTTGGGTTGGCTTGTTGTAATAAGGGACTACTTGTAAGCTGGCATCGGCGCCTACTTTTTTAGCAAACAGCGTTAGCTCAATTGCTTCCGTAGTGGAATTGCCACCCGTACCTGCAATTACTGGGATACGTCCAGCAATCTGCTCTACCGTGACACGAATGAGTTCACAATGCTCTTCAACAGATACGGTTGGGGATTCTCCGCTGGTACCAACAATAACAATCCCGTCAGACCCCTCAGCAACATGCCAATCCAATAAGGAGCGCAAACTCGGATAATCGAGGCTACCGTCCTCAAACATGGGCGTAACAATCGCTGGCATGCTGCCAGATATGGCCTTTTTACTACCTTGAGCTGGAGTTGTATTTGTCACCAAGTATGTACCGATTTTTAGACTGTCTTAACCCTGAAATTGTAACGGAATGCGCTGTTTTAACGCACCTTTTACTGCGCAAAGCCGTTGAACCATGGCTGGTTTAGGCTGATCCACATAAATATCCTCATAAGCCACTACCAGAAGGCCGTGACGAGCCGCAAAACTGAGTAATTCCCCTGGATTTAGAAGGAAATTAGGGTTTGAGGGTTTACCAAACTCGCCATTTCCTTGAGAAAAGGTCTCATAAATCAAAATACCGTCTGCTTGCAGTATTCCTGCTAACTCGTCTAAATGCGGGCGATAGAGATAGTTGGTCACCACGATAGCGCTGAACGCTTCACTAAGGAAGGGCCAATCTTCCTGCTCGAGATTGAGGCATTTTGGAGTAATTAAAGGATTATTTAAGCCCTCTACTGCTGTGACATCCTGATCAACGGCGAGGATTGAATAACCTAGCTTGGCCAACAATTCAGAATGACGGCCAGAACCACAAGCAAGATCAAGCACTACACCGCCCTTTGGAATCAGAGGAGCAAAACGTCTCACCCAAGGGGATGCATTCAGAATGCCATCATGCGCACCAGGCAAGGTATTCCTCAATCGTAGGCAAGGCCCATTGCTTCACGAACCTCACGCATGGTTTCTTGGGCCACTTTGCGTGCCTGGTCGCAACCATCAGCAATGATTGAACGCAATAAGCTCGGATCATCTAAATACTTTTGAGCGCGCTCAAACATGGGCTGTTGCTCTGCCAGAATCGCATCGATGACTGGTTGCTTGCACTCCAGACAGCCAATGCCAGCAGATTTACAACCCTTTTCAACCCACTGCTTAGTTTCTTCATTGGAGTACACAGTATGCAATTGCCATACTGGACAGCGAGCTGGGTCTCCTGCATCGGTTCTTCGTACCCGAGCAGGATCCGTAGGCATGGTACGGATCTTCTTGATCACATCTTCTGGGTTTTCACGAATACTAATCGTATTGCCATAGGACTTAGACATTTTCTGACCGTCAATACCGGGCATGCGGGATGCTGTTGTCAGCAAAGCTTGTGGCTCAGGAAGAATAATTTTGCGCGCACCTTCCAAGAAACCAAAAAGCCTCTCGCGATCCGCCATCGATAAGCTTTGCGCTTCCTGAAGTAAAGCCTTAGCTTGCTCAAGCGCTTCATCATCACCTCGCTCTTGGAAAGCTACTCGTAACTCCGCATACATCTTGGCACGTTTACTACCGAGCTTCTTAACTGCCTCTAAGGATTTTTCTTCGAATCCAGATTCGCGGCCATACAGGTAATTAAAACGACGCGCCACTTCCCGAGTCATTTCAACATGGGGTACTTGATCTTCGCCAACGGGAACAAACTGTGCGCGGTAAATTAAAATGTCTGCCGCTTGTAATAAGGGATATCCCAGAAAACCGTAAGTTTGCAGATCTTTTTCTTTTAATTTTTCGATCTGGTCCTTGTAGGTAGGCACCCGCTCAAGCCAGCCCAGGGGAGTTCCCATCGAAAGCAACAAGAAGAGTTCGGCATGCTCTGGCACCCTACTTTGAATAAACAAGGTGGCTTGATTAGGGTCAACGCCCGTCGCCAACCAATCAATCACCATCTCCCAAACAGATTGTTCAATCACATCTGGGGTTTCGTAGTGGGTTGTTAACGCATGCCAATCCGCAACAAAAAAGAAACAGGGATACTCCGATTGCAAACGTACCCAATTTTTGAGTACGCCATGGTAGTGGCCGAGATGCAAATTACCCGTAGGTCGCATACCAGAGAGAACACGTTCAGCAAACATCTTTATTCTTTATCTTTGTGATTAATGCATTGTTTAATGAAATGCCGACCAAACTGGTGTCAGGTGATCGGGTAAATGGGGTAAGCGCCCAAGGTCAATATGACTTTCATTGGGATCATGGAAGTCAGATCCACGAGATGCTAAGAAACCATATTGTTGTGCAATTTTTCCATACGTAAGATATTGGTCAGGACTATGGCTGCCCGTAATGACTTCAATTGCAAGCCCCCCAATATCTTTGAAATGCTTAAAGAGCTCATCCATCTGCATAGCATTCAGCTTATAACGCCCAGGGTGGGCAATCACAGCCACGCCGCCTGCAGCCGTGATCCAAGCAACAGCATCATCTAGGGTAGCCCACCTGTGCGGAACAAATCCCGGCTTATCCTCAACTAAATAATTTTTAAATACCTGTTCAGTATCACGACAAACACCTTGCTCAACTAAGAAACGCGCAAAGTGGGTTCTTGAAATCAAATCATGATTACCAGCAAAATGTAAGGCGCCTTCATAGGCTCCTGGAATACCTACTTGCAATAATTGCTCTGCCATGAGCTTTGCACGGTTACCCCTACCTTCGCGGGTGCGTCGCAAACCTTCCAAAATACCCACATGATCGGCATCAATCCCTAAACCAACAATATGAATGGTTTGCCCCATCCACGTGACGGATATTTCAACGCCCGCAAGGTAATCCATTTTTAAAGCGCTGGCTGCAACACGGGCACGCTGTTGACCACCCAACTCATCATGATCGGTTAATGACCAGAGGTGGACACCATTCGCTTTAGCGCGTTCTGCCAATTGTTCGGGCGTCAGAGTGCCATCAGATACGACTGAATGACAATGCAAATCAGCATTTAGGGTAGAAAAGCGGCTCATGACCCTATTTTAGGTCAAGCTGGTATCAATTACCCGACGCGGCGCATCTAGGTAGTCACGGGACTGCATTTCGATCAAACGGGAGACGGTTCGGGAGAATTCAGCGGTAATTTGCCCCTCGGTATACAAATCCGGAGCTGGAAGCTCTGCAGAGATGATTAATTTGATCTTATGGTCGTATAAAACATCGATCAACCAAATAAAGCGCCGTGCCTCGTTTGTCATTCTGGGGGGCATATAAGGTACACCAGAGAGAATAACCGTATGAAACTGCTTGGCAATTTCTAGATAATCATTCTGCGAACGTGGCCCACAACACAAGGTTTGGAAATCAAACCAAACCACCCCATCAGCTAAATGCAAGGGCCGTAATTCGCGTGACTCAATATATAAGACCGGTTTGCTAATTTCTCTTTTATTCCCAATCAGCGTTTGAAACATTTGACCAAGGGTGGCCTGCGTGTCGGCATTCACTGGAGTTAAATAAGCCTTAACCTGTGCCATCTGTACCCGACGGTAATCATTGCCAGCATCGACATTCAGCACATCTAGTTTATCTTCCAGCAGTTTGATAGCTGGTAATAAACGATCACGATGTAAGCCATTTGGGTACAACTGATCGGGACGGTAATTCGAGGTCATCACAAATTGCACGCGGTCTTCAAAAAGTGCGCTCAGCAGACGATATAAGATCATTGCATCGGCAATATCATTGATATGAAATTCATCAAAGCAAATCAGTCGATAGCGCAGAGAAATTCGTTTAGCCAGCTCATCGAGCGGATCGGATAGACCAGAAAGCTCATGGAGTTCGCGATGGACTTCACGCATGAACTCATGAAAATGAATGCGGATCTTTTTCTCTAATGGAGATGCTGCATAGAAGCAGTCCATCAAGAACGATTTACCACGCCCCACCCCACCCCATAAGTACAGTCCACGAGGTAAGTCTGGTTTAAATATGACTTTCTTCAGATTATTACTACGAATTTCTTTGTAGGCAATCCACTCATCTTCGCATTGCTGTAACCGTTCTACAGCACGAAGTTGCGCGGAATCACTTTGATACCCGCGCACCTTTAACTCGTGCTGGTAATACTCAATCGTTTTCAATTACATATTTAATGCGCGTTGATCCGTTGCTAACGCTGCTTCGCGCATCACCTCTGACAAACTTGGATGGGGATGACAGATACGGGCAATATCTTCAGCTGCCGCTTTAAATTCCATGGCTACTGCTGCTTCAGCAATAAGGTCCGAAGCATTCGGCCCAATAATATGGACCCCCAGAATTTCATCAGTCTTCGCATCAGCCAATATTTTTACAAAACCATCAGAACGGCCCATCCCTAATGCCCGACCATTAGCCGCGAATGGAAATTGACCTGCCTTATAAGCAATGCCAGCTTCTTTAAGCGCTTGCTCAGTTTTGCCAACCCAAGCAATCTCCGGATCGGTATAAATAACCCAAGGAATGCAGTTGTAGTCGATATGGGGTTTTTGCCCTGCAATAACTTCAGCCACTAACACGCCCTCATCTTCTGCTTTATGTGCGAGCATGGGGCCGCGCACTACGTCGCCTACAGCGTATACGCCCGGCGCAGAAGTTGCACAGGTATGGTCATCAATCGGAATGAAGCCACGCTCATCGACTTTGAGGCCAATCTTATCTAAGCCTAATTTATCGGTATTAGGTACGCGCCCCACAGAAACAATTAAACGGTCGCACTCTAATTTAGTAGCATTGCCAGCGCTATCGGTGTAGTTGACAACAACGCCCTTCTTATCAGCCTTGACATCACCAATCTTGACGCCCATATTGATATTGAGGCCCTGCTTTACAAAAAGCTTGAGTGCTTCTTTAGCAATACCTTGATCACAAGCCCCTAAAAAGGTTGGCAATGCTTCTAGCACGGTAACTTCTGATCCCAGACGACGCCATACAGAACCAAGCTCTAAACCAATCACGCCAGCGCCAATAACACCCAGCTTCTTCGGCACCGAATCAAACTTCAGAGCACCATCGTTATCGCAGATCAATACACTATCGACAGTCAGTCCTGGCAAATGACGCGCTTTAGAGCCTGTTGCAATAATCACGTTTTTAGCAGTAACCGTTTCTTTGTCTTTGCCGTCAATATTGACTTGATAGCCATCGGCGCCCTTACCTTCAAAAGATGCATGGCCTTTTAACAAGGTAATTTTGTTTTTGCGAAATAGGAACTGAATACCGCTGGTCATCTTGGTAACGATGTCATCCTTACGCGCAAGCATCTTTTTGGAATCAATGCTGACAGAGCCCACTTTGATGCCGTGATCGGCAGCGTGATGACCAATCTTCTCGAATTCTTCGGAAGAAGCCAACAAAGCCTTGGAAGGAATACATCCCACATTTAAGCAAGTACCGCCTAAGCGTATCTCCCCTTTGGGATCGTCAAAGCTACTCGATTCAGCACAGGCAACTTTAAAACCGAGTTGTGCTGCACGAATGGCGGCAATGTAGCCACCAGGACCGCCACCAATTACAAGTACATCAAAAGCTTGGCTCATGATCTTTCCTTCTTATAAGTCAAGGAGAAGACGTGATGGATCTTCTAAAGCATCCTTCATAGCAACTAAGCCAAGTACCGCTTCACGGCCGTCAATGATGCGATGGTCGTATGACAAAGCGAGGTAATTAATGGGACGAACCACTACTTGACCGTCCTCAACAACAGCGCGGTCTTTAGTAGCATGAATACCCAAAATAGCCGATTGTGGCGGGTTGATGATTGGGGTGGAGAGCATCGAGCCAAATACGCCACCATTCGAAATGGAGAAGGTTCCACCAGTTAAATCTTCAATCGACAATTTACCTTCACGTGCCTTAACGCCGTACTCAGCAATCTTCTTCTCAATATCAGCTAAGGTCATTTGATCAACGTCACGCAGAATGGGTACTACTAAGCCCCGTGGTGAACTAACCGCGATACCAATATCAAAGTAGCCGTGGTAAATGATGTCGTTACCGTCAACAGATGCATTCAGCAAGGGGAATTTCTTCAAGGCATGCGTAGCCGCTTTAACGAAGAAAGACATGAAGCCCAACTTTACACCGTGTACTTTTTCAAACTGATCTTTGTACTTATTGCGCATGGCGATCACTGGAGCCATATTGACTTCATTAAATGTGGTCAAGATAGCGTTGTTTGCTTGTGACTCCAGCAAACGCTCAGCAATGCGCGCGCGCAAGCGGCTCATAGGTACACGCTCTTCTGGACGATTGCCCATTGGAATTGAGGCACTTGGTAGGGCAACAGATTTAGTAGTACCAGCAGCGGCATTTAATGCATCGCCCTTGGTAATGCGACCATCACGACCAGAGCCGGCAACTTCTCCAGCGCCAATATTGTTTTCAGCAAGAATTTTTGCTGCCGAAGGAGCGGTAGCGGCGCCAGTAGCTTTAGCTGGAGCTGGAGCTGCCACTTTTGCAGGAGCGGCAGCAACAACTGCAGGCGCTACAGCGGCAACGGGTTTAGCAGCAGCGACAGCCGTACTATCAATCTTCGCAATCAATTGCTCAGCAACGACAGTGCCGCCATCAGCCACGATGATCTCAGTCAGAACGCCAGCTGAAGGCGATGGTACTTCCAGTACGACTTTGTCAGTTTCAATTTCAATCAAGATTTCATCTTGACCAACCGCATCACCAACTTTCTTTTTCCATTGCAATAATGTTGCCTCAGCAACCGATTCAGAGAGTTGTGGAACTTTTACTTCAAAAATAGCCATGATTAATCCTAGTTATATAGATGTATGCTGGGTTATGAACACGATTATTTCGTAATCACATAACCTTTTAGTTTGGCAAATGCCGTATTCAATAGAGACTTCTGCTGTTCTTGGTGTAGATGAGCATAACCACAGGCAGGTGAAGCCGATGCGGGACGGCCTGCGTAAGCTAACTTCATACCATCAGTCATGTTTTCCAAGATATTGTGTTGGACGAAGAACCAAGCGCCTTGGTTTTGTGGCTCATCTTGACACCAAATTACCTCTTCCAACTTAGGATATTTCTTCAATTCAGCTGTCAAGGCTTTATGCGGAAACGGATATAACTGCTCCAAACGAATGATGGCAACGTCAGTGATCTTGTTCTCTGTACGCTGTTTCACCAAGTCGTAATAGACCTTACCAGAGCACATAATCAAACGGGTTACCAATTTTGAATCGATGGTGTTATCACACTCACCCAATATGGTGTGAAATCCGCCTTTCGTAAACTCTGATAAAGGAGAGGCAGCTTCTTTATTCCGCAGCAATGATTTTGGAGTCATCAAGATCAACGGTTTGCGGAACTGACGAATCATTTGGCGACGTAAGACGTGGAAGATCTGTGATGCGGTAGTGGGCTGAATCACTTGCATATTGGTATCAGCACATAACTGCATAAAACGCTCCAGACGCGCAGATGAGTGCTCAGGACCTTGACCCTCGTAGCCATGCGGCAACATCATGACTAAACCATTGGCGCGCCCCCACTTCACTTCGCCTGAGGCGATGAACTGGTCAATAACTACTTGTGCACCGTTAGCAAAGTCACCGAACTGGGCTTCCCATATTGTTAGGGTATTTGGTTCTGCTGAAGCGTATCCATACTCAAATCCAAGCACAGCCTCTTCAGAGAGAATCGAATCAATTACCAAAAATGGTGCTTGATCTTTAGCAATATGGCGTAAGGGAATATAAATACCGGTATCCCACTTCTCGCGGTTTTGATTGTGCAACACTGCGTGGCGATGAGTAAATGTCCCTCGGCCACTATCCTCACCAGATAGGCGCACTGGATAACCGCTGGCAACTAAGGATGCAAACGCCATGTGCTCGCCCATACCCCAGTCAATGTTCACTTCACCGCGCCCCATAGCGGCACGATCATTTAAAACCTTTTCAACTAAAGGGTGCACTTTAAAGCCTTCACGGGCAGTAGAAACCCGTTCCGCTAAGCGCTTCCATTCCGTCAACGGAATAGCGGTATCAGCCTCATCAGTCCATTTCTTATTTAAAAATGGTGACCAATCAACTGCAAATTTACCCTTGTAATTACTCAGGACTGGATCAGAGGTCTGAATCCCAGCGTCCATCGCCGCTCGGTAATCCTTAACCATCTGCTCTCCCGAACCCACAGGCAAGGTCCCCTCGGCCTCTAGTTTGTCGGCATACAGCTTGCGAGTTCCCGGGTGCGTGGCAATGATCTTGTACATCAAAGGTTGAGTCATCGCTGGCGAATCTTGCTCGTTATGACCCAATTTCCTGAAGCAAACAATATCGACCGCCACATCTTTATGAAACTGAGTGCGGAACTCTATCGCTAACTGAGTCGCCAATACAACTGCCTCAGGATCATCACCATTCACATGCAGTACAGGCGCATCGATGATTTTCATGATGTCGGTGCAGTACAAGCTTGAACGTAAGTCACGCGGATCAGAGGTTGTAAAGCCAATTTGATTGTTAATCACAATGTGCAGCGTGCCACCAGTAGAGTAGCCACGGACATCTGCCATAGACAAAGTTTCTTGCATAACCCCCTGACCAGCAATTGCAGCGTCACCATGAACCAGCACAGGCAAGACCTGTTGACCTAATACATCGCCACGACGATCCATACGAGCACGTGCTGAACCCTCCACTACAGGATTCACAATCTCTAAGTGAGATGGATTAAAGGCTAAAGAAACGTGAACTGGGCCAGTTGGAGTGGAGATATCACTAGAAAAACCTTGGTGATACTTCACATCACCAGCAGGCAAGGTTTCTGGACCTTTGTGCTCAAACTCGGCAAATAAATCTTTGGGCATCTTGCCCAAAGTATTGATCAGCACATTGAGACGGCCACGGTGCGCCATGCCAATAACAATTTCTTGAACCCCTTTGGCACCAGCTTCATGAATGACCTCATCCATACAAGCAATAAAACTTTCACCACCTTCGAGGGAGAAGCGTTTTTGACCAACATACTTCGCATTGAGATAGCGCTCTAAGCCTTCGGCCGCAGTAACGCGATCCAAGATCTGGCGCTTCTCTTCAACATTGAATTTCGGGATCGAACGAATCGACTCTAACTTTTCTTGCCACCACTTCTTAATCTTTTGATCGGCTATGTACATGTATTCAGCGCCGAGCGTGCCGCAATAGGTCTCACGCAATGCCTGCAATAAATCACGCAGGGTCATTTCAGATTTGCCGAAGAAGGTGTTGCTTGTGTTGAAGACGATATCCATATCGCCATCAGTAAAGCCATAGAAAGCGGGATCCAATTCAGGAATATCCGGGCGCTCAGTGCGCTTCAATGGATCAATATCTGCCCAGCGATTACCGACATTTCGATATGCGGCAATTAATTGCTGAACAGCAACGCGTTTTCGTCCCAACTCGGAGTCAGCCGAATCCGAAATGGTTCTAATCGGGCCTTGCTTGGCTCGCTCAGCAAAAGAAGCCACAATCGGCGCATGTGCGATGTCGGTTCGTGAGGAGCCGTCCGCAGCAGGGACTTGTTTTATGTTATCAAAATAATCTCGCCAATGCGCCTCAACTGAAGTCGGATCGTGCAAGTAGGATTCGTAGAGTTCCTCTACATAGGGTGCGTTGCCGCCGAAGAGATAGGAATTATCTCTTTGTTCCTGCATCATGATGCTCACCTTTCATCGGGTTTCCCGAATAAAAACTGTGGTTATAACCACCCGTTACACGGCTTTACCGCTTTACGAGTTGCTCTATGCAAATACTGTTACTACCCCAGTAATTTAACACGATTAACCACGATTACTTAAAGGGCTTTCCCTCATTTCATGGATTTTGGCGGGTATTCCCCATGAATAGTGATTAATAAGAACTTTCCTACTCTGCTTTCAAGATTGACTGACAGATAGAAATTGTTTTGATTTTTATTCTCTAAATCTTCAAATAAATTAATGAAATTAAGGGAAATATGAAAACCATCACCCCAGAAATGGAATATCTCAGCACAAGGCAAAGCGCAAAGGTTCTGCAAGTTTCACTTGGTACCGTACAAAAAATGGTTGAACTAGGAGAATTGGTAGCCTGGAAGACGCGTGGGGGTCATCGCAGAATCCTATCCAGCTCTTTAGAGCAACAACTTCAGAGAAGAAAAAGGGCCATGCGGCAAAAAACGAGCCATCACTGTATTGCCATGGGTATTTTTCGCAGAATTGAGAATAGCCAGGATCTCTTGGACTCAATGCAAGAATGGCAGCTCAAGGTAGAAATGGAGGTAGCAGTTGATAGCTTGGAGGGTTTAATGAAAGCCGTCTCGATTGCCCCTGATCTCATCTTCCTAGATGCCCTCATCCCCCCAGTTGAGCAGGTCCATTTGATCCATTATCTGAGTAAAAACAAGGACACTCAAAGAATACCTATCCTAGTAGATGAGGGTTTTATAGAGCTTCACCCAGGGGTAGTGGTGCTCGTCGATGAAAATAATAGCCAGAGAAGCCAATTAAATGAGCACATTAAAAAAGAGCTAGAAAACGGGCTAATAGACCTCAATCCACTCATTATTGGCTACCCTGCTACCAATCCAGAAAATGAGCAGTCTTGGCCTCAGGGGGGTCGGCATGAACGGTTAGAAACCCTGTTCCTGGAGGCCTTAAGTAGGAAGTGCGCTTAAATGCCAAAGTGACAAGCAAAAGGCCGCTTCCGCGGCCTTTTAGCTTTCTTGGGATCAGCTGCTTAAATCAGGTAACTACTACGATCACGACCTTCAATCCATTTTGGGGCCTTACCACGTCCAGTCCATGTATCACCAGTAGCAGGATTGCGATACTTCGGGGCCACTTTGCCACCAGCGCTCTTGCCACCTGCTTTACGACTAAATAAGTCTGAAGCATTTAAACCATATTGTTCAATAATGATTTTTGCCTTGGCTATGCCATCAGACTTTTCATGGGCAATCGCCTCTTTAATCTGTTTATCTAATTGCTCGCGCTGAGCTAATAGTTCTTTATAAGAAGACATGTATTTTTTCTCCGGATATGGGTTATTGTAAATAGAAAATCTAATCTATTAAACGGATATTATATATATCTGAATGAATTAATCAATACTTATTAAGGCATTAAAACCTTTATTTTTAGAGTTTATCTTATGACCTGTTATTACTAACATAATCATTATAAATAAAATAATCGCCTATTCTATTAAGGTCTTCTCAGAATAAATGTACCGGTGGATTTAGCCGTAAGCTCTCCGGCTTCATTTAAAACTACTGCCTCACAGTAATTGACTGTTTTACCGGCCTTTAGAACAAACCCCTCCACCACTATCTTGCCAATACTGGGACGCAAAAAGCTGGTGGTCATATCGACAGTAATGACGCCTAGTGGATGATTTGCAGCGCTTCGGGCTGCCGCAGCCATCGCAAAATCCAGCAATGTCATGATCAGGCCACCATGGGCAACCTCAAAGCTATTGGTGTATTCGGGTCTCAAATCTAAAGTAACTCGAGATTTTCCGTCCTTGGCATACTCAGGCACAACACCCAAGTGATCTAGAAAGGGAATATGTAAACCGAAGTAACTAGTGGGAGCTAAGTTGGGGACTGAGTCGGGAGATGAGTTGGGGGTTGGGTTAGAAGCAGCAGAGGCATCGACAGTGTTTTTCATGGCTTAAATTAGACCACCAAAACGAAAATGGTCGGGGCGAGAGGATTTGAACCTCCGACCACATGCACCCCATGCATGTACGCTACCAGGCTGCGCTACGCCCCGACGAAAAACAAAATTGTATCAGTAACTATTTGGACAGAATTTGCAGAACAGCCTGCAATTCATCTCGTAGACGGAGTTCGCCGCGGACTTCATCGAGACGATTTCTAGCGCCGCTAATCGTAAAGCCCTCTTCATAAAGCAAAGTTCTGATTTTGCGTATCAATACCACTTCATGATGCTGATAGTAGCGACGGTTACCGCGGCGTTTTTGGGGGCTTAGTTGTGAAAACTCTTGCTCCCAATAACGTAGAACGTGCGAACGAACACCACAAAGGTCGGCTACCTCACCAATGGTGAAATAGCGCTTAGCTGGTATTGGGGGAAGTTGGGAGCTCGGGAGTGCCGAGCTAGCATCAAACTCGGATTTCTCGAGCATGTGACTCCACTACATCTTTGAGCTTTTGACTTGCATGAAAAGTTACTACACGTCGTGCTGCTATCGGAATCATTTGACCTGTTTTTGGATTTCGGCCAGGACGAGCCGATTTATTGCGCAACTGAAAATTACCAAAGCCAGAAATCTTAACCTCAACACCCGCTTCAAGGGAGTAACCAATGCGGTCAAAGAAGGCATCAATCATATCTTTTGCTTCGCGCTTATTTAAACCAACTTGGTCAAAGAGAGCCTCTGATAACTCATTTTTGGTAACGGTGTCGTTGCTCATGATTTCGCTCATTGCATATCTCTTCTGTAACTTTTTGATGTTTATCTAATACTAAACCTAGCGCAGACGGGCTGCACATTTTTTTTCTACGGCGTCCAATAATGCGGCCATAACCACATCAATTTGGGGGTCCTGCAATGTTTCATTAGGGTTTAACAGGATGATGCGAAAAGCCAAACTCTTTTCATCATCTGCCATGCTGCTCGATCCAGCCTTAGGTTTAAATTCGTCAAAGAGTTCAATCGTACGAACAAAATTCTGCTTAGAAGCAGCCATTGCATCTAGCAATGATTGTGTCGAAATAGTTTGCTTCACTACTAGAGCTAAATCGCGTTGTACGGCTGGAAACTTACTCAACTCTTCTGGCACCGGCAAGCCAAGATCACGAATAGGCTCTAAATCAAATTCAAACAAGACTGGCGCCTGCGCTAACTCATATACCTGTTGTAAACCGGGGTGCAATTCACCAATCCAACCGATGGCAACTGTGCCTTGCTTGGTTTTTAGCAAAACTTGTGCAGATCGCCCTGGATGGAGGGCTGGGTGTTGTGCAGCTGCAGTCACCAAATGCAAGGGATCGAATACTCGCTCAAGATCGCCTTTCACATCAAAGAAATCTACTGCTCTGGTGGCATTTGCCCATTGCTCTGGAACAAAGGAGCCATAAGCCAAGCCAGCAATCTTGTGCACTTGATCAAAGCCAGCTACTTTGCCCGCCTCTTCTTTAACACTGGCATCACGCTTAAATACACGGCCGGCCTCAAATAGGCGCACACGTCCTGCACCACGATTCAAATTAGCCTTGAGGTTATGCAGTAAACCGCCCCATAAAGTGCTGCGCATCACACCATATTGGTTTGCAATTGGGTTGAGGACGGCAATCACTTCTTTTTCACTTACCCCTGTTAGGCGCTGCTCACTCTCGAGATCAGTGAAACCAAAATTGACCGCCTCTTGATAGCCTTGCATAGCAAAACGCTGGCGCAGCAAATGAATACCGCGCTTCACTTCGGGTTTGGCGCTCATCTTTAATGTAGCAACTGGTGATTGATCGGGGATATTTTCAAAGCCGTACATTCGCGCGACTTCTTCAATTAAATCTTCTTCAATCTCAATATCAAAGCGATAGCTCGGCGGTGTTACAACAAAGACATCACCCTCTTGTTTGAATTCAAAACCAAGACGCTGAAAGACATCGGCAACTACTTCTTTAGTGAGTGGGATACCAATGACTTTTTCTGCTCTAGCCAAACGCATTTTGACTACTTTACGCTCTGGCACATTCAGAATCTGATCATCTACTGGACCAGCTTGGCCACCACATACCTCAAGAATGAGTGAAGACAGATACTCGAGGCAATGAACGGTATTTTGTGGATCAACCCCACGCTCAAAGCGATGCGCGGCATCAGTACTGAAGTTAAAACGGCGGGCACGTCCCTGAATTGCTGAAGGCAACCAATAAGCTGCTTCAACATAGATATTTGTAGTGGTGTCACTCACAGCACAATGATTCCCACCCATGATTCCTGCAAGGGCTACTGGACCACTTTGATCGGCTACCACACCCGCCTCTTGCAGCTTACCTGCAGAGTCTAAATCTTGTAACGTCAGTGTTTGGCCATTTAATAGCTCAAGTGTTTCGCCCGCTTTTGCCCAACGTACAGTGATATTACCGGCTAACTTGTCAATATCAAACACATGGCTTGGTTGACCCATTTCTAACATGACGTAGTTAGATAAATCCACTAATGCTGAAATACTTCTTTGACCAGCGCGTGCCAGACGTTGCACGATCCAATCGGGTGTTTTTGCCTGAGGATTCACACCACGAATCACACGACCGGCAAAGCGGCCACAGAGGTCTTTATTCTCAATAGTGACTGTACGCTTGTCATGGATTGATGGTTTTGGTGTATTCCATTGAGGCGCGCAGAGTGCGGCGCCCGTAATGGCGGATACTTCTCTAGCCATTCCCATTAAGGAAAGGCAATCTGCTTTATTCGGAGTTAACTTGATTACAAAGATTTGATCATCTAGGTCGAGATATTTACGGATATCTTTGCCAACGGGTGCATCCGCAGCTAACTCTAGGATACCTTCGTGGTCATCTCCCAGGCCTAGCTCACGACCTGAGCACAACATGCCTTGGCTCTCTACACCGCGCAGCTTGCCAACCTTGATTACAAAGGGCTTGCCCCCGACTTCTGTTGGAGGCAATTCAGCACCGACTAAGGCACAAGGTATCTTGATGCCCGCACGGGCATTCGGTGCACCACAAACGATTTGGAGTTCGTGACCAGTACCAGCGTCTACCTTGCATACCCGTAAACGATCTGCATCGGGATGTTGTTCTGCAGACAGAATTTGTGCAACAACGATCTTCGTAAATGAAGGCGCAACTGAATGCTGCTCTTCTACCTCTAAACCCGCCATCGTCATAGCACGACCCAATGCAGCGCTATCAAGTGCTGGGTTCACATACTGACGGAGCCAAGATTCAGAAAATTGCATAGTGCTCTATAAAAATTCGTAATGTTGATGGGTTAAGCGTATTAAGCGTATTAAGCGTATTAAGCGTGCTAAGCGGGGAACTGCGCTAAAAATCGCAAATCATTTTCAAAGAAGAGACGCAAATCATCTACGCCATAACGCAGCATCGATAAACGCTCTAAACCAGAGCCAAAGGCAAAGCCGGTATAGCGCTCTGGATCAATACCCATATTCCGTAAGACATTTGGATGGACTTGTCCTGCCCCCGAAATCTCTAACCAACGGCCAGCAAGCTTGCCA
>Ga0136641_1000377_pt1 | contig 19232 bp, 18 predicted proteins | sample EliLak1302023Y_FD_115312 | JGI IMG/M metagenome (GOLD analysis project Ga0136641, IMG submission 115312) | Freshwater microbial communities from Elizabeth Lake, Yosemite National Park, California, USA - 13020-23Y | ecosystem: Environmental > Aquatic > Freshwater > Lake ...
CCATCATGAAATTCTTCAGCCATGTCCCAGATATAAAAGGGGATGCCGATGACGTCTGCAGCGCGGCGGGCATCATGCGAATCTTCAATAGTGCAACAACCACGTGCACCTGAACGATATTTTTGAGGATTAGCAGATAGCGCTAAGTGCACACCAATAACTTCATGCCCAGCTTCTACTGCGCGGGCTGCGGCCACCGCCGAATCCACACCACCACTCATTGCTGCAATTAACTTCATGAAAGATTAGCCGCCCGTCCTCGGGTAATTACATCAGGCAGAGCTGACAGAACGTGGTCGACATCGGCTTGTGTGCTTACTGCGCCAAAAGAAAAGCGTAATGAAGATTGCGCAGTCAACTGGCTGTGGCCCATTGCCAGCAAAACGTGACTAGCTTCATGAACTCCCGCACTGCAGGCCGATCCGGTGGAACATGAAATATGTTGGCCATCCATGAGCAAGAGAAGTGAATCACTCTGTGTACCAGGAAAAGTTACATTCACTATTCCGGGCAAGCGTTGCGAATTCAAACCATTAATCGATGCATCTGGAATCGCTGACATCACACCTGAAATGAAAGCGTCGCGCAAAATTTGTACGTGCTGAGCATCGTAGTACGCACTTTTTGCTGCAGCTGCAAAACCAACGATGCTTGGTGCATTAAAGGTTCCACTTCTAATTTCGCGTTCCTGTCCCCCGCCATGTAACAGCGCTGGGATTTCAACGGTGCGTCGCAAAATTAATGCACCCACTCCTAATGGTCCACCAATTTTGTGCGCGCTCAATGACATCGCATATAGACCTAAATCTTTAAATGAAAGCGGAATCTTTTTAAAACTTTGAACTGCATCACTATGCACCGGAATTTCTCCAGCGATTTCCACAACTTGACGCAAAGGTTGAATGACCCCAGTTTCATTATTGGCATGCATTACTGAAATAACAGCAATCTCGTGACCACGAGAAGCAACAAGATTTTTAAGAAAATCTAGATCTACAACTCCATCATTATTAACTGGGATCTGAATAACTTCAGCGCCTTCATGTTCTTCTAACCAGTGCGCTGGATCCAAAATTGCGTGATGCTCGATAGCACTTATGACAACAACATGGCGGCCATTATCGCGCCCTTGCCAGTACAAACCTTTGAGTGCGGTGTTATTTGCTTCAGTACCCGAAGCGGTAAAAATTACTTCGCTAGGTAAACAACCAACACCTTGAGCAATTACTTCGCGTGCATCTTCCAAAGTTTTCCGTGTTGCGCGGCCATGCGTGTGCAAACTAGATGGATTTCCAAGTTGGGCCAATTGCGCAGTCATTGCTATCAAAGCCTCTTCAACCATTGGCGTGGTTGCCGCATGGTCTAGATAGATAGATGACATGGGTCAATCTTAGGGTTTGCGCGCTTTAACGCCTTCCGTTGCCGGAGGCAGCACGGCAAAGAGATCTCCTACGACACCAAAATCAGCTAATTCAAACAGTGGTGCCTCGGGATCTTTATTGATTACCACGATGGTTTTACTGGTCTGCATTCCAGCGCGATGCTGAATTGCACCTGAAATTCCACACGCAACATAGAGCGTTGGGCTCACAGTTTTTCCGGTCTGTCCTACTTGATGTGAATGTGGATACCAACCGGCATCAGTTGCTGCACGTGATGCACCAACGGCTGCACCGAGGGAATCAGCAAAATTTTCAACTGCTGCGAAATCACCATTTGTTCCGCGGCCACCGGATACAACTATGTTCGCCTCGGTTAACTCAGGGCGACCACCTTTAACTGGAGGTTGGGAAGAAGTAATAGTGGCCAATTTTGATTTCTCTGCAATTGATAATGGAAGTGTCTCAATTGCCGGAGAACATGTTACAAAATCAGCAGTGACGGTATTTGGGCGCACAGTAATGATTGAAACTCCATGCGAAACTTTTGAATGCACGGTAGTTGATCCACCAAAAACTAACTGCGTCGTTGTGCAATCTGCGGCAATAGCAACAGCATCAGTAATAATTCCTGATTCCACTTTCATTGCTACTCGACCAGCAACCTCTTTTCCAAACGCATATGAAACTACAAGCACCGCCGCTGGCTGCATCTTTGTAATCACTTGTGCAAGTGCATCCGCAGTTGCTGGAACTCCGTGCTTATCAAAATCATCCGATTCAACAACTATTGCCTTTGCAATGGGCCCCTGTACAAGCGTTGCTGCACGCGCGGCGCCTTTACCAACTGGGGCCAGAACTAGTGCAGTGACCTCTCCAATGACAGCACCAGCAGTTGCAATTTCCACCGTGGATTTACTTGCTTTTTCGCCAACAAAATCAGCAAGAATTAATACAGTGCTCATACGAGCTTCTTTTCAATGAGGAAGTCGACAAGTTTTTGACCAGCACCACCGTCGTCAGTTACTACAACTCCGGCTGCGCGAGGTGGTCTTGGAGCTGAGTCAATGACAGTGCTCCAAGCTGCTGCCACTTGTACACCCGTACTCGCGCAATTTCGAATATCAATTGTCTTTTTCTTCGCGGCCATAATGCCTTTGAAGGATGGATAGCGAGGTTCATTAATTTTTTCTACAACACTTATTACCACTGGAAACACCGCAAAAATTTCTTCTACTCCTGCTTCAGTTACACGAGTTATTGAAACTCTCTGAGTACTTGGATCTACCTCAACTTTTGAGGCGAAAGTAAGCTGCGCCCAATCTAACTTTTCACTGATCATTGCAGGCACAACGCTCATGCGTGCATCAGTTGACTCTGTTCCGCAAATAACAATGTCAAAGTTTTCTTTGGTAATGACGCTAGCCAAAACTTGGGATGTGAGTACTGCATCAGCACCGGCCAAAGTGGCATCGCTAATTAAGATTGAATCATTTGCGCCCATTGATAGCGCTTTTCGAATCGCTTCAGTGGCACGTTCTGGGCCCATTGAAATGACTGTGACGGTGTTAGCTCCACCCTCTTCATTTCCGCCATGGGCTTCGGCAATGCGCAGCGCTTCTTCAATTGCATATTCATCGAGATCATTGAGCACTGCATCAACGTTGGCACGATCGAGTAAACCGCCCACCATCTTTTTCTCAGCCCATGAATCTGGAACTTGTTTGATGCAGACAGCGATCTTCATGTGGTCAATGTTACTGGTCAGTAACTACTTGCGCGAGCCACAAGGTGAGATTTCACGCCAGATTTGCCAACACGTAACCTCAATGTGAAGTTGAGTCTTTAATGCGGGCTGAACATTACCCACATGAATCCTCCACTGCGCGTGGCCATCGTTACCGAATCCTTTCTGCCCCAAGTAAATGGTGTTACCAACTCAGTGCTTCGCATTCTGGAGTACCTCAAAGCCGAGGGGCATCAGGCACTAGTCATTGCGCCCGAGAGTGCCGATGGGCCAAAAGAGTTTGCTGGCTTTCGCGTCAAAAGGGTACCAAGTCTAGAAATGAAAGGTTTGATCCCTCTTGCATTTCCGCAACGTAGTTTAGAACAGCTCCTTGATGGATTTGCTCCCGATGTTATTCACTTAGCGTCACCAATTTTTCTCGGCAAGTATGTAACGAAGATGGCACAACGATTAGATATTCCAACTTTGTCGGTTTATCAAACTGATATTGCTGGCTTTGCTCGCCATTATGGATTGAGTATTGCTCACGCTTCACTAAAGAAGTGGGTTGGAAAAATACACGCTCAAAGCAATCGAACGTTAGCGCCATCTAAATGGGCTTGTAATGACTTAGTTAATTCTGGTGTTAACAATGTTCACTTATGGCAACGTGGGGTGGATTCACAGCGTTTCTCACCAGAAAAGCGCGACATAAATCTGCGATGTGAAATATTGGGAGCACGTCCTGACCGCAAAATTGTCGGCTACGTAGGCAGGCTAGCTAATGAAAAAAGAGTTGATGACTTATCGGTTTTGGATGCACGGGATGACATTCAACTTGTTATTGTCGGTGATGGGCCAGCTCGATCACGTCTTGAAAAGATTTTGCCGAATGCCCACTTTGCTGGCTATCAAGGTGGCGAAGATTTAGCAAAGTACTACGCATCATTAGACTTTTTTGTTCATACTGGTAAACATGAAACTTTCTGTCAATCTATCCAGGAGGCTTTGGCTTCTGGAGTACCTGTAATTGCGCCTCATTCCGGTGGTCCTGTTGATCTTGTCATGCATGGTTGGACTGGTTATTTGATAGACACTGCTGCACCAGTTTCACTCAACCGAGCAGTCAATATGTTGATTCATATGCAAGACCCACTTCTCATGCAACATCGTACTCGTGCATCCGTTATCGATAGAAATTGGACTTTAGTGAATCAACAACTTATAAGTCATTATCGCGAACTAATTTCTGAAAAATCTGGTGTTCTCAAGGAGGCTGTTGCATGAAAATCGTTCATATAGCTAACTTCTATGGGCCGAAATCTGGTGGAATAAAAACTACCCTCCACCAGCTTGGAACTGGATACGTTAATCGAGGCCATACCTTTACTTACATTGTTCCAGGCCGAGGATTTTTTTGTGAAGAGTCATCAAGTGGCACAAAAATTACAATGCCTTCAATTGAAATACCATTCAGTGGCGGCTATCGCATCATTCGAAATAATCGCGATGTTAAGAAACTGCTTATTACGCTTAAGCCTGATGTTCTTGAAATCTCTGACCGCTTTACTCTTTCAAAAATTGGTGAATGGGCGGGGAAAAGAAATATAGCCTCGGTTGTTTTTAGTCATGAGACTCTGAGCGGCTTAGCAAAGAATTACTTCCCATTTTCATTGAAGCGAATCGTGGATTGGCATAATCAACGACTATCTTCAAGATTTAAGCATGTCATCACTACCACTGAATTTGCGGCAAAAGAATTTGAAGATATTAAAACGACAAATCTTGTAAGAGTTCCACTTGGAGTGGACTTAGATAAATTTTCTCCTTTTCTTCGCAATGAAAGTTTTAGAAGTGATTTACTAAAGGGTGCAGATGTATTGCTAGTTCACTGCGGGCGGATGTCTCGTGAAAAACACCCAGCACGATCAATTGACGCATTAAAAATCTTACTTGAACGAGGGATTAATGCCCGACTCATTTACGTAGGCATTGGTCCTATGTACAGCGAGCTTCGGGATAAGAGTAAAAAACTTCCAGTAACTTTCCTGGGTTATATTGCCGACCGCGAGCGATTGGCCGAAATTCTTGCTTCAGCCGATGTATCACTTGCACCAGGACCAATTGAAACTTTTTGTTTAGCCGCACTTGAATCTCTAGCTGCTGGCACACCTGTAGTTGCTTCAAAGACTAGTGCGGTGGGTGAGTTCTTACTTCTAAATACTTCTCAGCCAGTTGGAGCAGTTGCTGGAAACACGGGGTATGAGTTTGCAACGGCAATTGAACAAGTTCTTGAGCTTCGTAAAGATTCAACGCTCTCGCAACGTTGCTTTCACCAGGCCGAGAATTTCCCATGGAGTGCCACGCTTTCACTCATGCTCAAACTCCACGGTGAGAGCAATCTACTTAAGCGAAAACTGCGAGCGGCCTAAATGAACTCCGTTGCCACCTTCGCAGTATTAGGAGACAGCGCAGCATCAGGTGTTGGAGATACTGACCACAATGGGGTGAGCAAAGGTTGGGCATTTTATTTAGCTCAAAGTTTTAATAATCCGCTTGTGTATCTCAATCTCTCGCGTCCTGGAGCTAAATCTGAAGAGGTTTTAGAGGTGCAGTTACCAAAACTACTTATTCATAATCCGACTATAACTGCCGTAATTGTTGGTGGAAATGATGCTTTGCGTAATGAATTTTCTCCACGCAAACTGCATGATAATTTGCGGCTCATTTTGAAACAACTCAAAGCAAATGGCTCTGAAATCCTACTGCTGCAACTCCACGATCCGACTAAAATTGTTCCACTACCTAAAGCACTAGGTTTAATCCTAAAGCGACGGATCGACGCAGTAAATCAAGTAACGCGAGCAGTAGCTGCTGAGTTTGGTGCCCAAGTATTAGAGACACGGCGAATCGAAGGCATCTATCAAAGAAATATCTGGCACGTGGATCGTATGCACCCTTCAAAACTAGGACATCAACTTTTAGCCAGTCATTTTCGCAATTTGTTGCATCCACATTGGGATATCAATCCAATTGAATGTGAAGTTCCAGCTAAAACTTCCAAAAGGCAAGCGGCACTGTGGATGCTAAAAAATGGAACACCTTGGTTTTTTAAACGCAGCTTAGATCTATTGCCAGCGGCAATTTTTCTTGTTTTGCAGGAGTATTTTCGGAGAGTTTTTCCTCAATTTCAACATAAGCAAGCATTGATATTTTACCCAGAATTCGTGAATCAACGAGAAAGTAGTTTCATCGAAGTCTTTGAGGAGCGGGTGTCGTAACACAACAGTAATAAAATCAGGGCATTATTGCGCCGTGCTTCCAGCAGATCCGCGAACCCTCGGCGCCACCGTTACCGAAGGTGGAACTAATTTTGCGCTCTGGTCTAACGCTGCCGATGCCGTGGAGCTATGTCTATTTAATGAGGTCAATGGCACGTTACTTGAAACGCGTTTTGCAATGTCGCATCGCAATGGCCCTATTTGGCATGGCTACTTAGCCGGCGTTCGACCAGGACAGCGTTACGGATACCGTGTGTATGGACCATGGCAACCAGAAAATGGTGTGCGATTTAATGCCGCAAAATTATTACTTGATCCATACACGCATGCCCTTGATGGCGAACTTTTCTACACGCCGGAAATTTATGGACATGTTGCCACCGATGCCGTTGGTACTGGAGATTTAACGCTGCGTGATGATCGTGATAGCGCGGGCAAAGTTCCATACAGCGTTGTAACCCATCATGGCGCGCGCACTATTCATCGCCCGCTCGTTCCTTGGGCCAAGACAATTATTTATGAAGCCCATGTGCAAGGTTTAACAGCCAAGAACAACTCAATTCCAACTCAGGAACGTGGAACATACAAAGCTCTTGGCCATCCTTCCACCATTGCGCATTTAAAATCTCTTGGTGTAACTGCTATCGAATTATTACCAATCGCTGCCTCAGTGACTGAACCAATAATCTTTACTCGTGGGCGAAAGAACTATTGGGGCTATAACTCGTTAGCTTTTAGTGCGCCGAATTCAGCATATGCATCAACATCTGATCCAATCGCAGAACTTCAATGGGCCGTTGACCAATTGCATGAGGCTGGAATTGAAATCATTTTAGATGTTGTCTATAACCACACTGCAGAAGGTGGGATTGGTGGACCAACGCTTTCTTATAAAGGTATAGATAACAAGGCTTATTACCGACAAGATGCGCAAGGCAATTATGAGGACGTCACCGGCTGTGGAAATACTTTCGCTGCAAGTAAGCCACAATCAGTTCGACACATTATTGATTCCTTGCGGTGGTGGACTGAAGTTATTGGAGTCGATGGTTTCCGATTTGATTTAGCTACCGCCCTTTATACAAGCAATAGTGCCTTTAATTCCTCGCTGATGTCGGCCATTGAAGCTGACTCAGTTTTGCGGAACTTAAAAATGATTGCCGAGCCTTGGGATATTTCACGGTATTCCCTCGGCGATTTCCCGCATCCTTGGCGAGAGTGGAATGACGCTTATCGAGATTCAGTTCGTCAATTTTGGTTAGGCGATTTAGCGCGCGATTACGGTGAAGGTGTTTCAGATATTGCAAGCAGTATTAGCGGTTCAAGTTCGATTTTCTATTATCGCGGCCCTACTTCATCCATTAACTTCATAACGGCCCATGATGGTTTTACTTTGCACGACATGGTTACTTATAACGCTAAACATAATGAAGCTAATAAAGAGAACAATTCCGATGGCAGTGATTCCAATAGATCTTGGAACGTAGGCATTGAAGGTGAGACCGATGATTTAGGCGTGGTGACAATTCGCCATTGGTTAAAGAAGTCAATGCTTGCAACGCTCATGCTTTCATCTGGTGTACCGATGCTCACCATGGGAGATGAAGTGAACCGTTCACAAGTTGGTTCAAATAATGCTTACTCGTTGCCAATTGAATTTACTGCAGAAAATGTTGAGAGTTTTAATGGTGGTTGGGCTTTGCCGTGGGAACTCGATGAGAAAGCTAAAGACATCCTGGCAACAGTGCAAGAGCTGGCCAAAATTCGTGAAACTTATTTAGCCGATGTTGCCTCCGAATTCTTCACTGGAATTGTTGATCAAGGAACGAAACGAAAAGACATCGCTTGGTTTTCACTTGGTGGCCATGAAATGAGCGATGATCATTGGCAAGATGAAGAAAAGCGCAGCATTACGGTTTTTGTTGAAGCCGATGCCACGCGAGGGTTATTACTGCTTATGAATTCATCTAAAGTGGAAACCGAATTTACTTTGCCGGATAACACCTGGGGCGAGGCTTACAGATGTATTTTCGACGCATCACACGATGTTGCTTCCTATCAACCTGAGATTGCCGCTCCGCAAGCAAAAATTACCGTTGCACAACACAGCGCACAAGTTTGGTTAGTTACTCGTACTAGGTAGTAATCAACCTACTCCAGTAAAGTTTATAAACGTGTTAGCAATTATTGCTCCCGGACAAGGTGCCCAAACTCCTGGCATGTTGAGTTCTTGGGTTTCTGATCCAGCCCTTCATGAATTAGTTTCTGCTTGGTCGATGCGAATTGATCTAGATTTATTGCGCCTGGGTACATCTGCCGATGCGGAGGAAATTAAAGATACGTCTAATGCTCAACCACTTATTGTTGCGACTTCGTTAATCGGCACACGTGCATTAGGAATTACACAGTGTGCTTTTGTTTCTGGACACTCTGTAGGTGAAGTTGCTGCAGCAGCTTTCAGCGGTGCAATTTCAGTTGAAGATTCGTTAAGACTTGTTCGTGCCCGCGGAGTTGAAATGGCAAAAGCTGCTGCCCAATCCCCCGCTGGAATGTCAGCAGTATTAGGCGGAGATCGCCAAGTTGTCTTAGCCAGATTAAAGCAACTGAATTTAGTTCCAGCCAATGACAATGGTGGTGGGCAGATAGTTGCAGCTGGAGATTTAAACGCACTTGTAGCTTTGGCAGAAAATCCTCCGGAAGGTGCGCGCGTGCGTGCACTTGCTGTAGCTGGTGCATTTCATACCGATTTCATGTCTAGTGCAGTTGAACCACTTCGTGCTTTAGCCTCAACCATCAATACGCACACAACAACGACGCCAATAATTTCTAATAAAGACGGTGCGGCAGTTACCGATGGTGCCGATGTGCTCAACCGCATCGTGAATCAAATTGCTAACCCTGTTCGCTGGGATTTATGCATGCAAACCTTAAAAACCCTCGGTGTAACGGGTGTCATTGAATTACCACCAGCCGGAACTCTGGTTGGCTTACTCAAACGGGGCGCACCCGAGATCGAAGTTTTCGCTCTCAAAACTGCTGATGATCTATCTGCAGCAAAGGAATTTGCAGGAAGGCATCTATGAAAATCAAAACTTCTCCAACGACCAACAGTCAGATTCTCTCGGTAGGTTCTTATCGCCCAAAGCGATTAGTTCCTAACTCAGAAATTGTGGAACGCATTGATTCAACTGATGAATGGATTCAGCAGCGCACCGGGATTCAATCTCGTAGATTCGCAGGGCCAGATGAAAGCGTTATTAGTATGGCAAAGGCCGCTTGCGAAAGTGCACTTAAGCGAGCCAAGTTAACTATGGCCGACATTGATACTTTAATTCTTTCTACTATTTCATATCCATACCAAGCTCCAAGTGCGGCGACTGAGCTGATTAATGAACTTGGAAATCCTAAAGCTGCCGCTTTCGATATCAGCGCTGCATGTGCCGGATTTTGTTATGGCGTTGGGATGGCAAGTGATCTAGTACGTGGTGGTACTTCAAAAAATGTTCTTGTAGTCGGTGTAGAAAAACTCTCTGACTTTACAGATCCAGATGATCGCGCAACGGCATTTATTTTTGCCGATGGTGCCGGTGCAGTAGTAATTGGTCAAAGTAGTGAAGCCAAGATTGGCCCAACTATTTGGGGATCTGATGCGGATTCACGCGAGGCAATTATGTTAAATCCGGCCTATACCGAGTTTAGAAATGCACCTGATAAAGGTGTCGCACAATTAGGGTGGCCAAATATTTCACAACAGGGCCAAACTGTTTTTCGTTGGGCCGTGTATTCCATGAGCAAAGTTGGACTTAAAGCGCTAGAAGCCGCGGGTGTAACAATTAATGACCTTGATGTTTTTATTCCGCACCAAGCAAATATTCGAATTATTGAAACAATGGTCAAGGAAATGAAACTTCCGGATTCAGTTTTAGTTGCCGATGACATTCGCGTCAATGGAAATACTTCAGCTGCCTCCATCCCTCTTGCAATGGATATTTTGCTCGAACAACATCCCGAGATGTACGGCAAATTAGCGCTGCTCATTGGCTACGGCGCTGGCCTGGTTTACGCAGGACAAGTAGTCCAATTACCGCCTAAGCCTTGAGATTTAGCCCACTTATGCCTGTCAATACTCGTAAGTAAGCACCACCGTCATACACAATTACCACCTGTTGATCCATTTAAGGAACGAATAAGGAAAAGGGACACTTCACATGGCACTTGCACAAGCAGACGTACTAGCTGGACTTAAAGAGATTGTTGAAGAAGTAGCAGGCATTCCAGCTGCATCAATTGAACTCGATAAGAACTTCACCGAAGATCTAGAAGTAGATTCTTTGAGCATGGTTGAAGTTGTTGTAGCTGCTGAAGAGCGCTTTGGAGTAAAGATTCCTGATGAGGCTGTTACAGATCTAGTCACCGTTGGCGATGCAGTTAATTTCATAGTTAACGCTGCTAAGTAAGTAGTTAGCACCTTAATTTTATGTCTGGTCGTCGCGTCGTTGTCACTGGACTCGGAGCAACAACTCCAATTGGTGGCGATGTAAAAACTTCTTGGAACGCGCTTTTAGCTGGAACAAGTGGGGTCCGAACTCTGACTGAAGAGTGGGCACAAAGTATTTCAGTGCAATTTGCCGCGCGAGTTGCCGTTGAACCTAGCGAACAAATGGAACGCGTCGAACTGCGTCGCTTAGATCGCTCTGAGCAGTTTGCGTTAATCGCTTCGCGTGAAGCGTGGAAAGATGCCGGTTCTCCAGAAATGGATAAAGAACGTTTAGGCGTAGTCATCGCTTCAGGTATTGGTGGAGTTACAACGCTGCTAGATCAATACGATGTCTATAAAGAAAAAGGTGCGCGCCTTGTTAGCCCGCATACCGTCCCAATGCTTATGCCTAATGGACCTGCCGCAAATGTTGGTCTAGAACTTCAAGCTCGCGCGGGTGTGCACACTCCAGTGAGTGCTTGCGCATCGGGCGCTGAAGCAATTGGTTATGCCTTCGACATGATTAGAAATAATCGCGCCGATGTTGTTGTAAGTGGTGGAGTAGAAGCGGCAATTCACGTTTTACCTATGGCCGCATTCGCTGCCATGAAAGCACTTTCTACTCGAAATGATGAACCTGCCCGTGCATCACGTCCTTATGATTTAAATCGAGATGGCTTTGTTCTTGGTGAAGGTGGCGGAGTTTTAATCCTTGAAGAGTACGAACACGCTAAAGCCCGCGGCGCCACAATTTATTGCGAGATTGCTGGCCAAGGTTTGTCATCAGATGGTTATCACATCGCTGCACCAGATCCCGAAGGTGCTGGCGTGCAGCGGGCAGTTAAATTTGCACTTCGCGATGCGGGTCTTACTACAAAAGATATTGTTCATTTAAATGCCCATGCAACTTCTACGCCCGCCGGCGATGTGGCTGAAGCCAATGCTCTGCGCCTGGCGCTAGGAAAAGATGCCGATCATGTTGCAGTATCGGCAACTAAATCGATGACTGGGCATTTACTTGGTGGAGCCGGTGCAATCGAATCTGTATTTATTGTTAAGACAATTCAAGATCGCTTAGCACCCCCAACAATTAACATCGAGAATTTAGATCCAGCCGTCACTGTTGACGTTGTTCGCGATAAGCCCCGTGCATTACCTACCGGAGATATCGCTGCGCTTAATGACTCTTTTGGTTTTGGCGGCCACAACGTCGTATTGGTATTTAAGAGCATATAAGTGTCAACACCAAAGCTTGACGAACGCGATCCAGAAAGCCGTATCGCACGTTTAGTTGATGCCGGAAAATATGAATTTTTAATTCCGCGCACGGATTGCGGAATGATTGCAGTGACTGGTGATATCAACGGAAACAAAGTTGTTATTTTCGCATCCGATGCCACAATTAAAAGTGGAGCTCTTGGTGTTGATGGATCCAAAGTAATTGTCACCGCATATAAAGCGGCAATGGGTGCCCAAGTTCCAATCGTTGGAATTTGGCACTCGGGTGGTGCGCGATTAAGCGATGGCGTTGCATCACTTGATGCTTTCGGGGAAGTTTTTCAATCCATGATTTCAGCCAGTGGTCGTATCCCCCAACTCTCATTAGTGCTTGGGCCAACTGCAGGTGGCGGTGCTTATGGCCCGGCGTTAACCGACGTTGTTGTTCTGGCTCCCGAGGGTCGTATCTTTGTTACAGGTCCTGACGTAGTTAAAAGTGTTACAGGTGAAGATATTGATATGGCTTTGTTAGGGGGGCCCGAAGCTCATCGTAAAAACAGCGGGCTGGCACATATCATCGCGACAACTGAGCAAGAAGCTTTCGAAGACATTCGTGATTTAACTTCCCTCTTTGCTAATCAAGGTTTTATGGATCCACACGTGCAAGATTCGGATCTTTCGACTCTTGTTCCTGATTCAAAAGTTCGCACCTACGACGTGCACCCATTAATTAGCGCGCTTTTAGATACAGACACTGAATGCGTTGAATTACTTTCGATGTGGGCACCCAACATGACAACAATCCTTGGACGTTTAGGAGGTGCAACTGTTGGAGTTCTTGCAAATAATCCGGCACATATTGCTGGAGTTTTGGATGCTGCTGCGGGCGAGAAAGCTGCGCGCTTTGTACGTACCTGTGATGCTTTTGGAATTCCACTCATTGTCATCGCCGATGTTCAAGGATTTTTGCCAGGTGCAGGGCAAGAGTGGGAAGGTGCGGTACGACGTGGCGCAAAACTTTTACATGCATTTGGTGAAGCCGTTGTTCCTAGAGTCACCTTGATTACTCGCCGTGCATACGGTGGTGCATATGTAGCAATGAATTCAAAAGCTCTTGGTGCGACAAAAGTTTTAGCCTGGCCACAAGCAGAAGTGTCGGTCATGGGCGCAGTAGCTGCAGTGCGTGTTTTACACCGCCGTATTTTGGCTGATTTACCGGCAGAACAACGTGAATCCATGGAATTAGAACTTGCCGCTGAACATGAAAAGATTTCCGGCGGAGTTGCTCGCGCAGTTGAAATTGGCGCAGTTGATGAGATTATTGAACCATCACGTACCCGCAGTGCAATTGCCGCAATAATCGCAGATGCACCACATCGCCGTGGAGCTCACGGCAATATCCCGCTATAACTAAATTTTTGGCTTACTCCACTTAGGTTTCGGTATTACCGCTTCGATTGTTAAAATCGCATAACCAACTCGGGCCAAGTTTCTGATACTTGGAAAGATTGCAAAGCGTGGCTCCCAAAGCGGGGCAAACTTTGCGTTGAATCGATAAAGGGATTCCATTTGAAAAAATCGCGACAGGAAGACCAGAATCTTATGATTCATTCGCGTGATAGGGCCGGCACCTAATTTCTTACCTCGCTCAAAAACACTTCTAAATGAGGCAAAGTTAAGCGAGATCCGTTTGAAACCATGTGCTTTAGCAAATGCAATGGTCGCTTGAATCATTAACTCGTTTACGCCAGTCTCGGCATCAGGTGATCTGCGCATCACATCTAATGAAAAGGAATCACTACCCCAAGGGACGAATTGAAGGACAGCAACAATATGGCCATCATTCTCAGCCCAGGTAATTAGACAGTCAGGATCTTCTACATTGCAAAACCGACCAAGGGCCATAGAAAATCCTCGTTCAGTAGCACTATTGCGCCAAGACTGCATCTGATGTCCTAGCTCGCTTCGCAACGCGGAATCTAACTCCCGAACAAATGAAGTCTTTGTGGTGTAACCCAGACGGTTAATGCGATTGAGAGTTTGACGAACATTTTTCATCGTTGCACCGTCAATCGTGAAATCATTGACATCGACTATTGCTTCATCGCCAATTTCCAATGCAATAAAACCTGTTTCGCGGACCCAAATTTCACCGGCAGGTTCAGAACAACCGTAAATCGCGGGGATCCAGGCATGGCGTTGAGCTTCATTCATAAATTCATTTATTGCCGACGGCCATGATTCTCGGTCACCAACCGGGTCTCCCGTGGTAATCATGACACCGTTAACGATTGAATAAGGGATTGCGGCTTTGTTATTTTTAGACCAAATAACGGTTTTATTATCCCGCAGCGAAAAATAACTAAGTGAATCGCTATCGGTCGCAGTAGCTAAAAGCTCTCGTACTTTCACCGAGTTTTCAAGACTTAAAGTAGTAGTTCGTTGTGCTGGTTTTAAGAAATGTGCTAAAGATGAGGCTAACAATAGAAATCCAAGGCCTCCAAGGAAGAATTCGAGTCGTTCCTGTGCTTGTGTAGATTTGTACATAACCGAACTTGAAATACCAAATAAGCCCTTAAATGTAATTTCAAGGGCGTGTTTAAAATCTACAGTGACAACAAAAGATTTTGAATCAAAGTAAACAAGGGCTAAACCGAAAGTGAATGCCAGCGCCAGATTTCGAATAAAGAACAGTGAAGCTCTTTTGCGCGTGACTGGATCAGTAACTGTTTTAAAATCACTTCGATAACGAATAAGTAAAATAAGTAGCAAGTACTGGGTAAATAAGTGTGCCGCCAGCAAATCCCCAACGAAGGTATTTCCGCTCACTTGGTGACGCAGAAAGAAGAGAATTGGGTGCACTAGTGAGGTAGCGATTAACACAATTTCAAGGAATGCTGCGGCGAACCAAGCACGGCGGCGCCTTAAATTAATTCCCCGTGCAGTCATAAACAGACACGTTGCAACCAATATTCGTGCAACTTCGGTTGTTGCTACAACAGTTGGGTGCACGCCACTTCCGAGTTTGCGTACGACATGCGGTAATGAATGTGCTGCGAAAAAGCCAATCAGTGCAAGTGATTGTAAGAATAGGAGTGGCCCAATTGCTTTGGCCAGCCAACTCCGTTGATTACTGAGCGGCATTATCCGTTCGACTTAAAGGTTACTGCGACCGTTGCTGTCACTGTTTTATTAATAGTCGTTGTGTCATAAGCACCATAGTCAGTAGTCATAGTTGAATCCGGTGTCGTAATTTGAATTGGGCCAGCTTTTACATTAACTAATGCACCTAATTTGCCACCGACCGCTTTAGTCAAAGCTTCAGCACGCAACTTGGCATCCTTCATGGCATCACTCATTAATGCAGGACGAAGTTCAGGCAAGTTAGAGATGTAGAACTGTGGTCCATAGTTATTGACATGAATTCCGGTCTGAAGCAAAGTTCCAATGCCTTGGCTAAGTTTTGAAACTAATTGAACATCCTTTGAGCGAACTGTGACATCGCGATTAGCGCGGTAAGAAAGCACGCGGCCCGTTGAATTTCCATTGACATACTCTTCATTGGCATATGTTGAAACCGCACCCAAAGTAAGTGCATCGGCTGGAATTCCTCCATCGGTTAAATACTTTGATAGCGAAGCAACATCTGAATCGACTTTACCTACAGCTCCCCCAACATTTGGCGCAGAAAGACTGACTGATAAAACCCAAACCGCATTATCTGCTGTAGCAGAAGTTTTTGCCGAACCGGTAACCGTAATTCCATCGCTGCTACGAGATGCAAAACCCGAACCAACTTTCATCAACCCAACGCCGAGTGCGAGCGCCACGATTACCGACGCGATAATAATTGTTACTGCTTTGCGACGCTCTACTGTGATGATGGGTGATTCATTAAGTTGACTCATAGTTAAATTCTACCGCATTCATATCGCCCGCAGATGTGAGATCTCTTGCATGCCAGCACCCCTAAATTTCTCTAGCTCGGCGTCCCACGCATTTCCCAGGATTTGTGCGATGCCTTGACGTATAGCATCTTCATCAAAGGCGCTGCGTAACACTTCGCTCACTTGATTCTCGTTCAGAAGTACTGCACCACTTAAATCAGTTAACGCTCGATGAATTCCAAGCTCAGGGGTAAATCGAAAGAGTTCGCCGCCGATGTCGTTGCGCTCATGAACTTCAAAATTTAAATAATGCCAACTACGCAACGTGCTCGCTATTTCGGCAGCTTTGCCTTCTACATCACGCCACGAAATTGCGCTCTTAAAAGTTCCAGGCAGCATGGGTTGTGAATGCCACACCACCTGCATGTTGATTCCTAAAATATTTTGAAGTGCCCAATCAATATGACGGCGCAAAGCCGACGGCGCTGAATGAATGGTTAAGAAACCTTGCACCGAAGATCGGGCAGCAGGTGATGACAAACGTTCCATGAAAATCTCCTAGCAAGGGCGCCAAATGCGACCTTCCCCAGCTGCATTTGCTCTTACTAGTGCCTCAATTGAACACCGTGCACGCTCAAACTGTCCAGCCCCACTTTAGGTATACGGGTAAGTAGGCGGTAGAGTTCACCTCAGTCGGACGCTTAATCAGTACCCGTTTCATGTAACACATATTCGGTATCGCTGGCGCAAGAGGAAGACCGTGATTCGAGGATTTCTCGAAACACCCACATATCGAAGGAAAAGTAAAAACATGGCAACAGGCACAGTTAAGTGGTTCAACTCTGAAAAGGGTTTCGGTTTCATTGCAGTTGATGGTGGCGGACAAGATGTATTCGTTCACTACTCAGCAATCCAAGGAAACGGTTACAAGTCCCTTGAAGAGGGTCAGGCAGTTTCATTTGAAGTCGTACAGGGTCCAAAGGGTCCTCAGGCTGATGCAGTTAATCCTGCCTAATTAAACCGCTTTACAAATAACCCTCACTGGAAACAGTGGGGGTTATTTTTTTGGTACCGGCGGAATCTGTCCAACTTTTGCCAATAACTTTGTAACTGCTTTCGCCGGAGATGAATCAGTTCCAGCTTTCCATTTATCTAAATAACTCCATGGATAGAGTTCACCGCGTCGCACCCACCAAGCACCCGCTTCAACCGGCGTTGGCCAAGAAATTCCAAAGTGAACATGTGGGGCAGTTCCTTTTGCATCACCCGAATCCCCAAGTTTTCCTAACAAATCTCCTGCAGCAACTCGCACACCTGGTTCAATGCCATCAGCAACTTTCATCAAATGCGATCCGTAATAGCGCACACCATCATCGCCAATAATTGAAACGTACAGACCGCCACGATCAGCACCTTTATTAGTTTTATAGTTGTACTTATCAATTCGATTTACTTCATCAACCACACCCGCAGTTACTGCAACAAATGCGCAACCTTTCTTGCCCAAAATATCGGTAGCGGGATAGTCGTGGTGTGAATGTGCGTATGTGACTACGCAGCCATTTATTGGAAATACATATACAGGTGCAGCGTGGGCTGGAACGCTAGAAACTCCAAGAACTATTGATGCAATGCAGCAAATCACGCGCAATCTCATAGTGCTGACCTTATCTTTGCCTTCAGAGATTAAGCCCCGTAACATAGGCTCGGAAGAAAAAATCTTTGGGGCGGTAGCTCAGTTGGTTAGAGCCCAGAACTCATAATTCTGTCGTCGTCGGTTCGAGCCCGACCCGCCCCACTTACTAGCCCTTTAATTTAGCAATATCTAATAACTCTCCATTAATAGGAGTATCAGTTGGGCAACTTGCATTTAACTGAGCGATTTCAACTTCAGTTAGGGCAATGTCAACGCCTTTGAGTGAATCTAAAATCGATGAGGCTTTAGATGCACCGGGAATTGGAATTGAAGTCGGAAATTGATTTAAGTGCCAAGCAATGGTTAGCGCATACGGTGAGACGCCTTTGCTCTCGGCCATTTGCTTAAAAGCACCAATTTCTCCAGAAGCAATTTTCTGGAAGCTTCTGTTGCCACCTAGAGGTGACCAAGGTAGATATGCAATACCAAATTCATTACAAATATCGATGACTTCTGGCCAGTGACGATAATTTGGACTGTATTCATTTTGCACGGAAATAATGCCGCCCTGTGCGGGTGTTCCACCGGCTTTAATTGCGTGGCGCAACATTTGGGCATTGACGTTACTTAAGCCAATTTCGGCAACGTAGCCATGATCTTTTAAAGTAATGACATTCTCAAACTGCTCTTCATATGAAATCGCTGGATCAGTTCGGTGATGTTGCCACAGTGGAATCTTGCTTAAACCTAGTTTGTAGGCCGAAGCTTCAACCGCACGATACAGATAATGCTTAGTGGCATTACGACCAGAGATTCCAAACATGGAACCGTCTTTTTCACGTGTGATACCGGCTTTCGTAGTAATGACAACTTTGCTCTTTTGTTCAGGCGTTGCCTTCCAGCTCGCAAAAGCTTTGCCTACAATAATTTCATTGTGCCCCATGCTGTTCCAACTGGGAGCATAAATATCGGCAGTATCTAAAAGAGTGATGCCGGCATCTAAAGCGGCATGAATCGCCCCAATTGCAACTTCAGGCTGATTGAGTAAATCTGGGTTTCGCTCATTTGGAAAGGACAAATGCATGCAGCCCAATCCAATTGCTGAGACTGAATATGGACCGAGTATGCGCTGAGGAATCATATGGTGATGTTATTGCAAGTTTTGCGAGATTTCCTTTCAACCCCCATAATTTGGAAATGACATATCAACTGCGAGATCTCAAAGACCAAGTAATCGTTATCACCGGCGCTACAGCTGGAATGGGTGCTGCTACTGCTAGAGAATTAGTAGAACAGGGTGCCAAAGTTGTACTCAATGCCCGCAATGAAGCTCGTTTACAAGAAATCGTTGCCTCACTTGGCGCCGACAACGCAATCTACGTTGCCGGAGATTGCTCAGAGCCCGAGGTGTCACGTGCAATTGCTAAAGCTGCACTAGACAAATTTGGAACTATCGATGCTGTAGTACCAAATGCTGGTATCGGCATGTATGGATCTATTTTGGATTACAGCGACGATGAAGTAAATCGCATGATGCGCACAAATTACGAAGGCACCGTTCACATCATCCGCGCATGTTTACCAACGATGGTTGCTAAAAAAGCTGGTGACATTGTCATTGTTTCCTC
>Ga0136641_1000378_pt1 | contig 19230 bp, 13 predicted proteins | sample EliLak1302023Y_FD_115312 | JGI IMG/M metagenome (GOLD analysis project Ga0136641, IMG submission 115312) | Freshwater microbial communities from Elizabeth Lake, Yosemite National Park, California, USA - 13020-23Y | ecosystem: Environmental > Aquatic > Freshwater > Lake ...
GCGACATATGCCAAGGCCTACCTGAACATAGAAATACAGTCCGGCGAAGGTTGGCTGCGTGCCTGGGCTGATATTGACAACGGCGTATGGAACAACCAGACGGTGGACGTCGGCCTTCGTGATGTCAAAGTCAAATTGGCGCAGCAACTCGATGACATTCACTTTCAGCAGATCGAGGGCCGACTGCGCTTGCAATCCTGGATGGCCAGCTTGGGGCAGGAGTTGGTCACAGAACACATCAAGGTCACACCCGCACAAGGCCCGAGCTGGTCCAGCGGCAAAACACGGTTTGCCTGGAGACATGCCAGCCATGCGCAAGAGCCTTGGGCCAGCACCGGTGAGATTCAAATAGAGGACATGCCGTTGGAGGTCATTAGCCGCATTGCACAACGCATACCCATGGATGAAAACATGCATGCGCTGATGGCGCAAACGCAGCCGCGCGGTCAGTTGCATGCGCTAAAGATGCAATGGTTTGACGCCCATACACCCGGTTTTCATTTCAAGGCAAGCGGCCAGGTCAAGGGTTTGGAAGTCAATGCCAGTCCTGCACACAAAACCCCTCGACCTGAAGACGACTGGTGGCCGGGGGTGACAGGTGCCACAGTCGAATTTGAACTTGATGAATCAAGCGGCAAGGCGCAGGTGTCGGTACAAGATGGCAGTGTCACCTTGGTGGATTGGTTGGAAGAACCCGTCGTGCCATTGAAAACTTTTTCAACAACGCTGAGTTGGACCAAGGTAAATCAGTTGTTGAAACTGCAATTGCAAAATGCCCGTCTTGCCAATGCGGATACCCAAGGCAGTTTCGATTTGACTTGGTCAGAGCGCGACAGCAAGCTACCGCAAGGACATTTGGAACTGGACGCGCAAATCCAACGTATGCAAGCTTCCAGGCTTTACCGCTACCTGCCGCTGGAGATGCAAGCAGAGGCAAGACAGTATGTGAAAGAGGCGACCGGAGCGGGTTGGTTTGAAAAAGTGTCCGTACAGATCAAAGGGCACATGGATCACTTTCCCTTCAATAAAACCAATGACGGTGTGTTCATGGTTCGTGCGCCGTTTCAGCAATTGGGTTTTCAATACTCGCCCGCGCCTGCGTCCAGCGTCTTGGGTAAACGCGCTGCGCCGCGTTGGCCTGCGCTGCAGCAACTCACCGGTGAGTTGTCGATCAACCGTAACCAAATGCAACTCAAGTCCACATCTGCTCGTATCGGCCAGCCGGTTGCCTTGCAGCTCACGCGACTGGAGGTGCAAATTCCTGATTTGAATGACATCGTGGTGGATGTGTCGGCGCAACTCAAGGGCAGCCTCAACGATGCCTTGGTCATCATTAACAATTCGCCACTGGCGGAGTCGGTGGGCAGTTTGTTCAACCCGGCGGGCGTCAGTGGTCTGGCAGAACATCAATTTCATTTGATCGTCCCTGTATCCAACTTGGACAACACCAAGTTACAAGGGTCGGTGAATTTGCTGGGCAATGACATACAACTTCAACCACCTGTGCCCAAGATTTACAAAGCCAAGGGGGTTGTTAACTACACGCAGTCGAGCATGAGTGTGCAAAACGCCAAACTGAGCTTGTTGGGCGGTGAAGCGCGACTGGATGGTGGCTTGCGGTTTGCAGACGGTGCGCCCGAAGCTCAGACGCGCTTGGTATTACAAGGCAGTGTTTCAGCGGACGCCATCAAGCAAGCGCCAGAATTGGTCAGCATGTCTGGGGTATGGGCCAAGCTCAAAGGCAGCACCAGTTACATAGCCACCATGGGGCTGAGCCAAGGGGTGCCTGAATTGACCATTCTCAGTAACCTGCAAGGCATGGCGATTGATTTGCCCGAGCCTTTGGACAAGCGTGCGTCGGCCTTGTTACCAATGCGTTATGAGACAACGGTACTGGGTTCCAGCGCTGGGCGCTCGCACCCGTCGCTGGAGCAAATGCGTTTCACGCTCGGACAGTTGCTATCGCTGAACTATGTCAGGGACATCAGCGGCGCTGTCCCCACTGTCTTGCGTGGCAACTTACAGCTAGGCAATCTGCCAGCGCCCAAAGAGGCATCGGATCAAAGCGTGGTGTTGCAAATCAAACAGCCTTATTTGAATATGGATGAGTGGCAACCCGTTTTAGCCAGTTGGATGGAGGATGAGCCGCCAGCCAAGGGCAATGCACCAACGAAAAATTCGGCCGTTGCATACATGCCGACCAAAATAGACATCCAAGCGCAGGACCTGGTGTGGTCTGGTCGCACCTTCAGCCAGTTTCAGGCCAGCGCTGAAAAGCAGCCCAAACAATGGCGAATCCAAGCGCGCGCCAATGAGTTTCAAGGAAGCATGGACTACCGCCCTGCCTTGGACGGCGCCAGTGCTCGCATCACCGCGCGCTTGTCGCATCTCACCATCCCTCCCTCGGTGCTGGAAGAAGTGGAATCCACCTTGTCCGAATCCCCCAAGGACATGCCTGCGCTTGATATTGTGATCGACAACTTGGAGTTGCGCGGCGTTGCCATGGGACGCGCTGAGATCGAAGGTTTTGCCCGCACCAACACCGCAGGCTCACGCGAATGGGTGCTGAGCAAACTCAATCTCACCTTGCCAGAAGCCAGTTTTCAAAGCAAAGGCCAATGGGGGGGTGCTGCCAAAGCGGTCGCCAAACGTTCGCAACTCGAGTTCACTTTACAAATTCAGGACTCAGGCGAATTGCTTGATCGGCTCGGTTACAAAGGCGCGATTCGCAATGGCAAGGGCCGCATGGTGGGGCAAGTCAGTTGGCAGGGCTCGCCCTTTTCGCCTGACTACAACAGCATGAATGGGCAATTCAATGTCAACATGGAGCGCGGCCAGTTTTTGAAAACCGAGCCGGGTGTGGCACGCTTGCTTGGGGTATTGAGTTTGCAGTCCTTGCCCAGGCGCTTGATGCTGGACTTCAGCGATCTGTTCAGTGAAGGTTTTTTATTTGATTTTGTGCGTGGCGATGTGACGATTCAACAAGGCATAGCCAGCACCAACAATTTGCAAATGAAGGGCGTCAGTGCGGCGGTGTTGATGGAAGGCAAAGCAGACATCAAAAACGAAACCCAAGACCTCAAGGTAGTGATCGTGCCGGAGTTGAATGCAGGCACTGCCTCACTGGTTTACAGTGCGATCAATCCCTTGGTTGGACTCACCACGTTTCTGGCCCAGTATGTGTTGCGTAAACCGTTGATCAAATCGAACACCGAGGAGTTTCACGTGCAAGGCACCTGGAAAGAACCCAAGGTCACCAAAGTGGAAGACGCGCAGCCCGACGCCAAGACGCCGGCACCAGCTAAACCAGGAGCAGTCAAACCATGAAAGCCGCATTGCTGCAAATGGTGTCGTCCTGTTCGGTTCAGGTCAATATGGACATGGCAGAACAACTGTCAGCACAAGCGGCTGCGCAGGGTGCCGAGCTTGCTGTCTTGCCAGAGTATTTTTGTCTCATGGGCAAACACGACAGCGACAAATTGCACATTGCCGAAACCTTTGGCGATGGGCCGATGCAACACGCTTTGTCAGCCATGGCCAAACGCCATGGCCTTTGGCTAGCAGCAGGCAGTTTGCCAATCGCAGTGCCTGGCGACAGCAGCCGTGTACGCAACACCTGCCTGGTCTTCAACCCGTCCGGTGAATGCGTGACCCGTTACGACAAAATTCATTTGTTTCATTTCGACAATGGCGTTGAAAGCTATGACGAGGCGCGGGTACTGCAGGCTGGCGATACGCCGGTGTGTTTCGATATACCCTCGCGCGATGGTCACAATTGGCGCATTGGTTTGAGTATTTGTTTTGACATGCGGTTTCCAGCGCATTACCAACAGCTTGCCGCCATGGGCGCTCACCTGATGCTGATGCCCAGTGCATTCACCTACACCACAGGTTCGGCGCATTGGGAGGTGTTGTTGCGAGCCCGTGCGTTAGACAGCTTGGTTTGGGTGGGTGCAGCAGCGCAAGCGGGCACGCATGAAAACGGTCGCCGCACTTGGGGCCATTCGATGTGGGTGGATCCCTGGGGACAGGTGGTGGCTCGTCAGCCGCAGGAGGCGGCTTGCGTGGTGGCCGAGTTGGACATGCAGGTGCTGCGTGAAAGGCGAAAACAATTACCTGCTGTCAATCCTGGTGCGGCTTGAATCATTCTTCGTCACGGTGCTCGCCATGCTGACGACCTGAAAACATGGTCCACCAAACGATAAACACCAGTATGCCCCCAGCGAGCAAAGCTTCAAGCAAAATCAGCCACATGTTTTTTCTTCCAAGTTCAACCCCCACTGTAATCTGTTTGCGCCGTGTGGGTTTGACAGCGGGTCAATTCATGGCGCGTTGGATGCTGCCGGTGTTGCTGTCTGCCTGCGCCAGCAAACTGCCGCCCCTGCCGACCTCGCCGCAGACCACACCTGCTGCCAAGACGACCCCTGCGCCGATGACCGCACCAACGACTGTGCCTACCGTGACGGCGACTACCCCTGAGGCAGTGCCATTGACTGACAGGCGAAGTCAACGGGTACCCGTGCCATGGTCTGATTTGCCGGGTTGGGACAACGAGTCCATGCCGCAAGTCTGGGCGGTGTTGCTGTCCAATTGTGAGCGCCCTGGTCCATTGATGGCTGCGGTGTGTCCGGATGTGCGACGACTGACGCTGGCGACTGACACCGAGCAAAAACAGTGGTTGATGCAACGTTTGCAACCACATCGGATTGAAAACGGCCAGGGAGAGTCGTCTGGTTTGTTGACCGGTTATTTTGAGCCGGTATTGGAAGCCCGTCGTGTACCGAGTAGCGGGTTTTCGATTCCTTTGTATCAACCACCAGCTGGATTGAAATCAGGCCAGCCTTGGTTCACCCGACAAGAAATCGACACGCTTGCATCGGCGCAAGCCGCATTGCACGGCAGAGAAATCGCTTGGATCAGCGACCCTGTCGATGCCATGGTGTTGCACATACAGGGGTCGGGGCGTTTGAGAATCACCGAGGGCGATGGGCGGGTGCGCGTGGTACGTGTGGGCTTTGCAGCCTCCAATGAACAGCCTTACCAAAGCATAGGACGCTGGTTGCTTGATAAAAATGAAATAAAAGATGCGTCATGGCCGGGCATCAAGGCTTGGATTCAGCGCAATCCACCAAAGGCGCAAGCATTGTTGTGGGTCAATCCGCGTTATGTGTTTTTCAAAGAAGAAGCCATCACTGACGCCAGCATCGGACCGCGTGGCGCACAAGGACTGCCATTGACGCCAGGCCGCTCTATCGCGGTTGATCCGCAAAGCGTGGAATACGGGACGCCGGTATGGATGGTGTCGCCTGGGCCCACGCAGGCATTGCAACGCTTGGTGGTGGCGCAAGATACCGGCAGCGCCATCGTCGGCGCGGTGCGTGCCGATTTGTACATGGGCACCGGCGCAGCAGCGGGCGAGCTGGCCGGACGCATGAAACAGCCATTGCGCTTGTGGGCATTGTTGCCTAGAGTGCAGTGAGAATTGACACTGAGTGAAACATTGAAAGGACAACCATGGGCTTCATCATCGTATTGGCGGCACCGGTTTTTTTTCTGGCGATAGCGTTCGAATGGTGGTGGGGTTGGCGATTGTCTCGCCAAGGGCATACAGCGGCACAAAGCTACCGATGGGACGACGCGATCAATAGCATCAGCCTCGGGGTCATCAGTCAGTTGAGCGCGGTATTCACCCGTTTGCTGCGCATCACCATCTACACCTTGGTGTTCGAGCATGTAGCGCTGTTTCCTCAACCGGAGTTTTGGAACAGCTGGTATGGCGCTCTGATCGCGCTGGTGTTGTACGACTTTTGCTATTACTGCTACCACCGTGCCAGTCACGAAGTGGCGCTGTTTTGGGGCGGTCATGTGGTGCATCACCAGAGCAACCATTACAACTTGTCGACTGCTTTGCGACAGACCACCTCTGGCGCAGCGGTGGGCTGGATTTTTTATGTGCCCATGGCCGTGATCGGTGTCACGCCTTTTATCTTCGGCATCGTGGCGTTGATCGATTTGCTCTACCAGTTCTGGGTGCATACCGAACACGTCGGCAAACTCGGCTGGTTTGACCGTTGGTTTTGTTCTCCCTCCAATCACCGTGTGCACCATGCGGTGAACGACGCGTATGTGGACCGTAACTACGGCGGTATCTGGGTGGTGTGGGACCGCATGTTTGGCAGCTTCAAGGAAGAAGACGCACAAACACCTTGTGTGTATGGCACCCGCGCACCGCTCAACAGTTGGGACCCGTTATGGGCCAACTGGCAGGTCTACAGCGGTTTATTTCACGACAGTTGGCACGCCTCAAATGGGCTTGACAAACTGCGCGTCTGGTTTCGCCATCCCGGTTGGCGACCTGCAGATGTGGCAGAACGTTTCCCCAAGCCCGCGTTTGCCATCGAACAGCATCTGTCATTTGAGCCGGTACAAAGCCGTCGCACATTGCAATGGGCCACAGGATGGTTTGTGTTGTTGCTGGCAGCCGCCATGGATGTGTTGTGGCACATGGACAGCATGGTTTGGGGTGATGCTGCGGTGTGTGTGCTGGCAGTGACCGCTGGATTGTGGGGCGTCAACGCCTTGCTGCAAAACCGTGTCACACCCTTGCTGTGTGCGTTTGTGCAAATGGCGGCGTTGTCTACGGCCGCATCTGCTTGTGGTTGGGAGGATGTGTATTTCTTGGCCAAACCTATGGCCTTGATGTTGTTGATGTTTGTCGCTTGGCTGCCCAATGGGCTGGCGGACAAACCGCAAACTTGGTTGGTGCGTGCGCTTGGTTTGAGTTGGGTTGGCGATGTGCTGTTGCTTTACCCGGGTATGTTTTTGCCAGGGCTGGTGGCGTTTTTAAGCGCACATATCTGCTATTTCAAGTTGTTGACCATGGATGCGCAGGTGTTGCCGAGCCGAACCGCCATGTTGCGCTGTTTACTCGCAGGTGCGCTCATGTATGCGGTGTTGTTCTTTAACGGATTACCCGCAGACATGCGATGGCCGGTAGCGGTGTACGTGGCGGTGATTGCACTGATGGCGTCACAAGCATGGGGCCGCAGTTTTCAATTCAAAGACATACCGAGCTTAAAGACGGCCGCCGGTGCAACCGTGTTCATGCTGTCGGACAGTGTGCTGGCGATGGATACGTTCATCAGTCCTTTGCCGTATGCAGGGCTGTGGGTGTTGGGCACATACTATGTGGCGCAAGGGCTGATGGTCGATGGCGTGTTGGCTTCGTTGCGCCAGCAGGCTGAGTCAGCCAAAAAACCTTCGCCTCAGTTGAGCCAATTTAGAAGCGCCTGAGCCACGGCCACCGGTTCTTCCATGCTCAGCATATGACCGGCGTTTGCAATCACAGTCACCTCGGTTTTCAAAGGCAGCTCATCTGCCATGGCTTGGTGCTGCGCCACGTTCGCCCAGCCGTCATGTTCACCCGTCATGACCAGGCAAGGGACATGGATGCGTTTGAGCACATCGCTGGCGTCCGGGCGGTTGAGCAAGGCGTGTTGTTGGCGCTCAAACACGGCGGCTGATTTACGCTCGAACATGTCGATGATGGCGTTGATCAATACGTCGTCATGCAGCCGTGCTGGCGCCACCATGTGTTGCACCCATTGCGCAGCCATAGTGCGTACGCCTAGGGTGTGAGCGATGGTCAGCAACTGCATGCGACCGGCACGTTCTTTTTCCCCAGCTTCACCGGCTGCCAATGGCAAATAGCCGGTGTTCATGAGTGCGATACGGCGCACGCGTTCGGGTGCGAGCCGAAACACTTCCAACGCGACCCGTCCGCCCATGGAATGCCCAGCCATATCGAACAGCGGCGGCGCCTTGTTCAATAGGCGCTGCGCCATGTCGGTGAGCGAGTTGCTGTCGCTGTGATCTGCTGTGTGCGTGGGCAGGTCTTTGGGCAGCAAAGCCAACAGCGGTGACCACACACTGTGGTCACACATCAGGCCGGGAATGAGGAGGAGAGGGGTGGGCATAGGGTTGACTGTAGCGGGCGGGTGGTTTGTATGCATGACCTTTTCAAGGCTGAAAATGGGGACGCTGTGACCATCCAGAAACGGCTGGGCCTGTTGCTCAAGATAGCTCTTGGGCCAGTGCCCAGGCAATAGCACCTTTGTCCTGGATATTCAGCTTGGCATAAACCTGACGCAGGTGGTGGCGCACGGTGGATGGCGCCATGCCCTGCGTGCGTGCCACTTCCTTGTAGCTGTTGCCTTGTGCAAACTGCAGTGCGACCGCTCGTTCGCGGGGCGTGAGGTTGTCACTGCGCGGTTTTCTGCGTGCAGTAACGATGAGCAAGTCTCCACGGGTCTGACCAACTACCGAGTTGCGCGTGCCGTTGAAATGCGCCGTGTCGCTCGCCAATGCCTGCAGCAGCGGTGTAGGCAACAGGGCGCCCGGCCAGTCGGGCCACTCATTGAGCATGAAGTCGCCAAAGGCAGCATCTGCGTATTGAACCAAGCCCTTGTTGCTCACTATGGCCACACCTGTGCGCGGCGCTGTGCTGCCCGCGTGCACGCGCTCTACTTCTCGCATGCGGTTCATGGCAATCGCACTGGCGAGATTGGGCATGGCAGCGGCCATCAATGCTCGTTCGGATTGCGTAAAAGCGGGTTGCGCAGCATGGCGGTACAGCGACAGGTGCACACAGGTTTGCAGGGTCGGGTCGAGATTGGTCGTGCAAAGCACTTTCCCGATACCAAACTGTTGCAAGAAGGCGCGAAATTCGGGGTGCAAATGGACGTCGTCTACGGTCAGCAAGGTGGGCATCCCCGGCTGGCCAATGGCCTCGTGCACCAACGGATCGTGTGCCTGCACCGCCTCCCAACAGGCTGCGTAATCGGGTGTGAGTTGGTGCAACACGTTGCTGTGCATCACTGGCCCTGCGGGCGTGAGGGTACTGTGTCCAATCCATGCCGAATCAAAAGCGAGGGCATCCTGCAAGAGCTTAAAAAGAAGTGCATCAAAGCTGCGTATGCCTTTGGTATGCGCGTAGCGATACAGGTTGTGGGTCAGAACGCCCAGGCGTTGGAGCAGTGGCGCGTCAAGCTCGGTAGACGCCGTATGCGGCGCAGGGGCAGGGGCAGGGGCAGGGGCAGGGTTGGCGGCGTGGATCATGGCATCTCATATTTCAGCATGGAGGTGCAGCCGTGCCAATAGGGAAAGACGCGCCATCGTTCAATTGAACGACTGTTGCAAAGCGCATGCGCTTCGTATTCTTCGGGCCTCGCACCACAACAAACCGGAGACAACACCATGAACAAGACTGCTTTCTTTCACGATGAAAAGTGTCTGTGGCACTGCACCGCAGGGGGCTTCGCGCTCATTGCCCATGTAGGCGGCTGGGTGCAGCCACCCGCCGGCATGGGACTGGCCGAGTCGCCCGATTCCAAGCGCCGTATTGTGTCGCTGCTGCAAGTGTCTGGTCTGGCTTCCAAGTTGGATTTTCGCAGCGAACCCATGGCTACCGAGGAAGACTTGCTGCGCGTGCACCCGCAGTCGTACCTAGAGAAGTTCAAGGCCGCATCCGATGCGGGCGGCGGCGAGTTGGGGCCATATGCGCCCTTTGGCCAAGGCAGCTACGAGATTGCCAAGCTGTCTGCAGGCTTGGCCTTGCATGCGGTAGATGGTGTGCTCAGTGGCAGCTACCGCAATGCCTACGCCATGTCGCGCCCACCGGGCCACCATTGCCTGGCCGACACCCCCATGGGTTTTTGCTTGCTGGCCAATATTCCGATTGCTATTGAAGCGGCCAAGAAGAAGCACGGCGTGCAGCGCGTGGTGGTGCTGGACTGGGACGTGCACCACGGCAACGGCACGCAAAGTATCTTTTACGGGCGCGACGATGTGCTCACGATCTCGCTTCATCAGAAGGGCTGCTTCCCGCCCGGCTACAGCGGTGCCGAAGACCGGGGTGAGTCCAAAGGGCTGGGCTACAACATCAACGTGCCGCTGCTTCCTGGCGGTGGGGACGACGCTTACCAATACGCCATGGAGCGCATCGTCACTCCCGCCATCAACCAGTACAAGCCCGACATGATCATCGTGGCCAGTGGCTTCGACGCCAATCTGGTGGACCCGCTAGCACGCATGCTGCTGCACAGCGATTCGTTTCGCATGATGACGCGCCAGGTGATGGCCTTGGCCGACCAGCATTGCAACGGCCGCTTGGTCATCGTGCACGAAGGCGGCTACGCCGAATCTGCCGTTCCCTTTTGCGGCCACGCCGTTGTCGAGACGCTGGTGGGTGTCGACATGGGTGTGGAAGACCCTTATCTGGAGCTGGGTCAGGCTTGGCAAGTCAATGCCCGCCAAGCCGCTTTTCAGCGCGGGCTGATTGACGAAATGGCTGTGGCATTGGGGTACTGACAATAAAAACGGCGCGTGCTGGTGGATATGGTTGGGGCGGTGCATCAGCAAGCGCAGTATTTTTCTCAGTTGGGGTATGTGCTGAATGAGGAAAGTGCGATCAATAAGCGGGCTGCCAAGCTATCGCACGCCATGAAAGTTGGTCATGTGGTCACCGATTTTCAGGGTGACCCACAAACTCAACCCAGCTTTTTCACTAACAGTGCATTGACTTGCGCCGGATTCGCCTTGCCTTTGCTGGCTTTCATGATGGGGCCGACCAAACCATTTAAAGCTTTGGCGTTGCCGGCCTTGAACTCTTCGACGTTTTTCGGGTTGGCGGCCAGCACCTCGTCGATGATTTTTTCCAGCTCGCCGGTGTCGTTCATTTGCTTGAGACCTTTGGCTTCGATGATGTTGTCTATCACTGAAGCGGCATGAGTCACATCATGCAAGATGTCGCCAACGGTGGCAACTGCGCCGACACCTGTAAGAGGAACATTTGTACCGTGAGGTGACGCTGACCACAACGCCTCAAAAACCTGCCGCGCTGAATTGTGGTTGATGGTGTTGTCGTTGATGCGTGAGATCAAGGTGGCCAGATGCACAGCGCTGATGCGTTGTTGTACTTGCGAAAAGTCCAGGTTGTCCGCATTCATGCGCCTAGACAACTCACCCATGATCCAGTTGCTCGCTAACTTGGCTTGGCCACAAGCCTTGGCGGCTTCCTCAAAATAAGCCGCCATGGCTTTGCTTTGCGTGAGTTGCGTAGCGTCGTATTCAGGCAAACCGTATTGCGTGACAAAGCGCTCGGCCATCACGCGCGGCAACTCGGCCATGTCATGTCTCACCTGCGCCACCCATTCACGCGAAATCACCAACGGGGGCAAATCCGGGTCGGGGAAATAGCGGTAATCGGCGGCATCTTCTTTGGTGCGCATGGCGCGGGTTTCACCCGTGTCAGGGTTGAACAAAACGGTGGCTTGCTGGATGGCGTGGCCGTCTTCAATTTGTTCGATCTGCCAGCGCACTTCGTAGTCGATGGCCTGCTGCATGAACTTGAAGCTGTTGAGATTTTTGATTTCACGCCGTGTGCCCAGTGGTGCGCCGGGTTTGCGCACCGACACATTGGCGTCGCAGCGGAAACTGCCCTCTTGCATATTGCCGTCGCAAATGCCTATCCAGGTGACGATTTTGTGTAGCTCTTTGGCGTAGGCCACAGCCTCAGCGCTTGAGCGCATATCGGGCTCGGTGACGATTTCCAAGAGTGGCGTACCCGCACGGTTCAGGTCGATACCTGATTGACCAATGAAATCCTCGTGCAATGACTTGCCCGCATCTTCCTCCAAATGTGCACGCACCAAGCGCACGGTTTTTTTCTCGTCGCCCAAAAAGAAAGACACCGCGCCGCCTTGCACCACGGGTATTTCAAACTGGCTGATTTGGTAGCCCTTGGGCAGGTCAGGGTAGAAATAATTTTTACGCGCAAACACGCTGCGCTCGGCGATGTGTGAACCCAGCGCCAGCCCGAGTTCGATGGCGCGTTCGACCGCGCCTTTGTTCATCACCGGCAGCGTGCCGGGCAAGGCCAAATCTACGGCGCAGGCTTGCGTATTCGGTTCGGCACCAAACGCGATGGACGCGCGGCTGAAAATTTTGCTTTGTGTAGAGAGTTGGGCGTGGGTTTCAAAGCCGATAACGACTTCGTAGCCGTGGACTAAGGGGGGGGTGCTCATTTACACGCCCTCCGGTTTGGCATGGTGAAACGCAGTCACTTGCTGAAAACGGTGAGCCACATTCAACAACGATGCTTCTTGTAAATAGTTGCCAATCAACTGCATACCCACGGGCATACCGATGTCGTCCAAACCTACGGGAATGCTCATACAAGGCAAACCCGCAAGTGACGCTGGCAAGGTGAATATGTCGGCCAAGTAGTTGGCGAGTGGGTCGGCGGCTTTGTCGCCAAGTTGCCATGCGGTCGTCGGCGCAACAGGCCCGGCAATCACGTCGCATTGCGCGAATGCTGTTTGAAAATCATCGGCGATCATGCGGCGGATTTTTTGCGCTTGCAAATAATAAGCATCGTAATAGCCGTGCGACAGCACATAGCTGCCGATCATGATGCGGCGTTTTACCTCGTCGCCAAAACCTTCGCTGCGGGTCTTTTCGTACATGTCGGCGAGGTCTGTGAAGTTTTTGGCGCGGTGGCCGAACTTCACGCCGTCAAAGCGCGACAGGTTGCTGGACGCTTCTGCTGCACACACGATGTAATAAACGGGGATGCACAAATGGGCTTGCGGCAAGCTCACATGCACGATGTCAGCGCCCAGAGATTGGTAAAGCGTGAGCGTCTCTTCCATTCGACGCTGTATTTCTTTGTCAGTACCTTCGCTGCGACGCGCTGGCGCATTGGATTCAAACGCAATTTGCGAACCACTGCCTAGCCACTCACGCGGCACACCAATTTTTAAAGCCCCGCCCTCTTTCCCCGCTGTCGCTAAAGGCTTGTCGCCCGCAGGCACAGCCAGCAGCCTAGAAAAATCTTCGTTGGCCACAATCAAGGAGGTCGAATCTCTGTCCAAATCCGGCCCGCACATGGCGGACAACAACATCGCGCAATCTTCGGCGCTGCGTGCCATGGGTCCTGCCTGGTCCAAGCTGGACGCAAACGCCACCATGCCATAGCGCGAGGCGCGGCCATACGTGGGTTTGATGCCAGTGATGCCGCAAAACGCCGCTGGTTGGCGAATCGAGCCACCGGTGTCGGTGCCGGTGGCCGCCGGTGTCAAGCGTGCTGCCACAGCGGCCGCGCTGCCGCCAGACGAGCCGCCGGGTATGCGTGTGGTGTCCCACGGGTTGGTGACTGCACCGTAGGCCGAGTTTTCATTGGCCGAGCCCATGGCGAATTCATCGCAATTGAGCTTGCCCAAATTCACCATGCCAGCTTCGCGTAACTTGGTTACCACCGTGGCGTCAAACGGCGAGCGGTAGTCTTTCAACATCTTCGATCCCGCTGTGGTGACGAAATCTTTGGTGACAAAAATGTCTTTGTGCGCGATAGGCACGCCTTCTAAAGGTCCTGCGGTGCCATTCGCGATTTTCTCGTCAGAGGCAAGGGCTTGCGCCAGCGTCACTTCGCTGTGGATGTCTAAAAACGCGTGATGCGGATTACCGCCCATGCGTGCCAGAAAACGCGTGGCCACTTCTGCCGCGCTGAAATCTTTCTTTTTCAAACCTGCCGACAATTCGGCAACCGTCATATGGTGTAAATCAGCCATGGCTTATTCGATCACTTTCGGCACCAAAAACAAACCGCGCTCAACCGCTGGTGCACTGCGTTGGTTGGCTTCGCGCTGGTTGGCTTCGCTCACCACGTCTTCGCGCAAACGCAGCGTGATGCCGTGTTCGTTGGTGTCAGCTACCGCTTGGCTTAAACCGTGCATGGCGTCGACCGGGTGCGCCATGGGAACCACGCCAGTGGTGTCGACCGCGCGCATTTGTTCGACGATGTCAAAAAAGCCGTTGAGCTGGCCCAGCAGACGATCCGCCGCCTCAGGTTCGAATTGCAAGCGGGACAACTGCGCCAAACGCTGTATATCTTGGGGAGTCAGGGACATAGGCTAAAACTGAAAAACGGCATTGGCCGTCTGATGGAGTAAGGGTGATCAGGTATTATCTCGCCTTTACTGGAATTACCCAGAGAGGATTGTGATGTTTGGAGCATTTCGTCGGTATTTCTCCACCGACTTGGCCATTGACTTGGGCACCGCCAATACCCTGATTTACGTGAGAGACCGCGGTATTGTGCTTGACGAACCATCGGTGGTATCCATACGCCACGAAGGCGGACCACAGGGCAAAAAAAGTATTCAGGCTGTCGGCCATGAAGCCAAAGCCATGTTGGGCAAGGTGCCTGGCAACATCGAAGCCATTCGCCCCATGAAAGACGGCGTGATTGCCGATTTCACTGTCACCGAGCAAATGCTCAAGCAATTCATCAAGATGGTGCACCCGCGTTCGCTGCTCAAGCCCAGCCCGCGCATCATCATTTGTGTGCCTTGCGGTTCCACCCAGGTGGAGCGTCGCGCTATTCGCGAATCTGCACTCGGCGCTGGTGCTTCCGAGGTGTATTTGATCGAAGAGCCTATGGCCGCGGCCATCGGTGCCGGTTTGCCCGTCAGTGACGCCAGCGGCTCCATGGTGGTCGATATCGGCGGCGGTACCACCGAAGTCGGCGTTATTTCGCTCGGCGGCATGGTCTACAAGGGCAGTGTGCGTGTGGGCGGCGACAAATTTGACGAAGCCATCATCAACTACATCCGCCGCAACTACGGCATGCTGATCGGCGAGCCAACGGCAGAAGCCATCAAAAAGCAAATCGGGTCGGCTTTCCCTGGCAGCGAAGTGCGCGAAATGGAAGTCAAGGGTCGCAATTTGTCGGAAGGCGTTCCACGTTCTTTCACCATCTCTTCCAATGAAATTTTGGAAGCGCTGACTGATCCGTTGAACAACATAGTTTCCGCCGTGAAAAACGCGTTGGAACAAACCCCGCCCGAGTTGGGCGCTGACATTGCCGAACGCGGCATGATGTTGACTGGCGGCGGCGCATTACTGCGCGACCTTGACCGATTGATGGCCGAGGAAACCGGTTTGCCTGTGTTGGTGGCTGAAGATCCACTGACCTGTGTGGTGCGCGGTTGCGGACTTGCGCTCGAGCGCATGGAGCGTCTGGGTTCAATCTTTACCAGCGAATAAATGCCACTCGGCTCGCTGGATCGCACGCCACCGCCTTTTTTCAAACAAGGCACTTCAGCATTGACCAAATTGGTTTTTTTCAGCGCCCTCTCCAGTGGCCTGATGTTTGCTGATCAACACTACAACATTGTTCAACCCGCACGCTGGGCCCTCTCACTCATCGTCTACCCGGTGCAATGGATGGCGCTCAGACCCAAGGTCTTGTGGGACCATGTAGATGATGTGTTCGAGAGCAAACAAGAATCATTGAACGCGGCGGAACAAGCGCGGGCCAAACTGCTGACTCAGGCGGTCAGCGCCAGCCAGGTGGAGCAACTCAAGCTTGAAAACGACCATCTGCGACGCCTGTTGGAATTGAAACAGCGCAACCCAACGTTGGCTATGGCAGCAGAAGTGATTTATGAGGCGGCCGATCCCTTCACCCGAAAAATGATTTTGGACAAAGGTGCCGCACAGGGTATCCAAAACAGTTCGCCAGTGATGGACGACCAAGGCATTTTGGGTCAAGTGACGCGGGTGCACCCACTGGTCAGTGAAATCACCTTGGTGACCGATCGCGAACACTCTATCCCCGTGCTCAATACCCGCACTGGCGCGCGCGGCGTGGCCTTTGGCGAGTCCGGTGGCGCACCCTTGCTCGAGTTGCGTTACATGGCCACCAATGCCGATATTGAAGAAGGTGATGTTTTGACCACCAGCGGGGTCGATGGCGTGTATCCACCCGGCATACCGGTGGCCAAAGTGGTCAAGATAGAAAGACGCGCCGACTCTGTATTTGCACGCATTTTGTGCGAATCCTTGGCCCGTGTACAAGGCGCCCGTCATGTGATGGTGCTCGAACCGGTCAAGCTGTCGCTACCTGGCTTTAAAGAGCTTCCGCCCCCACCGCAACCCAACGCCAAAGGAAGCAGATGATGATCATGCCTCGCGGCCACCAACTGCTGTTACCGGTGAGTCCGCTGTTCATGCTGATCACCATGGTGATTGCTTTGTTGCTGGACATGTTGCAAAGCATGGCATGGCTGGGCAACGCAGCATGGGCACCGGACTGGTTGGCGTTGGTGCTGGTGTTTTGGGCGATACACCAACCGCTGAAAGTAGGCGTAGGCGTGGCGTTCATGCTGGGATTGCTGACTGATGTACATCAAACATCTTTGCTTGGACAGCATGCACTCACCTACACCGTGCAAGGCTATTTGGCCACCATGATTCACCGCCGTATTCTGTGGTTTGATGTGCCTTCGCAGGCTTTGCAGGTGTTGCCAGTGTTCATGGCTGCACAGTTACTGGAGCTGTCAGTCAGGATTGCGGCTGGAGGCCTGTTTCCCGGTTGGTTTTTCTTGGTGCCGCCGTTGTTGCAAGCCTTGGCTTGGCCTGTGGTTACTGTGATGCTGCTCGCACCTCAGCGCCGCGCTCCAGACCCTGACAAACACCGGCCTTTATGAGTCTGCTGAGAAACGTCGAATACGATCTTCGACGCTTTCGGGCGCGTTTGATGGTGGCTTCTTTTGCAGTGCTGGTGGCATTTGGTCTGCTTTGCTTGCGCTTGGTGTATTTGCAATTGTGGCGTTACCAAGATTTCAAAGCCCAGGCCGAAAGTAACCGCACGGCCATCGTCCCCATCGTGCCTAACCGCGGCGTCATCATGGATCGCAACGGCATTGTGTTGGCGACCAATTACTCAGCTTATACGCTGGAGATTACCCCGTCTAAAGTGGTTGAACCTTTGGATGAGGTGATTGAAAAATTGGCCGAACTGATTGATATCCAAGGCCGTGACAAACGCCGTTTTCGCAAACTGCGCGAAGAGTCAAAAAGTTTTGAATCTGTGCCCATCCGTACCCGACTCAGTGATGAAGAGGTGGCACGCTTTGCGGCGCAGCGTTACCGGTTTCCCGGGGTCGAAATCCGTGCGCGTTTGTTTCGTAACTACCCCTACAGCGAACTGGCGAGTCACGTCATCGGCTACATAGGCCGTATCAATCAATCAGAAAAAGAAAAACTCGAAGAACAGGAAAACGTCGGTAATTACCGTGGCACGGATTACATCGGCAAACTCGGCGTTGAGCAAAGCTACGAGCGACAACTGCACGGCCAGACCGGTGTGCATCAAATGGAAACATCCGCTGGCGGGCGAGCGGTACGTCGCCTGAGCAGCAGTCCTGCGACGCCAGGCAATACGGTGACGTTGTCTATCGATATCAAATTGCAGCAAATGGTTGAGGAGATGTACGGAGCCAGACGCGGCGCATTGGTGGCGATTGACCCGTCTAACGGCGAGGTGTTGGCTTTTGTCAGCAAGCCGACCTTTGACCCCAACTTGTTTGTCGAGGGCATTGATGTGGACAACTGGCAAAAACTCAATGAATCCCCTGATAAACCTTTGCTCAACCGAGCCTTGCGCGGTACATACCCGCCTGGTTCGACCTACAAACCATTCATGTCCTTGGCTGCTTTAAACACCGGCAAGCGCAATGCTTCACAAATTATTTTTGATCCCGGCTTTTTCATGTTCGGTAACCACCGGTTTCGTGACGACAAAGAAGGCGGTCATGGGTCGGTAGACATGTACAAATCTATCGTTCAATCTTGTGACACCTACTACTACCTGTTGGCGCGGGACATGGGCGTAGACCTGATCCATGAACAAATGAAGCCCTTGGGGTTTGGGCAATTGACAGGCATAGACATTCAAGGTGAATCCAGAGGTATTTTGCCGTCTACCGAGTGGAAGCAAAACACCTACAAACGGGCAGAACAACAGCGCTGGTATTCAGGAGAAACCATCTCCTTGGGCATCGGTCAAGGCTACAACAGTTTCACCATGCTTCAATTGGCACAAGCGGTGTCTGTCATTGCCAGCAACGGTTACCGCAACAAACCGCATTTGGTGCGCGAAGTCATTGATATTGAAACCAAGGAAAAGCAGGTCACGGTCAAAGACCCGCCGCAGTCACTCGGCTTCAAACCCGAGGACCTTGACGTGATTCGCAAAGCCATGGTGGGGGTTAATCTGGAAGGAACCTCGTCAGGCAGTTTTGTGGGTGCCGAATACACCAGTGCTGGTAAAACCGGCACGGCGCAGGTGTTCACCATCAAACAAAACGAAAAATACGTGGCAGGCAAAGTCGATGAGCGTTTGCGCGACCATGCGCTGTTCATTGCATTTGCGCCTGCAGAAGACCCCAAAGTGGCGTTGGCCATGGTGGTGGAGAACGCGGGTTTTGGTGCGCAAAGTGCAGCCCCTATTGCCCGCCGCGTGTTTGATTATGTATTGCTGGGGCTATACCCGTCACAGGAAGACTTGGACGCGGTTCGCATAGGACAGGCCACGCGACCCATAGGCAAGCGCAGACCCATAGCCACGGTGGCTTGGCCGCCCAAAGCCATCAACACACCCGCAGAGCCTACGCTGGACGATGAGCCCTGAGATCACCACCAAGCGTCATGCGCTGTTTTGATTGCTAGCGCAGACACCACCAGCATAAACAACCACCGCACAAACCCCGTGCCATGGCGCAATGCCATGCGACTGCCCAATAAACTGCCAGCCACATTGGCCAGTGCCAACGGAATGCCAACCTCCCACCAGACATGGCCTTGAGACGCGAGCAACACCACAGCGGCGAGGTTGCTGAACAAATTCATGACTTTGCTGTGGGCAGAAGCTTGTAAAAAATCAAAACCCAGCAACTTCACCAATAAAAAAACCAAAAAACTGCCTGTGCCGGGACCGAAAAAACCATCGTAAAAGCCAATCACGCCGCCAATGCCCGCCATGAAAAAAGCTTGTTTGCGCGAAGAAAACTTGGGCTCATGGTGTTGACCGAGTTGCTTGTTCCACAAGGTGTATGCCAATAAGCCGACCAACAGCGCGGGCAAGGCTTGGCGCAAATAGTGAGGAGACACCATGGTTAGCAAATACGCACCCGCCCAGGACCCGAGAAACGCCAACAGGCTGGCTGCCAACAAGGCCCGCCATGCGAGTTGCACGCGTTGGTTGTATTGCCAAGCGGCAAACAAAGTGCCCCAGACCGAGGCGGATTTGTTGGTGCCGAGCAAAGTGGCGGGGTGTGCGGTGGGATAAGTGGCGAACAACGCAGGTACCAGAATGAGGCCGCCGCC
>Ga0136641_1000379_pt1 | contig 19168 bp, 12 predicted proteins | sample EliLak1302023Y_FD_115312 | JGI IMG/M metagenome (GOLD analysis project Ga0136641, IMG submission 115312) | Freshwater microbial communities from Elizabeth Lake, Yosemite National Park, California, USA - 13020-23Y | ecosystem: Environmental > Aquatic > Freshwater > Lake ...
GATCCGCATCACATTGGTTGCGGTCTTAGCCCTTGCTCCCATCATCGCTGCCACCATCGGTGTGCACAGCTATAAATTCCAGACAATTGTCCTTAACTACAACGGCGCACAAGCAACCATTCTCATCGCTGGTGTGATTGCAGTTTTGATTGGTTCTATCTCATATCACCAGATGAAAGATCGCCCCACCGTTTCGCTCTGGTCAGATATCGTCTCAGCGATGCAAGGTGAACTCGGTGCTATTACAGGAGCTCCCACCAAAGGAATCTTCATCGCATTTGAAGGCGGCGAAGGCACCGGCAAATCAACACAATCAAAACTTCTCAAAGCGTGGCTGGAACAAGAAGGCGAGACTGTCATTCTCTCTCGCGAACCCGGCGGAACCGATCTTGGAAAAGACTTGCGCAAAATTCTTCTTGGTCACGAAACCGGTGCAATCTCACCACGCGCTGAAGCACTTCTCTATGCAGCAGATCGCGCCCACCACGTCTTCTCTGTAATTCGACCAGGTCTTGATGCCGGAGATGTTGTCATCACCGACCGCTACTTCGATTCATCTGCTGCCTACCAAGGTGCAGGTCGCGTACTCAATCCATCAGAAGTCGCACGTATCTCGCGCTGGGCAACGGAAAGCTTGTATCCAACGCTGACAATCTTGATTGATCTACCTGCAGAGATTGGTCTAGCGCGCCTACAATCACGCGATCGCCTAGAGGCTGAACCTACAGAATTTCATGAACGCGTACGCCAAGAGTTCTTACAAATTGCCATGATGGATCCTGAACGCTACTTCATCGTCGACGGAACACAATCTGTCGAAGAGATTCATACACAGATCATCGCCCGCGTCGCTGAATTACCTACACTCAAACGCAATGCCGAAGGCCCACATCAGAATAAATTTCTCAAGCCAATCCGCATCGCCACCCACGCTGTAACTACAACAGTCTCGCGAGCTGCCAAAGCAGGTAAGTCAGCGACAATAAAGAAGAAGATGTAAATGACTTCTGTCTTTGATGATCTCGTCGGTCAAGAACACATCATTGAAATACTTACAGGCGCAGTCAAAGCCTCACGCACAGGTGTTGAATCGCAAGAGATGACACATGCCTGGGTCTTTACCGGTCCGCCAGGATCAGGTCGATCTTCTGCGGCAGTGGCATTTGCACAAGCCCTGATTTGTTCTCACGATGGTTGTGGCACCTGCAGCGATTGCAACGCAGCTAAAACTCATGGCCACCCTGATGTTGAAATCATCCGTACTGAAGGTTTATCTATCAAGGTAGAAGAGGTGCGCGAACTTCTTACTCGCGTTGCATGGGCACCATCCATGGGCGGCTGGCGCGTAGTCGTTATGGAAGATGCCGATCGCCTTACCGAATCAGCTGCCAATGCACTTCTTAAGGCAATTGAAGAACCTGGAACCAGAACAGTCTGGCTCTTATGCGCACCAACACTGCACGATGTTCTACCGACAATTCGTTCACGCTGTCGCCACCTGCAACTGCGCACACCAAGCCTCGAAGCAGTCACCAGCGTCCTTATTAATCGCGACAAGATCGCACCCGGTATGGCCGACTTCGCCGCCCGCGTGAGCCAAGGACATATAGGACGTGCAAAATATTTAGCAACGAATGAAACGGTACGCAGCAACCGCAAAACTATTATGCAACTTTCACTTCAACTCGGTTCTCTTGCTGCAGCATTCCAAGCAGCACAAACACTTGTCGACCTTGCAACCACCAAAGCAAATGCATCATCTGATGAACGCGACGAAAGAGAAATTGAAAAACTTCAAGAAGCCTACGGAAAAGGCGCAACCGGTTGCGGTATGGCAACAGGTGGAGCAAAGGCTGTTAAAGAGTTAGAGAAAGAACAGAAGTCACGATCTACTCGTATGGTGCGCGATTCCATTGATGGTGCACTGCTTGATATCGCTACCTTCTATCGCGATGTCATGATGGTGCAATCAGGGAATACCGAATCAATGATTAATACCGATATGCGCACTGAGATTGAAAGTTATGCCGCTAAATCACCATCACACTCAACAATCAATAAAATTAACGCCATCATGGAAGCTCGCACCAACCTGGCACATAACGCTGCCCCATTGGTTACCTGCGAAGCGTTGATGTGTAAGTTAGCAAAGCCGTAAATACAAACCTTTTAAAATTTAAGGCTTTGTCACTGCGCCCTTACCGTCTATCTGCCAAGCGCGCACATAATCGATATTCATCACAGATGTGTCCCAGCCACTATAGGTACCGCCAAAGTAACTATTGGGTGGCGAGATTGCATTATTGAGAATAAGGAAGAAGGGCGCATTAAAAGTCCAGTTAGGTGATTGAATCGTGTCAGGTGATTCAACTGCATATAAAACTTCATCAAAGTAGAACGAGATACTATTTTCGAGCCAGAGAACTGCATAGGTATGGAATCCCGCCGAGATATCAGTAGGTGAAGTCTTTATTGCAGAGACATATTGCGGCGAACCGCCACCACCCTTGTAATTTAAACTTCCATGAACAAGTGTGGGTTTATCTCCACCTGCTTCGACAATATCAATCTCGCCACTGAGCGGCCATCCAACTGAAGTAATGCTATTTCCCAACATCCAGAACGCTGGCCAGTTACCACCACCTGCAGGCATCTGAATCTTTGCTTCGATATATCCATATTGAAATGAGACTTTGCCCTGTGTATCTAAGCGTCCACTGACAAAGGAACCGCAACCACGAGCGCTACAGAAGCCTGCATCAGGTGGGAGGTTTGATGTATGTGTTGCGGTGATAGCTAGATTACCTTTGCCATCGACCTTTACCGCAGAAGGTGCAAAGTATTGAATTTCTCCGGTCATACAGGTAGATCCACCGTTAGTTGTTGCTGAACCACAATTGCGAGCAGTCCAACTTCCAGAATCAATTGCTGCGGGTGTTGTGGAGTTAAATCCATCTGACCAGAGCAGCGCACCGACGGTGTGACCTGCAATAACCGGCGGCGGATTTATCTCTTTAAAGCGCGCTGTAAAAGATTGTGATGAGGTCGCGAAATCGCTGCGGGTAACGTCACTCTTGCCATCACTCCACCCCTCAAATTTAAATCCATCATTAGGTGAAGCGGTGACTGCGCTGCTCTGTGCGCCAGTAATCAGAGTTTGGCTGAGGACACCTGCGATCAACCCACCAGATTCTGCGAGATAAGAGATCGAGTAAATAATCTGCTTAAAGGTCGCTACCAAGGAGGTGTCCTGAGTGGGAGTATCTATGCGTGTTGCTTCTGTTTTCCCATCACTCCACGATACAAATTGATATCCACTCTGCGCGATAGCAGTGATTTGCGAGCCCGTACTTCCGGCAACGAGCTTCTGAATTGCGCTACCAGTGATGGAACCATGTAGATCAGTACCGTACGTTAATTGAAAGTAGTTAATAACTGGTGCGCTGGCTTTGAGAACCCAGACCAATCGTTTCGCTTGCTTGGTGCAGATGAGAGTGGATTTTCCTACGGTTGCGGTCTTACCTGAGGTAATGCAGATAGCGCCAGCTTTAACGATTACCTTTCCTGCCGCATTTACCGGTGCAATTGCTGCAACGGTAAGAAGGCATAGAAGAGCCCCACTCGTGAATTTTTTTATCAACACGTGCGGGGCTCCTCTACCTATAACTAACTTACTTCTTCAACGTATATCCCTTAGGACACTTTGGGCTTACGCCAGTGACCTTCTTGGAACTCTTACCCTTGAGGCAAGTGATTGTTGTGGCCGCTTTTGCACCCGCATAAATATCGAAGGTAACAAGGTCGGTATCTTCATCCATATCATTGGTGACACCAGCGAACATTGGCTTTAAGGTACCGAAGAGGCGAGCAGGTTTAATTGCGCCGCGATCTTGATTTGGTGTTGCTGGCGCAATCTCCAGATTAGTTGTATCTGTATTTGTCAGCTTGAAGGTGACATCACCATTTGCATCTGTAGTTCCAACCAACTTTGCACCAAAAGTCGCATCGACTGCTGCAGGTGCAGCGATTTTTGTTGTTCCAGAAATCCACGTTGCTTTAGAGCCACTATAAGGAGAATTTACATAGAGCTGAATCTCCTTATTTGCAGCTGGAGTCTTTCCATCAACAGTCGCGTGATAGGTAAGTGAAACGGTACTTCCCGCAGCAAGGTAGGTGTAGAAAGCCTTCGTTGTCTTTGAGTAGTACTGAGCAATATCAGCTGTTGAATCAACGCTATTGGCAGATGTAAATACTGGTGAGATCAAACGAATAGAAGGATTCGGAAGTACAACAACTGGTGCCTTTGTCGCTGTTGGTGCTGGTGTCGCCGCAGGAGCTGGCGTTGTCTCTGTTGTTCCCGCCGCAGGAGCTGCCTTTGCAGTCACACCGTTCATGAAGTGAATTTCTAAGATATCGATATCTTGTGATTTCTGCATGGTTGTGAGATTCGAACCAGAGATAGCTCCAACAAAAACCTGAATCTGTGTATATGCATTATCGCGATTGTATGTAGGTGTTGTAGTTCCATCATTTGCAATTGCAGGATCTCCGCTGGTATCGGTATTGATAACAGAGAATGAAACTTCACCCTTTGCATTGGTCATCGCTGAACCATATAAACCACTATCTGGTCCACCCTTGGGAGTTCCAATTGCAGTTCCTTCGCGGGTTGTGGACTTTGAAGTACCGATGGAATAAGCAGGGTTATAAACAATCGTGACCGCAGTGTTTGCGAGTAGACCACCTGAAGCGTCCTTGACGATGTACTTGATATCAACTTTTCCACCTGCTGGGGCAACTGCCTGCCAGAGCTTTACCGTGGGTGTGTAGTACTGAACAAAGTTGTTGTAATCAGCTTCGGCCGCTTTATTTTCAACCGCCCATGCGATACCCGCTGCGGAGGCTTGATCCCAACGAAGTGAGTTTGTTGAGGCTGCTTGCGCAGTTGGAATATTGATAATCCCAACGAGAAGAGCCACAGTTGAGATGGTTACGAGCATTTTCTTTTTCATGGATTCCTCTTTCGACGATGTTCGGTTAATTTTTAAAGACCTTGCCCACTCCGTTGATGGAGTAAAAATGTATGTAATCGACACTCATCTGCGCTTGATTCATCGCTGGATCGAGTTCATCAGTGAACTCTCCACCCATCGCTAGGTTGAGAATCAAGAAGAATGGCTGGTTATAGACCCAAGTACCAGATGAGCCATCATTTGCTGCAGCCGAGAAGTAGAGAGTGTCATCAAGGTAGAAATCAATCTGGTTCTTCTTCCACTCAATTGCATAAGTATGGAATGCAGATGTCAGCGGTTCTTGTGCGGTGTAGGTCGAACCGTATCCACCACCAGCACCTCCGGGAAGATTTGGACCGTGAATGGTTCCAAATACCGTTGCCGGCATTGAACCTTTCTGTTCCACAATGTCGATCTCACCAGAATCTGGCCACGGAATTCCTTTAAGAAGATCTTTGCCCAACATCCAGAAAGCTGGCCAGGTTCCTAAACCAGAAGGCGTCTTCATACGGATTTCAATACGGCCATACTGGAATGAAATTTTCTTCGCAGTTTTAATCTTGGCACTGGTGAATTGGCAGGCGCTGCAGGCGTCTAACATGCGATTGATTGCAGGATCGTTGCTGACAGAGGTCAGTGATCGGTCTGCAATACGGTTTGCTGTAATAAGTAGGTGTCCGGCTCCATCGAGGGCGAGGTTTTTCGGATCTTTTGTGTAGTACTCAAGTTCACCATTGGAGTTGAGCCCACCAAGTTCTGGGATCCACACCTTTGGATTAGGAAGTGACCCCTTCTTTCCATTGAAGTCATCGGCCCAAACCAATTTATATGTGGTGACCTTGGAAGCGCCTTGTGCTGGAGCGAGCGTGGCTGAGAGTATGCCGAGAAGCGGGATGGCTACGACTGCAATACGTCGCAATCGTGAAGATGAATACATCTTGTACCGCCCGCCTTTCGTGGATTGAGCCTCTGTCACGTTTCTATAACCTTTGCTAAAAAGCGGAAGTCTCGCCTTGCCAAGTAGGGCTAGACCCACTTAACTTCCTCTTGTGAAACCGCTTTCACAGGTATTTAGAGCCTACACCAGGCTTTTAAAATCTAGGGAATTTGGCCTCGCATAATTTTAAAGCATTAGTCGCGCCAGTCAAGAGCCAAGGAGTTGGAATGCGTAACAGAATGATTACAAAATTGAGAGCAAGAACTCTCGTCGTAACAATGGCACTCATTGCAGTTGTCGCAGGTGTATTTACAGCACCTGCAAAAGCTGCAGATCCTGTCACTATCCGTATCTGGACATTCGGTGACGTTATTCAACGCAACCTTGTCGCCGAATATAAGGCGCTCCATCCAGAAGTAACTCTCGAGATTAAAAAATCTGACCTTGATCCGCTCAATGGAACAAATATGGTCACTGCATGTACTGCAAAGAATGGCCCTGACATTGTTGCAACAGAAGTTTCTTACTCTGGCTACTGGCGTTCATACCCAAAGTGTTTCCAAGATCTTCGCCAGATGAAGACAACCGGTGAACCAACTGCAGGAATTCCAGCAGGACAGACAGCCACTGATATTCAGAAGAATTACCTGCCATGGCGTTGGCAGCAAGGCGTCGGTTATGACGGAAGCGTTATCGGAATTCCAACAGATGTCGGTGGATTAGAAGTTGCATACCGCATCGATCTCTTTAAGAAGGCTGGACTTCCAACAGATCGTGAAGCAGTCGCAAAGTTGTGGCCAACATGGGATGCATTTATCGCAGCTGGCCAGAAGTACAACTCAAAGCTCTCCGCTGCAGATAAGAAGGCTGGAGTCGGATTCATCGATAACGCTGGCACTATCTATGCAGCAATCATGAACCAAGGCACAGCAAAGTATTATGCAAATGATGGTTCTGAAGCCGGAAAACTTATCTACGCAACAAACCCTCAGGTGAAGTTGGCGTGGGATACAACTATCAAGGCAACTAATGCAGGTATCGGTACTCGTATCGGTCAGTACACATCTGACTGGAATATCGGCATGAATAAGGGCACCTTCGCCACAATTCTTGCACCAGCATGGATGATGGATTACATCAAGGCACAAGCCCCTGATACTGCTGGCAAATGGGATATCGCATCTATTCCTGGCGGTGGCGGAAACCAAGGTGGAACTCAACTTGGCATTCCCTCCTACGCACAGAATAAACAAGCAGCATATGACTTCTTGACTTGGTACTTAGCGCCAGCACAGGAGCTCAAAGTATTTAAGAGTTACGGACTCTTCCCAGCAGCATCAGTTCTTTACAACGACCCAGCGTTGGTTAACTACAAAGATTCATTCTTTAACAATGCACCAGTTGGCAAAATTTATGCAGCTGGCGTATCAAAGTTAAAGCCAATCTTTGAAGGAAAACTGCAACGTGCCATTGATACAGCTATCGGCGCTGGCCTAGGTCGCGTTGCTGCAAAGAAACAGACAGCTGATAAATCATGGGCTCAAGTTCTTAACGATCTCAAAAAAGTAGTGAATAACTAACTAGTCGAGGTTGTAAGAAAAGGGCGTATCAGTAGATGACACTTCTCAACGAGAGAGAGCGGCGTAAAAAACCGCTCTCTCCTTGGAAACCTCGAAAAGTTTCCGATAAAAAGGCTGTCGCATTTCCCGGAGTGAAATCTCTCAACGGGCGATGGGGCTATCTTTACGTTGCGCCCTTCGTCATCATGTTTGCTGTCTTTGGTCTTGCACCTGTTATCTACTCGGTCTATATCTCTGCCTTCCATTGGGATCCACTCGGTACATCAACATTTACTGGGCTTCGCAACTTTGACCTGTTGTTACACGACTCAGATCTCTGGCTTGCACTGCGCAACACATTTAGCATCTGGGGATTATCAACCTTCCCGCAAATGATTATGGCGATTGGTTTAGCAAATATTTTGCGTAATACCCGCATGCGAGGAAAATCTTTCTTCAGAACAATATTGCTCGTACCAAATATCACCTCAGTTATCGCTATCACCATCGTCTTTAGCCAACTCTTCGGCCGCGACTTTGGAATCATCAACGTCATCTTGGATTGGGCTGGTCTCAACCACCACATCGACTTCATCGAAGGTGTAATCCCTAGCCATATCCAGATCTCCACGATGATCACTTGGCGCTGGATTGGCTACAACACCTTGATCTTCTTGGCTTCGATGCTCGCTATCCCCAATGAGCTCTTTGAATCATCTTCAGTCGATGGTGCAACAAAGTGGCAGCAATTTAGATATGTAACTCTGCCGCAGCTCAAGAACACCATCACCTTCGTCCTTGTAGTGGGCACAATCGGTGGACTTCAGGTCTTTGCAGAACCTCAGCAGCTCGCGGCCGATGGTGGTTCGAGCAAGCAGTTCCTGACTCTCACCCTCTTCCTCTACAACCAAGCCTTCGTCGACAATAAGTATGGATACGCGGCAGCAATCGGTATCTTCATTACCTTTATTGTCCTGATTATTTCGGCTGTTAACTTTGTGATCACGCGCAAGATTTCAAACGATGGGACGCGCTAATGACAACCATCGCTAAGGCAAAGACTCCTCGCTGGAGAAAAGTTCCTAAGGGAAATTACATTCTTCTCTCGACTATCGTCTTTCTCTCTATCTTTCCGTTCTACTGGATGTTCGTTGTAGCTTCCAATACCAACGCTGAGATTTCAAAGAGCCCACCATCTCTGATCCCAGGTGGACGATTCTTGATTGTCGCCGAGAAAGTTCTCAACGCACAGAGCGTCTACTTCAGCACCGCTCTACTCAATACATTTATTGTCGGTATCTCTATTGCAGTCGCCCAAGTCATCTTCTCTGCGATTGCAGGTTTTGCCTTTGCCAAGCTCGACTTCAAGGGACGTAAAGGTCTCATCCTCTTCGTTGTCGGCACCATGATGCTTCCAAGTCAGCTCGGAATCATTCCGCTCTTCTTATTGGTAAAGAATTTGCACATGATCGACACCTTGTATGCGCTCATTGTTCCGGCGCTCATCACAGCTTTTGGTGTCTTCTGGATGCGTCAGATCATCGACGCTCAAATTCCTAATGAACTCCTCGAGGCGGCAAGTATCGATGGAGCATCTGTGCCACGTATCTTCTTCAGAATCGTTCTTCCTATTGTGCGACAGAGTGGATTCGTCCTCGGCCTCTTTGCATTCTTGGCGGCTTGGAACGATTACTTGTGGCCAACTATCGTGCTGCAGAGCCCAAAGCACTTCACCCTTCAGGTCGCACTAACTCAACTGAAGCCAATGTACGGCCTTGATTACGGTCTACAAATGGGCGGTGCCTTCTTAGCTACCGCACCGCTATTAATACTTTTCGTCTTCGTTGGTCGCAAGCTAGTGACCGGCGTTATGGATGGAGCAGTAAAGGGTTAGCGGTTCTACATTTTCACACAATCAATCAAGATCAAAAAGGGGAAAGAATGTTCACAAGGAATAAATTCACGACATTGGTAGCAGTCTCTGCCCTTGCAGTGGCGTTGACCAGCTCAGCTGCAGGAATTGCCAATGCAGCCGGCACTCCTCCGCAAGATGCGCGCGCAGTGCTCCTCACACCACTTCTTGATGCAACAAATACGAGTGAAGCAGATGCAAATCAGAAGATGGCCAACGGTTGGGTTGCCAACGGTTGGTTTGGTACTGGTTTGATCTATCAGCGCACCTTCGTTCCAGTTGGTTCAACAAATAATTTGACGTACCACATCACCGATAAGAGCGGTGCTCCGCTTGTTAACCAGATTGTGAAGCTTCGTATCAACAAGGGTTACAGCACATCATCATCAATCGTTCAGGTCGATAACATCATTACAAAGGGCGTTGATAAGCCACCTCTAGATCAGGGTTATGTCTTCCACACAACTGATGCATTTGGAAACGTCACCTTCTCTCTCAAGAATCTCGATGGCGCTCCACTTGGAGAACCACAGCCAGATTCATGGACTGCTGCACCCAATATCAGTTCAGATGGGCTCAATGATCTTCACTCACAGATGCTCCTTGAGATCGCAGGCGAAAAGCCAGATCACTCAGTCATGACAGAGTTCCACTATTACATTCCAAAGTCAGCTCCTGTTCTTACCGGAAAGACTCCTACTCTCAAGCTTGTTGCGCCAGTTCTTGATGCGACAAACTCATTTACAACAGGTGCTGGAGTAAAGGGCGCTTATGCAAATGTTGGTTCATCAGTAGTTGTTGCCTACAAGGTCCTCAGCGATTCCGGCGCAGCGCTTTCTGGCGCCACTGTCGAGATCAAGAACGGTGCAACCACATTGACAGCAGTGTCAGATGCGCTGGGTTATGCAGTCTTTACAATCAAAGACACCCATACCAAGGGTGATGCAAAGCCGGCAACCCCAACAACTGCTCCAGCAGCAGGCGGTCTGGCGACACTTTCGATCACACCAACAGTTACTGGTGCAACATCAGTAACTGCAGACGCGCTCGAACTCCACTTCTTTGGTACTCCGATCGCAACCAAGGCCGCCTCATCATCAATCAGTTGTGTTAAAGGCAAGGCACTAGTCAAGGTCACCGGCGTAAGTCCTAAGTGTCCTAAGGGTTACACCAAGAAGTAATTCGCAGTAGACATTCAAAAGTTAAAGAAGGAGGTCGAGTATGCGCAAGGCAATACAGTTTCTAACTAGCCTTGCGCTCTCGGCTGCCCTTATTACTTTCTCCGCGCCTCATAGTGTGGCTGACACAGTTACCGTGGTAACTCCGCCTTCGATCTCACTGACCAAGGTGGGCGGAAGTATTACTGCGACCCCAGCAACCTGGTCATCTTCTGTTAAGAGCACATTCGCTTGGCTCGTCGATGGAAAAGCTGTCGCCGGTAAGAGCGGTACTAGTTTCACACCGCCCACAAAAAAGGGAACAACGGTTATCTTCCGCGAGAGCGCTCAAGGTATGAACGCATCCTCTAACCCAATTGTCATTGGAAATGTTGCTGTCAATGGCTTCCCAGTGATCAGCTATGCCGACGCTGCAAATAAAACCTTGGCAATCAAACTTCCTACAACGACACCTGCAAAAACGGTTGCAACGTATCAATGGTTCTCTGGACCATTTGAGGTCAAGGGCGCTCGCGCTGCTTCCTACCAAATTGCAACGGGTGATCAAGGTCTAGAAGTTTCTGTCAAAGTTTCCTACGCGGCAAAAACTTTTGGCCCGTCATCTATAACATCAAATAACATTACGATTCCAGTAACAGCCCGCACGTACTCACAAATCTGGTCTGAGGAGTTCGGCGCAGGAACTGCCATTAACTCAAAGGTTTGGTCTCCTGAAAATGGAGATGGAACCGAATATAAGAACCGCGGTTGGGGCAACCAAGAACGCCAGTGGTACTTAGAATCGCAGAGCAAGATCGATGCATCAGGAGCTCTTGTGATGACTGCAACCACTGAAGGTGCTGGCGCCAATAAGTGTTACTACGGAAAACCATGCGAATGGATTAGCTCCAAGTTGGTATCCAAGGGCAAAGTTGGATTTAAATATGGCCGCGTGGAAGTGCGCATGAAGGGACCAGTCGGTACAGGTACATGGGCTGCTTTCTGGCTACTCGGTGCAAATATCGATGACCGTCCATGGCCTGGCTGCGGTGAAATCGATGTCACCGAACTTCTTGGCCGCGACCCTTTAACTAATTACGGCACTCCACATGGCCCCGAATCCGGACGCTCTTACACCGTCACCATGGATAAAGGTTTTGCTGATGAGTACCACACCTATGCAGTTGATTGGCTTCCCGATCAAATCACTTGGTATGTAGATGGCAAGGCATATGGGACTCTCAATAAAGCAGAGCTGTCAGACCCGGTTCATACCTGGGTCTTTGATCACGAGTATTACTTAATTATGAACCTTGCCATGGGCGGTGGTTTTGGTGGAGATATAGATCCAAAACTTACCTCGGCCACAACATCTTTTGACTGGATCCACTTTTCAACCATCAACGGCATCGGTGAAGTAATTCAACACTGAGTTATCTAATAAAGAGGGAATAGAGAAAATGACTAATACGCAATCGCAGGATTTCTTGTGGGGAACTGCAACTTCCAGCTACCAAATCGAAGGCGCAATCGGCGAAGGAAATCGCGGCGTTAGCATTTGGGATACCTTCTCTCATACTCCCGGCCTGGTAAAAGGTGGCGATACCGGTGACGTTGCGATCGATCACTTCCACCGTTACAAAGAAGATATTAAGTTGATGGCTGACCTTGGAATTAACTCATATCGCTTCTCGATTGCATGGCCGAGAATATTTCCTAATAATATGGACGAGGTCGAGAACCAGGGAATTGAGTTCTACAACAAAATTATTGATGAACTACTAGCTAATGGCATCGTTCCTGCCATCACCCTCTACCACTGGGATTTGCCGCAATACCTCGAAGACCGCGGCGGTTGGGCCAATCGCGAGACCGCTTACGCATTCGCTAAATTCAGTCGAGTCTGCGCAGAAGCATTCGGCGATCGCGTCGAAAACTGGATCACTCTGAACGAGCCATGGTGCACCACATACCTCGGTTACTACATTGGCGTTCATGCACCAGGGCTGAAGAACCTTGAAAAAACGGTAGCTGCTGCACACCACACAGCACTTGCTCACGGACTCGGCACTCGCGCAATTCGCGAAGCGCGCCCCGATGTAAAAATCGGGCTCACCGTCAACATGGCTAATTTCCTTACAGATAGCACTGACGCTGACACAGTCAAGGCATGGGATCTCGTCGATGCCAATCAAAATCGCTGGTGGATCGATGCATTCATGTACGGAAAATATCCACAGTGTTTAGTCGATGCCTACGGTGAGAACCTCACAAAGGTCTTCCTCGATGGCGATGGCGAACTCATCAAGGTCACAACAGATTTTCTTGGCCTAAATTTTTATAGCGATGGTTTTATTGGCAAAGCACGCCCAACCGATAACCCAATGAGCTTGCACTCACCATATCCATACGATGTCACTGCGAATATGGAGATGCCAGAAGCGCTCATGATTGGCCGCACAGATTTTGGATGGCCAATCACACCAAGTGGACTCGGCAATCTTCTAGTACGTATCCACGAAGAGTGGCCGCAGATTCCAGCACTCTACGTAACCGAAAACGGTTGCGCCTTCAACGATGAACCACAGGAAGATGGAACTGTTCAAGATCTTCGCCGCGTGAAGTACCTCGAAGAGCATGTAGCCAGCATGCAATCTGCAATCGAGCGCGGCGCACCTGTGCGCGGCTACTTTGCTTGGTCGCTGCTCGATAACTTCGAATGGGCAGAAGGCTACTCAAAGCGTTTCGGCCTCATCTTCGTTGACTTCACAACTCAGAAGCGCACACCGAAGCAGAGTTACTACACCTATCAATCAATTATCAAAGCTAGCAAAGCGTAAAGAAGCACCACGCCAGCATGAAAAAGACTCTCGCCCGCACAATCGATGAGATTGCGCTGTCGGCTGGAGTCAGTAAGGCAACCGTTTCACGAGTCGTCAACGGCAGCGCACCTGTATCACCCGATACACGTGAAAAGGTCGAAGCGATCATGAAGGCGAATAACTACCGCCCGAACCTCAGCGCTCGCTCTCTTGCCGGAGGCGGAAACGGCATGATTGCACTTGTATTAGATGAATCAACAGAAGAGTTCTTCCTCAACACATTCTGGAAATCTGTCGTGCAGGGTTTTGTCGAAGTCTGCACCTCAGAGGGCTTCTACCCAATCCTGCTCTTCCACTCAGAGAAATCATCAGATCGCGATCTCGTTGCAACTTTGATGCAGGGCCAATTAAATGCAATCGCTATTTTTGGTTGGCATAGAGATATTGATGTCCTCGAAAGATATATGCCGAAGAATTCAAAGGTTGTCTTCGGTGGAAAGCAAGGTGAATCAAAACGATTTACCTATGCCGGTGTCGATAATATTCAAGGTGGCGCGATAGCAACAGAGCATCTGATCAGCAAGGGCTGTAAAAATATTCTCATGATCACTGGTGATCTATCAGTGGTATCTGCCCGTGAACGTCTAACTGGCTATGAGCGCACCTTAAAAAAGCACAATATCCCTGTAGATAAAAATAAGATATTAAACGGTGGCTACACCCAGGTGGGCGCAGAGAAAGCAATCGAAAAGTTCTTACAATCCAAAGAACCTTTCGATGGAATATTTGCCTCTAACGATGTGATGGCCAAGAGCGTCGTTGACTTGCTGGCAACCCGTAATCTGACAGCAGGGACTGATTACAAAATCATTGGTTTCGACGGATCTGATATCGCCACCCGAAACTCCCCAAGCATCACCACCGTGGCACAACCTTCACGACTCCTCGGCGAAACCGTGGCAAGACAATTGATTGAAAAGAACCAGATTTACAACGTGCAGCTCCCCCTAGATATCATCCAAGGTGGCACGTCTTAGGATTTTCCCAGCCTGGCCAGTCAGGGGAGGCGATTTATTCCTCTTCTTTTGACCCCTAATTGAATGACAAAATGGGTATCACCCCATAGTCTCGCCAAATGTTCATTGAGCCTTTGGGAAGCTTTAAAGCCAAAATAACGGCATTTATTCTTTTCCTATCTTTCATCCCATCGCTCTCAGCTCACGCTGAAGGGCGATTTAGCGCACCCCCCCGTGATCTGGCGAGCTACCAGTCCTCCCTGCAATCCTCACTGGTGAGAATTACTTGTCCTGGCTTTGCTTCTCTTGGAATCGTGGAAAAAGTAGGAGCGAGCTCGGTCAATCGAATTGTTACAGCAGCTGCGCCTATGCAGAATTGTCCAAAAGCCAGAAATGGCGCTGGACTTACAATCACAAACCTCACCACAGGCACGTCTGTGCCTGGAAACCTCATTCAGCTAGGCTACGGACTTACAGCAGAATATTCATGGCTTATCGGTATACCTGGGACTTCACCAAAAATTCTTAATGAACGCAAAGGTCCGATTCTCGGTGAATGGCTATCTGTGGCAACTGTCTCACCTGGAGCTTCCTCCATCACTTGGTTTACAAGTTCTATCAAAAGTATTGACTTAACAACTTCAACTTTAGTTATTGATAATCCCGCCTTAAATATCCCTAACACGGGGTTGGTCTTTGATGCCAGAGGAACATTCTTGGGATTAGTCTCAAGTGCTAATCAAGCAAACTCAGCCTCTCTATCTGTCGCGGGCTCTCCGCTGCGCTGCAAGAACATGAGTGAAACGAAGATTTATTCAGAAGTTTGCCTATCGGATGAAGATAAGACAATTGAAAGATTGTCACTTTGGCCTGATAATTCGAGTGTGGCTAGCGCGGGCCCAGGTGCGAGATCTCGCTCGGTACCATCACCGTTCGCGAGTGATAACCCATTTGGACTTAAACGAAGCCCTGATTTTGGTAAACGTCCTATTCATCCCGCAAGACCAACGACACGCCCCGCTACCAGCTCTTCACCATCATCGAAGCCGCTGATTGTTAGCTGCGTGAAAGGCAAAGACGTCATTGCTGCGACTGGAACACCACCTTCTTGCCCGGTCGGGTATAGAAAGAAATGAGTACATTGAGATTCAAGTCCGTAAGAGTGATTGTCGTTGTCTTATTTTTGAATCTCTTAACCACCATTTCGGGAACAAGCAACTCACATGCAGCCCCCTCCTCGATTCCCGGGCCAACAATCGACGCATATTTTTCTGCAGGCAACGCTATATCGCTTACTTCTTCGGATGTTTCTCAGCTCTACTCAACCAGTAATCCAGACGGATACTTACTCGAATACTCGCTCGATGGCGGAAATTGGGTTACGGCCGTGACGCAAGCCCAGATGCAAGATCATCCAGGAATTATCAGGCCTGAGTTCTTTAACTGGGACATCTTCAACGGAAAACTTCTTATAACCATCGGTGGTCTCCCCATTACTGGGACTGGCGACTTGCACGCGCCATACAGTATTAAATTTCGTTATGTGGACCAGTTTGATCCCACGATAGTGAGTCAAGAGACGGCAGGAATAAATTTTGCACCTACGCGCACTTCCAATTTACCTCTGGATTTTTCTGCAACAGATCAATTGATTACGCCGAGTTCACATTCTGCAACAGTCTCGTTTTCAACTCCACCCGCGATTTGGGACGGCATTTCGATAAATGCCTCGTATGTTTATAGCTTGGACGGTGGCATCACTTTTTCTGACAGTTACCCAACCCCTGAGTTGATTCCGTTTAGCGGTGAGACAGCACAAGCCTTTACGATCAAGAATCTTGCGAGCGGGACGAGTTACTCCTTCCAGCTAGCAGTTTATTTAGGGAGTTATGGGGTGGTTCCTTATCCCGTAATTGGTTCCTTACCGTTTACCACTCTCGCAGAGAGCGGTCCTCCAGAAATAACGTCAATCACGCCAGGAAATGGTTTTCTCCAAGTATTTGTCAATGCCCCGCCAGAATCCCCGACTACTTACGATGTTTCAACTAATGGTGGACTTACTTGGCGCACCTTAACTCCAGCCGTGAATTGGTCGCCGTTAACTATTTTTGGCCTAACTAATGGAACTGCATACGATGTAAAAATTCGTGCGAGATACGGTTCTCAATCAGGGCCAGAGTCAAATCTTTTTTCTGCAACACCATCTACTCAGACTCAAATTGTGAATTTGTACGTCGGGGAAAATGGCTTCTTGCAAAGTTCTTACGCCGAAGTGGGTATTCGAAATAATGGAGCCTTTGGTAGTTCAGTAATACCGGAGAATTTTCATCCAACCTCTTATTCGTGTCTTGGTTTCGTTGTAGATCGGCAAAAGAATGGCTTCGCACCAACACTCGGAAGCCAACCACCCTTTGACAATATTGATGATGGTGACTTTTTCTGTCCTGGTATTCCCTACGAAGGTTGGGGGATTACATATAAAGGGGTTCTTTCACGGAATGACCATAATGAAACATCTATCCAAAAAAATGCCCCAATGCAGATTATGGGTGGAGGGATATCACAAGCAATTAAGTGGCTAGGTGAGGATCCAAATTCAGGACTTGGCATCAATCAGGTTGCAAGCCTTGACAACGGCGGTCAAGCCCTGAAAGTCGAAGTAAAACTAACAAATAACTCACCATCTGACCTGGAAAATGTTTATTATCAGCGCAGTTTTGATCCAGATAATGACAACAATACTAATGGAGGTCCGTTCTTTTCGAAGAATACCTTGCTGAAAGATGGGCTTGATGGCAAAGGGGCTCAAGTCAAGGCAGGATTCTATAGCGGAGCAGAAATATTCCTGACTTCGACCAATTCTCAGGCACACGCCGCTATATGTCCAGGTTGGCAAACGAGCTCTGAAGCAATTTATGGCGGGATAGATGGTGGAACAGGATTTGAATCCCCTAGCTGTTCACGAGAAAACCTTGATGGTGACTATGCAATTTCATTAGCTTGGCTATTCCCAACAATTGCAGCTGGTGAAACTGTTACCTTGAATTTCACTTATGCGCTCACAACCGAGAGTGCCGCACTTCCAACGGCAGTGGCAACTTCTGCAACAGGCGTAGGCACTACAACTAAAGCAACGCTTAATGGAACTGTCAATGCCAGTGATGCTGCGACGGCAGTTAGCTTTGTTTATGGCACGACGGCAGATCTTTCAGGGACAACAACGACCGTAAGCGCGACACAGAGCCCGGTTACTGGCGCAACCGACACAGCTGTATCAAAGTCACTCACAGGTTTAATCCGTGGCACTACTTACTACTACCGTGTTGTTGCAACAAATAGTATTGGCACAGTTAAAAGTAACATTGTCAGTTTTACCCCAATAGGAAACCTCGGCATTAGGGTCAACGATCTTTCAGCTCTCGATGAGACATCGGCAACGCTAAACGGCTCTATTAATCCAGCGGGTGGAACAGCCACAAATATAAAATTTGCGGTCTCAACAGATCCAACAATGGGCTCTGTTGTAACGGAATACCTAATTTCTGATATCTCCCAGTCAAATGGTTTCCAGAGCGTTCAACAAGCACTTACTGGCCTAGTCCGCGGCACCATTTACTACTACAAACTCATCGCGACAAATGAATCGGGATCGTCTTCATCTGAGAGATTCTCCTTCACCACAAAACCAGCACCATCCGCCCGTATCTCAGAGGCAGACGTTTCTGGGACATCAGCAACCTTGCGTGGATATGTAAATGCATTCAACAACGCAACCACTTCGATAGCCTTTAAATACTCTTTAGATCCCACTTTTGCTACATTTTTGACGGCTGCTGCCACACCTTCGCAACTGACTGACGACGTTGAAACCGAAGTTACTGCGTCCATTTCAGGGCTTACTCTGGGTCGCACTTATTATTACGTATTAGTAGCGACCAACCTCAACGGTTCTAACACTTCGTCGATTGGAAGTTCGCAGACTGGTTCGGCACCGACAGTAGTCTTTAATAGCGCCACACTTTCTGGACTTATCGTCTCTGCACTAGCAACTGTAAATCCCGGCGGTGGCAGCACCTCAACAACGTTTCGATTGGGAACAAGTAGCGACTTAGCTACTAATTACCTTGAGTTTTCCGGTTCTCCAGATCCGATTTCCGGTACAACTGGTTTGTCAGTAACAGGGACGCTTAATTCTTCACTTAATCCTTCAACAACCTATTACATCAAAATTACTGCAACGAATAGCTTTGGTAGTACTTCGAGCGAGATTCTGTCCTTCACAACTCCTGCAGTTAATACAACTCGACCATCAGCTGTTATCTCATCGCTACAAAGTACGGTCAGACGTACACAAGGCTTTGATTTCGACGTCACCTTCTCAACAAGTGTTAGCGGATTTGCCCTCACAGACATAACCCTTGGTGGCGATAGCACAGGATGGGTGCTTTCAAACTTAAGCCCAGGCGTTATCAAAGCTAATGAAACTCAGATTTATACGGTTTCAGTGATTCCTTCATCATCAACAATTGGAACACTCACCTTCTCGATCGCTGCAAATACTGTAATTGACAGTTTTTCAAACCCTAATAATCTCAGTAACAGCTTGAGCATTACAGTTCAAAATAATTCCCGCCCCACAATCTCAGGGCCGTCACCGATTACAGGAACTGCTGGAAGTGCAATTACCCCAGTCAACCTAACGCTTGGTGGTGGAACGGGCATTGAAACTGCAACCGTAACTTTGGGATTTGCA
>Ga0136641_1000380_pt1 | contig 19167 bp, 15 predicted proteins | sample EliLak1302023Y_FD_115312 | JGI IMG/M metagenome (GOLD analysis project Ga0136641, IMG submission 115312) | Freshwater microbial communities from Elizabeth Lake, Yosemite National Park, California, USA - 13020-23Y | ecosystem: Environmental > Aquatic > Freshwater > Lake ...
CGCATGATGCTGGCGGCCTCGGCGGCCGCGACGATGTTGGCAGTTCCTACGGAGTTAACGCGCTCCAAGTCAGCACCGTCGTTCCAGTCGCGCGCCAGAGCAACAAGGTGCACGACCGCATCGCAACCAGCCATCGCCGCATCGAGTGAGGCGCGATCGTTGACGTGACCAATCCGCGTTTCAAGCTTGCCTGGCGAGGCGGCGACGCGCGCCTGAAGTGCCGTGGCGCGCGCATTGCTGCGTACTAACGCGGTGACGGAATGCCCTGCGCTCAGCAGCGCCGGTAGGACGTGGCTGCCAACGAATCCCGTTGCGCCCGTAAGAAAGACTCGCGCCATAGAACCTCCCTATTCGCTTCCACGACCTCGCTGGGCCACATCTCCACTCTATGATGCACCGATGATTGGTGCTCTGCTCGCGGGGATGTTCGCAGGCTACGCAATCGCTGTCCCTGTCGGCGTAATCGCCATGCTGATCGTCGAGACAGGGATGATTGGTGGCCTCCGTCGTGGGCTCGCCGCCGGCGCCGGTGCGGCGACCGTTGACCTCCTTTTCTGCTCAATGGCGCTCATCGTTGGCGGCCTGCTCAACGAACTTCTTGCAGTCGCCTTGGCGCCACTACAGGTCCTTTCCGGCGGCATCCTGATCTCGATCGGGGTCCGGGGGCTCCTCTCGCTCCGCGCTTCAAGCACGAGCGCCGATGCGGCAACCGACCCACGCGTTCGAGGCAGTGCTCGACAGCTCTACCTGCGCTTTATCGCTCTCACCGCCATGAACCCCGCGACCATCCTCTACTTCTTAGCGCTCGCCATCGGGCTCCCTGGCCTCGGGAGTGATCCGATCAACGCCGTTGCATTTACCGCTGGCGCCGCAGGGGCGAGCCTCTCGTGGCAGCTCTTTCTGGGGGCGATCGGTGCCGCCGCAGGTCGCATCCTTCCGGAGCGCGCGGTTACCGCGACGCGCATTGCTGGCCAGGTGCTGATCATCGGGTTTGGCACCAACATTGCCGTGGCAGCGCTGCGCAGCGTCGCTTAACCGATCACCACATTGCGCTCGGCCGCAAGATCGCTGCGCAAGGGGCGATCAATAAGCACCCGAATGCGATAGCGCAGCGAAAGTTTTGCGCCGTCAAACACGGGCGGCGCGTCACCTGGAATCTCAAAAGTGATGAGGCTCCCCTTCGCCAGATCGCTCGTCTGCAAGGTTGCCACGGCGATGCAGACTGGTGGTGATTTGCTCACATCGGCATACAGTTCTACGCGCGCCCCGCGACCACCCGAGGCGCTGGGCCAGCGCACGTTAACCCGCAACTCACCACCTGCAGCGATTGGCGGTGCAGGGTCGACGTCCATGGAGACCTCACCCTCAGACCAGGCGCCCATCATTGCCGACGGGCCGAGCGAGATCACACCAGAACGCAAGAGGTCTGGGTTCTGCGCAACATTGACGATCGCGGCGACGCGCTCGTCCGCACCTGCCGCGATATCCCACTCCACTTGCAGCGTCCAGACAACGGCGACGGCGCCAAGGTGCGCCGACGGTGGTCCGAGCTGCGGGGCGGGAGCAAGGATCTTGAGATCTACCTCGTCGTTCGGAGCCAGCGTTGACGGCACGGCAATCTCGTTCAGCGGCATAGTTGCGATCTCGGAGGCGACCACTTCAATCCATGTTGTGGTGTGCTCCTGGTCGCCAACCTTCTCTGTCAGCGATTGTGTAATCTCACGAATGAGGTATCCCTTTACGGTAACGCGTGTCCCTCGCGCCTTGATTCCTTTGATCGCGCGCACGCGCAGGCGCGCATGGATCTCGCCGCCAACGAGACTCCCTGGTGTCACCTCAATAGAGCCGGTGAGAGCGCCGGTGCACGGGGTCAAGAGATCCGCGCCGCCTAGGAACGCAAGTGGGTGCGCACCATCACGTGCCGCCAGCATCTCGCCATTCAGGCGATCAAGGGGCGCCGGGAGAGAGCCGGTCTTTCCCAACTGATGATCGCGCCCCGCAGCGCGCCAGAGGTCGAGGTAGCTGTTAGCCACGTGCGACGTCGTCCGGTTTTACTGCCGCGAGAATGCGTGCCATCTCTGCCGCATCACGTGCAACCCACGTCGGCTGCTCTGCCTCTGGCAGGTCGTTGATCTTTACAGCACCAACGCCTGCGCCAACACCCGTCATCAAGAGAATGGAGCGACACCCAGCGGCGTTTGCTGCAGCGATGTCCGTCGCGGGAGAGTCGCCGATCATGATCGCGTCGCGGATCTCGCTCCCATCGAGCGCCGCCGCCTGCAGCAACAGGTCGGGCGCCGGCTTGCCGATCGCGATCGCGCGCACACCGGTCGCCGCCTCGAGTGCCGCCACCGCTGCACCCGTGCCCGGCACGAGGCGGCCTGGATCGGGGTAGTTGGCGTCGCGATTCGGGACGATCAGCGGAGCACCGGCGCGCACCGCATCCGTGGCGACGGCAAGGTCGTGCCAGTCAGACTCGCGATCGAGGCCCACCGTCACTGCATCAACGCCCCACACGGCGAGTGACTCAGGCCCATCGAACTCGGCGGTGCGGCAGGCGTCGAGACCTGCATCGCGCAGCTCGGCGGCCAGCCCTTCAGCCCCATAGACCAAGATGTGGCGAAACCCCTGCTCGACAAAGTGCTGCGCCACGGCTGAGGCGGCGGTGATGATGCTGTGTGTCAAAAGCGGGGCGCCACACGCCTCAATGCGTGAGCGATACTCAACGCGGCGAAGGAAGCTGTTGTTGGTGACATAAATGACGCGGTCGCCACCGGCAACACGCTGAGTGAGTAGCGGGCCAACGCCAGGGACCGGCTCACTGCCGCGATAGACAACCCCGTCAAGGTCAACACAAAGGAGCATGAAGCGATGGTAGATCAGGAGCGCGCCACCCTACGCAACGCGAGGCGCCTGCTGGTTGATGGGAACAACCTGGTCGGCGGTCGGGATGAGGGGCGCCTGAATAACCTTGAGGCGACGCTGCGACGCACCATCACCCCTGGCGTCACCATTGAGGTCTTCCGTGATGGGGGTGCCCGCTCAGCCGACGACAAGATCGTGGAGGCGATCGGCGCACCGGATCCAGGAACTGCCGATCGCGTCGTGATCATCACCGACGATCGCGGACTGACCGCCCGGTGCTCGGCGCTGGGGGCGTCCGTCGTCAGCGCTCGCTACTTCCGAGACATAATTGGTGGCCCACCGCGCACCCCGCTCGCCGGGACGGGCGCCCGACCCCCCAGCATCGGTGGCACCGGCCCGCGACGTGCAGCCCCCAATAAAGATGAAGGGAATTCGACCCGTCGCTGGCAACCGGGCCGTGGCGCAACACAGAAGCGCGGTCCCGCAACGCGTCCGCCGCGTGCGCGCTAGGATCCAACCATGAGTGAGATTGCTGCCCGCATTGCCACGTTCTTCACCTGGATCAGCACCCTCGTACCTGCGCTGATTACGCCGAACTGGGCCGCCCTGATCGGTCTCCTCCCACTCTTTGTCGCCCCCCTCGTCCTCCTCTGGCTCCTCTCGACTGGCGGCATTTGGACACTGGTCGGCATCACCAAACGTGGCGCGCAGCTAAAGGTCGGTACCCCCCTGCCAATCCCCGCCCCACTCGGCACCGATGGCCAACCCAACTTCCCTGCGGGGCGCCCATACGCCGCAAGTGAGGCGGCGATATATCCGAATGGGAGCACCCGCTCGATCAAGGGTGAGCCCCTTATGATCGCCTGCCCGAGCTGCCTGGCGGTGCGAGTGGCGGAGCGCAGCACCTGCGACGCCTGCGGCCTCGAGCTGCGGGCGAGAACGCCGATCGCCTTGGAACGCCCCGCTGAACCGCCCCCCGGCGGCGCGGCACGCGCCTGAGTGGCAACCCTCTCGTTCTATCTCGTCGTCGTTGCGGGAATTGCACTCGTCGGCGCCTTCGCCCTCTTTGTTGCACACCTCGTCCTCGTTGCCCAAGGTGACCGCGCCGTTCGGCCACGACTCGCAGGTGCCGTGGCAATTTCAATGCGCGGCAATCTTGCCGAACAGCTCGATGGCGGTGCGCCGACCACCGCCGAATCGACCAGCACACTGAGTGCGATCGGCAGCGCACTCGCCGTGATTGCAACCGGATCTCTCGGTGTAGCGTTGACGACGCGCGCGATCGTGGTTGGCCGCGGCCCGTGGGGGAACCTCTACGAATTCACCGTCGCGTTTGCGTTCGGCATTTGTGCCGCAACGATCATCTTTGATCGCAAGCGTCGACTTCCAGCGCTCAGCACAATCGCGTACGGTGTCGCACTCGGCCTCCTGGCCTACGCGACAACCCTGCCCAATACCGTTGTTGATCTCGTACCGGCGCTACAGCATCCGCTCCTGCTCACGATCCACGTTGGCATGGCGATGTTGAGCTACGGCATCTTCGCCTTCGCCTTCGCCGCTGGCGTCGCCTACTTGCTGCAAGGCGAAACCGATCGCTTCAGCTGGCTGCCGCCCGCAAAGCGTCTTGACCTTGTCGCCTTCCGCGCCGTCACCGTCGCCTTCCCGCTCTTCGCTGGAATGCTCATCCTTGGCTCGATCTGGGCCTCCATCGCCTGGAGTCGCTACTGGGGCTGGGACCCGAAGGAGACGTCGGCGCTCGCCACCTGGCTGGTCTACGCCGTCTACCTGCATGCCCGGAGCCAGCGCGGCTGGCAGGGGCGGCCCGCCGCCCTCCTCCTGGTGATCGGCTTTGTGGCCGTGCTGCTGACCTACTCAGGGAACCTCTGGTTCACCGGCCTGCACACCTATTCGGGGCTGTAACAAAGCCACCCCCCCGCCCAAACAGGCATCTGGCGGCCCGGCTGAGCGTGGATCAAGCGCAGGCCGTGCGGCAGATTCTGTAACAACGGTGATTTGCAGCCGAAACACAACATATGCGGTAACAGTTAGCTGTAACACCACTACATGTTGTGGTTTGGGTATTGACGCCACCCCACCGTAGGCGTAGGATTCGCCTCCCGCTGCTAAACGGCAGGGGCTCTGTGCGCCCAATCGTTGATTGGGAACGGAGATGGTGGGTCTCACATTGCGAGGCAGAAGAGGGAGAGCAACATGGCAGGCTTGGTGGACGCCGCGAAGGCAACAACAAAGGCAACGATTGAGAAGTCAACGGCGCAGCCGTTGCCACCGTTGAGCTTTGATGGCAAGGGCACAAAAGGCCTCGCCTGGGATCGACGTTGGACCACCGCCGGCGTTCATCCATACGACGAAATCCAGTGGGAGACCCGCACCGCATCCATCGGCAACGAGAGCGGTAAGAGCGTCTTCGAGCAGACGGACGTTGAGGTGCCCGCCTCATGGTCACAGCTCGCCACCAACGTTGTGGTCTCCAAGTACTTCCGCGGCCACGTTGGAAGCCCAGAGCGCGAGACGAGCGTTCGTCAGCTGATCGGTCGTGTAACCGGTCAGATCGACGCATGGGCTGATCAGCAGCACTACTTCAAGTCCGACGAGGATCGCGCCGCCTTCGTTGCCGAGCTCACCCACCTGCTCGTCAATCAGAAGATGGCCTTCAACTCGCCAGTCTGGTTCAACGTTGGCGTTGAGAAGCGCCCACAGTGCTCGGCCTGCTTCATCAATGGTGTGCAGGATTCGATGTCATCGATCATGGACCTCGCGAAGACCGAGGCGATGCTCTTCAAGTTCGGTTCTGGCGCAGGTTCCAACCTCTCCCCGATCCGCAGCGCCAAAGAGAAGATGAGTGGTGGTGGCACCGCCTCCGGCCCTGTCTCGTTCATGAAGGGCTTTGACGCCTTTGCTGGTGTTGTGAAGTCCGGTGGCAAGACACGCCGCGCTGCGAAGATGGTGATCCTCGATGTGCAGCACCCTGACATCGTGCAGTTCATCGACTCCAAGGTTAGCGAAGAGAAGAAGGCCTGGGCACTCATTGAGGCGGGCTACGACGCCAGCTTCACCGGTGAAGCCTACGGCTCGATCTTCTTCCAGAACGGCAACCATTCGGTGCGCGTCACCGATGAGTTCATGCAGGCGGTCGAGAGCGATGGCACGTGGCAGACACGCGCCGTTGTTGGCGGTGAGCCAGTCGAGACACTCAAGGCACGCGAAGTCTTCCGCAAGATGGCGGAGGCTGCGTGGGTCTGCGGCGACCCTGGCATTCAGTACGACACGGCGATCAATGACTGGCACACGTCGTCAAACACGGACCGCATCTATGCATCGAATCCGTGCTCGGAGTACATGTTCCTCAACGACACCGCCTGCAACCTGGCCTCGCTGAACCTCATGAAGTTCGTGCGACCAGACGGCGAGTTCGACGTGGAGTCCTTTAAGTACGCCTCGCGGCTGACCCTGCTCGCGCAGGAGATCCTCGTGGACAACTCGTCGTACCCAACGCCGATGATCGATGAGAACAGCCACCGCTTCCGCCCACTCGGGCTCGGCTACGCCAACCTCGGCGCGCTCTTGATGAGCCGCGGTTTGGCGTACGACTCCGACGAGGGCCGCGCCTACGCAGGCGCGATCACCTCGATCATGACCGGCGAGGCCTACGTGCAGTCAGCCGAGACGGCGGCGGCACACGGCGGACCGTTCCTTGAGTACAAGAAGAACGAGAAGCCGTTCCTTCGCGTGATCGGCAAGCACCGTGACGCCTCGTACCAAATCCCAACGGCAACGCTGCCGAAGGACCTGGCGAAGGCGGCAACCGATGCCTGGGATCGAGCACTCGACCTCGGCACGAAGCACGGCTTCCGCAACGCACAGGTGTCGGTCTTGGCGCCAACCGGAACGATCGCGTTCATGATGGACTGTGATACGACCGGCATTGAGCCAGACATCGCCCTGATCAAGTACAAGAAGCTCGTCGGCGAAGGCTTCCTCAAGATCGTCAACCAGACGGTCCCAGAGGCGCTCGTCAAGCTCGGCTACAACGCTGAGCAGGTCACCGCGATCCTTAAGTACATCGACGAGCAGGAGACGATCGAGGGGGCGCCTGGTCTTAAGGACGAGCACCTCTCCGTCTTTGACTGCGCGTTCAAGGCGAAGAATGGCCAGCGCTCCATCCAGTACATGGGCCACGTGCGCATGATGGCGGCGGCGCAGCCGTTCCTCTCCGGTGCAATCTCCAAGACGGTGAACATGCCAGAGGCAGCCACCGCCGAAGAGATCGAGAGCGTCTATCTGCAGGGCTGGAAGCTTGGCCTCAAGGCGATCGCGATCTATCGCGACGGTTCGAAGCGCTCGCAGCCGCTCAACACCAGCAAGAAGAAGGACGAAGCGGTTATCGCCGAAGCCGCCTCTGCGATCTTGCCTGGTGCCGGTGCAGCGCGACGACGCCTGCCAAAGGAGCGCACGGCAATCACCCATCGCTTCGAGATCTCCGGCCAGGAGGGGTACCTCACGGTCGGACTCTACGAGGATGGTCAGCCGGGCGAGATCTTCTTGAAGATGGCGAAGGAGGGCTCCACCGTGAGCGGCCTCGTCGACAGCTTCGCAACCTCGGTCAGCGTGGCGCTCCAGTACGGCGTGCCGCTCCGTGACCTGGTCAACAAGTTCGCCCACGTGCGATTCGAGCCAAGCGGATTCACCGGCAACGCCGAGATCCCACTGGCGAAGTCGATCGTGGACTACGTCTTCCGTTACCTCGGAAGCCGCTTCCTGCCAGCCGGCGATCGCGAGATCCTCGGCCTGCAGGAGCGCACCGATGGTGGTCCGGTCCTCGGCGCCCTCCCAGCCACGGTTCGCGTGGGTGCGGTGGAGTCATGCGGTCCGAACTGCACCTGCGGCAAGGGCGGCAGCGCAACGGGGTCGGTCTCGGCTCCAGTTGCCATCACCACCCCAGCGCTAGTAGCTGCTCCAGCCGCACCTGCGGCAACGGGCGGCGTGTTGGCGGTCGCTGGGCTCGGCTTCCAGAACCAGTCCGATGCACCAGCGTGCATGGAGTGCGGCGCGATCATGGTGCGCAATGCAGCCTGCTACAAGTGCATGACCTGCGGTACGACGAGCGGCTGCAGCTGATCTAACGCGGAACCTCGTGCAGAGCACGCCCCGATCGCCTCTGGCGGCTGGGGCGTTCTGCTACAACTGAGCAAAGAGGAGGCCACCGATGCGCAACGCCACAGGGAGCCGCACCCGCATCTCGCTCGTTGGTCTCATCGCAATCGCACTCACAGTGGGTGCCTGCGGTGGGGGGAGTGTTGCCTCTCCGAGCCCATTGGCATCTTTCGTACCGAGCGGCACCATCGACTGGCAGAGCTGTCCAGTCACCGACCCAGTTACTGGTGGCAATCCAGAACTCCTCTGTGCCACCATCACGGTTCCGCGTGATTATCTGACGCCAGACGGCCCAACAATCAAGGTAGCCCTCGCTCTCCTCCCCGCCGCCGATCAGGCGCACAAGGTTGGGCCACTTCTTCTAAATTTCGGCGGCCCAGGCGCATCAGGAATCAACATCCTCGCCGAGTCAGGGCGCGGGGTCGTGCCAGCAGAGGTCGGCAATCGCTTTGACCTCGTCTCGTGGGATCCGCGAGGCGTCAACAGAAGTGCACCAGTGGACTGCCTCAGCGACACGGAGATGGACGCCTGGACGGCGACTTCCGGAATCCCAGATCGGCCAACCGCGAAAGATTGGACTACTGCGCTGAATGATGCGAAGTGGTTTGCCAACAAGTGCAAAGCTGGCACGGGAGAGATGTTGTCGTACATCGGCACCACCGCATCGGCCCGCGATATGGAGAGCATTCGAACCGGCCTTGGCGTTGCAAAACTTGACTACCTCGGCTTCAGTTACGGCACCGCCCTGGGCGCCGTTTATGCAACCCTCTTCCCCGCCTCAACTGGACACCTCATCCTTGACGGTGCGGTGGATATGGCACCAACGGACGCTTCTGAATATGGCGAGCAGGGCGTGTCACTGCAGGGGGCGCTTAATCGACTCTTCGCCTGGTGCGACGCCGACAAAGCCTGTCCATTCGGCGCAGGAAAATCACGGGCCGCTTTTGATGCACTCATAAAGCACCTGAACGTTCGACCGATCCAACTGACGGATGGCCGACGCCTCAACGCACCACTCGCTTGGACTGGCGTAGTTATGACGCTCTATAACCGCGACTATTGGGACTATGCGGTTCAAGCGCTCGCCGGGGCGAGCACAGGCGACGGCTCCCTCTTGGCCCTCCTCGCTGATGCCTACAACGATCGCGCCGATGACGGAACGTACAAATCAAATCTAATGGAGGCGTTCCCGGCAATTAGTTGCATTGATACGCCAACGACCCCAACGATTGCTCGCTTCAAGGCCATCTACGAACAATTCGTCAGCAAGGCGCCAGACTTTGCGGCGGGCCAGGCGTCAGGCGGACTCCTCTGTGGAGTCTGGCCGTATAAGAACGCCGACCCACTTCCAGCGGTGGTGAATGGGGCTGGCGCAGCGCCTATCTTGGTGGTCGGCACCACGGGTGATCCTGCGACCCCCTACGCCTGGGCGCAGCGCATGGCGGGCCTGCTTGAGAGTGGCCACCTGCTCACCTATGTCGGCGAAGGGCACACCGGGGTCGGCGGCAAGAGTGCCTGCATCGATAGCGCTGCGATCACCTTCTTGGTGAGCGGGACCCTCCCCGCCGAGAACACTCGCTGCAATGACTGAACGCCTCATCGTCGGCGTCTACGGTTCAGCGCGCCTCACCGAGAGTGATCCGCGCTGGGTTGCCGCCTTCAATATTGGAGCGGCGCTCGCTGAGGCCGGGTTCACCGTCGCCACCGGTGGGTACGAAGGAATCATGGGCGCCGCCTCCCGTGGGGCTAAGTCAAAGGGTGGTGAGGTGCTTGGCTACACGGTTACCTCGTGGGATGGTCTCTCTGCGAATGAGGCAGTGACACGTCGCATTGATAGCGCCGACCTCTTTGAGCGCCTCCGTCTCTTCTCGCAGGCCGACCTACTGATTGGACTCGATGGCGGAATCGGCACGCTAGCCGAGGTCGCCGTCGCCTGGAACCTGCTGCAGGTGAGCGACGCCCGACCGCTCCTCTTGGTTGGCGACGCTTGGATCGAGCTTGTCGAGCTCGTGCGCCGGAGGCTCGTTGTGGGGCCAGCCGACCTTGAAATTCTGCACGTGCTGCCGAGTGGCACCCCAGCCTCGATGGTCCTCGCCGAGGCCCGCCTCCTCATGGGCGCTCGCCCTGGGATTGGCGGTCCGTACGAGGCGTCGCACGGCGCCCCAACGCCTGCGGAGCGGTAGGATCCTTCAGATGTTGAACCAGCCTGCCCCAGCCCCAACTAGTGACGAGAGCGCCCCAGTGGCGGTCGCCTCAACGCCCCTCATCGAAATTGACCCGGGTCTCGTGATGACCTGCTGCGCTAATTGCGGGAAGCAAATGATCGACCGTAAATGCAAGATGATCTGCGCGTGCGGATACTTCCTCTCCTGTTCGGACTACTACTAGATGGCCGAGACACAGAAGAGCGGGATCCCGAAGAATCCTGGTCGCCACGACCTCGGGATGAAGGCGACGATGCTCTTTCCAAATCGTGAAATTGTTGAACGCTCGTACGTGCCGATTATCTACACCGCCTGCCGCACCTGCTACTCCGAGTTGCCACCTGAGGAGATCTACCGTCGCGCTGAAGCGGGCGATATCGATCCAGCGAAGCAGCGTGAGCTGGTTAGCCGCGTCATCGAGTCCGGCCACGGGAGCACGATTGAGCACATCGTCTTCACCTTCGCCATCACGGGCGTCACACGAACCCTCAGTCATCAGCTCGTGCGCCACCGCGCCGGCGTCGCCTTTGACCAGCAGTCGCAGCGCTATGTCACCTTTAAAAAGGCGGCGACGATGCTTCCTGGCTCTGTCGCTGAGGCCGACGAGACGGTCCGCGTGCGGTTCGAGGAGGCCACCCAAGGTGCGCTCGGCCTCTACGGCGACCTCGTGGCGGCGGGCATCCCCGCCGAAGATGCGCGCTTCGTCTTCCCGAATGCCACGCGCACCAACCTGATCATGACCGTCAACCTGCGTGCCCTCATCCACATGTCGGGCCTCCGCCTCTGCACCATGGCGCAGTGGGAGATTCGTCGCCTCTTCCAGCTGATCCGCCATGAGGTATTTGCGGTAAGCCCATTCCTTGGCAGCTTCCTTGCTCCAAAGTGCGTGCCGCTCGGCTACTGCGACGAGGCAGGAAACAAGGATGGCCACTGCCCAATTCGACCACATAAAGATGACGTTCTTGGCGCGTGGGCAAAGCAGGCAGCGGAGGCAAAAGCGAAAGGCCGCGCTCTCCCGATTGCCGAGTAGAAGTCGCGCCACGGTTTGAGTGCAAGCCAAACGATGACACCAAGCACTCTCAAGCCAGCCCGCTTTTGGATCGCATGCCCCACTCGCAGCATTTGAAGTAGAGTCAGATCATGCGCAGCCGAAGAGTCGCCAACAGGTTCGTGGTCGCACTTCTTGCCCTCGGGTTATGTGCGGCCCCGTCGCTGGTCGCGCCTACCCTCGCGATCAATGGCGCTGATCCCTCAGCCTCCCCTTCGCCAACGCCAACGCCGACTCCAACGCCGCCGCCGTTTGGCGGGGAGCAGGACCTCACATACATCCCAGAGGCCGTTGATGTCTGGACCCAGCCTTCGATCGCTCCAGGTGAACTGCTCAATCTTCATGTGAGCTCTCCATCGGTGAACTATTCGGTAATTATCAAGCGGGAGACCTACTCAGGACGCGTCGCCCCGACCGTTGTATTTAGTGAAGAGCGTACGGACGGAGTTGATGAGCGCGCCCTTATTACGTGGGACGCGACTACCGCAACCGCCAGAGCGCCATGGCCCACAACCTTTTCTGTTGAGACCGCAGGTTGGGCTCCCGGGGTGTACACGATCGCAACTTCGAATGGGGTGAGCACTCAATCCGCAAATGGCATTTTTGTTGTGAGGACGCCATCGATCACGCAGGGGCGGCCATTATTCCCACTGAACCTTCTTACCATGCAGGCGTACAACAAGTGGGGTGGCGCATCCACCTATACGACGACTCGGTCAGTTACCATCTCTCTCCAACGCCCGCTGGAGAACGCGCTATTTGAAGGCCGACATGGCTGGTTATCCCAGGCTGCGTGGCTCTCTTGGATCTCGAAGCATGTCGTCAACTTGCAATACACCACCGATTATGACCTCTCCCTCTCGGCGCCCACAGCGAATCCGAGTGCGCTCATCCTTGGGCAGCACACCGAATACATCTCAAAGCTCTTTCGCGACTGGGTTGAGCAGGCATCGGGGGACAACGGGAAGATGGAGATCGCAAATTTCGGCACTAATACGTTCTACTGTCAGATTCGGCTTGTTAATGGGATAGAGGGTGGGGCACCCAGCGACATGATCGTGTACAAGTGGTCAGGCCAAGACGCGCTAGAGGCAACCGCGCCTTCGGAGGCTGCGGTATTCTTTCGATCAACTTCGATTGGTCGCCCTGAGGGCGCTTTGTTCGGGGCGCAATATGGGGCTAGCAATGCTGGGCTTGGGACACAATCGATGGTAATCAGCAAAAACAGCCCTCGTGTACTTTTGACAGGTACCGGCTTACGCTCAGGCTCAAAGCTATCGGGCATGTATCACCTAGAGGCAGACTATCCCTACCCAACTGCGCATCCAATTGTGATTGGATCTGCAACGTTCAAGGTAGCGCGAACTTATCGAACCGTGGTTACTATTATCCGAACGGGGAAACACGGGGCACGAATCTTCAATGCCGGATCGCTCGTGTGGGTGACTGGGTTCACGGGAGCCAGACCATTTGGGATCAGCCGGGCCTCATTTATCCGGTTGAACGCCAACATCTTGGATTGGCTCCAAATCAAGCTCCGCTAGCGCGCTCGTGATACGTTGAAGATCAGCGATGATAGCGACATGACAACTCGCCATGTAACTGCTCGCCGCGAACCTCAAAAATCTTCTGATAGATCACTGATGCCCGACATCCTTCTCACCCTGACCCTTCCCGGGCTCGGCCACTGGCGTCGTGGCGACCGGCGCCACGCGAAGCTCTTCCTCGCGCTTCCCATCGCCCTGCTTGCTGCCACATTTTTGACGCTCGTCATAGGCGGCGCGACCCAGGTACTCATCATTCTGGTCACTCCAGGGGCGCTCCTTTTACTCGGAGCACTGAACGCGCTCCTCGCGGGATGGCGGCTTACGGCATTGGCGCACCTTGTGCGAGGTCTGCGACTTCCACGTCGCGACCGACTCGTTACTCTGGGCGCCACCATCCTGCTTGTTGCGGCACCCAACCTCGTGGTCGGTCGATCACTGATCGCCTTCGATTCGCTACTTAACGATACATTTGCCGATGCTTCGCCAACACCAACAGTGGGCGCCAGCTCCACGATTACAAATTGGTCTAGCACCTCAGCTGATCCTTCCAAACCAGCAGATCCGAGTGGCACGGTATTGCTCGGCAGCGGCACCGGAACACTCCCCTCTCTCACCGTCACAACGCCATGGGCCCGACCCGGCGAGATTCCATGGGGCGATGACGGCAAGTTCGATCTGCTCCTGCTCGGCTCTGATGCCGGTATTGATCGCTGGAGCCGTCGCATGGATGTGATGTTGCTTGTCGAAGTGGACGTCACCACCGGCCGCGTAGCAATGTTCGGCTTCCCGCGCAATATGGTTAATGCGCCACTCCCCCCTGGCGCAGCGCGCAACGCCAGCCCGTGTGGCTGCTTTGAGAAACTTCTCAATGAGGTGTATACCGACGCCACCTTCTACTACCCGCAGCTCTGGCCCGGCGAGGGGAGCGTCTCAGGGATTGCCGCCGTGCGCGCCACAATTTCGGAACTGGCACAGCGGCCAATTGATGCCGTTCTTGTCGCCGATCTCTGGGGCGTAATCAAGGTAGTGGACGCAATGGGCGGCGTTGACATGAACGTTACGGAGTCGATCTATGACAAGAACTATCCGGATCCTGTGCTTGGCTCGATCCAACTACGGATTGATTCTGGCCAGCAACACTTCAACGGTCGGCTTGCGCTCGCCTATGCAAGAAGTCGCCATCAAGACTCAGACTACGGTCGCATGCGGCGGCAGCAGGCGCTGTTGCTGGCAATTCGTGATCAGCTCGGTGCCGCGACAATCCTCAACGCGCCGGCGCTAGCCGCAGCCGCAAAGGGCTATGTGTGGACCGACCTGCCGCGAAACTCTCTCCCAAATCTCGTTGATCTCTTTTCGCGCGCAGCGACTGCGCAGGTGCGCCTCTACCGTTTTGCCCCGAGTACCTATCCGGCATATCTGAACGCGACCACGAACGCCAAGATTCGAGAGGTGATCGCGAACGCCTTCCCACCGGTAACTTCACCGTCACCTAGTCAAACCGATTCGCCGTCAATCAGTCCGAGCGCATCACCGAACACGCCGGGGAGCCTTACTCCTTAGGGGGAAGAGTTCGCCCGAGAGGCCATCCGATGTTGGGGGCGACGCTTGCACGCCGGTTCCCCTCCGCTGTGTGATCGGATCGAGTTGCCCCAGCCGTAAAGCCGAAGCTCCCAGGTGACCCTCCGCTCCGCCGCTGCGAGTTGCCCCGCGCTTTGGTGGTCATTCACCAGCACCGTCAGTTGCCTGCCGGTTCGATCCCGTCATCGCCACAGTTCGTGCCGCCTGGCCGATTGCTCGGTCGGCGGGTTCACCGCTGGCCCCTTCGGGCTACCCGTAGCATCAGGGGCGGCAGCGCCAAGCAGAAGACACTTATCCACGAAGTATCGGCGAGCACTGCGAGAGTTTTCCACGTTTCTGCCCGATTCGGAGGCGGTTGTGGAGAACAACCACCCTACTCGTCCGCGGCTCCCGTGTTTGCGCGGATCACCTCAACGATGGAAGAGTCGGCAAGGGTGGTGACGTCGCCAAGGTTGCGGCCCTCGGCAATGTCGCGCAGGAGACGGCGCATGATCTTCCCGGAACGGGTTTTCGGGAGTTCAGGTACAAACTCAAGATGCTTCGGCTTGGCGATCGCCCCAATGTTTTTCCCCACGTGGCCGCGCAGCTCTTCGAGGAGGGCTGGCGTCGGGTCGATCCCCTTCTTCAGGATCACGAAGCCAACGATCGCCTGACCCGTGAGCGGGTCGCTCTTCCCCACCACCGCAGCCTCGGCCACGGAGTGGTGGTCGACGAGTGCGGACTCAACTTCGATGGTGCTGATGCGGTGCGCCGAGACGTTCATCACGTCGTCGACTCGGCCCAGGAGCCAGTAGTAGCCCTCAGCATCACGGCGGGCCCCATCTCCCGCGAAGTAGGAGCCGGGGAATCGGCTCCAGTACGTCTCTTTAAAGCGCTCTGGGTCGCCCCAGATGCCACGCAGCATCGATGGCCACGGCTTGGTGAGCGTAAGGTAGCCGCCAGAACCGAGCGGAACACTCGCCCCTGAGTCATCAACGACATCGGCCGAGATGCCGGGAAGCGGGAAGGTGGCAGAACCAGGCTTCGTGGTGGTGACGCCAGGGAGTGGACTGATCAGGACCGAGCCCGTTTCGGTCTGCCACCAGGTGTCGACGATCGGGGTGCGATTGCCACCGATCAACTCGCGGTACCAGAGCCACGCTTCGGGATTGATCGGCTCACCAACGGAGCCGAGTAGTCGCAGCGAGCTCAGGTCGTGCCCCTTCGGATGCTCGTCGCCCTGGCGCATGAAGGCACGAATCGCCGTTGGTGCGCAGTAGAGAATGGTGACCTTCAACTCTTCCACGATCGACCACCAGCGATCCCATGCGGGAGTGTCGGGAGTTCCCTCGTACATCACCTGCGTTGCACCGTTGCTCAGCGGGCCATAGACGATGTAGCTGTGTCCGGTCACCCAGCCAACGTCGGCGGCGCACCAGTAGACATCATCGGGCTTGATGTCGAAGACGGCGCGATGCGTGAAGGTGGCGCCGAGCAGGTAACCGGCGCTCGTGTGCATGATCCCCTTCGGCTTTGCCGTGGTGCCGCTCGTGTAGAGGAGGTAGAGCAACTGTTCGGCCGGCATTGGATCAGCTGGGCATTCGGCGGGCTGACGTGGCACAAACTCGTGCCACCAGAGGTCGCGACCGGTCTCCATTGCCGTGGAGCCAGCGGTCCCTGCTTGACGACGCTGATAGACGAGAACGCCGGTGATGGATGGGGAGTTCTTGAGCGCTTCGTCGACGATCGGTTTCAGCTCGAAGAATTTCCCCTTTCGATAGCCGCCGTCAGCGGTGATCAGCACCTTCGCGGTGGCGTCGTTGATTCGGTCGGCGAGTGCGTTCGCGGGGAAGCCGCTGAAGACCACGCTGTGCGCTGCGCCGAGGCGGGCGCAAGCCAGCATGGCGATTGCCACTTCAGGGACCATCGGCATGTAGATCGCGACGCGGTCGCCCTTGGTCACGCCGAGCGCCTTCAGCGCGTTGGCGGTCTTCTGCACCTCGCGCAACAGGTCGTTGTAGGTAACCGTGCGGCGGTCGCCTGGCTCGCCGATCCAGTGGAAGGCCACCCTCTCACCGCGACCGGCGGCAACATGGCGATCAACGCAGTTCTCTGATACGTTGAGCTCACCGTCATCAAACCACTTCGCAATTGGAAGTTCCCACTCCAGGGTTTTGGTGAAAGGCTTCCGCCACGTCAGAAGTTCGCGAGCCTGTTCGGCCCAGAAGGAGACTGGGTCGGCCGCCGCACGCTCGTAGAGTTCAGCGCGGGCATTGGCTGCCGCGGCGGTTACCGTGTCGGGTGAAAAGGAGAGTCCTTCAGCCTGGAAGGTTTCGATCCCCTGCTGCTCGGGCGCGTCGCTCACTAGCCGGCGGCCTTTTCGTCGTCTTCTACCTCGTGCTCCTGCTCTTCGACATCATCGTCTTTCAGGTGCGGCACGATGCCCGCGCGGCGCTGACTACCGCTCCAGCCCAACTTGGTGCTGATCTGCTGGGCGGCATCGCGTGCTGCAGTCACGAGTGCAGGAAGCGTTCCAGGAGTGACACGCGTTGCGGCTCCCCACACCACCACGGTGGCGATCACGGTGCCGCGCGCATCCCAGATCGGTACGGCGGCGGCAGTGATGCGGTCATCCCACTCGCCGATCGCCACGGCGTAGCCGCGGCGTCGAATGGTGGCGAGCTCTTCCAGGAGTGCGCGAGGGTCGGTAATTGTGCGCGGTGTATAGCGAACCAGACCACGTCGAGCAATGGAGAGAACGGTTCGCTCTGGCAGCGAAGCGAGGAGCACCTTCCCGGAGGCAATGGCGTGCATGGCAATCGGTCGTCCGGTGATGTCGGGCATCGGCGTGAGGTTTGGTCCGTCGATTTGGCAGATCGCTACCGATGCGGCGACGCCATCAAAGACTTCGAGGCTGACGGTTTCGTGGGTCACCTTGGCGAGCGCCTCCATCTCTGGAAGAGCGATCGCCCGAAGGTCGAGAGTGCGCTCGGCGGATTGTGCGAGCCGAATGATGCCGACGCCGAGACGGAAGTGCCCACTCTCGCGATCCTGCTCCACGAGCCCGCGACGCTCGAGGGTGGAGAGGAGTCGGCTCACGGTTGACTTGTGAAGGCCGAGGGAGTGGGAGAGGTCGGTGACCGAGGCGGATCCGTCGGCGTCAGAGAGGCAGACCAGGAGCGCAGCAGCGCGGTCAACCGAGCGAACGGCGGCGTCATCTGCGCCAGGCGCGTGTGCTCCCCCCGCCTGGTCGGGAAACTCGTCGGGGTCGCGTGGCGCGCCGCCGCGCGTCTGTTCATTGGTCATTGGCAGGTGCTCCTCCCTAGGTGGCGGATGATCCGCCCGCAGCGCGCTCTCGTCAATGAGAGGCCCTATTCGTGCTCAGCGCGCCGCGCGCGGCACCTCTAAGATGGTAGCAACAGGGGGCGCTGCCCTCATCGTCAGCACTGAGGGGGAGCCGTGGCGCAGGGGGGTCGAACAGCGATCATCGTGGGGAGCGGCTTCGGCGGCCTCTCGACAGCTATCCGCCTCCTCTCCGACGGCTGGCAGGTCACCATCCTGGAGGCCCGGCCAGAGATTGGCGGCCGCGCCTCGCGCATCCAAGAGGGCGGCTACACCTTCGACACCGGCCCCTCACTCATCACCATGCCGTGGCTGTTCGAAGAGGTCTACGCCGCAGCGGGCGAGAAGATGTCGGATCACGTCACGCTGCGCCAACTGCAGCCCGGTTACCGCATCTTCTGGACGGGCGAAGATCGCCACTTTGACTTCGGGAGCGACCGTGAGCAGTTGCTCGCCGAGATGCGCAAGTTCTCAAATGACGACGCCATTCAGCTCGAGGCGTTCCTGGCAGCATCGGGGGCGATCCACCGCGAGGGGATTCTCGTCTCCGGTCGCCAGAACTTCTTGAATCTGAAGGACTTCATCAAGCTCCTCCCCACCATGGCGCGACTCGATGCGATCCGTTACCTCGAGGGCTGGGTTGGAAAGTTTTTCAAGGAGCCACATGTACAGCAGGCCTTTGGCTTCCACTCACTCTTCATTGGTGGCGACCCGTCACGCGTGCCCGCCATCTATTCGGCGCTCGCATACCTGCAGATCGCCGATGGCATCTGGTACACCGAGGGTGGCGTGTACAGCATCATCCAGTCGTTCGGCAAGATCATCGCCAAGATAGGCGGCGTCATTCATCTCAACAGCAAGGTGGACCAAATCTTGCATCGCAACGGGCGCGCAACCGGTGTGCGCACCTCAGACGGGGTCGTACACAACGCCGACCTTGTGATCTACAACGGCGATGTGACAGCGCGCAACGCGCTCCTACCCGACGCCCCTGATGCCTTCCCGTGGCGCTTCCGCCCACTGCGCACCACCATGTCGGCGCACATGTTGTACCTCGGCACCAACAAGAAGTTCGAGAAGCTCCTCCACCACACCCTCGTGGTTGGAGATGACTATCACGGCTTCATCAAGGACGTCACCCGCGAGCGTCGAATGCCACGCAGCAACGCTGTCTACATTCATGCACCATCGCGCACGGAACCCGAGATGGCGCCGCCAGGTGGTGACTCCATTGCCGTCCTGCTCCCCGTGCCGAACCTGCGCTCTGGCGACGACTGGGCCGAAGCAGAACCGCGCATGCGCGATCGCACCCTTGAGTGGCTCGAGAACTGGGGGCTCCCAGGCTTGCGTGATTCGATCGTGGTGGAGCGCTCGTGGACGCCGCTCACCTTCCGCGACGAGCTGCTCGCCCCAGATGGCAACGCCTTCGCCG
>Ga0136641_1000381_pt1 | contig 19162 bp, 26 predicted proteins | sample EliLak1302023Y_FD_115312 | JGI IMG/M metagenome (GOLD analysis project Ga0136641, IMG submission 115312) | Freshwater microbial communities from Elizabeth Lake, Yosemite National Park, California, USA - 13020-23Y | ecosystem: Environmental > Aquatic > Freshwater > Lake ...
GAGTTACGAGAGCGTGAAAATCTTTTTAGGTGTAACTCGTGTTCTGCATCCGGGGCATGATGTCGAATTGTTTCGTCGCCAACACGATGTGCAAATCACGTGGCCACATGGATCGAGAAAACTGTCAATCTCCTTGTCCATGCACACAAAACACTGAAACTTCAAAGCCTGTTCCAGGTTTGTGTTCTCAAGAGCGTTTTTCATGGCTCGCGCAGTACCTTTGAGTGATGCCAGTTCCTCCTCCTCCCCGCTGATGTCCTCCTCTTGCTCAAATTTACTAACAAGCTGAGTCGCCTCTTCTTTATATGGTCCATCGTCGAACGTGTCTGCAAGCTTCTTAAGTGTCTCGAGTTTCTTCTTCTTAATCATGAGAGTTTGTTCCGTCTCACGGACGCAACGTATCGTCGATGTGTACTCTTTCTGGAACGCTTGAAGAGAATCCTTAAACTTTCTCCAGTCATCGGGCAATTCAACTTCGGGGACGTCATCTTCAGCGAGTTGTTCACGGGTGGTTCTGTGTTGCTGAAGGCTGTGTAAAAGTGTACCAACCATTAAGTCAACCGCCCCGGCCGTGTCGTCCAGATAGGCGAATTGCATACCGTCTCAGATTAAAATATCTTTATGTATTAATGGCGCCTATTTACGACCTGATCGCTTCGATGACTCTTCTTGCAGGTGTCTACCTATTCATGTTTGGCGTCCAGACCTTTGTCATCAAGGACAGGCGGCTACTCCCCCACGAGGCCATCAAGGCAACCACCAGCATGATCCTCGGTGTGTTCATTTTTGCTCTGTGGGTGGTGTGGATTGGCAAACCGATGAACAGCACAGCAGTGGCCACAGCCCCTGCCACCAACGTCGGAGGCGGTGAGAACTTGAAGGCACTGCTGAAGGAGCTAGAACAAGAGTAGTCAGCACCCTCTCGCTAAACGCCACCGGATCTTTGAGGTCCAGTTTCTGAATGTGCTTGATAAGTTGTTCAAGGGTTTGAAAGGTCATTTTGATCGTGTCACGAAATTTGCGCTCAGTCGAAATGCGAATCATCAAGTCGAGAGCTGTCGTCAAATCGGGCTCAATTGCAATACAAGCTTTCATGAGTTCAGGCCCCTTGAGCGGTGAATCCACGAGAGTTTCCATTTATTTTATACATCTATAGTACATGGAAATCTCTATCCACCTGTTCAAACTGATTGCGATCATGTTGGTGATTCTTCTGTACGGACAGAGCATCGCCCTGTTTTCGTTCGCGGGGAAGGACAAGACGCGCAACGCAGAGACAATCTCAAACTTCATCCTCGCAACACTGCTGCTTGTGTTTGCCATTTTCATGTCTGTTAAGACATACCGTGCCCTATAAATAAAATGAAACATCTCATCGGACTATTCACGGGTCAGGCAATCAATTTTGTTTCTGAATTGGAATTGAAAATGAATACTGTAGCTGATAGGTGTGACTTTACGGTTGTGCGCAGGGCGTTCCATCAGTTTGAGCCAGTGGGTGTTACTGGTGTACTCGTCTTGGCCGAGAGTCACTTTTCGGCACACACCTACCCAGAGGACAACAAGGTGTACCTCGACGTCTTTTGTTGTTCTCCCAATTTTGATCCTAATTTCTGCGCGAAAACCATTGAAGAAGTTTTCGATGGAAAGTTGTCATGGTCAGTGGTGGATAGAGGGGACATTAACTAATACTACAAGATGGAGGCGTGTCAACAATTTGCCGAATACATCGAAGATATCAAAGAGAGTCTGACAGATGGCCAATATAAGCAGGGCATGGACTTGTGTCAGACTTTGTTCAAAAAGGGGGTTCCCGAAGAGAAGCTCTATCGGATGACGTACCTTCGTCCCGTTGTGTTTACGGATTTACACTCGTGTGCCGATGAGGACTGCATGCACTCGCGTTCGCTCAACATTGGGTTTGAGAAGAAGACGGTACTCGTAAAGCTCAAGCCTGAACACGCGGAGGAGATTCTGGAGGATAATTGCTACGTTGGGGAGGATCTTGGTGAGTTTATTCAAGAAGAGGTGCTTGCGAATCACCAAGAGTACGAGGAGGATATCCCGCACTTCCAATGGGACACATTTCCCGTTCTGAGCCTTGAACTGTATGATTAATATTTAACTTCACCGTTTGTCTTGTAGGCCCATGGATCGTATTGCACTTTTTCGAGTTTTAACAGCGATCCATTTCGCTGAATGTACTTTTTATTATTTGGACCTTTCAGAATAAATGGAACCTGCTTACCATTCACATAATAAAAGCTACTTCTATTTGGATTGATTGGGGTGAAATTCAGTGTGAGGATTTTACCATACCTGTTAAACATCTTACCTACTGGAAGATTGTGGAGACCCATACGCTGTTGAGTGAGTGTTGCAAGGAATGCGTTTTGTCTGGCGGTATTCGCGCCGTGTTTCAGGTGAACACCTCCTGCTGCTCCCGCGGTTGCCAAAAGACCGCCCATCAGAAGGCCGAGACGCGTCTTCCGACGCTTGGCAGCAGCCTTGGCCTTTGCGGCGTTAATCTTCGACTGCCAATAGTTCATTTAAGATTAAACAATCTTTTTTTTGTGAAGGTACAGTCCTGCAAAAAGCGCAACGAGCGTCCACCCAACCAGATGATCAAGTTTATTCATAGTCTGAATCTGCTCATCTGCCAGCTTGTTATACTCCTTCCGATATCCCGGAGGCTTGAATGGAAGCCATATGTACTGGCCAAAGGGTATAATAGTAGGTCCTAGCTTGTTCCTGCAATCGTAAGACCAGTCGTACCATGCAAGAGCAATGTATGGAAACCAAAGCAAGAACGACAATACCCACAGATTCTTGTGAGGGAGGTACCAATAGCCACCAGCCATCAACAACGTGAAGATGACGCACTTGATGTTAAACTCAAAGGGTCGACCTGGGAAGATTCCTCCAGCCATTTATATTTATGGCTATTTATTTCTTCCTGTTGACTTTCTTGTGTTCGTCACATGCTGGTATATCTGGAAACTCGGCGTCACACTCTGCAATCTTTTTTGCCATATGAATGAAAGTTTTAGGATCGTAAGTTCCTTTCATGTAGTTGCAATTCTTACAACACGACCGACAATTCTCGGTGGTGTAAGGCTTACTTGAATCCAAGCGATCAATTCCATTCACTCGAACTTCGAGTTCTATGTGTTTGCAGTAGATGCACGCACTTGTCATCATAGTTTTTGCTTCTTCGTCTGATAGGTTCCATTCGATGCAACGCTTTTCAGCTGCAAATTTTACAGCATTTAATCGTGCATTCACATGAGTTCTATTCCAGTCAGCTGTATAATTTGGATTTTTAGAATGCCAATCTTTAGATATTTCGTTGTTGTGCTTACGGTACTCATCTGGGCGTTCTTCGAGTTGTCTTTTACGCCATTCAGTATCATATCTTTTTTCATTCTGAATTTCGGTATGGTATTCACGTCGTTCTGGCTTAGAATCAAACTTCTTACCCTTTTCACGACACTTCAAACAAGTCGAACACTCTTTTCCTTTTTCATTTACAAATTCCGCAAGTGGTTGAGGTGCACGGCTACAATTACTACACTTTTTGAGTTTCTCTTCCTCCATCCTACCATAGTGGTAGGTTTTTTATTTAAGCCCCAAGAGGTGGGATACAACTCTTGGGGCCGAAGCCCGCCCCGAAGGGCTATTTTTGGATTTTTAAAAATAATCCTACCATAAGATAAGATAAATATGGGAGGAATCAGTTCGAGAAGGCCAGGCCGCCCATGCCAGACTGGATGCGCAGGATGTTGTAGTTGACTGCGAACATCTTCTGCAGACTGTAGTTGGCGATGAGTGCGGTGGCAGTCTTGAGCCACACAGCCACCTGGGCGTTATCAATACGCGAGAAGTTGCAGGTGCCGGTTGGCTGGTGCTCCTCTGGCTGCAGGGCGAAGGAGTACACGTACACACCGGGGTAGGGGGTGCCGGTGTGGTACAGGTATGGCTGGTACTGGTTGAAGTACTTGCCCAGCTGCTCCTTGAAGCGATCCTGGCCGTTCAGCACCAGCTTGAACTGGTGCATGGGGCCCACCTCGTAGCCGTTCGTGGTGGTCAGAGAGCGATCGCCCTCCTCGATCCAGTAGGCGTTGGCGGTCACGGCGGAGCCGCTGAAGGAGGTGTTGGTGTTGGAGAAAATGTGGGGGCACCCAACCTCGTGGGGCATCTGGCCCAAAGAACCGGAGTAGGTGGTTGCCAGGGGAGAGATGGACACCTGCACATTGGCAGTGCCGGTGGAGAAGTTCCACATGGCGTTCAGGTTGGCGGTGGCCGAGGTGACGGGATTCTGGTAGCACCAGATCAGCTCCTTCACTGGGTGGTTGAAGGACAGGCGGACCAGGGAAGAGCTGGTCTCGCTGGAGCTGGTGATGGTGTCACCGCCGGTGTGCTGCACCTGCTCGATCAGGTACTCGTGGCCCTTCTGGGCGAAGCGGCGGCGCTCCTCAGTGTCCAGGTACACGTAGTTGGCCCACACCTCCACGGCGTTGGTGCCGAAGTAGCTGGTGTAGTAGTTGGTCAGGTCAAAGTCCAGGCGCACCTCGTGGTACTGCAGGGCAATCAGGGGCAGGTACAGGCCTGGGTTGCGGTTGAAGAAGAACAGCAGGGGCAGGTACACGCGGGGAGCACCGGTGCCGGTGGTCAACAGGGAGGAGGCGGATGCCATCTTGCCGTAAGCAATCTTGTCCGACTCGCCCAGGAAGGTCTCGGCGTACAGACGGAACCAGGCCTGGTAGTGCTTGTCAATGCGCTGGCCACCGATCGTCAGCTCAACGGCGGCGATGGCACGCTCTGCCAGCCAGCAGGTGTCGAAGCCGATGTTGTTGGAGGTCAGGTTAGACGAGCCGAAGGCGGCTGGGGTCAGGGCCACATACATGTTGCCGACCAGATCGCCGTTGCGGGCAATCGTCACGGACACACGGCCGCTGGCTCCAGCGGAGCCGTTCACGGTCTGCTGGATGTTCTCCATCGCGAAGTTGGTGTGGCGCTTGTACACGGCCTGGAAAAAGGTAACCTTGGGCTGCCCAGTCAGGTACACATCCTGAGCGCCGTAAGCAACGAGCTGCATAAGTCCACCTGCCATTTTGTAATATACCCCAAGAAAATAATTTGGCGCGAGGCGCGCTCCAATTGGCCCCCTATTTTCTCAACCAATTTCAAATGTCTTCGCGCCACCTCCCAACCCCCGAGCCCGAGCTCCCAGAAGACGATGACATTGACATGGACGAAGAGGATGAGTTTGATATGGAGGACGGAGGTGTCGACCTGCTGGAGGCACTGGGGTCCATGCTGACGACCGAGGAGGGTGACACCCTGGCAACCGCAATGGTCAGCCTCAAGGATGCGACCGAGCGGATCGCCACCAGCATGGAGATGCAGAACAAAATTTTGGTTAAAATCCTGTCAGCAATAAAACCTACAGTTGTCGCTGCTGAGTCCACTTAAAAAAGCTTGGATCTAATTAGTAAAGAAAATGGGGGACGAGCCGATGATCATTGAGCGTGAGCTGACTCTCGAGCATGCTGAAGAGATTCGGAACACGAACAACAACTTGATTGTCGGCACATGGTCCCCCGAAGAAATCGAGAACGAGCTCACAACCCGTGAGAACGAGCTCAATCTCAAGGCAACCGCTAATTTCGTTGTACCTGAGATTGCGTGGCGACATGTACTTATCCCACCCAGCCAGCAAAAGGACCCGGATGGATACGCTATGAATTTTGACCCAAAACAGCTTGATGGTCAGGTGCGACAGCGCCGTGATCGATTCTATAACTTGTGCCGTGCAATGCGCGCACGTTCCATCGCCCTGGGAGTGCAGAATAAGAAGAGCTATGACGTCAACATGAATGAGATGATTGTGGCGAGTCGGATTGCCCGCCTGGTTCGTCTGTGGCGAAACATGTACGAGCAGTTTGATGGCTGGCTTGACAACTACTGCGTGTACAACTTTCCGACAAATGCCGAGTATGTCGAGCCGTGCCCTGAGTTTGACGACAAAAAGTCGAGCTACCAGGAGATTCTGTTGTACCTCTTCAACGAGACGTACAAGGCGGGATATCGGCGGTACAAGGATCAGTGCTGCGTTCAGATTGCAAACACCCGTGCCTGGAAGCCGGTGATGGAGATTAAGGATTTTGTGTACGATGCGACCCAGAAGGAGACACAGTACGACATGTGGAAGAATCTCACATCCAAGGGCAGTCTGGTGTATGACGTCATCAAGCACATGTCTTCGTGCAAGGATTACCAGTTTCCGGAGATTAAGAAGAACCGGAACGTGTGGTCGTTTCAGAACGGCCTGCTGGCTGGGAAGAACTGGGACGAGGCGACGAATCAGTACGTCATCAAGTTTTACGACTATCGCAGTCCCGAATTTGCAAGCCTGGACGGCACGATTGTGAGTTCAAAGTACTTTGATCAACCGTTCAACCCGTACACCGAGATTGCAGATTGGTACGACATCCCAACCCCTCACTTTCAGAAGATTCTCGATTACCAGAACCTCCCCGAGGATGTGTGCAAGTGGATGTACGTGTTTTGCGGTCGGTTGTGCTTTGACGTGAACGACTTGGACGGCTGGCAGGTGATTCCCTTCATCAAGGGGATTGCTCGGTCGGGCAAGTCCACCATCATCACCAAGGTTTGCAAAAAGTTTTACGAGTCGGAGGATGTCAAGATTCTGTCAAACAACATCGAGAAGAAGTTTGGCCTCGATTCGATCCACGAGGGGTTCATGTTCATTAGCCCCGAGGTCAAGGGGGATCTTCAGCTTGAGCAGGCGGAGTTTCAGTCGCTGGTTTCAGGTGAGGACTTGAGTATCGCGCGCAAGTTCAAGGCGGCGAAGAGTTTGCAGTGGACGACTCCCGGCATGCTCGGAGGAAACGAGGTGCCGAGCTGGAAGGACAATTCGGGGTCTATCCTGCGTCGTATCGTGCCTTGGAACTTTGGAAAGCAGGTGATGGATGCGGATCCTCATCTCGATCAGAAGCTGGATGCGGAGATTCCCGCCATTCTGTGCAAGTGCGTTCGGGCGTACCTCGATTACGCCGCCAAGTATAGTGCCAAGGATATCTGGAACGTTCTACCTCAGTACTTCAAGACGATCCAGAGCCAGGTGGCGATGGTGACCAACACGCTCCAGCACTTCTTGGCGTCGGAGAAGGTGGTGTACGGCCAAGACAAGTGCTGTCCTCAGCGCATGTTCATCAGCGTCTACACGGCACATTGCCTAGAGAACAATCTGGGAAAGCCCAAGTTCAACCAGGATGTCTACGCAGGCCCCTTCAGTTCGCGCGAACTCGAGGTTCGGACCGACACGCGTTTGTACAATGGGCAGGCATATGCAGCGCAGCCCTTCGTGTTTGGCTTGGACATCCTCGCGGCTAATAATATTGTTGATACGTATTAATGAAGACTGGTTTGTCCAAACCATCGGGTTTGTCCAAATTTACAAACCGCGTTGGAAATGTATACGCACTTACGAAACCCCAAGTGACGTGGTGTGTCACGACAACTTCAATCGGTGAGTCAATCAGCCTCGCGACTCTCGCCTCCAAATTTATCACTGTATCCGGGCAGTACACGGTGACTGAAATGTTGGGATATCAATCGATCAAAGGGAAGGCTGTCTTTCGGGAGACGCAATCACAACCCGCCACCGGGAAGATTAACTCGGACGTACTATTTTTGAAGATAAACATGGTATTTCTTTCACCGAACCAGACCGCGAGTATCAGCGTGTTCAAAAATGGCAAAATTATCATACGTTCATCCGGGCCATGGGAAAGGGTCGCCCGGATTCTCGCAAAGGAATACCTCCCGGGAAAGTTTCACGCCATGATTGAAAAGGCGGGCAAGTCGAATTATGTTTGTAAATTCTACTGTAATCGCAAAATCAACGTCGAAGTTATTTACGAGCGTCTCATGTCGGCACCGTCTTCATTCAGGTCGGTCGATATGGCAGACTGGAATTTCTTAGCAAAGGACCCGAATAAATCGAAGGAACCTCACTGGTTCAATGAAAACGCAGATCCATTTGCAAAGCCCCCCGCGCTTGCACCTCTTCCAAACAAGGCTTTCAAAAAGACGAAGATTTCAGTGAGCACAAAGGATGACCCGAAGGTGACACTGAACATCTTTACGACCGGAACAGTCGTTGCGTTTTCGAACGACCCAAGTGATGGCCCTCTTACATTCAAGAGTCTCGAAATAGAGATGCCCGGTGATACAATGTTTCACACGGGGAACAAGATGACTTCACCCCCGGTCAAGATGAACAAGGCTCAAAACATGATGGAACGCCGGTACAAGTTGGCACCGAGCTGGAACGCAACTAAGAATGGATTCTACGTTCGCCCAGGTTCGAACGGAAAACCACGGTTTTACGAGCTCAAAGATGTCAAACTCCAAAAGACAAAGACGATTCGGGCATACCTGGATGCGAAGGTGACTATCCCAGCAAACGTAAAGGCCAAGTTTTCAATTACAAATGCAAATGTGGAGACTATCGCCCCGAAGAAAAAAGTGGAGAAGAAGACAACAAAGCAGAAACTTCTGAATGTTGCGTTTGAGAAGAACCTTGCACATGTCTCGGGCAAGATGAAGGTGGCGAATATCAAAAAGGCGATCCAATCTCCACAGAACATGTCGGTGAATGTCATTATCGGTGGTGTGAAGCACACCTTTTTGGCAAATGGCTCTGTTCGGCGCGGATCCCGGACGCGCCAATTTTCCACCCTGAAAAAGGAGCAGGAACCCATTGCACGGGCGTATCTGACTGCAAACCAGTACGCAGAGTACGAGAAGAAGGCGGTAAAGAATCGCTACCAGTACATTCTCAACACCAAGATGGCCAAGGCGACGGCTACGGCGGCAGCCAAGGCGGTAGCACCAAAGTCCAAGGCAGCTTCCGCGTCCTCGAGCATGAACAACAACAATTTCGCTCTCAATCTGGAACTTGCGGTACGAATGAGCAACAAGTACACACACAGCCCGTCCAATCTCACCCGTCTGAAGGCGGCGCTGAGTAAAGCCCAGACCAAGGCTCAAGTCCAGACTGTCTGGAAAGTGCTGACGAAGGAGTTTAAAAAGAAGTCACAGAGCAAGCAGAACAAAGAGAAGCTGTATGCAAAGGCGGTCGTGCCCAACTGGGTGCCAAACAACAAGAAGCAGGGATTCAAGAATGCCATAGTCCAAGCGGCACTCGTCTCCAAGACGAAGAAGAATGCCAAGGCGGCTGTGAAATCTTGGATCAATTCGTTCATGCCAACATCGGGACTTGCCGCGCACAATGTCGAGAATATGAATACGGGTGAGATTAAGCACATCCCCGCATGGAACCCACCCAAGAATTACAAGTTTAAAATCCCCAAGCTTTCACCAAGTGGTGCTGCGCCGTCTCCTGTCAAAAAGACGGGTAAGAGCAATTACGTATTCAAAGTTCCTGCATCGACGAATGTGGAGAGCCTGACGAATGCAATGGCTAACGTTGGCCTTAATAGGAAGAATGGACACACGTGGAATGAGCTCGTGAAAGCAGGGGTGAACAAAAAGTTCAAGTCTGTATGGGACAAGTACGTGGCAATTATTAACGCCAAAGCGGCGACAGGTCCTATTAAACGATACATTTCATAAGATCAAACACTTTGTATATGAGCTTGAATACCTCGTCGCGCGTTTGCAGCTTTGATGGCTCGATAATCTCCATCTCAATTTGGTAATTTGTGTCGTCGTCATCATCCGGGTCATCGGGGATCCCCTGCACCTTGGACATGTCAATCGACAAATTCTTCCGCACAAAAGACCACCTCTCCTTGGTCTTTTGATCGGTCGCCGTCTCCCCGTCATACTCGAAAGGAACTTCACTGGACACCCCGAGCCGCACGTCAAACGGCATGCCATTCAGTGCAAAGTCATCGACCAGGACGCGCTGCTTGATGACCGAGTCACGCTCATCCGTCTCTTCGTTGATTTGCAGTCGCTTGCCATCTTCGAAATAGTACATGTCAAACTTGGCATGTCGCTTGGATTCCCAGTAAGCGTGCGCGATGAGAGCTTTGAGCACCTTGAAGAATGTGTCTTTTCCGACATTCGTGTCAAATTTGTTTCCAGATCTCCGGCCGAACCGAATCTCAATTTCAGTGTTGGCGGAGTTCTTGTACTTGTTAAGCACCGGCTCCCACTGGTTGAAGAGTTCGTACTCCATTAAAGTTTTAAATACTTGTTTCTCTAAGTCGATGAGAGGACTCGTCAATCTCGGGAACACGTGCTATTTCAACACTGCAATTCAGTGCCTAGCACACATACCTTCTCTTTCGAGGTATCTCTTTTTGAACAAGTACGAAGGAGACTGTAAGGTGACGAAAGAGTACCAGAAGGTTGCCAAGCAATTGTTTCTGGTTGGTGGTTCTGATCCTGTCAATCCAAATGACCTGATAGTCGAGTTCAGAATCAAATTTCCTTCATTTGCAGGGGGTGGTCAGCATGACGCACAGGAGGTGATTGTGTGTATGATTGACGTACTCGAAACGTCACTCGGGAAGGATCTCATCCAGGGAATTTTCAACGGGGTCGAGGTCCAAGAGACTGTGTACCCAGGTGGAAAGTCCGTCAGAGATGAAAGTTTTACCACCATGATTTTGGATCCTAATTCGAATTCTAAATTAGAAACTATTTTGGAGAACCGATGGAAACATGCAGGTATTTCAGATTACCAAGATGACACTGGAAAAGTACATCACGTGGCGGCGATCGGTCGTAAGGTGACTCAGTGGCCCAAGGTGATTGGCTTCACCTTTTCCATGTACAATTCTAAATTTCAGATTGAAATTCCTCAAGATTTTGAAGGACGCCATCTGTTTGCAGTTGTACTGCATGCAGGGATTCAGTGGGGTGGACACTATGCCCTGGCCGTGAAACGGTACGGGAAGTGGTACTTGAAGGATGACGACTCAGTGACTGAGCTGACAGAGCCACCCACAAAGGGATCATTCTATATGGCGTGGTACCGACCTTAACAGACGTTTCAAAAAGGCGACATTCTCTGCAGCTGAGTTTCCTCCTGCTGCCCGTTTAAGGCTAATCAGGTGAGGAATGGTGACAACTGGAAATCCCTTTACTTTTGTCACTGTAGTGGGTGTAAATTTTGGACCAAGCTTTCCAGCGACAAGCAGGTCAATGTGTTGGTTCCCGTTTTTGAGAGTCGCCTTGTTGTTTCCTCTCATCGGAGGGGGGCCATTTAGTTTATACCCAATTGATTTAAGTAATGTGATGAAATTTCCTAAATTTAATTGATTCACGAGAATATCAATGTCATTTGGTCTGCGATGCATTGGATGATTGTTTGTTTCGTGAAGCTTCATTGCTTGGCTTCCTGTAAAAGCCCAATTTTTCCCCGAACGATTAAGAAGGTTCTTGAGTGAATTGAGTGAAAGCGGGCCGCGTGCCACGGGTGTGCCGCCCCGTGGACTCGACGGAGGGGTGATGTACATTTCTATTACAAAAGATAAAACTCTTGAAGCGCGATGTTTTCCCGCAGGTTGGTGCACGTGTTGTAGTATGTTCTCCGGTTGTTCGGATGGTCCTTGTCCGGACGCGTCTTTTCCACAAACCAACCAAGCTCCCCATACCCACACTCCACGATCGTACCATCTGGGAGGTCGGATCTCCGGTGCTGCAGGTGTAGCTCCGCCTCAAAGTGTGGAACCCCCCTCTCCTGCACGAACAGGTGTCTGCCTTCGCGAATGTCAAAGTCAATCGTGATCCGGTTTAGCGGCTTCCACTTGAACATCGTCTCGTGCGTGCCCATGCGAATCGGCTCGTTCACTGGTGTAAACACAACTCCGTCCGTCTCGTATTCGAACGTGTCGAGCGGTTTCATCAGAGAAATCTGGTGAAACTCAATCATCTCCTTGACGCGCATCTCAAACGGATCTCTCCGCGACTTGATCACCCCCTTGATTGCTGTGATGGCAAATCCCAGACGCGTCGGCAAGTTTTCCTTCATGAGATCAAACCCCTTGACCCGAACCGCGTCGTGAATCACAAACAGACGCCGCTTGTCCTTGGTCGTGACGAGCTCACCGTCGAGCAGTGTATCCTTGGGAAAGCCAGCAAAAGAAACCGCCTCGACTGCAAAACTGCGATTCACCAGAAAAACCTCCTTCGAGCCGGGTGGGCACAACAAGAAATAGCGCACGCCATCCGTCTTTTCGCACACCACGTAGGGTTGTCTTTTCAGCAGCGGAAAGTGCCGACGCTCGATCGACACGGGTTGGGGACCTGGAAATCTATTCACATCTGTAGATTTCCACGCCTCCTGAATGTACAATTGACAAAGGACGATCTGTTTGCAGTTCAGTAGCATTTTTTTGATATACATTCTATGTAATCCGTACTTTTAAGTCGATAACAAAACCTATTTTCCTACCAGGCCGAAGGACTGTTCTGTTCGCTTCACACTAGGCTTCGCCGTGAACAGTCAGGGAACCTTCGGTTCCCGGTCGACTGGTACCAACCTACGGATTCACCTGAACACCTGACGCCTCGAGGATATTCCCTAGGCACTCGTGTACGTAGTGGCAGATGACCGTTACCGTGCTCAACACTCCCACCTTGATCCCCTCCTTCTTGAGACAATCGAACATCGCCTCGTTGTTGAGCAGTGGCAGAGTCACTGGCACCTTTCCACTGCGAATCTTCTTGTCGACCGGCTTTGCATCCATGGCCCACACGCGCGCAGAAGTCTTCAGACAGTCATACACACCTGGACCGAGTGGCCGACCGACAATCGTGTCAAAATCCAAGCCACGCTGATGAGCAGGCTCCTTTGAACCCGCCTTGGTACGCTTCACGAAACGGTCCCAGTTGATACCCTCCTTGACGGATGGAAAGACGAGAACGTTCAACCCGTACTCAAAATCGTCAAGAGCCTTGTTTACCGAGTCGGCGTCAATATTTGTACCGTACTCCATCCAGACGATGCGATCACCACCTTTGATAATCTTAGGAAGCGTCGACTTGTCAGCTACAAAGTGAATATCGAGATGCTTCTGACGAACCATACACCCCATGTGAATATTCATCATGGTGTGCAGAGTTGTCGCACTGATCGACTTGTTACGCGTCTCGGCGATGACATGCACAACGGTCATTTGACATTAAACTTGTGATGTTTTTAAGTGTCCTTCAAACGATCCTCGAGGACTCCGTGGAACCGGATGTTCCCTACGTGCCCTAGAACAGTCTGCACATCTGCGAAAATCTTCCCACCCATCTGTTGCCACCGCCGACAAAACGCGTAATCCTCCGACAGGTACCGGCGCGTCTCTGGGTCAATCATACAGTCAAACACGGCACAGTACGTGTCCAGATCCTTGTTCTGGTGGTCGTTAACGCACTCGAGTTGAGGATATTGTGGGAACATCTTGGTGAACACGTCACGCTTCACCACCATGAAACCAGTGGGGCCGTCCAGAACCTCCACAAAGCCATTCACCACCGGGCTATTCTGATACTTGAAGTTCATCACCAGAGACGACGAGACGCGGTCCAGATCACGGCCGTCCCCCTTCAGAACTGAATCCTCCGCCTGGTTGAACATGACACACTTCTTGGGGTAGCACGCCACCGAAATGTCGTGGTCCGACTTGACCAGACGAATCACCGCCTCCGGATCAAAGTGAATGTCGGCGTCGATAAACATGAAATGGGTCGCCTGCGTCTTCTGGTAGAACCGAGCCACCGCCAGATTACGTGCACGATGCACTAGCGACTCGTTCTCAGTCGTGTCGAGCATCATGTGGATGCCATTTGCAGCAGCCGTACGCTGAAGCCGAAGAATAGACTCGGCGTACTGCTGAAGGCAGACCCCTCCATAGCAGGGTGTGCTCAGAAAGAGGACAATCTGGCTCATTTAAGATTTAGATTACTAGTCTTTTAACTACTTGAGCTCAGATTTAACAATCGACTCAATCTTGGTTAGCGTCGGCCCTGACACGTCGCAAATCTTGCAAATCTCCGCCTTGCTCATGGAAAATCCAAGCCTTGTGAGCATCACGTACATAACGGCGCACGCCACCGCCTTTGGTGTCCGGCCCATCAATGTGACCGAGTCGTCGAGCGACTTGCACGTATGAGTAATCTTCATACGAACGCGCCCGCGCTGCTCCTCGGGTACAGATGTGACCGAGTTGAAGAAGCGCCCGATGAGATCTGCGGGCCCGATCACGTGCACCTCCTTCTCTGGATTCTGTTCTTGATACAATTCAAACGTGCGACTGATATCTCGCGTCGGAATTTTAAAGGCGGCTGCAATCTCCTGTGTTGTACGCGCCACACCATGTTCTCTGCACGCCTGGAAGATGCAGTTCGCCTTGATGCCGTTTCGGACCGCCCCTCGTGTCAGTACATTCTGGTTAAACTTGCGGTACTTGACTTTGGCATCGTACATGATGCTCGTTGGTAGACTCAGGACGACTGTTCCGATCCGGTCCATCTCGTTGTATGCATGCCAGAGGCTACGATCCTTGTGATTGACGTTTGACTGCAGCTGGCGCATGAGAAGCATTCCGATGTTTCGCTTCGTAGACCACTGCTTCTTGATCAATGTGCCCATGTTCCACGCCTGTGAAAAGTGGTCCAGGTTCTCAGGAGCCCCGACGCGACACGGATCACCCCCCTCATGGTCAGCACCCGTTCTCCACTCTGGTTCGTTCGACACGTACGAGTCATCCATTGCCCCGCACACAGTGCACGTCGGAAGGTCGATTGACCCCCCATGTTCGTCTTGGCCGTTGAAAATTTTAGCCCCCCCACAGTGCCGGCAAAAGTAATCAGCGATGGTGTTAACTTCCATAAGTTCCTCCGAGTTGCGGATTTCATCAAGTACAGCCCATGACTGCTCAACCTCCATTTTTGCGATGTACTAGTACATCGCCCGCGTCTAAAAGTCGAGAACAAAACCTCTTTTCATTAATAATGAGCAGTACTGTTCCACCCGTCATTGACCCATCCCGTGTTCGCATCCAGGAGGCGGTGGCCTCCTCCCCCTTTAACATGTTCAACATTGTCGCAATTGTTCTGATTTGCGTAATTGGCTTTTACCTGTACAAGCGGTTCATGACCAAGGCGACTCCCCAGCGCCGATTCCCTCTGGTTAAGCCAGTGAGCGCCAAGCCAGTCGAGACTCCAGCCGCCCCCATTCCCGAGGACGACGAGGAGGAGGAGGTGCCCGATGTTCAGGAGGACGACAAGGAGAACATTAAGGAGGACTAAGTGCCTTCTTCAAAGCCTGTACAATCTTTGGTTTGAGTTTCCGCAGAGGAGATAGATGATTGAGAACGTCGACATCTTTTGACTCAAGCTTGTACTCTCGGAGAATCTCAACATTCCCCGCTTCAGCCATGTCTCGCAGGAGCAACAGTGCGTCCGTATCCAAGTGATAATAAGGAACCCTATCTGTAATCGAACGAATTCTTTTTTGTCTCATGCACATATTCTGGTGCTTGGTCCATGAACTCCCGGGACGCATCTTGTCCGGGTTTAATCTGTGACCAATTTCCACTGCTGGCAAAATACACCCGAACAAGGTGTAATACGGCATGAGTTGCCAGTCGCCTTCATACAACCTGTTTTCGAAAACCTCAGCTGTGCTCATAAAATTTGCAATACATGCCAAATCGGCTCCTCTCGCGTCGAGGTAATTTTCCTGTAAAATTGAAACCATATTTCCAGGCTCTTGCGCGTGATGATTTAGGTAATCGATCGGTCTCTTTGTGGAACCTTTGGCGACGAGACTCGTCACAAATTCACGCGTCGTCATGAACGCATCTTGGTCGTCCGATTTCATCGTGAGGCTTCGAAGAACTTGTCGAACGTCTCCATTGGCCCTGCGGATGACCTCATCGGTTGCGTTCGGTGCAATCTTCTTCATATCCTCGAATGTCGGTACAGGAAATTTGTACGTCACAACTTCAAATTCAAATTTAGTATCGATCGGTATTTGTGACACGATGATAAACTGACCCTTTGAGGGTGGCCCAGTGATTTCACGGATACCAACCAAGTCAGACATCGTCTCGAATTCATCCAGTATGACTGGCGTGTCGGTCGATTGGAGTCGTTCTAAAAAATCAATCGTACTCTGTTTTCCTCGTAAGATGTCACTCGTCAACTCGATAAAATTATCGCCGTACGTCTCGCGAATTGCCCGTGATTTGCCTATACCTGTTTTACCCAAAACGCAGATGCATCGCCCGAGGTCCGTAAAAATTCCATTTATTTTTGGTTGCCTCTTCTTAATAAACCGATCCATGACGACGCCAGATGAAGATGACTCTATAAGCAGACAAATCTTAAATATGGTTCTCGAGAACAAATTCATAACTACAATTGCAGGCGGATGGCTCGTGTTCAACGTTCTGATCCTCGCATTGTTAATTTATATCGCCATTAGAATTAGTTTGAAATGAAGCCTGTCATCACCGTCAGACGGGCTCGATGGCCACACAAGTTCCGCGCTGAATTCCCAGACGGCAAGGTGATCAACTTTGGTCGGCAAGGGTACTTGGACTACACCCTGCACAAGGATCCCGCGCGTATGCTTCGGTACCTGACCCGTCACCGCAGGCGGGAGAGCTGGGGTCCTTCAGGAAAGTACTCTGCAGGATTTTGGTCCAGGTGGCTCCTTTGGTCCAAGCCCAGTATCAGGTCAGCTGCCAGGGAAACTGAAAAGGTACTTGGCCATAAATTCAGAATAAAATTGTCAGCCTAAAGTAAATGCCGAGCAAGGCTCTCGCTGGTGGTATCGCTGTTGTCGGTTTGGCTATCATGATTGGGTGTGCAGTGCCTATGAGCAAGGTGACTGACAAGACGAGTTCAAAGTACAAGGGTCTTATTGCAGGTGTTGTGATTGGTGTGCTTATGCTGGTTGCGGGCATTGCTATGTTCTTTATGGGTGGGAGTAGCAGTGGGAATAGCAACAGCGGCGGCAGCAGCAAAATGGCCAATCAGCCAGCAGCTGTTCAGCAGGTGGCGGACCCAATTAACGCCCTCGAGTCTGGCCTCGTTCAGCAGAAGGCGGCAGCAAATCACATGCTCGAAACCACAAACAATGCCCTGCACACTGCCAACAAGCTCAAGGGTGCTCTTGCAGCGCTCGCCACGATCAAAAAGTAGCCTGTTGACTCACAGTAGCAGACAGTGTACGGAAAGCATTAGGTGTGTCATTCGTGTCGTAGTTCATCGTCGTGCCAGCGCCGATTCCGAGTGCACCCGCCTCGGCAAACGCGTCTTGGTTCGCGCCCAGGTATACAAAAGTCCAGCCATCACTGGTCTTTTGCTCCACCATCTCCTTGACACCTGACTTGTTAAACTTGTGTGAACCATTCTCCTCGCCATCCGTGAAGATGACCACAATCGGTGGCTCCGCTAGTGGGTTGCTCTTCATAGCCTCACCGATCGTGTCCAGGAGGTGCGTCGATCCACGTGGCTGGAACGTCTCGTGCGTCAGGGGTGGCACCTCAGAGAGTGGCTTATTGGTGTACGAAACGAGAACTTCATGATCAAATTGCCAAAGAGTCATCAGTGCGTCTGGGTTGAGAGCACGCTGATCACTCACGAATGCATTGAACCCGCCGATTGTGTCATCGCGGGTCGTCTCCATCGAGCCAGAACGGTCCAGGAGGAACAGAATTGGGCGAGGCATATACTTCTGTAGGTTTGATCTTCTTTAACACTTCTTCATCTTTTGCTTGGCATAATCGAAAAGTGCCTTCAGGAAACTAATTCCGCAGCAGGCTGCAATCGCCCACATGAAATATGCAGATGGTGGCATCTTTCCATTTGGAGTCTTACCGGTACCACTTGCCATGATTCCCCACAGGCCGATACACATGAACGTGCAACACATGACAAACGAGTCATACGCAGCCTCACCATCTGCCTGTTGTTGGCAGGTTGGAGCAGGAGCCGACATATGCTATTACACCTGAAAATAAAAATCGTCAGGACAAGTACCTCTGGATGGTGGGGGCTGGGGTTCTTCACGAACTCCTCAGATCACGCAAGCCTTCTGATACCTTTTACGTTTACGACCTGAATGTACTTACACAAGCTTACGAGGAGTGGAAGAAGGCTTTCCCAACTGTAACTCCGTACTATGCCGTAAAGTGCAATCCTGACGAGACACTCGTTGGCCACCTTGCAAAGCTTGGTTCGTCATTCGACTGTGCTACGCCCGCCGAGTTTAATTTAGTTTTGAAATTAGGAGTAGAACCGGAAAGGATTATTTACGCAAATCCGTGCAAGAGATCTGAGGATATCAGGCTCGCGCATATGAAGAATGTGAAGCAGACCACGTTTGATAGCGTGTGCGAGCTCCGAAAAATAGCACTCGAGCATGCCAACATGGATGTAATTTTGCGCATCCGTGCAGATGATCCACAAGCTCGTTGCAATTTGGGGAATAAATACGGTGCCGAAGAATGCGAGTGGCCCGTATTACTTAACATGTGCTCACGCTTGAGCCTGAACCTTGTGGGAATTTCATTCCACGTGGGATCGATGGCGAAAAGCGCTGACGCATTTGTCGAGGCACTTGTCAAGGCACGACGGGCGGTCGACTTGGCAGAAAGACACGGTTACACACCACGGATAATAGATATTGGAGGGGGTTTTTCTTCGAACCACGTGTTCGACCTCGGCCCCATACCATCCATGATTAATCAAGCTCTCAATGACAATTTCAATTCCGAATTCAAATTCATAGCGGAACCTGGGAGGTACTTTGTCGAACATGTGGCAACCCTCCTAACACCAGTCATCGGCGTGAAGGGTGTTGGTATCACCATAAGCGAATCCCTGTACGGAGCATTCAACTGTATCCTCTTCGACCATGCCAAGCCAGAATTCTACGTCCTCGATGCTGATTCAAGTCCTGAAACAAAAATGGTGACCATGTTTGGATCCACGTGTGACGGAGGTGACATCATCTACAAAGAGTGTGAAGTTCCCGCCTCAATTTCATTTGGAAATTGGATCGTCTGGCCAAGGATGGGTGCATACACAAGTGCAGCCACAACACGATTCAATGGTATTCCTTTTGACACGCGTCAAAAAATCTATCTAGGAA
>Ga0136641_1000382_pt1 | contig 19125 bp, 2 predicted proteins | sample EliLak1302023Y_FD_115312 | JGI IMG/M metagenome (GOLD analysis project Ga0136641, IMG submission 115312) | Freshwater microbial communities from Elizabeth Lake, Yosemite National Park, California, USA - 13020-23Y | ecosystem: Environmental > Aquatic > Freshwater > Lake ...
AGCAGACAGCAGACAGCAGACAGCAGACAGCAGACAGCAGACAGCACTGCGTAATGCGCCACATGATTTATTTTCAGACAATTAAATCTTAAAATAAATCATTCACGCAATTAAAAAAACACGCTTTTGTGATGTAAACTATGGGAGAGCCCGGTTCAAACCCTCATTCGAGAATCTAGAACTCCTTCCAAAAAAAATTGAAATATTTTCTATTCCCTCAGTATAAAAGAAATGACGATACAAACGAACGCAGTTAACTTCTCCAAAGCTGGAATTGTAGTAGCATACACGGATAATTCCGGTGCGGCTGTATCCCAAAACATCTCCTTTGCCAACAAAACACTGTCTGTGGACAGTGGCTTCCAGGTGTCAGCAGGTGATACCTCGCTCGCGGGCGCCTTAAGCGTCGCAGGCGACTCCAACCTGAACGCGGCCCTCAACGTCGTCGGCGCATCTCACCTGCAGAACTCACTGCTCGTCGATGGCGCGGTCACCATGGGGAGCATCCTCCAGGTCAACAACAACGCTACCATGAACGCGGCCCTCAACGTCGTTGGCGCGACTCATTTGCAGAATTCGCTGCAGGTCGATGGTGCGACCACTATGAACAACGCTCTGAACGTTGCGGGTAACTCAGTCTTGAACAGCACACTGGCCGTGGCGGGTGTTTCCAACCTGAACAATGTTCTTAATGTGGCGGGTGCCGCCAACATGAACGCTGCCTTGAATGTGGCGGGTGCCGCCGCCTTCAATGGCTCCCTCGATGTCGTGGCCGCCTCGCACATGCGCAGCACTCTCTTGGTCGATGGCGCCTCATCCCTCGGCAGCACCCTAACCGTCTCAGGTGCCAGTGTCCTCAACAACAATCTGACGGTCAACGGTACCTCGGCCTTGAATGGTGCTCTCACCGTATCAGGTGCGTCCTCCATGGGCGGCTCTCTCGCCGTGACAGGCGCGGCGTCCATGAGCAGCACCCTCTTGGTCACAGGCTCCTCTCACCTGTCCAGCTCGCTCTTGGTGGACGGCGCGGCCTCGCTCGGCAGCTCCCTGGCCGTTGCAGGCGCGGCCAATCTTAACAACGTCCTCAATGTGGCGGGTGCCTCGCACCTGTCCAGCACCCTGCTCGTGGACCAGGCCGCTACCCTCGGTAGCTCCCTCGCCGTCGCAGGAGCCTCCAACTTGGCAGGTGCCTTGAACGTCGTTGGCGCTTCTCACCTGTCCAGCACTCTCTTGGTTGATGCCGCTGCCACCCTCGGCAGCTCTCTGGCCGTCGCAGGTGCCGTGAATGCGGCAGCTGCCCTGAATGTGACGGGCGCCTCTCACCTGTCCAGCACGCTCTTGGTGGATGCCGCTGCCACCCTCGGTAGCTCCCTGGCTGTCGCAGGTGCCGCGAACCTGAATAACGTCCTCAATGTCGCAGGCGCTTCGGCCCTGAGCAGCACTCTGGCTGTGGCGGGGGCGGCCTCCCTCAACAACTCCCTGGCAGTGGTGGGGGCGGCCTCCCTTGGCAGCACCCTGGCCGTCACGGGTGCCACCAACCTGAATAGCTCCCTGGCAGTGGTGGGGGCGGCCACCTTCCAGAACAACGTGACTGTCAACGGTAACCTGACCGTACTCGGCAACCAGACCTCGATTAACACCAATGTGCTCCAAGTCCAGGACAATGCCATCCTCATTGCCGACAATAACACTTCGGATGCCCTCCAATCCGGTATCCAGATTCAATACCAGCCCAGCGGTGCCAGCGCTCCCTTGTACGCAGGTGTCAAGCGTCTACCGACCTCAGCCAACAACTATGGCGGTGAATTCGTCTTTTTCAAGGACGCGACCTCGCTGATTTCGGAGACAGCCTCTGGTGTGTCTTCCAATGTCAGCAACTATACCATCGAGTGGCGTGCCAACACCAACGGTAATAACACAACACCTGTCAAGGCTTCTACCACCTCACCTGCCGCCAACATTGACAGCGCCAATGCGGCCCTGTACCACCTACCTGCGGGTGTCTATAACTTCTCCGCGATGGTGGAAAACGACTCGAATGATTGGGTGGATGTGAAATTGGTTAACCCTAGTGGCGCAGTCGTAGCCACCCTGGGCAACCCTAGTCTGAACACCCCGTGGGGTATGCATGGTCCCTTCACTGGCTCTTTTTCACTAGCGGCACCCACCACCATTACGATTCAATACAGCAATGCCTACTATCAGTATAGCACAGGTGTCATCCTCACGCTCCAGGCAAATATTACATCGGATGTCTACGCGGCCGTCATTGCCGACTCCTTCAATTGCGCCTCAGACATGAACCTGAAGAAGAATATTGTACCCCTTGATGGCGCCCTTGATAAGCTCGATGGCATCCGCGGTGTCTATCACGACTGGATTGACATGAACCAATCGCAAGGTCGCCAAATCGGTGTCATTGCCCAAGAAGTCCAGGCCGTCTATCCTGAGCTTGTCGCTGTCGGCGGCAACGGCTTCCTGTCGGTCAACTACCCCAAGCTGACCGCAGTGCTCCTCCAATCCATTAAAGAACTGAAGGCTATGGTACTGGCCATGAAGAAGTAAATGTGACTGCGTTTTGGATTATGTATTTATTATTTTGCTACACAGTGGTAAAATAATAAATCCATGTTTAATTATTTTTATGATATGATTTCATCCATAATGATATCATGATTTGCCGTGATTTACAATAGAAGACCATCCGACGACTCCTAAAAAAAATTGAAATATTTTCTTTGCCCTCAGTATAAAAGAAATGACGATACAAACTAACACAGCAAACATCTCAAAGGCTGGTATTACTGTTGCATACACGGATAATTCCGGTACGGCCGTATCTCAGAATCTCTCCTTTGCCAACAAGACGCTGTCCGTGAACAGTGGCTTCAACGTTGTCGCGGGTGACACTTCCTTGGCAGGGGCCTTGAACGTGGCAGGCGTGTCAAACATGAATGCGGCCCTCAACGTCGTAGGCGCATCTCATCTCCATAACACCCTGCTAGTGGACCAGGCAGCCACCATGGGCAGCACCCTCACTGTTAACAATAATGTGACCATGAACGCGGCCCTCAATGTAGTGAGCACAACTCACCTGCAAGGTTCATTACAGCTTGATGGCGCCGCCAACATCGGTAATGCTTTGACTGTGAATGCGGCTTCGGCGCTCCAGGGCTCTCTCTCTTGTAACGACGCAGTCAACCTGAACAATGTACTCCAGGTCAGCGGTGCCGCCAACCTGAATAACGCCCTGAACGTGGCCAATGCGACCACCCTATCAAATACCCTCAACGTGTATGGTGCGACCCATTTGCACAGTGGCCTACTAACGGATGGTGCTCGTTCGGCGGGCCCTGTCGTGGTTCCCAGCCAAGTACCGCTCGACATCGCCCATATAAGCTACAACATTTACAACTCCATTGGCACGGGCTACCTGACCGTGCCCCCAGAGGCCGATGGCGCCCAGCTGCTCTCCCTCTCCTTTTTTGGCACGGGTGCGCTCAATGCAGGCAACAGTGCCAAGGCCTACTTCAACTTTCCTGTCCCTGGTAATGATGGCGCCTGGTACAACTCGGGCTCCAATCAATTGGTCAGCATCGACATGACATTTGGAGGCTCCTACTCCTATGCCCTCACGGGCGGACAACAACTCGGCTGCTACATCTCGATGCTGGCTGGCTGGCGCGTTTTTAACATGGTGCGCAACAACAACGGGTCATTAGCCTTCCAAATTACGTACCAACATGCTGGCGCTAGCGCTAGCGTCAGCGCGGGCGGCGCCGTCACTCTCGGTAGCACGTTGGCCGTCACAGGGGCCAGCGTTCTCAATAACAACGTCACCGTCAACGGCACATCAGCCCTCAATGGTGCCCTCACCATCTCTGGTGCGTCCTCGCTGGGTGGCTCCCTCGCCGTGACAGGTGCTGCCTCCATGAACAGCACCATGCTCATATCAGGCTCCTCCCATCTGGCTAATTCGCTGTTGGTGGATGGTGCCGCCTCGCTGGGTAGCTCCTTGGCAGTGACAGGGGCGGCTAATTTGGCCAATGTGCTCAATGTGGTGGGGGCCTCTCACCTGTCTAGCACTCTCGCCGTGGATGGCGCGGCCACCCTTGGCAACTCTCTGGCCGTGGCGGGCGTGGTGAATGCGGGTGATGTGCTGAATGCCATGGGCGCAGCCCATCTGAGCAACACCGTGCTCGTGGATGGTGCAGCCACGCTGGGTAACTCTCTGGCTGTCGTAGGAGCAGTGAATGCTGGTAATGTGTTGAATGTGGCGGGTGCGGCTCATATGTCTAACACCGTGGCCGTAGATGGCGCCGCTACGCTGGGCAACTCCATCGCAGTGGCAGGGGCCGCTAACCTGAACAACGTGCTGAACGTGGCGGGAGCGGCAGCACTCAGCAGCACACTGGCTGTCACGGGTGCCGCCACGCTGGGTAACTCCCTGGCCGTCACGGGTGCCTCCAATGTGAACAGCACTCTGGCTGTCACGGGTGCCTCCAACCTTAATAATAGCATGGCGGTGGCGGGCCCTGCCACCTTCCAAAACAACATGACGGTCAACGGTAACATGACAGTGCTCGGTAACCAGACGTCGATTAATACGACGATGTTACAAGTGAAGGACAACGCTGTGCTCATTGCCGACAATAACACCTCAGATGTGCTCCAGTCGGCGATTCAAATCCAGTACCAGCCCAGTGGAGCCAGTGCACCCTTGTATGCAGGTATGAAGCGTCTGCCCGCGACGGCCAATAGCCATGGTGGTGAATTTGTCTTTTTTAAGGATGCAGCATCGAAAGTGGCGGAGGCTGGCAACAGTGCGCAGGGCAGTGGACCTACTCCTCTAGATATCTATGCACCTGTCATCGCGGACTCCTTCAACTGTGCCTCAGACATGAACCTGAAGAAGAACGTGGTCAACCTCGATGGCGCCCTTGACAAACTCGATGCACTGTCAGGTGTCTACCACGACTGGATTGATGAGAATCAGTCGGCGGACCGTCAGATTGGAGTCATCGCCCAAGAAGTCCAAGCCGTCTACCCTGAGCTAGTGGCTGTCGGCAGCAACGGGTACCTGTCAGTTAATTATCCTAAACTGACGGCGGTATTACTGCAATCAGTCAAAGAGCTGAAGGCAATGGTACTAGAAATGATTGCGGAAGAACAGGCGTAAAGAATGGGTATAAAATAACGGGCATAAATTATTATATGACTATCCAGTAGATTCATTGTATTTATTATTTGAGTTTTAAACTTAAATAATAAATAAAATCCATTAAAAGTATATAAATGGCCGCGGTGCCCACATTTAATCAATGTTGGCCACCACCCCCTTATCCCTCACAGCCGCCTCGGCATTTCCATAACCCACCACCACCCATGATTCCAGCACTCCGCCTATCCGGTCCCACTGGTTTCACAGGTCCCACTGGGTACACGGGTGCCACAGGTTACACTGGCTTAACGGGTCCACAGGGTATTCAGGGTGAAGCAGGTACATCCACGGGCACAGGAACCACAGGATACACAGGACCTACTGGAGTTACGGGGGCTACTGGAGTCACGGGTTCAACTGGAGTCACAGGTACCACGGGTACCACTGGTTTCACGGGACCACAAGGTATACCTGGTGAATCTTCTAATACGGGTACAACGGGTACTACTGGTTTCACGGGCGCTACTGGTCCCACTGGTCCCACTGGTACTACTGGTATCACAGGGTCTACGGGTATGACGGGTAGAACAGGAGCAACAGGTTATACTGGTACTACTGGTACTACTGGTACTACTGGGCCTTTAGGAACTGGACCTTCAGGTCCTACAGGTGCCACGGGTACCACGGGTATGACGGGTCCATTAGGTACTGGTGCCACAGGTGCCACGGGTCCCACGGGTACGACGGGTGCCACGGGTCCATTAGGTACAGGTCCATCGGGTACCACAGGTACCACTGGTAAAACAGGTACCACTGGTACTACTGGTACGACGGGTACGACTGGCCCAACAGGACCCACGGGTACCACTGGACCCACGGGTACCACTGGACCCACGGGTACCACTGGACCCACGGGTATCACGGGTACCACTGGACAAACAGGTACCACTGGACCCACGGGTACCACTGGCCCAACAGGACCCACGGGTACCACTGGACCCACGGGTACCACTGGACCCACGGGCACCACTGGACCCACGGGTACGACAGGTGCAACGGGTAGAACAGGTACCACTGGACCCACGGGTACAACTGGCCCAACTGGACCCACTGGGCCCACGGGAACCACTGGAACTACTGGACCCACGGGCACTACAGGGCCTACAGGACCCACTGGGCCCACGGGAACCACTGGAACTACTGGACCTACGGGTACTACAGGGCCTACTGGACCCACTGGGCCCACGGGAACCACTGGAACTACTGGACCCACGGGTACTACAGGGCCTACTGGACCCACTGGGCCCACGGGAACCACTGGAACTACTGGACCCACGGGTACTACAGGGCCTACTGGTGCAACTGGTACAACTGGTACAACGGGAACCACAGGAACCACTGGGCCCACTGGGACAACTGGTGCAACTGGTACGACTGGCATAACTGGCACCACAGGACCTACTGGGCCTACTGGAACCACAGGTACCACAGGTACCACAGGACCTACTGGTACCACAGGACCTACTGGGCCCAGTGGGCCTACTGGAACCACAGGTACTACAGGACCTACTGGAACCACAGGGTTTACAGGACCCACTGGGACAACTGGTGCAACTGGCGATACTGGAACCACAGGCACCACTGGGCCCACTGGTACCACTGGTACCACAGGTGCCACAGGTTTTGCTGATAAATATAACACTGCCACCATCAATCCGCAACTTCTTACTCCTATACAAGGACAAACTCAAACACTAACGGTGGGGATCCAATTGGCCTATATTCCTGGTAACAGTGTGCTGGTGGTGGAACAATTTAATCCCATGAATCGGTTTGAAGGTACCGTTGGTTCGTATGACCCTGTGACAGGTATTCTCTATGTTACCAATATTCAGAACATTTATGGTGGATTTACCCAGCCTGTTATATATAATGTGAATCTCGATGGTATTGATGGACCTACAGGTACCACGGGTACCACTGGGCCTACTGGTAAAACGGGGCCGACAGGGCCGACGGGACCCACGGGCACTACGGGACCTACAGGAACCACAGGACCCACAGGCACTACAGGGCCTACAGGATCCACTGGGACTACTGGTACGACTGGATCCACGGGTTCTACGGGACCAACAGGACCCACGGGCGACACAGGTACTACAGGAACCACAGGACCAACAGGCCCTTCGGGTACCACAGGAACTACAGGTACAACGGGTACGACGGGTCCTACGGGTACGACTGGAACTACAGGAACCACGGGACCCACAGGAACCACAGGAACCACTGGATCCACTGGGCCCACGGGCACCACGGGGACCACAGGCCCTTCGGGTACCACAGGCACGACTGGACCGACAGGAACCACGGGTACCACAGGACCCACAGGTACTACTGGGTCCACGGGTCCTACAGGTACAACGGGTTCCACGGGTACCACTGGACCCACAGGGCCAACGGGTTATACAGGTCCTACAGGATCCACTGGGCCCACGGGTCCCACAGGCACCACAGGACCCACTGGGCCCACGGGTCCCACAGGCACCACAGGTACCACTGGGTCAACGGGAACTACAGGACCCACTGGTACTACTGGGCCAACAGGTGAGACAGGTCCTACAGGAACCACAGGTACCACAGGTACCACAGGACCCACGGGTACCACAGGACCTACTGGACCCACTGGGCCCACGGGTGTAACAGGCCCTTCGGGTCCTACAGGAACCACAGGACCCACTGGTGATACTGGTACCACAGGACCTACTGGGCCTACTGGAACTACGGGAACCACAGGGCCTACTGGTCCTTCGGGTACCACTGGCCCTTCGGGTACCACAGGTACGACGGGTACTACAGGCCCTTCGGGTACCACGGGTACTACAGGACCGACGGGTACCACGGGTACTACAGGCCCTACTGGAACAACGGGTACGACGGGTACGACGGGTACGACTGGACCCACTGGACCCACGGGTACTACGGGTACTACGGGTACCACTGGCACCACGGGCACCACGGGCCCCACAGGAACCACGGGCCCGACTGGTGCGACTGGTCCTACAGGAACCACGGGTCCAACTGGGCCCACAGGCGAAACAGGCCCCACAGGTGATACAGGTACCACAGGTACAACCGGTACGACAGGGCCGACTGGTGAAACAGGTACCACAGGTACGACGGGTACTACTGGGCCTACAGGTGAAACTGGCACCACTGGGCCTACAGGACCCACAGGTACGACTGGTACCACAGGACCCACAGGTGCAACGGGAACCACAGGAACCACAGGGCCGACTGGTAAAACAGGACCCACGGGTACCACGGGCCCTACGGGCTATACAGGAACCACAGGACCCACAGGGACAACAGGGACCACAGGTACCACGGGACCCACTGGCACAACGGGACCCACAGGAACTACGGGTACAACTGGAACGACTGGACCTACTGGGCCAACGGGCACGACTGGTACATCAGGCCCTACAGGTACAACGGGTACGACTGGACCTACTGGAACTACGGGTACAACAGGACCGACTGGCCCTACAGGTGAAACAGGAACCACAGGGCCCACGGGCTCTACGGGCTATACAGGAACCACAGGTCCGACTGGGTCCACGGGTCCCACAGGAATCACAGGAACCACGGGAACCACAGGGCCCACAGGTCCTACTGGGTCCACGGGTCCCACAGGAACCACGGGGACCACGGGACCCACGGGAACCACAGGGTCCACAGGTCCAACTGGAACGACTGGGTCGACAGGTACGACGGGTACCACGGGTACCACGGGAATCACAGGAACCACAGGTACGACAGGAACCACAGGTCCAACGGGTACAACTGGACCCACAGGAACCACTGGACCCACAGGTGAAACGGGTCCAACAGGTGTAACAGGCCCCACAGGCTATTCAGACCGATTTAACACCATGACCACGGTATCTTCTCCTGACATTACACCTGTCCTTCAAGGCTCTGTCTCCATCGTGGTTGCACCCGCATTGGCCTACATCCAAGGAAACAGTGCGTTGGCCATTTCACAACTGGATGCCAATGTTCGTTTTGAAGGTACTGTGACCTCCTATGATTATTATTCGGGTGCAATGACCATTAGCAATCTTCAAAATGTAAAAGGTCCCTTTCTCGCGAATACTATCTATAATGTTAACCTCGATGGTATTGATGGCCCCACTGGCTACACAGGTACGACAGGTATGACAGGCCCCACAGGTGCTGCGGACCGTTACAATACATCGACCACGTCGGCAGTCACGTTATCCCCTGTCAAAAGTGGAACCGTCACAGTTACAGTGGCGCCACAGTTGGCCTACATTACAGGTAACAGTGTCATTGTTATCTCTCAGTCAGACCCTACTACGTCGTTTGAGGGTATTGTCTCCTCGTATGCGGTTGACACGGGCGCCATGGTCATTAGTGGCATTCTTGTCATTAAGGGTAACTTTGCACAGAATACTGTCTTTAATGTAAACTTGGACGGTATTGATGGTCCTACCGGTTATACAGGTACGACGGGTACTACAGGTATGACTGGTACTACTGGTACCACTGGTCCGACGGGTACCACTGGTCCTACGGGTATCACTGGTACAACGGGATCCACGGGACCTACTGGGCCTACAGGCACGACAGGAACTACAGGTACCACGGGGCCCACAGGCACCACGGGTACGACGGGGCCCACTGGTCCTACAGGTCCCACGGGTACCACAGGACCCACTGGGCCTACAGGCACGACTGGACCCACGGGTACCACTGGACCCACGGGTGAAACGGGTACCACAGGTACGACAGGTACCACTGGACCCACGGGTACTACTGGTATCACTGGACCTACAGGCACGACGGGTACCACTGGACCGACAGGTACCACAGGTACGACTGGGCCGACTGGTGAAACGGGTTCAACAGGTACCACTGGAACCACAGGTCCCACTGGAACCACTGGGCCCACGGGTAGTACAGGAACCACTGGGCCTACTGGTGAAACAGGTACCACTGGTACCACAGGTACAACGGGTACCACTGGACCAACAGGCCCTACTGGACCTACGGGTACCACTGGTACGACGGGTACCACGGGCCCTACTGGCCCTACGGGCTATACAGGTACAACGGGTACTAGCGGAGCAACAGGAACAACAGGTACAACGGGTCCTACAGGTCTAACAGGCTATACAGGTCCCACGGGTGAAACAGGTACCACTGGAACTACGGGACCTACAGGCTATACGGGTACCACTGGAACTACTGGCCCTACTGGACCTACTGGCCCAACAGGCTATACAGGTACTAGCGGACCCACAGGAACCACTGGACCAACTGGTTCTACAGGCCCTACAGGTCCCACAGGTCCCACGGGCTATACAGGTCCGACGGGTACAACTGGTACTAGCGGAGCAACAGGTCCCACTGGAACCACGGGTACAACAGGTACTACTGGAACCACGGGTACAACTGGACCTACTGGTCCTACGGGTACAACTGGAACCACGGGTCAAACAGGTACGACTGGAACAACAGGAACCACGGGTACAACTGGACCCACAGGTTCCACAGGCACCACAGGACCCACGGGAACTACGGGACCTACGGGCTATACAGGTACCACAGGTCCCACTGGCCCTAGTGGCACCACAGGTACGACTGGACCCACAGGGACAACTGGCACCACGGGTTCTACAGGCACAACTGGCCCGACAGGTACAACAGGTACCACGGGTACGACAGGACCCACTGGACCCACTGGGCCAACGGGTACCACGGGTCTCACAGGACCCACTGGGACCACAGGAACCACTGGCACCACTGGCACAACTGGACCTACGGGCCCTACGGGTACCACTGGTGCCACGGGTACAACAGGTACCACAGGAACCACTGGACCTACGGGTACCACTGGCACTACGGGAACCACAGGAACCACAGGCCCTACGGGTACGACAGGACCTACTGGCCCTACGGGTACTACTGGTCCTACGGGTACTACTGGCACCACTGGTCCTACGGGTACAACTGGGCCCACTGGTTATACGGGTACAACTGGGTCCACTGGTCATACGGGTACCACGGGTACAACTGGACCCACAGGAATGACTGGCCCTACAGGCACCAGTGGTACCACGGGTACAACGGGTACTACAGGTACGACAGGAACGACGGGTATGACGGGGCCCACGGGGCCTACAGGTACGACAGGCACCACAGGTCCCACAGGCACTACAGGACCCACAGGTTCCACAGGCACCACAGGACCCACGGGACCCACGGGAACTACTGGACCCACTGGACCCACGGGCATCACAGGACCCACGGGTCCGACAGGTCCTACTGGAACCACTGGTACCACTGGTACCACGGGTACATCAGGTACCACGGGTACCAGTGGTCCTACGGGTGAAATAGGTCCCATGGGTCCCATGGGACCCACAGGCACAACAGGAACGACAGGAACCACTGGCCCTACAGGACACGCGGACAAATACAATACTGCCACAACAACTCCTGTATTGATTACACCTGTACAAGGAAGCTCTGTATCACTGATTGTAGCATCTGATTTGGCTTACATTACAGGTAACAGTGTGCTGATTATTTCTAACTACAATCCTGGCAATCGATTTGAAGGTACCGTCTTTACCTATGATGCAATGACAGGCGTATTGGTGGTTCAGAACATCCAGAATATTCAAGGTGCGTTTAATACATATGTTGTCTATAATGTCAATCTGGATGGAATTGATGGACCAACGGGTGTCACAGGTGTAACGGGTCCCACTGGCCCAACTGGAACTACGGGACCTACAGGTCAAACAGGTACTACTGGACCTACTGGTCAAACAGGACCTACTGGTACTACAGGTACAACAGGAACTACTGGTACAACTGGTACGACTGGGCCAACTGGTACATCAGGCCCTACAGGTACAACGGGTACGACTGGACCTACTGGTACTACTGGTACTACTGGTACTACTGGTACTACTGGTACTACTGGTACTACTGGTACTACTGGACCCACGGGAACCACTGGAACGACTGGACCTACTGGTCCTACGGGTATAACTGGTACTACTGGTCCTACTGGGCCTACTGGAACCACGGGTCAAACAGGTACAACTGGGCCTACAGGTACAACTGGGCCTACTGGTACAACTGGGCCTACTGGTACAACTGGACCCACTGGTCCTACGGGTACAACTGGGCCTACTGGTACAACTGGGCCTACTGGTACAACGGGTATAACTGGGCCTACTGGCCCTACGGGAACTACAGGTACGACTGGTACAACTGGACCCACTGGTCCTACGGGTACAACGGGTACGACTGGTACGACTGGTACAACGGGTACAACGGGTACAACGGGTGCGACTGGGCCTACTGGTACGACTGGAACGACTGGACCTACTGGGCTGACTGGTACGACTGGACCTACTGGACCTACGGGTTCCACTGGTGAAACAGGCACAACGGGTACGACTGGTACGACTGGTCCCACAGGTACAACTGGGTCTACTGGTACAACGGGTATAACGGGTACAACGGGTACAACGGGTACAACGGGTACGACTGGTACAACGGGTACGACTGGTACGACTGGTACGACTGGTACGACTGGTACGACTGGTACGACTGGACCCACTGGTCCTACGGGCACGACTGGTACTACTGGTACAACTGGTATCACCGGAACGACTGGTACTACGGGTACCACAGGGACCACAGGTACCACAGGGACCACAGGTACCACAGGGACCACAGGTACCACAGGGACAACGGGTACAACAGGTGCCACAGGGACCACAGGTGCCACAGGGACCACAGGTGCCACAGGGTCTACTGGTACAACTGGGCCTACTGGACCTACTGGTTACACGGGTACTACAGGAACAACTGGACCTACTGGTACTAGCGGAGCAACTGGGTCTACGGGTACAACAGGTACGACTGGTCCTACAGGAACAACTGGAACGACTGGCACAACTGGCCCTACGGGTACAACTGGAACAACAGGTACAACTGGCCCTACGGGTACAACGGGTACAACTGGACCCACTGGAATGACTGGTCCAACTGGAACGACTGGAACGACTGGTACATCAGGCTCTACTGGCCCTTCGGGTACTACAGGTACAACGGGTACAACTGGACCTACAGGCCCTTCGGGTACAACTGGGCCCACTGGCCCTTCGGGTACCACTGGTACTACTGGTACTACTGGTGAAACAGGTACAACTGGTACGACTGGTTCTACTGGCCCTACTGGAACAACGGGTACGACTGGCCCTACAGGTACATCTGGATCCACTGGACCTACTGGAACAACAGGCCCTACTGGTACAACTGGAACCACTGGACCTACAGGGCCAACAGGTACCACAGGTACAACAGGCTCTACAGGAACAACTGGACATACTGGTACTAGCGGAGCAACTGGGTCTACGGGTACTAGCGGAGCAACTGGAACAACTGGAACAAGTGGAACTACTGGTACAACTGGCTCTACAGGGGCTACTGGAACAACAGGAACAAGTGGACCAACAGGTGCAATTGGAGATATAGGTCCGATTGGACCCACTGGATACGCAGACCGTTACAATACCTATACGACATCTTCTATCATATTAACTCCTGTTCAAGGTGGGTCTATATCTGTTACTGTTGCATCCAATTTAGCCTACAATACTGGAAACAGTGTGCTCGTCATTTCACGGTCAGACCCCACCATTCGATTGGAAGGTACTGTCGTAGCGTATAATCCTGTCAATGGTGCCATGACGGTGGGTAATATTCAGAATATTCTGGGTTCTTTTGCAGGCTCTGATGTCTATAATGTCAATCTGGATGGCATTGATGGTCCTACAGGATACAGTGGTCCCACGGGAATGACAGGTCCCACGGGGGCCGCGGATCGATATCATACATCAACCATCAGTGCTGTGACAGTTACGCCTGTACAAGGTGGATCTGTAGCAGTGACAGTTGCTACGCAATTGGCCTATCTTACTGGAAACAGTGTGGTGGTGATTTCACAGGCCAATGCGGGCAATCGCTTTGAAGGTACTGTTTCCTCCTATACTCCAGCCACAGGAGCACTCGTAGTAGACAACATTCAAAATGTATTGGGAACATTTGGGTCTGCTACGGTTTATAATGTGAATCTGGATGGCATTGATGGACCCACGGGTACCACTGGAACTACGGGTACCACTGGACCCACTGGAACCACTGGAACCACGGGTCCTACGGGTACAACGGGATCAACAGGCCCTACGGGTACTACTGGGTCCACTGGGCCTACTGGCCCTACAGGTGCTACAGGGCCAACAGGCCCTACAGGTACCACTGGACCCACTGGGCCTACTGGACCAACTGGAGCCACTGGGCCTACTGGACCAACTGGAGCCACTGGGGCCACTGGGCCAACTGGCTCGACAGGTACTAGCGGAACAACTGGTACATCTGGAGCCACTGGCACAACGGGTACAACGGGAACTACTGGTACAACAGGATCCACTGGCCCTACGGGTACAATGGGTGCTACGGGAACCATTGGGTCCACTGGAACAACAGGATCCACTGGACCTACTGGAGAAACAGGTACCACAGGTACGACTGGAGCCACGGGTACCAGTGGAGCCACGGGTACCACTGGAGTCACGGGTACCACTGGTAGAACGGGAACTACTGGTACAACAGGTACCACTGGTCCTACTGGCTCTACTGGTACAACAGGAGCTACAGGTACCACGGGTACAACTGGAGCTACAGGGACCACTGGTGCGACTGGTACAACTGGTACTACTGGACCTACTGGTACAACTGGTACAACTGGTACAACGGGTACAACGGGTACTAGCGGAGCAACGGGACCTACAGGTACTACTGGGCCCACTGGACCCACAGGGGATACTGGTACTACAGGTACGACTGGTGCGACTGGTACAACTGGACCTACTGGTACAACGGGTACTAGCGGAGCAACTGGACCCACAGGAATGACTGGACCCATTGGGACCACAGGAATGACTGGACCCACAGGAACGACTGGTATGACTGGACCCACTGGGTCCACAGGGCCCACTGGACCCACAGGTGCAACTGGCGCAACAGGTACTAGTGGAGCAACGGGTGCAACAGGTACAACAGGTATAACAGGTACAACAGGGGCTACTGGTACAACAGGTGCAACTGGCGCAACAGGTACAACGGGTCAAACAGGTATAACAGGTACAACAGGGGCTACTGGTACAACGGGTGCAACTGGCGCAACAGGTACAACGGGTCAAACAGGTACCGCTGGTCCTACAGGTGCAACGGGTGCAACGGGTGCAACGGGTGTAACTGGACCCACTGGTCAAACTGGATCTACAGGGTCCACGGGGTCCACTGGTCCTACAGGAACAACTGGATCCACGGGAACAACTGGACCCACTGGTCAAACGGGTTCCACTGGCTCCACAGGAACCACAGGTACGACTGGCCCTACAGGTACAACGGGTCAAACAGGTACAACAGGTACTAGCGGAGCAACGGGACCGACTGGTGCCATTGGAGAGATAGGACCAATTGGACAAACGGGACAGACGGGACTTACTGGAGCAACAGGGCCAACGGGACCAACGGGTGCCGCAGGTGTCAGTGGTACGACTGGACAGACGGGTCCCGCAGGTATCAGTGGTACAACGGGCCAAACAGGTGCCGCGGGTGTCAGTGGAACAACTGGACAGACGGGTCCTGCGGGTGTCAGTGGTACGACGGGTCAAACAGGGCCTGCGGGTGTGAGTGGAACTACTGGTCAAACAGGTACAACAGGGCCTGCGGGTGTGAGTGGAACTACTGGTCAAACGGGTGCAGCAGGTGTCAGTGGTACGACAGGTCAAACAGGTACAACAGGACCCGCAGGTGTCAGCGGAACCACAGGACAAACAGGACCCGCAGGTGTTAGTGGTACAACGGGTCAAACAGGTACAACAGGGTCAGCAGGTGTCAGTGGTACAACTGGACAGACTGGTGCGACGGGCCCCCTTGGAACAGGCGCGACAGGTTCCACAGGGGCTCCTGGTGTCACTGGATATGCAGACCGTTATAGCACATTGACCAGCAGTGCAGTGGTTATCTCACCTGTACAAGCGGGGTCTGTAACATTAACCGTGGCATCCAATCTGGCCTACATTACAGGCAATAGTGTGGTAATTATTTCACAGACCAATCCCTTGAATCGTGTGGAGGGTACGGTTTCTACCTACAATACGGCCACAGGAGCCATGACCGTGAGTAATCTCGCGAATGTACTAGGTACCTTCACGGCATTGGTGTATTATAATGTCAATCTGGATGGTATCGATGGCCCCACGGGTCCCATGGGTCCCACGGGTGCACAGGGCTTTACAGGTACCACAGGTATTCAGGGCTTGACCGGTCCTGCAGGGTCAGGAATCTATGCTGGAAATTATCTGGTAACGGCCACCATGAATTCCAATCAACCCGTGCCAGCAGGGGGTGCCATTGGCATTCCTTATTCAACCCTGTACGACCCTCAAGGATGGGGCTCCATTAATGCCACACTGGCCAATGCCTACATCTTTCAACCCACGATTCCTGGTTACTATCAAGTAGACGTAGGAGTCTGGTTTGCAGCGACTACAGGAACAAACAATCAATTTAATATTCAACTCTTGGATGCAACGGGTAATACCATTGCCATTGCACAAAATTACAGCAATACTGCGGTAGGTGATTCACTAGGATTGTCTCGTGTGATTTATTTGAATGGTACAACGGGCTTTGTCTATGTGACGGCCTACAATGGCACGTCTGCTACAGTGAGTTTACTACAGGGTGCCAATAGCTATGGCTCGGCAGGAACATGGTTGTCGGCCTTCTTGATTCCTGCAGGTGGCGCCACAGGTACGAGTGGTACCACAGGTGCGACTGGTACTGTGGGTCCTACGGGTCCAAGTGGTGCCACTGGTGCCAGTGGGTCTACAGGTGCAACAGGTACTGTGGGGGATACTGGCTCTACTGGGGCAACAGGTGCCACAGGAACCGCTGGACCAACAGGTCCGAGTGGTGCCATAGGTGTCACAGGCCCCCTTGGACAACTCTCCATGCTAACCCAGATACCTTCGACTGCGCAAACATTTGCTACTACAACGGCAACAGCCGTTGAATGGGGCACCACGGTGACGGCAAACTCAATCGGTCCCCTTAGTGTGGCAGGATTGACCTATAGTGGAGGAGCGTATACGAATACAACTGCGGGCATAGTGGCACTTGAAGTTCAATACAACTTGATATGGAATACAACAGTGACAGGTATCACCTATGTTACTGTGGCAGGAGTGAATTATGGTATGACACAGTTTAGCTCGGCTGTCTTTTCTAATTCGGCCACGTTTTTACTAGGCACAGGACAGTCCTTCACGGTCTACTGTCAAAATTCTTCGATTGGTATTATACTGCAAACGAGTTCAAGTATTGTCATTACACAATTGGTGGCGGGTCAGGCAGGTCCTACAGGACAAGCCGGTTCGAGTGGTATGACAGGTGTAACGGGTGTCAATGGTACAGGCATGACAGGTCCAACTGGAACCACAGGAGCCACTGGTGCAATTGGAACGGGCCCTACTGGAGCAACAGGGGTAGCGGGACCAACTGGTGCTACAGGTGCAACTGGAACCACGGGTGCGACGGGTGCGACGGGTACCAAAGGTGCAACGGGTGCAACGGGTACAACAGGAACAACTGGTACTACTGGGCCAACTGGAACTACTGGCACGACGGGTGCTGCAGGTGCAAATGGAACGTCTGGTGGTCTTACACTTTACATGAATTACAGTGATTCAAATACACTTACTCCTCTTACTGCGGCACAACTTCAAACAATCACAGGTCAGCTCATGACAAACCCTACATCAATAACCTATAATCCTACTCAAACTACAAATGTGAGTTTACTAAGACTTTTACCAAACTTAGCCTTGCCACAAACCACAATCTCATTCACAACACCAAATAGCAATACAGTAGATGTCCCCATTGTTCAATTTCAAATTGCAATCAGTGATATTTCTCCTAATGCCCCTACTATTCTTTCACCAGGTATTATGGAAATGAATTTATATGCAAAGGCATCGGCGAATAATGATACAGACAATATTGGATTGCGATACTTCCTACTTGGCAGAACAAGTGGTGGTTCTTTTACTTCTCTGGTTACAAATGGGTCTGATTTATCTTATTTGTATGACTATAAGTCATCGAGTCTAATGTCTATGAACATGTACATTCAAAATCCAATTGATATTACACCTTATACATCATTATGGGTTATCATTACTTCACGAAATGTGAATAGCTCGAATCATACTGCACAGATATACTTTCAGAGCTCAAATAGCTATTCTCACATTCATACTACTTTTGGTACAGCAGGTGCAACAGGGTCGACTGGTACAACTGGGTCAACTGGACCTACTGGGTCAACAGGTACTACTGGTACCACTGGTACCACTGGACCCACTGGAACTACTGGACCCACTGGATGGACAGGTACTACTGGACCCACTGGATGGACAGGTACTACTGGGCCCACTGGACCAACAGGAACTACTGGGCCAACGGGCATAACTGGAACCACTGGACCCACAGGAATTACAGGAACCACTGGACCAATAGGAATCACTGGTCCCACTGGCTGGACTGGACCAACAGGGACCACTGGGCCAACGGGCATAACTGGAACCACTGGACCTACAGGAATCACTGGACCTACTGGACCTACTGGAACCACTGGAACCACTGGGCTAACAGGCACAACTGGTACAACGGGAACTACTGGACCCACAGGAATCACTGGTCCCACTGGCTGGACTGGACCAACAGGAATCACTGGTCCCACTGGCTGGACTGGACCAACAGGAACCACTGGGCCAACGGGC
>Ga0136641_1000383_pt1 | contig 19076 bp, 20 predicted proteins | sample EliLak1302023Y_FD_115312 | JGI IMG/M metagenome (GOLD analysis project Ga0136641, IMG submission 115312) | Freshwater microbial communities from Elizabeth Lake, Yosemite National Park, California, USA - 13020-23Y | ecosystem: Environmental > Aquatic > Freshwater > Lake ...
ACCTTTGACCTGCTCCGACGCAGTATCACGGCGCGTGGAGCGGCGATGCCCTCAGGCCGCAGCTGTGATGAGGAGACTCGACGGGCGATGGGTTCCACTGCTGGCATCTACGATCACGGTCTCGGTCATGGGATCGGACTACAGACGCATGAAGCCCCCAGCCTCTCCCGTGCCGCCAGCGCAGATCCCCTCCCGTCGCCAACGGTCTTTAGTGTTGAGCCGGGGATCTACATCGAGGACCGGATCGGCATTCGCATTGAGGACCTTGTCGCCGTTGATGCCACGCACGGAACGTTCGAACTGCTGACGCGCTTCCCATCTGATCCCATAATCGTCGGCTGACGGCTAGAATGCCCCAGATGCACACGTCGCCGCAGCGTACGGCCCAGTAGAGGAGATTCCAGCATGATCTCGACCGGTGAACTGAAGAAGGGTGTCGTTATTGAGCTTGAGGGCGACCTCTGGCAAATCCTCGACTACCACCACATTAAGATGGGCCGCGGCTCCGCGCAGGTGCGCATCAAGTTCCGCAACGTCCGCAAGCAGTCCATCGTTGAGAAGACCTTCCAGGCGGGCGAGAAGTTCCCGCGCGCCACGATGGAGCGTCGCACGGCGCAGTTCCTCTTCGCCGAGGGCGATGACTACACCTTCATGGATACGGAGACCTACGACCAGTTCGTGATCACCGCTACGCAGCTAGGTGAGGCGAAGGACTACATCAAGGATGGGCTTCAGCTTGATCGCGTGAGCTACGAGGGTGAGACGCTGGGCGTCGAACTGCCGATCAACCTTGATCTTAAGGTGACGGAGACTGATCCCGGCTTCGCTGGAGACACGGCGACCGGCACACGAAAGCCGGCAACCCTCGAGACAGGTTTGGTCGTCCAGGTACCGCTCTTCGTTAGCGTGGGTGATGTCATTCGCGTTGATACACGAACGGGCGAGTACCAGACGCGCGTCTGAACCAGTTTGACGCTCCCGTCGAGGCGCTTAGCGTCTCCGACGTTGCCGCTCGTATCAAGGAGCGCATCAGCGCCGATCCGTCGTTAACCGATTGCGCCGTTGCTGGCGAGGTGCAGAGCGCCATGCGCAGCTCTGCCGGCCATGAGTACCTCACGCTGCGAGATGAAGAGTCCACACTCGATGTAGTTCGCTTCCGCGGAGCGATTCGCCCAGGCGAAGAGACGCCAACGGTCGGCGAGATTGTCGTCGTTCGTGGCCGCATTGATCTCTATAGTCCGCGGAGCCGCTATCAACTCGTCGCCACAACCGTGGAGCGAGCCGGTGGCATGGGTCTCCTCTCGCGAGAGCTCGAGGCACTGAAGCGCACGCTGCAGGCGGAGGGTCTCTTCGACGCAGCACGTAAGCGGCCGATCCCGCATGCGCCACGCGGCATTGGTCTGATCACCTCCACTTCTGGCGCTGTGCTGCACGACGTGTTGCGCGTGCTGCGCCGCGAGGCGCCGCTGGCACGTTTGGTCGTTGTACATACCGCGGTGCAAGGCGCGGGCGCTCCCGAAGAGATCGCCAAGGCGATCGCACGAATCGATGACTGCGCCGTGAAGGAGCGACGCAGCGGTCGCCCCGATGCCATCAGCGTGCTGCTCTTGGCGCGCGGTGGCGGCTCGAGTGACGATCTCGGCGCCTTCAATGTTGAGGGAGTATTGCGTGCCATCGCCGCCGCTGCAACCCCAATTATCTCTGCGGTCGGGCATGAATCGGATGTCACCCTTGCCGATCTGGTGGCCGATTTGCGCGCTGGCACACCGAGCATCGGCGCCGCCGCACTGTCAAGCGATCTGCTGCAGTTGCGGCATGACGTTACGCGCCTCCGAGATCGTGGCGGTCGTGTGTTGGCATTCGCCGTTGACCGAGCAGAGCGCCAGTTGCAGGAGGCGGCGCGAGCCCTTGATGATGTCAGTCCGATGGATCGGATTGAGCGAGCGCAAGAGCGCGTCGCGCAGCTTTCCGACGACCTAGCGCGCGCGGCCCACGCGAGTCTCCATACGGCAACGAACACCCTTGGGCAGCTGAACCTGCTTCTCGGCGCCCTCTCGCCCCTGCAGGTTCTCGCACGGGGGTACGCGATTGTGGCGGGGGATGGGGGAAGGGCGGTACGCTCTTGGCGAGATGCCCCCATTGGGGCGTTGTTACACATCCGCCTGGCGAAGGGTGCCGTTCGGGCAACCGTGACAGAGCGAGTGAAGGGGGTAGCTGATGGCGAAGCATAAGGTCACCCCCGCGCGCACCACCCGCCGTGTGGACACAAGCGCCACGCTCCCGACAACCTTCGAGGCGACCGTTGCGGAACTTCGTTCCATCGTTGATGATCTTGAGACTCTGGATGCAGATCTTGAGGCCGCAGTTGGGCACTACGAACGCGGCGTCACGCTCCAAAAGCACGCTGAGGCGCAGTTGCAGGCGGCACGCTTGCGCGTCGAAGAGTTGCTCCCTGATGGATCCACAACTCTGACCGACGATGATGAGGAGGATGAAGATGCCTGACGAAGGGGTCGCACTGCGCGCCGTCGGCGCCGATTCGTTGCTCGCACGCCTCGACGGCCCTGGCGGCCTCAAGGCGCTCACAAGCGCAGAGCTCGACCAGATCGCAGAGCAGCTCCGTACCGCCATCATCGCCACAACCGCCGTCACTGGCGGGCACCTCGGGCCAAGCCTCGGCGTGGTGGAGCTAACGGTCGCCCTGCATCGGGTGATCAACTCGCCAGTAGATCGCATCGTCTTTGACACCGGGCACCAGGCGTATCCACACAAGTTACTGACTGGTCGTCTCGCGCGATTCGGAACGCTGCGACAGCTCGGCGGCATCGGCGGCTTCCCACGACGCACCGAGTCGCCGCACGATGTCTTTGATGGCGGACATGCCGGCACCGGAATCTCCATCGGTCAAGGGTTGGCGCTGGCGCGCGATGTGCGCGGGGGCGACGAGAAGGTCGCGGTCGTCGTTGGTGACGCGGCACTCATGAGCGGCCTCAGCCTAGAGGCGCTCAACGACATTGGCCATCGCGGCACACCGTTGCTGATCGTGCTGAACGATAACGAGATGTCAATCTCGCCGACGGTAGGGGCGATCTCAACCTATCTCTCAAAGGTGAAGATGTCTAATAGCTGGCGTCTGAGCAAAGGCGCCTGGGACCGCTCAATCTCTCGCGTTCCGCTCGTTGGCGCGCAGCTCGCAGCATGGTCGAAGAGCCTACGTCGCTCCGTGGTCGCCCTTGTGCAAGAGCCGGGTCGCCTCTTTGAGGACCTCGGCATCACGTACGTCGGCGTGCTTGATGGTCACAACCGAGTGCAACTCGAAGAGGCGTTCGCGAAGGCCTTCACCATGAACGGCCCGGTGATCGTGCATGTGCGCACGCAGAAGGGTCGTGGCTATCGTCCAGCAGAGGCAGATCCGATCACCTTCCACGGTGCAGCGCTCCCGAAGATGACAGTGGGCGCGACCGATAGCTACGGCAAGGCGGGTGCCGATCCGATCGCCACACCTGCCAAGGCGCCGAACTACACCGCCTTCTTCGCCGCCGAAGTGGTTGCCGCCGCATTGAGCGATCGACGCATTGTTGCTATCACTGCCGGGATGCCGACGGGTACTGGGCTTGATAAGTTTGCTGCCGCTTATCCAGATCGCTTCTATGACGTCGGCATCGCCGAGCAGCACGCCGTTGCTGCTGCGACCGGAATCGCCATGGGCGGCGGTCGTCCAGTGGTGGCGATCTACTCGACCTTCCTGCAGCGAGCGTGGGACCAGATCGTCCATGACGTCTGCCAGAACGATCAGCCGGTGCTGATCGGTGTGGACCGTGCTGGCCTGGTTGGCGAAGATGGCACCAGCCATCAAGGAATGTTCATGCTGACCGCCCAACGTCAGATCCCGCGACTGCTCATCGCCTCGCCAAAAGATGAGCAGCAGCTCCGGTCACTCGTTCGCACCGCGCTGGCACAAGATCACCCATTCGCCCTGCACTATCCGCGCGACAGTGTTGTAGGCGTGCCCGAGGTTTCGCCGAGCATCTTGCCGGTGGGCGTCTCTGAGGTGCTCGAAGAGGGAAGCCAGATCGCAATCCTGGCCTTTGGTCCAATCATTCAACGCGTTGCCCCTGTTGCCGCGCGTCTGCGGGCTGAGGGAATTTCGGTCGCGCTCGTGAACGCCATATGGGCAAGCCCACTTGATCACACCATGGTTCGACGCTACGGCGAGACGGCCCACTTGATCGTGACCGTAGAGGAGAGCGTTGAGGCGGGCGGATTCGGTGGTGCCGTCGTGGAATCGCTTGCGGCACACGAAGCAGCAACCGGACGACGCGTGAAGGCGTCAATTGCCACGATTGGGATCCCCGCTGGCAGCTTCGTTGACCACGGCAGCGTCTCCGACCTCCGCACGCTGATCGGCCTTGATGAAGCTGGCATTGAGCGCCGCATCCGGGCCGCTTGGAGTGCGCGCAACCAGTAATCGCCGTCGCTCTCCGTGCCCAGCAGCCGCCTGCAGGGAACGCGAACGCTGATTCCCATGTGCGATGATGTAACCATGCGCCGCTTCGGTTTTGTCTACAACCCGACCAACGACCTTGCCCAAGAGGCATGGGATGAGGCCGCCGGTTGGTGTGCCGCGAACGGCGTTGAATGCTGGGGACATGCGGCTGAAGATGTAGCCGCAGTGCGGGCAGCACTCCCTGGCACCGAGGTTCTCATCTCATTCGGTGGTGATGGCACCTTCCTGCGTGCCGCCTCTGCAGTGGCCGGCACCGCCACGCCGCTCCTAGGTGTGAACCTTGGCAAGATCGGATTCCTTGCTCGAGCTGAGGCGTTCCAGGTTGAGGCGACACTCGATTCCCTGCATGCCAAGCGATGGACCACGCAACCTCGCATGGCCCTCCGAGCAACCATTCACCGCGGCGACGGACGCACGGAACAGCTTGACGCGTTGAACGACGTGGTAGTGGCTCGCGGTCGCCTGCCGCGCGTCCTGCGGCTTGATGTCGCTGTGGGCGAGAGCCATCTGGCCACCTATATCGCTGATGGTGTGATCGTCTCTTCACCAACAGGCTCAACCGGCTATTCGTTCTCGGCTGGCGGCCCGATCCTTGAGCCAACGAGTCGCAATCTCATCGTGACCCCGATCGCTGCCTACCTTGCAACGCTGCGATCCGTCACCGTCTCCGCAACGCAAACCGTGACATGCACGGTGGTGCAGGGAGAGGATGCGGTGATCTCCGTCGATGGTTGGATCGACCAGCCGCTCGAGATTGGTGATCGCGTCTCCGTAACCGAAGCGGAGCAGCCGATCAACTTCGTTGAACTGCAGGGCGCCGCCCCATTCTGGGATTTGGTCCGCCAGAAAGTTGACCTCCTCCCAAGGTGACTGCGCCGAAGGGTTCGCACATTCGCGAGCTTGGCGTAGCGGGCCTCGCAATCATTGATGCGGTTCGCGTCGAGTTTGGTCTCGGCCTCACGGTGCTCACCGGCGAGACTGGGGCGGGGAAGTCACTCCTTGTTGACGCGCTCGCGCTAGCGCGCGGTGGTCGCGGAGATTCAGGAGCGGTACGCGCCGGCTCTGACCGCCTCCGAGTAGACCTACAAATCTCAGCACAGGGTCGCGATAAGATCGCCGTTCGCGAGGTGCACGCCGAGGGGCGCTCCGTCGCCCGCCTTGACGACGAGTTGGTGACGATCGGCCGACTTGCCGGTGAGATCGGTCCACTCATTGACATTCATGGTCAACATGACCAACAGCGGCTTGGTGACCCAGGACGACAGCGCGAACTGCTCGACCGATGGTCAAAGGCCGAAGAGCATCGCGCCGAGGTTGCCAGCCTGATTCTGAAGCGCAGCGCCCTGCATGATGAGCTGCAGGGGCTCGGTGGCGATGACACGCGACGCCTCGCCCTCTTAGAGGTCGCACGTACGGAGCGCGACGATCTTGAAGCCGCCGAGGTGCGTGAAGGCGAAGAGGTGGAACTCAAGGAGGAGTTGCGCCGCGCCTCAAACAGCGAGCGTATCTCTGCCCTGCAAGACGAGCTGCGGGAGGCGCTGAACGAGGATCGCAGCGGTTTGCGCGCCCGTGCGGCGAGTGCCGAGCGAATCGCGCGGGAACTAGCGCGACTCGATGGCGACGCTACAACGCTGCAAGAGCGAGTGAGTGCGCTATCCATTGAGATTGATGACCTTGGTCGCGAGGCTGCTGGACTCACACCCTTCGCGGGAGGGGCGCGCAGCCTGGGCGAGCTTGAGGATCGCCTGGCGCTCCTCTTGGCGCTGCAGCGACGCTTCCGCACCGACGAGGCGGGCCTTCTTGTGGCGCTCACGCGTGCACGCGAAGAGGTAGAGCGTCTCGATGGCGCCGAGGAGCGCCGGACTGCGATTACCCAGCAGCTCACCTCGCTCAACATACGCATCGGCGAGGCCGCCACTGCGCTCCGAACCGTGCGACGGGCGGGCGCCGCCACGTTGACATCAGCGGTGAACGCGGCACTGACGGCGCTTGATCTCCCGTCAAGCTTCGCGATTCCCCTCGCACCACGCGGCGGCTCAGATGGCGACCCACTCGTTGAGGGGCTACCGTGTGCCGTTGATCAGGGGGGCGGAGACGACGTCTCGTTCATGTTTGCCCCGAATGCGGGTGAACCAGCTGGACCAATCGCCAAGATTGCCTCTGGCGGCGAATTGAGTCGCGTCTCGCTCGCCATTGAAGAGGCGCTCAGCGACGCCAGTGAGGCGCGCACCCTGGTCTTTGATGAGATTGACGCTGGGCTCGGTGGGCGAGCGGGAGAGACCCTCGGTCGAAGCCTCCGACGCATCTCGGCGCAACACCAAGTCCTCTGCGTTACTCACCTGCCGCAGGTGGCGGCGCAAGCCGACATCCATTTGCGCGTCTCTAAGCGTGAGGTCGATGGCCGCACGCTCACACAGGTGCAGCGCCTCACTGACGAAGAGCGGGTCGTCGAGCTTGCCGCCATGTTGGCTGGCGAGGGGGCCGGCAGCGGTGCAACCGCCGCCGCGAACGAGCTCCTGGTTAACGCACGCCGCGGTCGTTGATGCCCGCGACGACACGGAGCGAGATGGATCGCCTGATTGACTCCTGCATTCTCTATCTCGGGGTAGAGAGGAACCTCGCACCGCGCACCCTTGCCGCCTACCGCGGGGACTATCAGTCATTTGCTGAGTCACTCGGTGCGAGCGGCGCCTGGAAGAGCTCGGCCAAAGCGGCGCAGGAGTGGATCGCCCAGCCCGGCAACGCCCTTTCTACTATGCGACGGCGAGCTGCAGCACTCCGCGTTCTCTACCGTTTCGCTGAGGGCGAAGGGATCGTCGCGCGCTCCATCAGTGATGAGATCGATCTGCCACGATCGCGGCGCACCCTGCCGACGGTGTTGGGCATAGAAGAGGTCGAGCGACTACTTGCTGCGCTTGGCACCTCCGCTGATGGGAGCGACGTTGCTCACGCGAATGCATCGCGGAACCGCGCTCTCGGTGAACTCCTCTATGGATCGGGTGGTCGCGTCAGTGAGATCGTTGATCTGAACCTGGACTCCGTGGATCTCGACGATGGTTCCGTTCGCCTCTTTGGCAAGGGTCGCCGAGAGCGCATCGTCCCAATCGGTGAGCCGGCACTCGACGCCATTCAGGCCTACCTCGGTCACGGGCGTGCGATTCATCAGCAAGCGCCGAGCCGTGCGAGTGGATCTGCCCCCGAGCCAAAGGCGCTCCTCTTGGCGCGCGGCGGCGTGCGGCTGCGGAGGGAGTCGGCCTGGTCTGCGATTCGTACTGCGGCTGTGGCGGCAAGCCTCGGACGTGAGATCCACCCCCATACACTGCGCCACTCATTTGCAACGCACCTCCTCGATGGTGGGGCAGACCTCCGTGTGGTGCAGGAGCTCCTCGGTCATGCCGATATCGCAACGACCCAGCTCTACACCCACCTCCTTGGGAGCCACGTGCGGGATTCGTATCGGAAGGCCCACCCGAGGGCCTAGGCGGCCCGTGAGGCGGTAGGATTCGCGTGTGAATGTTGCGACCCGTGCCCACCGACTCCAGCAGGTGCTTGCGCACCTTCAGGCGGTCGGCCGTCAGCAGGTAGCCCGCCTCGGCCTCGCCAAGCCTGTCGGCGCAGAGGGCGACGCGCACCTCCGAGCCTTACGTGCAACACCACGAGCGCGACGCGCCTTCGCCGCTGCGCACCCCGCCGACCAGGCTTCGGCAACACGTACCGCGGCCAGCCTTCGGCAACTCGGTGCGAAAGGGGACGATCAACTCGCAGCGCTGCTTCATGACCTTGCTAAGGGGCAGGTCAGCCTTCTGCCACGTGTGCTCCACGTGCTCGAGGGCTCGCCGGTAACCGGGCAGGCACGGGGTGCTTTCGCGCGCGCACGACAAACGTTGCGACTCCACGCATCCGCTGCACCAGTGCTCGCTGCGAAGCTCGGCGCTCCGCAGGGCACCGTCACGATTCTTCAGGAGCTCGCGCGTCAGGAGTCGCGCACCGCTCATCGCGGGCGAGTCACTGCAATTGATGTACGCGCTCGGCTACTTCTTGACCTTGACAGCGGAATGACGCGATGAGTGTTCGCGGCATCGCAGAGGGCTTTGAGCTCCCTGACCCATCGGTCCCCGACATTGAGGGGGTCATCTTCCGCAGAGAGCAGGGTGGACTTTTCGGACGGACGCGCTCTTACGTGGCGCTCGGGGAGTTCAGCGGACCGTACGGCCTACTGCTTGCTCTGATTGAGCGCGATGAGCTGGATGTGCGCCGCGTTCCACTTGCACGGTTTGCCGATGAGTTCTTGCGCTATTTCGCCGAGATTCCTGACGATCGCCTAGAGACACTCTCGTCGTTTGTTTCGGTCGCGGCGCAACTCATTGTGCTCAAGAGTCGCGCACTCTTGCCACGCCCAATCGCCGCCGCCCCAAATCTAGAGAACGATCTCGATGTTGAGGATGAGGCCGACACGCTGCGCATGCGGCTGTTGCGATACCGAGTGTTCCGTGATGCGGCCCACGTCTTGGGCGATCGGCTGATGCAACCACTCTGGTACCGCGAGCCCCCAACGCGCCAGCTTCCTGGACCGAAGGCGGCACTAGTAGAGCCGATCGTGCCAATGAAGTCAGATCCGAAGCGCCTCCTTCGCGCCATGGTGCGCATCGCGTTGCGACGCAAGCCGCTCGCCGCCCTCTCCGCCGCCCCTGTTGGCATGAAGGTTTCCATCAGTGACCGGTTGGCGGCCATTCGTGCGGCTGTGCGCCTGAACGGAGGTGTTGGGGTCGACCTCGAAACCCTGCTTGGCGACCGCCAGGACCGATCGTTCATCGCCGTGACATTCTTAGCCCTCCTGGAGCTCTCCAAGCGGCGAGAGGTCGAGGTGCGTCAAGATGCGCTGTGGGGACCAATCACAATTCTGCAGGGGGTGAGCGAATGAGCGATGAGGGACAGAGCGTACCGGCAGCACCCTGGGCGGCCACGGTCGAAGATCTTGAGGCCCTCCTCTTCGTCGTTGATCGTCCGATCACTCGGCGAGAGGCTGCAAAGCTCCTTGAGGCGTCGAAGAGTGATCTTGATGGCCTCGTAACGGCGCTCACCACGAACCTTGCACAGCGCGGTATCACCCTGATCACGCACGGCGACGAGCTACAGCTGGCCAGCGGCGCAGTGCAGGCGCGCGCGGTCCTTGCCTGGGTCGGAACAGGTGGCTCTGACCTACGGCAGCCCCGCTAGAGACACTCGCCGTCATCGCCTACCGCCAGCCGGTCACCAAGGGTGGCATCGAAGAGATTCGTGGCGTTGATGCTGACTACGCCCTTCGCGTGCTCCTTGAACGTGGACTCATTGAAGAGGCTGGGCGTTTGGAGACAGCCGGTCGTCCAATTCGCTACGCAACAACGCTTGAGTTCCTCCGCCGATTCGGTCTCGGCTCGTTGGCCGATCTTCCGGCGCTCGAGGGTGATGCCGAGGCACTGCGTCACATGGATTTGCGCAGTGAGGCACCTGACTCGTCAACTGCGCGTGGCGACGAGGCTGATGCAGATACCGATGCGCCGAGCACGCCTGCGCAAGAGGACGCCGCAACTGACTGATCTGATTCGGGTCAACGTCCTCGTTGCCGAACGCTCTGGTCTCTCTCGTCGCGGTGCCGACACGGCCATCGCTGGACATCGCGTCACTGCGGCGGGGCGCGTCGTGGCATTGGGTGAGCGCCTCGATGCGTTAGCCCCTCTTGAGCTCGATGGAAAAGCACTCGCAGCGAAGCCGCGCCCCTCTGTGGAGACTGGCGATGAGTTGGGCGGCGTAGAGGTGTTCGCCTGGTACAAACCGGTCGGCGTCACGACAACGCATGCTGACCCCTACGCCACCGTCACCCTGCCGCAAGCGCTAACCCCTGCACTCGGCGTTGAGCGTGCAGCGCGCATGCTCTCGATTGGGCGACTCGATCGAGAGAGCGAAGGGCTCCTGCTGCTCACAGAGGAGCGTCGTGTCGTCTCGCCCTTGGCGCACCCTCGTGCCGGACTGCGCCGCGCCTATGCTGCGGCGACGAAGGCAATGGTTGCAGAGGCCGAGTTCCAACGGTTACGAGCAGGGATCCGACTCACCGATGGCTGGGCACATGCGATTGAGGCACGCGGTGTTCACCGTGATGACGATCTACCTGAAGATGTGCGCGGTGGCGACATGGACCCGGGGCAGTGGAGCTTCATCTCGATTAATGAGGGTCGGCACCATGAGGTTCGCCGACTCTACGGCGCGATCAGTCATCCCGTACTGCGCCTGATCCGCGTCGGATATGGGCCAGTCCGCCTCGGCGGGCTCGTCTCCGGCGAACTACGCCTCATCACCGAATCCGAACGAGAAGAGCTCACGCGGGCACTTGTGGCGGCGCCGAAGAGCAAGGCGCGACCGGTCGCACCCACGAGCAAGTAATGCGCATCGCCATTGACGGCCCAGCCTCGAGTGGGAAGAGCAGCGTCGGTCGGCTCGTAGCGGAAGAGCTCGGCATTGGATTCCTTGACACTGGCCTGCTCTACCGGGCAATTACCCGACGGGCCATTGATCTCGGCTGGTTTACAGCCCCAATTACTGCTGCAGATGTTGCTGGCGCAACCTTCGAGCAGTTACGCGAGGACCTTACAGAGTTGGCTCGAACAACTGATGCCCAAGGAGGTGGCTTGAACTACGCCATGGTGGTCGGAGGCGTCGCGCTTGACATTGCACAGTTGGAAGCCTCTGATGTAGAGCGTTACGCTCCAGCGGTCGCATCGATTGCGAGTGTCCGTGACGCTCTTCGTGCGGTTCAGCGGAGTGTGGCTGCTCGCGGCGGGTCTGTGCTGGCTGGGCGCGACATCGGTACCGTGGTGCTCCCTGATGCGGAGTGCAAGATCTATCTCGATGCGACGGCAGAGGCACGCGCGGCGCGACGTGCGCTGCAGCGTGGCTTTGCGGTCGGTACGTCGGAGCACCAGGCGATCCTTACGAGCTTGATTGCGCGCGATGCAGGGGATCGGGCTCGCCCCGTCGCCCCACTGGTTGCGGCAGCTGACGCCATCATCATTCACACCGATCAGATGGCGCTCGCGGATGTGGTGGAGCGGGTTGTCGCTGAGGCACGCCAGGTCACACGATGAGCGCCGAGCGCATCCCACTCGGCATGCGATTCTCGGAGCGATTCGGCCGGTGGGCAATGCAGCGCCTGGCTGGCGAGATCGTGGTGAACGGCCTTGAGCGAATCCCCGTGACGGGGGCGGTACTGCTCGCCTCAAATCACATCTCGTGGGTGGATCCCGTCTTGCTCGCCTGCTGGCTCACCCCTGCGACCGGTCGCCCGATGACCTGGATGGGGAAGGCTGAAGCGATGCGCTGGCCGTTGGTCGGTTGGTTCCTTAGGGTCAACGGTGTCTTTGGGGTGCGGCGCGGCGCCGCCGACCTCGAGGCGTTCCGGTTGGCCGAGCGCATCCTCAGCGAAGGGCAGATCCTCGGGATCTATCCAGAGGGGACACGCTCGCCCGACGGCATCCTGCGTCCGTTTCGTGACGGCGCAGCCCTCCTCGCGCTGCGGAGCGGTGTCCCAGTCCTGCCAGTCGCGGTCACGGGCACGGACGGCCTCTGGCGGAAGGGCTCCCTGATACCACGTCGCGTCCCTCGCGTTACCCTCACCATTGGAGAGCTTGTGGTGCTTCCGAGTGCGGAAGGGTCGCGACCCGAGCTCGCCGCGGTGAGTAGCGCCATCCACGGCGCCGTTGCAGCCCTCCTTCCGGAGGCGAATCGGCCCTAGGGGCAGGGTGGGCGATAATACCCACATGGGAAGTGTCCAAAACATCGTCATCGCGAAGCGCACGGGTGTCTGCTATGGCGTCCGTGAGGCCATCGATAAGGCCAAGGTCGCCCGCGCCTCTGGAAAAGAGACCCATACCCTGGGGCATGTCGTGCACAACGAGGGGCTAATCGCTGACCTCCGTGCCCGCGGAATCAAGAATGTTGACCAGCTTGATGAGGTCGCATCGGGCACCGCCGTCGTCATTCGCGCCCACGGCGTGACCCCCGAGGTGCTCGGGCGTGCATCAGAGCGCGGCCTCGAGGTGATTGACGGCACCTGCACCTGGGTGACACAAGAGCATCGCGAACTCGCTCGACTCGTGGAAGAGGGGTACGAGATTGTTCTTCTCGGCACACCGAATCACCCGGAGGTCGTCGGCCTGCTCGGGTTCGCCCCAAACGCCATCCTCGTCGACGAAGAGGAGGATTGGGCCACGATTCCGCGTCGCAAGCGCATGGCCCTGATCACCCAATCCACCCAACCACCATGGAAGTTTGAACGCCTGGCAGCCTTCCTTGTGTCGCGTTGCCATGAACTCAAGGTGGTTAATACGGTATGCCCAGTCACCATTCGACGCCAAGAGGACACCATTGCTATCGCCCGCGAAGTGCAGCTCATGATCGTCGTTGGCGGCACACGCAGCGCCAACACGAAGGAGCTCACGCGTCTTTGCGAAATCGGCGGCACGTGCGCTGTGCAGATTGAATCTGCTCAGGCGTTAGCGGATCCTGATCTCTTTGCAAACATCCACACCGTTGGCATCACCGGCGGAACGAGCACTCCAATTGAAGACCTTGAGCGTGTCGCGCTCAAGATTGCGGAACTTGGAGGCACCGAGCATGTTCGGACGAATGCGGCATCCATCGCCCGAGCCGCCCTTGAGGCCGCCGCCACGCCGCAGTATCGCACCACCTCAATTACGAGCGGCGCACCAGCATGAGTGAGGAGGGGCTCGAGATAGAGGTCGAAGTCGAGGCGTCACTGCGTCGCCTGCCGCTTGTTGCGCTGGTCGGTCGTCCAAACGTCGGGAAGAGCACCCTCTTCAATCGCTTCGTTGGTGAGCGTCGTGCGGTCGTTGAGGATCGCGCTGGTACAACCCGCGATCGACTCATCGGCATTGTTGAGTGGAATGGGATGCGCTTTCGCGTGGTGGACACAGGTGGCATGCAGCCCGCCGTTGGTGATCCGATCGAGATTGGGGTGCAAGACCAGGCCCGCATCGCCGTCGACGCCGCCGACCTGATTCTGCTGCTCGTTGATGCAGCAACCGGACCGAACCCTGGCGACGCCGAGGTGGCGCAGTTGCTACGCCGCAGTGGCAAGCCAATCATCCTTGTGGCGAACAAGGCTGACAACATTGAACGTGATCGTGCTGCCCAAGAGTTCTCGATCCTCGGTTTTGATCGACTTCATACGGTTAGTGCACAACACGGGATCGGCTCGGGTGACCTGCTCGACGTCATCGTTGAGCGACTCGAAGCGCTCCCTGAGGATGCAGGTAGCGCCTATGTGGAGGGCGAGGTAACCGTCGCGATCGTTGGACGACCGAACGTCGGCAAGTCGAGTCTCCTCAACAAGCTGATTGGTAGTGAGCGTACGGTAGTGAGTGCGGTTGCCGGCACAACGCGCGACGCAATAGACGAAACGCTCCTCCACGCCGGGCGTCAGATCACCCTCGTCGACACGGCGGGTATTCGAAAGCGTGGCAAGGTGGCCTCTGGCCCTTCCGCAGACAAGTGGGCAACGGTGCGCTCGGTGCGCGCGCTCGATCGCGCGGACGTTGCACTCCTCCTCATTGACGCTTCGACCGGCTTGCAGGCGCAGGATCTACATATCGCTGGCTCCGTGATCGACGCGGGGAAGGGCCTTGTGCTGGTCTTGAATAAGTGGGACCTCATTGAGAAGGACGGCTTCACCTTTGACGAGATCGAAGGGAAGCTCCGCCGCCAGGCACCATTCCTTGATTTCGCTCCGCTTGTCTCCATCTCAGCGGTGACTGGGTTGCGCGCGACGAAGGTGCTCGATGCTGCGGTTGCCGCCGCCGATGCGCGGAATCTGCGCATTCCGACTGGGGTGTTGAATCGCCTGATCGCCGAGGCGGTAGCCCGCCAGGAGCCGGCCCACAGTGGCAGCAAGCGACCGAAGATCCTTTATGCCGCCCAGGCCTCAACACCACCCCCGACGTTCGTGGTTTTCGCACGAAATGCCGCGCAGGTGCACTTCACCTGGCAGCGTTTCCTTGAGAATCAGATCCGTGAGAAGTACCCGCTCATGGGAACACCGATCCGCATCGTTGTACGGGAGCGCGAAGCCGAAGAGGGGCGAGAACGTGGTCGTGCATCGCGCACATCGAAGCGAGCTCCCGCAAAGGAAAAGCCAGCTCCCCGCGCATGAGCACCATCCGTATTCTTGGCGCGGGAGCATGGGGGACCGCCCTGGCACTCCTCTGGGCCCATGAGCAAGGTGAGGGTCGCCCAGCCCCGGTGATCGATCTGCTCACACGCACGCCTGACGAGGCCGCACTGCTACGCAACGCGCATGCCAACGAACGACGCCTCCCCGGTATTGCGTTGCCAGCTTCAATCAACATTTTCAGTACAACCGAACTGCGTACTTCGCTGAGCGCCGAAGATACTTTTGTCGTCACAATTCCTTCTACTGAAATCGATCCAGAGACAGCTTTTCAAATCGTGCATGCCGCAGGAAGCGCATTCGTGGTGATTGCTTCCAAAGGGTTATCGCTCAATGGTGCTCGCACTTCGGAGCTCCTAATCGCGGCGGGTGCTGATCCGAATCGCCTTGCCGTTATATCTGGTCCGAACCTTGCAAACGAGATTGCCATCGGAAAGCCTGCAGCAGCCGTACTTGCTGGGCCAGCACAACTGGTAGAGATACTGCGCACGCGGCTGGTTCGACCAACCCTCCGACTCTATTTGACGGACGACCTAGTTGGCGTTGAGATCAGCGGAGCACTCAAGAACGTCATTGCCATTGCCGTGAGTGGCATTCGTGCCCTGGGTTATGGCGAGAATGCTGCAGCAGCGCTCCTCTCGCGTGGCGTTGCCGAGATGGCGCGCCTTGCTGAGGCCTGCGGTGGGCGGACAGAGACCGCCTGCGGGCTCGCTGGCATTGGTGATCTTGTGGTTACCTCATCAAATACGGGCTCACGTAACGCAAAGCTCGGCGCGCTTCTTGCCAGCGGCATGAGCGTGCAGGCGGCGGTCGACAAGATTGGCGCGACGGTTGAAGGAGTTGGCACTGCACACGGTGCGTTGCAACTCGCGGCTGCGCACAAACTAGAAATGCCGATCACCGCAGCGGTCGTGGCCGCGCTTGACGGTCGAACTACCATTGAAGCACTCGCGCGCGCGCTGCTTGGCCGTTCACCAGCGGGGGAGTGGCGCTAGCCTTCCTGATACACTCCGACAACTTTGGACCCAACCGGGGCGTAGCGCAGCTTGGTAGCGCGCTTGCATGGGGTGCAAGAGGTCGCTGGTTCGAATCCAGTCGCCCCGACCACATTCGCGACCAATAGAAAAGGCCCGGGGTTTCCCCCGGGCCTTTTCCTGTATCCGAACCCGACGGTTGCCCGTCGGCAGGGGATTACTTCGAAGAACCGTTCTTCAGGGTTGCGATCTTCCAGATGAGGAGACCGTAGCCCGGCTTGGCCAGGATGTCGGCAATCGTATATCCGACCTGCTTCAGCACAAGGCCGTCCTGAGCCGTAAGGCCGAGGGTGCCAGCAGCGATGGCTGGGAGCAGATAGGCGATTGGGTAGACGCCCCACGTCGCAATAAGCACGACGCGAAGGATCTTGAAGATCCCCTGGATGTCCTTGCTCTGCTTCTTGATCGAGGCATCGATGCCGCCGAACAGGTCGCGGAGGATCAGGACGAAGAAGACCGAGCTAATTGCGCCCCAGATGGTGCGCGGGGAAGCCAAGTCAACCGACGTGATGTTTGTCATCTCGCCGACGTAGCCCGTTGCGATCATCAAGAACGCATAGAGCACGTTACGCTTGATCAGGGTGCTCTCAAGCTTCTTGTCGAGCTTGAGCACGAGGATCAACTCCGCAACGAGAAGTGGCACCGTCAGGAGCCAGTCTACGTATCGGTATGCCTCGTTGAACGGAACCGCTCCGCCCGAGGTGCCAAAGGCAACCCACGAGTCGAAAATTCGGATGTAGTGGTAGAACGCGATCAGCACAACTGTGGCCGAAAGCGTAACCGCCATCCGGTTCCCCTCCTTCAGACTCCCGCGTACGGAGACGAAGAAGAAGAAGCTTGCGCCCATCGCCGCAATGGCGAGGGACATGAAGTTGTAGACCAACTGATAGGCATCTGCTGCGCTCATCAATGGACCTCCCTTTATGCTTCTGCGACCTCTTCGGGTCGCTGTGGATAAGTATTGCAAATTTCGGGCTTCAAGTTGTGATACCGCAATATTTCGCCACTGTGACATCTTTTTGTAACAAATGAACTGCTCCACTGCTCCGCGGGAGGCGCTAGGCTGCGGGGGAGGGAAAGGGGGAGCCATGCCAGCGATCACACAGCTCACGCGCATCGAGCCGGTTCACCTCGCACGCCTCGAAGCGCAGGGGATCTTCACCACGGGCCTACTGCTGGAGCGCACTGAGACCCCCACCCGTCGCCAAACCCTGGCAGATCAGACCGATGCCTCGACCGCCGACGTTGCCGAATGGCGCGATGAGTCGCTCCTGCTCAATCTCGCCTTCTTTGGGCCGGCTGAGCACGAACTTCTGGCCCAAGCGGGCTATGGCGGCGTCGAAGCCCTTGCCGCCGCCCCGTGGGAGCAGTTCCAGGCCGTCGTGATGACGACTGCAGAGACATTTGGCCTGCCACTCCCTGACCCGCTCTCCCTCCGCTCGTGGTGGGAGCAGGGGCAGGTCCTCGCCGACGCGTGAAGGTCCTCCGCCGCCTCTTGCGGCGGGCGCTCCTCGCCCTGGCCGCAGCAGCCCTGACGATTGCCGCAACTACGGCGATCTTCCTCACGCCCCCCGTCGTGCACCTCCTCCTGCAGGTGAGCGACGCCCCAGCGGTGCTCGGGGTGGAGCCAGTCGTGGCCGATACGCTTTCCGATGCCCTGGTTGAGGACCTGCTCACCGGCGGAACATTCGACGTCCCGCTCGGGGGCGCCCCCCTGCTCTCCGCAGGAGAGCGGTCTCATCTTGTTGATGTTGGTGGGCTCCTTCGGACAGTGCTTGCGGGCGGACTGGGCGGGCTGATCCTGTTGCTCACTGTTCGCCTTCGACGCCGCCGGTGGCTGCGGGAGGCAATGCGAGACGGGGCGCTGCTCATCGCCGTCGGTGCGCTTGGCGCGACCGCAGCCTTCACACTCGCGTTCGACGCAACATTCTCCTTCTTCCATGAACTCTTCTTTGCCGCGGGCACGTGGACGTTCAACCCTGCGACAGATCGCCTGGTACAGCTTTACCCAGAGTCATTCTGGGTACTGGCGGCGCTCCTCTTCTGCCTTGCGCTCACAGTTATCTCTCTTGTCTCGTATCGAAGCACGACACGAACACGGTGATGGGGGCAATCTACCTCGCGGTCATTGGGCTCTCGGCGATCGGAGTACATGGCCTTGTCCGGCGATACTCCTTACCAGTGACCCGCCAGGTGCTGCTCCCTACGACGGCCATCACCTTAGTGGCGTTTCTGCTGGTTGATTCGGTAGGCATTTGGCGTGGATGGTTCGCAACACCACTCTCAGCCACGCTCCTGATGCTTCCTGGCCACGGCGCACTTGATGCCGGGCTACCGATCGAAGAGGGGCCACTTCTTGCTGCACTGGCCGCCCTAATCGTCGTCTTGGTGAGTATCGGTCGACCTCGCGGGCGAGAGCAAGAGGCGCGGCTCTCCACACGTCAGATCGGTACGGCCATACTGCTCGGCCTCAGTACGTTCGTTCTTTTCCGTATTACGCAGGTTGGCGGCGAATATACGGCAGCCACTGCAGCGCTCGCGGCTGGCTCGCTGATCGCTGCTGCGCCGCTGATCGGACGCCACGCAGCAAGCCGCTGGAGTGTGGTGATCTTTCTTGTGCTGACGCTGATCTTTGACAACATCATGTGTGCGGCGGGCCTCTTTCACTATCCGAGTGCGCCCCGCTCTGGTGTGACGCTCGGCCTCGCTCCAGTTGAAGACCTGCTCTACGCTGCTGCATTTGCGCTCGTTACGGTTCAGTTGGTCGCAGTCGCACGCTCCTCTAACGGTCGTTGGTGGCGGCTGCTGCTCGCTTCGCGTCCGATTTCGTGGATCAACACGGCACTACCATTTGCCGGCGGTGCGATTGCCGCAGGGGCCGGCGAGGCGGTCGGTGCGTGGTTCGTGCCACTCGTGCTCTGGTGGGGGATCGCGTACAACCTCTACCTCTACGGTATCAACGATCTCTACGACCTTGCGACCGACCGGAAGAATCCGCGCAAGGGTGGTGCCGAGGGTGCGCTACTCCGTAGCGGCGACCTTGCAACATTGCGACGCCTCCTCCTCTTGGCAGCTGGAACTGGCGCAGTGTTGGCTCTAAGTGGGAGCGTGACCGTCCCAGTCATCTGCCTTCTCGCCATCTTGTCTGCAACGATGTACAGCGCGCCGTGGTTGCTCCGGGCACGCGCCATACCAATCCTCGACTCGGTGATCTCTGCCACACACTTTGTAATCCCTGCCATCGCTGGATTAGCGCTTGGTGGCACATTTCAGCAGGCCTGGTTGGCCCCGCTGGCGGCGTTTTTCTTCTGGAACA
>Ga0136641_1000384_pt1 | contig 19037 bp, 18 predicted proteins | sample EliLak1302023Y_FD_115312 | JGI IMG/M metagenome (GOLD analysis project Ga0136641, IMG submission 115312) | Freshwater microbial communities from Elizabeth Lake, Yosemite National Park, California, USA - 13020-23Y | ecosystem: Environmental > Aquatic > Freshwater > Lake ...
CTTTAAGGTAAGTTACCCCATACCCCACCCGCCACCGGTCCCACAGTCTCGCCAAGAACATTCAACGGAGCAGTACCCTCGGTGGGGTAACCCGCTTGGATCATTAACCTCGTCGAGTTGTCACAGAGCAAACCCGTCACGACACCCAAGTCCCATCGCCACAGGTAATTTAGTCCGATGATCATGCGCTGAATCTTGATGGTGCGGAAGATCGGAGTGGCTTCGTCGTATCGGTGCTCGCCGTAGTGCGATATATAGAAGACCGTCAGCTCGTAAGTACGATTGTTGTCAGAGCAGACCTTGATGATGGATGCAAGGTTCATTAATTCATCTTCGTCAAGCAGGATTTCATGGTTGGAGTCTTCGTATTCGTAGAACTGAGGAATATGAGCCATGTGGCTCATTGCTAGTTTCGCAAAGTAGAGTTCTTTTATCATCCAATTGTTAAAGTGTACAAACTGGGTAGGTTGAATAGTACCAATAGTTAGTATGTCGTTGTTGCTGTCGGCCAGGTTATCAAAGTTCCAGTCGTAAATCTCAAGGGCCCAATCACCGAGTCCAAATGGTCCTTGGCCCCAATTAATGGGGAGGACATTATCGTCAGGAATGTTAATATCTTCAATTGGGTCATCGATGTCCTCGTTCCAGCCAATCATAAGTTCATCTTCGCCAATTTCGGACCCTCCAGGAGGATGGCCAACCATCCTGGATGCACACTACGTTATTCGTGTGAAAGTGAGTAGCCTGCTAGTAGCACTTGCTCTTCGTTCAAGTGGCTCCTACTGCCTCAGGATGGGGAGTCCTGGGCCAGAAGCCTGTGTCAAGATGTGTTGAAAATGTTTATGATGTGCGCCCCAAAGATAGTAATGTTCAATGTACCCTCTGCAGCGCGAACCCTCCCTTCACACACTGACCGTCCTTGTACCCTCTTCGACGTTACTCAAGGCTTCCCGATCGACTTACTCCCTCACTAGATCGACCCACCCCACGCTACCGTCGTAGTGTCGTCAGGAATGATGAAAGAGTCATTGGACTCATTCGAGACAGACATCATCTCATCCTCAGTCGGAGAATTTAAAGAGACTGTGTCTGCGGCGTCCTTTGTAGCTTTCATGTAGGACTTGCCGATGGCCTCAGCAAGGTTCGTGCACGTGTCGATGAGCTTGAGGACTTTCGTGTTAAACGGAGTAGGACCCAGTTCAGGAAGAGCCACGTTAATGTCAGGGTACTTCTTGCAGACAAGGTAATTGTTAAAAGCAACGACCAAGTCCTTCATGCACAAGTTAACCTCGTGCTCACCCATGTCATTGGTGGCCTCAATCATCTTGTGAATCTGGTTTAGCATAGGAACAGAAGCAATCTCGAAGTCATACTTCATGGCTTGCTCCCCTTGAACGTGGGTGAATCGCTTAGGAAAGCCTTGAATGTTTTCAAGAAGGCTGTCCATCTCATTGAAGGACTCTATAACGAAGTTCGGGTTCGGAGGAAGGGACATCGCGTTAGTCTGCGTTAGGACGGAGTGGGACCAGGCAGTAACAACGTAAGTTCAAGGCAAAGATAGGACTGAGAGTAGGAACGGATGATCAGGGGAAGCTAACAGATTAAGAAGAGACTCAGCCGCCCGTGAGTCACCTCAGCCGCCCGAGTGTCACCTCTCGCCTACCTACTGCAAGGGTATGTCGCAAACGGGTCGGACCGTTGGCGACGGTTGCCGGACCACGGTGCCCAACAGTCGCCACAGGGCCGGTTTTGACACACTGCGCGGGCCATAACTTTTGAACCAGCAGGAGCGCAACGATGCCCTTCTGGAATCATATGTGCAAGGTCTAGATCTGTTTACGTGCAAAACGCGTTCGCGCATCGCGTTGTCGTTGACGAGATAATGGCCGGGAGGTATCCGTTAGGACCGACTTAGAAAATTTTTTCACTGAGCTACGTGGGCGGGTTTACCCGTGATGGTTTCAGTGGTTTCAAGTTTGTCTCCATCAGAACACATACGATTTCCATTTGTTGGCTTCGTATTCAAACGGCACGTAGCCGTATGCCGCAAACATGCGCTTCATCACGTCTGAATTCATGTTCTCGCACATCTTTCGGAAGATGTACAGCTGCTTGGTCCGGAAACGCTCGAGAATTCGAGGCTTGAACTTGTATGAACGCTTGTGCGGGCTCTTTTTTACAATGTACTTTTCAATGTTCGACGCATACGCCATGAGCTTGATCTCCGACATGTTTAACTTGTGCTCGTCTTCAAGAGCTGCCGCAGGGGGCAGGATAGGATGTGTCGTCTTAAGAATGAGCAGGTCGCTTGCTGCAGTAATTGAAGACGGAGACGTTCCGTCATCAAAGTTGTCAAGCGAAAACGCAATAAAATCTGTAATCACCTCGTTTCGTACAGTTTCTTTCTTGGGAGCATATGGTACTATACAAACACAGTTTTCCCCTCGTTTCGGAGTGAAATGGCAGTATTCCATTTTTTAATTAATTAATGATCACTTATAAAATTTTCGATTTCGTTTATTTTTACTTGAAAATATTCAAGTTTATTTCTTTCACCAAACGTAAGAGTTGGCAGGCGTTGAAACATTGACCTTCCTAATTGCGTTAACAGTTCAGATGCTGTAAATGCACTGCCCTTTAAACCTACCATGTTATTATGAATTGTATTTCTCAATCGATTTCTTTCTTCGTCTAATTGAATTCTTTCAAACATTCCATACGGAGGACGACCGCCGGGAGTTCTTGCTACATTGTTTGGACCAAAAAAATCTCGAGTCTGAACAGTATTCACTCTTAATCTTTCCAAATCTTGCTTAATAAAACTTATAGTAAACTCACACTCCTGTATACGATGAAAAATATCTTCTTCAATCTCATTGTTAGATCTTCGTGGATGAGGAAAATCATCATCGGGTATCCTACCATTATCATCAGAATCATACCGAATTGTATTTTCAATTAAATTTAGATTTGCTGCATTTTCCTCGTCAGAATTTTGAAATGTTTCAAAATTAGCACCATTTTTATAACGACGACCAAACATTTAAAATTTAAAATGAGTATTCGTCGTAATGCCGCTTTAAATTATCATCAAACCATGGAATTAATGTCAAATATATCGGGGTTTACAAATAAAATTACTGATCAAATGAAAAATATAATAGAAAACATTCCTCCACAGACAAATTTGGCAAATGTTACGCAAAATTTATTACCTTATCGTTATACTAAACATCTTCAGGATTGGTTGGATGCAAATGGCAACATGGTCATTACATCTATGGTCATACGACGCGCACCAATTACATCGGCAACCAATGATATATCACAATATGTATCGTTTGGTGCATGGGAAAAGGCAAAACAATTAGCAGGCTATGATTCAATGTTTCATCTTGTTTTAGTAATGAATGATAGTTTTATTATACAAAAATTATCAGTTGTAGACATTCGTCCATTGAATGAAAGGGAAAAGGCAGAATACATGCCGGTTCCTACCCCTTATATTTCAATAAATAACTTTTTGAACCGTGGTCGTCATTATATGGGAGATAAAGCTTTTTTTACTTACAATCCTTTTGAGAATAATTGCCAAAATTTTGTACTAAATCTGTTGAAAGGAAATAATTTAGCGACACCAAAAATAGAAGGATTTGTAATACAGCCTTTACAAGAATTAATTCGGCATTTACCATCATGGTATCCTACTGTAGCTCACTTAGCTACAAATCTTGCTAATCTTTCTGGTAGTGGTAGAAAACGTCAATCACGGTACCTTTCAGAGAACCAAAAAGATAATGACATTGTCAATGCAGTTGCTTCAACATATCGAAATGGTCATATCGGAAAAATGACACAAAAACAATTCACTGACGGAATAAAAACTATACCTAAAAAATATCGATCATTATATCAAAAAATTATTCAATTAAATCCTCAAAATAAACATTTAAAAAATGTCAGACACTGAAGTCGCATTTGAAAATGCGTTACAGGAGGGTAATAATCATGTGGAGAGTTTTTCAGAACTGATAAGTAAGCTGTTAGACGAAACTCAATATCTTGGCATGTCAAAGGGTTTTAATCGAAGCTTTAGCCAAAAACTCCGGTCAGCCTCGAATTATCTTCATACACTTAGACAGAGTTCAGATAAACTTCATTATTATGCATCTAAACATTCCAATAATGTTCATTTCATAGATCAAGCCAAAAAGTTTGATAACATTATCAGACGCGGCTCCGATCTTTTAATAGATCTTGAAAATAAATCGAAACAGAAAGATGCTGAATTTACGACACACATGAACAATGCAAGTCAGGCTGCATTGGAAAAGAAAGGTACGGAAGAATATAAGAAAAAATTTGCCGGGATGTCAAGGAAAGAGATTAGCGCAAGTTTAGACGCAATGAAAAAGCCCAAGACTGTTTTTCAACGTATGTTTGGATCCGGAGGAGCTATGGTTTCACCTTCTCAAGGCGGTGTTTCCATTGCTCCTAAGGGTTCTAATGAAATGGAACGTGAAGCATATGCATTAGTGGATAAAGTTGACAAGTTGCACGCTACATTCCTTTACACAAAACATCTTTTCTTCGACGATCCTTCAGGTACAGAAGAAGAAAATCGAAACGTTATTAAAAAAATGTATAAAATCGGTGACGACGCATTCGAAATAATAGCAGCTTTTAACGACCTAATCGAGAAAGGTTTTACTAAAATCGAAGATTATCAATTAAATAGACGTGTTAAACATGCTACTACTGAATTAAATCAAATTATGAATGAGGTAATGGCAATTTCTAAAAAATATTATGGTGATGATGATGACGAGGACGAGTAAGAGTTAAAAATGACCGTTGGCGACCGTTAGTGAACGGAGTGAACGGTGTGAAAGGTGAACGGTGTTTTTTGTGTACTGATACTCACAGACGTCTTTTTTCACCTCATCCCATAAGACCTTTCACCCCTTTCACCCCTTTCACTCTTCTTATAAAAAATTAAAACTACTCCTAATCTTCTTCAGACTCTTCTTCAGAGTCATTCCCTTCACCCGTTTCTCTCTTACGCTTCTCAGGTCGCATATTTTTGAATTGAGTATTGACCATAATTTTTAGTGCGTGAATTCTCTTTGACGGGTCGGGCGCAGTTTGTTTAAGAACGTCGGCCATTGCTTCTTTCGACACTCCAGCATTGTTAAGAACGATTTGCGTAATTGGTTTACGAAAAGGTGCTTTAGTTATGTGAGCAAGAACAACGTTTTTTGAAATCATGACACTCTTGTCAGCCGGGATCCGCTTCATAATTTCGGCGCCCACTTGACGAAGATCATTCGTACCCTCTTGAATTTCAGCATGTAAATTTGCATAATATTTGCACAAGTCAACAATATTATTGCGAGCGCCACCTTCCATTTTTTTTATAAAAAATGCCTCGAATGATTAATGCAAGTGATGAAACAAATAATTCTGAAACAGAGTCTGATACGGGTGATGAGAGTTTTATTGCACCAGAAGACAGTGCTTCGTCGGAAATTGGTTCAAATGACGATGCTTCTTACCATCCTCCGAATGTTAACCAAGGAGACAGTTCATCTTCGTCCGATAATGAATCACACAGCGCATCTTCATCTGACAACACATCTGATTATCGAGAAGGTGTATCTGTGTTTCATAACGAGCCCCCTACAAACATTCCCCGAGTTGTTCCTGCTCTGCCACCTCTGCCTTCGCCTGTTCCATCGATTGGAACATTGGTACAACCTTCTTCTGAACGCTATCCGAAACGTGAACGTCGTGCCCCTTCTGATGTGTACTTAGACAACAATATAAGACGTGTTCGACGCGTCTTAGAACGTGATCAACGTCGTGATCTCATTCGTGAGGCTCGTGACTGGAATGATGTCCCCGTTACAACATCTGAATTGCATGAAGCAGAGAGAAATACGCGCGGAGTAAGTACCGCTGTATTGCAACAGATTCATGACGCTGTTATGCGCAGACAGGGTGTGCCTAACATTGAGTTATCGAGTATTCAAGACGATACGGATGCTGATGCGGAGAGTGATTCATCGGATGGTTCACCAGAAATTTCAAATTAAGAAACACTATAAAATGCCTTTCGCCCGCCCTTCACCACCAAATTAATTTTTTTGTCACGAACTTGTTTTGCCAATTTTTGATAAAAAGTATGCGAAGTCATGACGCGAACTTCGGGTTGATTGATGGCCATCCATGATTTGAAACGCTCGTATAAAGTTTTAGATGAAATTTCAGGGTTGTCTCCACCGCGAGCAACTTCTTCAATTGCATCGTTTCTCCAATCTTCCACAAAAAGTTCCTCGGGTGTCTGATCATTAGCTGCAATGACACTTAAATACGGGTTATGAGGTAACTTAAAAATTACACGCGAAGAAATATCGCGTTCACGTAAAAACATTGATACAATAAAACCGCCTAACGGCGTCATAACATATTTGTTAAACGGTTGCCAAAATTCTCTGAATTTACAAGAGTCATTGTCCAGTGTTCCACAAAATCCAGGTGCGCACGTGTCCGCAAGCGTATCAGAAAACGGCAAGAGAAGATAACGCCGTTCGCGTCCATCAACGTTGAGTCCAGTAGGGTCAGGCGCGTTTGACGTAAAAAAGTAACGCGTATAATTTGGCATTTGATACGACTGTTGCCCCTTTGGATTAGCCATGGACTGTTCAGATGTAATTCTAGCACGAAGAACGCCCGCGCATGTTTTCATCAAAAATGGTTCTGCTTCTTCCAGTTTAACCATAATTTTGCCCATAAAATTTGTATCATGTTTTTCAAAAAATTGACTTGTCGATGTGTAACAGTATGAAAAAGCTTTACCAATGACGTAGTTCGCAATAAAATTACAAAGCGAATCTTTACCAACACCTTTTCCGCCTGTCAGAACAATAGCGACTCCAGGATTCACTAGAGGTCTTTGAATCATGTGCGCTAAATAGTCTAAAAAATAATTATACGTGTCTGTTGAATTGTCTCCAGCAGCCATTTCGACTAATGTTTTAAATAAATCTAAAACGATTGTAGTCATTTCCGCTGAAGCCATAACGTTGTACTCTGTACGCACGTTGTCATCTTCGTCCAGAGTTTGAAGCTCCGAGTATTCCAATCCGAGTTCAGCAAATTGTTCTTGTAATACATCCGTGCTAACATTTTCCATTTCGGCTCGGTGAAGTTGTTCTTGAATGAATTGCTCATATGCAAATCGAAATGGCACATAGAATTCATCGGATCGGCCGCGATCATGATTTACAATAGATTTTACTGTACGACGTTCAGGATCTTGCATCCATTTAGGAAAAAATGGAATATTATCATCTGGGCTGTCACCAATAGAGAACGACCATTCACTTGACAATGCGCGTTTGGAATGCTCAACATTCATAAGTGTAACTCCACCAGTAGACGGATCACGTACAATAAGAGAATCGGATGAACGATTCCACGCATGATCGACTTCAAAACGTGCCTTCATACGGCGGTAGTCTCCAACTGTTACGGCGCCGTTTGAGCCTTTCAAAGGCTCATCATCCACATCTTCGTTAGCTGCATAATTGACGGCTTTACGACGGCTTCGCTCTTGACGTTCACGTTTATGAGAATGAGACGCCATCGAAGGTAAAATAATAAATTTTTTTTACATAGACGTTGAGTTTGAAATAACGGTCAATTTAACGATTTGACAAAAAAAACACAACAATAACAATCAGCAGCCACACGTCGCAATGGCTACTGTTTTGAAGCCTATTTATGTGCTGAATCCCACCATCAAGAATGCCGCGGGTGAAGAAATTAAGAATTTGCCGAATGGCTCGACGACAATTTATGCTGCTGCCGTCCTCGCACCGCCCAAGCAAAGCAACGGCTCTCCTGGTCCGGTGGACCCCACTTGCAACTATAAGTCCGAGTTCAAGCTTGAAATTGATCGCTTTCCGTTTCCGATCCGCCCGTCTTTTAATCTGACCAAGGATGTCGACGTCAACACGCCCGTGGAGGTCGTCATGAATTTGTCTCCGGCGCAGTTTGACATCCTCAAGTCTTTTGATGACGACCTCACGTCTCAGGCAGCAACCATCATCGCTAAGTACAGCAAGCTTCCGTTCGAGGCGAAATCCTCTGTGATGCCGCTTAAGACGCTGAATGACGGCCGCATCATCGACGCATCTCTCTCTGCGCGCATCAAGGGCTGGTCTGAGTACATGACTCCTGGTGAGCCGCGGCTCATTGCGGGTGTCTCGTACCCGGGCGATCCTAAGTGGGCAAACGTTCCGACGACTACCGCGCTGCCCAAGAAGGCCACTGTCTTTTACATGAAAGGGCCTGCTTCTGTCGGCGGCGCTTTTGCGCGTACTGCTCGTCCAAACCGTCACCTCGGGCCTCAAGATATGCGTGCAAATTCAGTTTCAGCGCAGGTCTACGTGTATGTCTCGCACGTGTGGGTTCGTACGGTCAAGAATAACACTGCTATCCAGTACGGCGTTACGTACGCTGTGTCTGCTATGTACATGGAGCCCCGATCTTCCATTCAGTCTAACCCGATGGGTGTCCGCATGTACGACCCCACCATCGATACGGACACGACGGACTTCAATGCTGCATCCGAAAGTGCGGGTTACAGTCACTATATGAACCACGCGGAGGATGACAACGAGACGTCTCCTCCTCGCCCGGCGACCAAGCGTACTCGCGAGGAGTGATTGTATGACCCAAAACCCTTTATCATACAACTTAAAAAAAAACAAAATAAAAAAAAAAATGTTTTCTTGCGAGATGTGCAGTATTGAAGGAAATAATGATGCGTGTAGAAATTGTGGTATTGTAGTACGTGTGCGTAAAGCAGTTGAAATGCTATCTGATGTATCCCTGTTTAATAATTTTCAACCGCGCTCCTTTTCACGTGTCTCCGACATGCTTCTTTCTCACGGTGTATGGAGCGTTCCTGTTGTACCTCGCGACCTACAAAACACAATGAATTCATCGGTAAAACATGTCGTGCATGTTTTTGCTGCGCGCAACAACATTACTCGTCCCTACGCGTCGTTGTTTAACTTTTTGACGTCGTCTTTACCAGTGTGGCAATATTTTCATCAATTCGTAAACAGCAGTCGTCTCGATACGCATTATTTTTTTAATGCATGCCGTGCGAGTGATTTCATTTTGACGTCTAGAGTTACAGATGTTGCTCATGATAATTGTGTACAAGAAGTGTCAGAAACGGATAATACTTTGGATCCTATTATAGGTATTCTTCATGATTTGGCACTTAAAGGTGGTGACATGAACTTTTCTCGTTCTTTCACTAACGTTACACGCGGATCTGCCATTTCATGCATGCAGGACATTGCAAATACGTACGAGACAACTTCAGATTATTTAAAACGTTTTTTTCAAACGGCAAGTCCATACAATTTCCCATTTGTAACGTCTGTTAATGGCATTTGTACGCTAAAAGCTTACAGAGTCACATATGATGCATCAAATGCTAATGTACCTGCTTTTTTAACGCGTCAGGAAATCGGTTTGTTGTCTCATTTTGTTTCGCTGTCATACACTACACTGAGTGAGGATCTGCAAGATGCTTATGTTCATGCTATAAAGTATAGTGGTGATTCGTATTCTCGTGAATGCTTAATTCTTAAACAAATCGTACCCGCTGTTCTTAAATACATTATCGATGCAAAACATTATCTGTACCAACTGGAGACAATTGCTCGTCAAGAAATTGATTCAAGTAATGGTTCTAATGATACGTGTTTTAAACGTATAGACAATGCATCACGTATTACATTTCAGAGAGGAGATCGCATTATTAAATTAACTTCTGTTGTCGCAAGTATTGGCACATCTGGTGCGGGCACGAAACTTATTGAAACGGCTAAAACTATTGCCACAAGATGTGGCGCGTGGCTTGTGCTAGAAGCGATTACATGGCCACTATTGCCGTTTCGTTTTTATTTTCAACAAGGCTTTAATTTTGTTGCTCCGCGTAATTTAACGACAAGCAGTCGCGTAGAGAAATGGAATGAAGGCACATTTTGGATGGCATGGAAACCTCCTTGTGTAATTCGAACATCACCTAAAGATTATGATAAAACGTGGACGTCTCGTGAATTGAGTATGTCAAAATTAGAACATTCAAATGGTGAATTGTTTGTTGATTCTGTCGGATCTTATTCTTCATTTATGGAAAGATTAAAAACTGTGTCAAAAGAACAGAGCATTCCCACAGTTATTTCGCGTCCTTCACGATTCAATAATACTATTTCTTCTTTATTTGATGCTTCATTTCTCGCTTATCGACGTCGTAGCATTTCTGGGTTTCTTCAAAACTTTACAATGGCAGCCTGTTCAAATTTAAACATTAATCACACACGTGCTGATCCGTATCGCATGAATTCCATTTCAGAATTAAATACTGCAGAGTCAATTTGCGAACGGGCCGTTCGTTCTTTTGGAGCAACTACTATTTGTACCCCGGAAAGTAATCCTAAAAAACGATCTCGTGAGGATCGCGATAGTCTTTTAGGGCAGGTATCACCTACATTAACAAATTAATTATTAATAAAAAAATTATATCATTAAAAATGCCACGTGTTAAAATTGATATTAAAAAAAAAAAACGTAATGCGAACAGAAACATAAAAAAAATTAAAAAAGACAGTCAAATACCACGACCTCTTCTTCCTTCAAAAGCCGCTGTTGATGCTCTAATTAAACAACGCCTTCAAGATGAACAAGAACCGGCTCATACAAGAGTTGAGCGACGCGTTGCACAAGCACTCAACGACATGAGCGGGCAGCGTACAACGACGCCGTATACCTTTGTGGCTCAACCTATTATGTCAGCAATTTATCCAGCGGCTGGGGCAAATTTTTTGCGTGAGGCATATCGTCAAAAAATGCTACCGGGTCCTGATCCATCTAAAGCTCGTGTGCCAACTATTAATGGTGTTTATCATGTTCCGCTACCCGACAGTCTTCCCATCGGCGCACGTGTTGTGGTTCCGATGAATGACGTATTCTCAATACAATTAAAGCCCGGTGAACCGCAAACGTTTCAGCGCGTATCTCAGGGGTAATTACTCTTGTTTGTCTTTTGATTCAGACGGGGATGTAGAAGCGTTTGAAACCGGGATGGAGACCGACACACCATTAATAAAAAGTTCTTTGTTGTCTAAACTTTCAGGAGCATATTTATCTTGTACTTCTCTCCAACACGCAAGGGAGTGATTGTAAAGTTGTTTAATGCTGGCGAGCTTTTCTGTAGCATTCTCGATCCAGGTAGTCAAATTGTCACAATTCTCATTCATCATTTCAAAAACCTTATAATCACGCTCTCGACATTTTACACATTTACACCAGTATGCACACCCTGTGTCTTGAGCATTATTAGTTATATATTCGTCTAATTCTGAATGAGACGACGACATTTTTTTTTATATTTTATAAAACTGATATACTATTTGCAGTCATCACAAATTTAGGAGCCGTATGATGAATTTGCACCCACCTGGTTTTGAGACTTGTAATTTGTTCAGCCTGTGCTTTCGTTAAACCAGCAAATTTTTTTAACATAGATGCACTTGTTCCAGAGCTTGCAGGAAAAATTATAAACGACGTTGCTTCATGAAGAAGGTGTCGATTCACAACTCTGTCATCTAAAACGTGTTGAGCTCTTAAAAGAGACGTTTCCGAGTGACGCCCCTGTGTACAAATGAGATCCTGTAGTTTTTGAACAGCTTCTTGTTTTGGTTTGGGGTAACCTTCAACATCATCAATAATAACGAGGCATTCACGCCATTGGTATACATCTGTAGGAACATCAGCTGCTAATACTGCGTCGTCTACTCGAGTTAAACCAATACCATCAAGTGTGTCATCCTTTGCGAGCGATGAAATTAAAAAACGAGGCCTATTAGGATACTCACGTGCATAGTTTCCAGCAATCATTTTAATAATGTGTGACTTACCACTACCGCTCGGACCAATAATAGCCACGATGTCTCTCGACGCTTTTTTACCTGCTATAACGGGTTCAAAAATACATTTTTCTGGCGCCGTCAAAACTCGTTCACGTGATTCGTCTAGACCGTATAAATCTTTTGCGTGACCAGGAGGATCAAAATTAGACGAAGCGTATACGACAGCCTTGCGAGAAACTAATTTGCCTGAATTATCAATTTGGCTTGCAACCCCAACGGGGATTGCATTTTTAGAAAATTTATAACTAATAGACGCCATAAAAAAAACACATACATAAATTTATCTCATTACTACTATTTTATATTTAATACATAATAATTTATTTTATATAAATGACGACATCCGGTGGCGGAAGTGCCGCTGATTTAATGATTGCTATGGCGGTTATTCCGATGGCACCCATGGTGCAAGTATTAGCGAGGCAACAGTTTGTCGCTGACTTAGAAGCGCGTAATTATCAATCTCGAGCATGGAATACGTTAACTCATGCTGGACGACTTTGGCGTAGTGGTATTCGTGATCATGATCCTCGTTTTGACAAAGAAGTCATACCGCCAATCCGTAATATTACAACTGGTTATTACAGACCTGGTGCTGAAAATCAAGATGGTGTTTCAGAAAATCCGGCTCAACTCAATGCGCCTCGTAATGCTGTTTCTTTAGCGATCAAGCCGGTGGCAGAAGCAAATGGCAAACCTGGACCACTTCAACCAGAGAGTGGTGAAAGAATCACCGTCGCTCAAAGCATGCCCTCTGAAAATGGTGCTCGTGGTGGTCTTGCAATTCAAAACAACGTAGGTTTACAACAAGTTGAAGTTTCAAATAAACTCGAAGAAGAAAGTAAAGCGAAAAATCTTCTTAATAAAACGGATCCTATTACATCTCTTGTCGCTGAAGCTAAAAAGATTGCCGACAAGTTATCAAGCATTGTTCCTCCAAAGGATCTAAAAGCAGAAATCGTTGCTCCAGAAGTAACCGTTCCACCACTTCAAACTGGAGCACAACTTGATACGTCACAGCCACAAGATAAACCTCCTTCAAATTTAGAGGATAAGGACCTCGGCACGCCTGCAACTTTAGAGTGGATTTCTAAAAAACGTGGTGAAATTCTCGACGAACTTCAAATGGCGGGAGGAATTAGCAGAAATTCAAGAGAAATTGATACTAACAAGGAACGAGAAGCATCAGCAAAAAAAGTCGCCGGGCTTGTTCAAGAATACGCTTCAGCTAAAATAGCCGCAAACCTTATTGGTACAAAAGAAGATGACATGGCGGACTTTCAAACAACAGCTAAGTCTCGTTTTGTTATGAACGCGCCCGACCCCGAGGAGGGCAACGCTCGTTGGAACGAATATCGTTTAAAGGCAGGGATTCGAGGACCGACTCGAGGTCAACCTGAACACCCTTTTGTTAGTTACATTGGTTTAGGTAAGATAAATAAGAAACGCACGCGGTCGACTTCTTCATCGGGTAAATCAAGTCATCATAGTAGACTAAGTAAATCAAGTAAAACGAGCAAAGTTACTGCGGTCAGTGCGGGCAGCATGGAGAAAAAACTTTTAAGCATGTAATCCCTTTTTTCCATGTGGAAGTTTCAGAAGATGTATAAGATGATGTAAATCCATGTTTGATTTTAAAGGATCTTGAAAATTATGCATTTTATGAGATGCACCAATATCGAAAGCATTATTAACATCGGGAATAATTGTTACCGTTCTGTCAAATTGTTGCAAATCATCAATTGGAGTAGCGGCAATCAAAAGATTTTTCACAAAATCATGCTGTGTATAAACTCGTTGAACTTTGTGGGGATCCGCTGTTCCATTGCTTGTATCATATGGACTGATCAATGGATTAAAGTTAACAGTTCCTTGTACCAATTGTTGTCTCACAAGTTCGTCAGCGAGTGCACCCCCTAAAGAATGTCCAGTTGCGAAATAATCATTTTCCGATATTGGAAAACTCAGTTGAGCATTTTTTACTGCTGATGCTATTTTTTTATAAAGAGGACTGTTAGATAGATTTTCAATATGAGACAAATTTATGTTACCATTTTGTCCAAATAAGCGGTGAAGATGTCGTGTTACTCTATTTTCTAAAATATTCCATGCTGCAATTTTATCAGTTTCTATGTCTTCGGCGTCTTTCGTACCTCGGCACGCAACTAAAATAGTACGTCGAAGTGTATTCCAGTGCGCTTGAGATCCGATTGGATATTCATTTTTTAAGTTTTCGTAATGAAATATCTGTGGATATTTGTATATCACATTTCGTTGTCTTCCAAATGGATTAAAAGTAACAAAAAAAGCAACGTTTTCCGTGTCAAAACGCCCATTATCTAAACGAGAAACGCCTCCATTTCGATATAAATTGTCTTCGACCATTGAGAGAGCCCTTTTTTCTTTCGTTAGTCGATTAGCGTGTTTTGAATATGGTTTCCATAATGATTGTGGTAGAGGAACGTGAAATCTTCGTCCTGCCGGAGCCTTTGCATCTGAATTTGGATAATACGCAAGAGCACTGGCTTCAACATCTTCGGCGTATAAGGGCGGGGGACCCCCTCCTTTTTTATCTTTTGTTTTAATTTTCATAATGGAGGATAAATCAGAATCGTATGGAAATAATTTGTCGTGGTCCAATGAATTAGAAGATTACATAAAAACTACAGGCGAGCAAGCGCGCGCACTGGCATGGTTACATAAAAAATGTGAGCATAAATTTACATATTTACGAAATTGGATTGAGCTTCCAGTAATAGTTTTATCTGCTGTTGTTGGTTTTTGTTCTGTAGGAAGTTCGACTATTTTTTATGGCAAAGTTGAATTAAGTTCAATATTACTAGGTTGTATATCTTTATTTGTAAGCGTGTTAAATACAGTAAATAGCTATTTTTCATGGTCAAAACGTGCAGAAGGCCATCGGATTGCATCTCTCCAATACGACAGACTTCATCGTTACGTGGTTATTGAACTTTCGTTGCCGCGCTCTGAGCGCATGAATCCTGGAGAACTTTTAAAGCACGTTCGTGAATTCGTGGATCGCTTATCTGAGATTTCGCCTCAAATTGATAATAAAATTATTTATTTATATAAACGTGAAATTATGCCCGCCTACGCTACATTAAGTCATCCCGTGGAAGTTAACGGTCTTGTTGCTATTCGTATAGTAAGAGATAAAATGCACTTATCTACTCCGACTAGTATTAATATTAATAGTGAGGCTCACCCATCCCCGGTGCCATCATAGGTTTACCCATACCCATCATAGATTTACCCATACCCATTCTCATACGCTTCTGACCACCATTGGAGTAATCTTGGTACGCATCGTACGCCTCCTTACCACCTTGGGCAAGTTCTTTAGCTAGATTATGTACTTTAGGATCAAAGGCAGCCGCAATTTTTGCAGAATCATCACCGTTATATGCACTTGAAAGAGATGGTTGCGCTGCTTTATAGGCTGAATACACTGAGTTAGCACGTTTCCAGAGGGCCTCTGCGTGATTTGCGCCACCAGCCAGATGGTGTAGCGCTAGATGTCCCGATGAACGTCCCGTCGCGTATGGCGACTCCGCCTGCAACGTGCGGAGTGGCGTGTATTCCGCAGCAAGCATCTTGTCCGCTGCAGCAACGGCAGATACGACAGCTGAAGTACCACCACGGATAAGTTGGAGGTACTGCGTCTGAATTGGCGTTACGAAGAATTGAATGGGGTTACCAGCACCCGCGGCTCCTGCATCTACGAAACGAGTGTTGACCGTGACCTGCAAGGTATACACGCCAGATACCCCGGCTGCCGTACCGGCTTCGGTCGGAAGGTCCTTGTTGATCGTAAGTAGAATAGGTGAACCAATTGTACCCGTTGGAGTAGTATTGTTGGTATTTTGGGAGTAGAGAAGCGCTCCAGTCGTGCTAGCACTGTTGAGGATATTGTACCCATTCGTGTTAAGAACATTTGCTTTATACGGAAGGTTTGCAAGGCCCATGCCAATAGTTTGAGTACAAGGAAGGCCATTTGAAGCTGTAATTTCAAGTAGCTCAGAAGGAAGAAATTGTTGAAGTAGGGACGCATTGTTATTCCACGTAATCGAAACATTTGTAATACACGCCAGCACATCCGAGTATGAATACGTTGAATTGCGAAGAGTACCAGCAGATAGAATTGTAAGAATTTGATACCCAGTTGGCGTAAAACTTTGATCAAAAGTAATACTGGTCGGAGTTCCCTTGCCGGAAGCAACAATACCTGTAATCTTAAGTGTTAAATTTCCAACAACGCATGTTGAACCAATGACAATTGTACCACTTGCAGTAAAATTACTGGAAGATGCATAAGCCACGCCTCCTGTTACAGCTCCCGGTGAAGCGGCGAACGTAATCGTACCACTCGCACTATTGTTCGTAGACGTAACGACGGTAGGATCTAGCACCACATATAGTGCGAGCATATCTGGGCACGAATTGAGCGTGATAATATTGGATATAAGAATTCCCGATGACGCTGCTGTGCTGTTAAAATTTTGTTGAGTAATGGCATTAAATGGTACCGGTTTAAGCGTCTGGTTTGTCGTTACAAGTGGTGTATATTGAAAGAAGGGATACACAAGAGTCTCAGGAATTGGTTCAAGTAGAGACGGAGACAGAAAATTCGTGTACAACTGGATAAGGAACGGAGACGACGTCGTAGAGTTCGTTCCAGGTTGTCCTAGCCAATACTGCAGATTATCGATTTGAGGAACAAGAGTAGAGAACCCTGTAAGATTGTTATTTGTAGTAGCACTTGGATAGATTTGTGCGAGGGCACCCGTTGACGTGCCAGAAAATGACAGTGGGATATCAGGACGCGAGCCAACGGCTTCAATATTCCGTAGAAGACGGACCATGCGGTCACCCGGACCAAGCATTGTCATGCGAATATTGGCCGACTGTACATTGGTGAACGCAACTTCATTATCTGAGTAAGTGAAAGGCGGGAAAAGAAGTGGTTCCATGGTAGAAAGAGATCCATATACCGTAACAGTGTTTGAAACGAGGACAGGTACAGGAAGCCCTCCAGAAGATGCTACCGGAAACACTTTCCCGCTAATATCGATTGGAATCATTAACGTAGAGCCATTGATAAATACATTCCCATCGTATGTTAGGAGCGGAGTATTTTGATAAGGAATGCCGTTAATCGTAAGACCTGAGGGATTATACGTATTTACTGCTTGTGCAGCATCAGGTCCACCTGAAGTACCAAAAAACTGACCCGGGCCGTAAGATGCACCCATGGACGGAAGAGTACCTGCCGCATCAGTAAAAATAGGGGTACCATTTTTATCGTAAAATTGGAAGCAGTTAAACATTCCATTACTGACAGGACCCGCGCCAGATTCATTTGTACAGAAAGTGCTTAACTCGTCATAAGGAGTGCCGCGAGAATTACTAATAATACTCGTACCCGTTACTCCAGATGGGCAGGCAAGTTTTTTGCGAATATCAGGAGATGAAGAGATTACACGACGAATAATAGGCATAACTTGAGATGCTTGGCAATTAATCGTACTGCCATTAATCATGGTATTACACGTTTGAACTAACGAATTAAAAGGAAACGCGGTGCAACTAAAATCAACACCATATCGATACGGAACGTAAACGATTGTATTAGCAGGCATTGTCATACTACTCGTCGTGTTATTTTGAATGAGAACATTCGCAAGAACATTCCATTGAAGCCCCGTCGAGTTCTTTATCATTACTTTACGACTAAACAGTGAGTTCTGACCGGGCACCTGAATCGTAAATTCATTGCTGGATACACTAGATGACGTAGGATTAAAGGGCTGCCATACTGTGGCTGACGATCCTACAATAAAATCGTGGAACGCAAATTTGGCCGATGAGGGATCGACGCGGTTATCGATACATTTTTTAAGGACAATATTTGCCGACATTCTTTTTCGACTTAAAAAAAAAAATACGTATGTATCTTTTAAAAAAAAAACTACCGCGCTTTTTCTCTTATTTAATTAATAGAAATAAAAATGATGAGATCAGCGGGATTTAAACGTCAAAATATTGGTGACAATAATTATAATGTACCAGGGGCAAGTTCTTCATCAATGTCAGACATTGATTATTTGTACTATAATGCATCCATTACAAGCGATTCTACAAATCGGTTTTCACTATCTCCAGCTTCAGCTTACCACTCTGAAATGCGTGCTTTGCCTTTAATTAATGATACGTCAGGATGGAATGCTTGCGTAGCAAGTATCTCAACTTCTGGTGCTAGTTCAAAACTTCCCATTTTTATTCCAACTCGTTTATCAAAAGATGGTGATACAATCTATAATGTTGGAATTAAATGTGAGTATGTCGTATTCCCGACAGGTAGTCAGCCATCACCCACCAATGAAGTAACATTACCCACGGGAAATGCTACAATTAATTATACATCTCCCTATTCAAGCGCGGGACTTCCATTTACTGGACAATTTGCACTTCAAAATACCTCATACGGATTTATCAGTGCGTCAACAATAACAATTCGAAACGCGTTTAATTCTACGAGTAACCCGGATGTCGTATTATATTACCCGGCACAGACATATCACAACGTGTATGAATTTATTACAGCAAGTCAAACGGCAATTACAAATTATAATGCTAATTTTAATACATCGAACCCGAATGGAAACAACTTATCTCTAATTATCAATTATAAAGATAATGTTACCGCAAAATTTCTTGACTTTACATTTTCAAGTACGACGCCTTCTTTTATGGGCAACGTTGACGGGCCAAACTTATCTGCGGGACTCTTTAGTTTCCTGTTTACAATCACGTTGTCCCCATTTTTCGGTAACGGATCCAATACAATAGTCAGCACGGCATCCAAAAATAGTACAATCGTGTTTTCGCCTTTATTGTACACTGCACCATCGGCTGTCGGCATGATACTTCCTCGTGACAATCCTAATAATCCATTTGATCCGTGGGTATTGTCTCAAAATTTAGTTCAAAATGGCACAA
>Ga0136641_1000385_pt1 | contig 19014 bp, 20 predicted proteins | sample EliLak1302023Y_FD_115312 | JGI IMG/M metagenome (GOLD analysis project Ga0136641, IMG submission 115312) | Freshwater microbial communities from Elizabeth Lake, Yosemite National Park, California, USA - 13020-23Y | ecosystem: Environmental > Aquatic > Freshwater > Lake ...
CGGCGGCGACACCAAGGCTTTCTACGGCGGCCCGCAGCAAGGTCTGGTGCTGGACACCACGGTGCTGTCCGGCATCAGCAGCTACGAACCCAGCGAGTTGGTGGTGACCGTCCGCGCCGGCACACCGCTGGCTGAACTGGAGGCCGCGCTGGCCGACCAGGGCCAGTGCCTGCCCTTCGAGCCGCCGCGCTTCGGCCCGGGCGGCACCGTCGGCGGCATGGTCGCTGCCGGCCTGTCCGGCCCCGCCCGCGCGGCGGTGGGCAGCCTGCGCGACTACGTGTTGGGTGCCACCCTGCTGAACGGCCGCGCCGAGGTCTTGCACTTCGGCGGCACGGTGATGAAGAACGTCGCCGGCTACGACGTGTCGCGCGTCCTGGCCGGTTCGCTGGGCACCCTGGGCGTGATCTGCGGGCTGTCGCTGAAGGTCCTGCCGGTGGCGCCCGCCAGGCTGACCTTGCGCCTGGAAGCCGAACAGGCCGCCGCCATCCGCCGCCTCAACGAATGGGGTGGCCAGCCACTGCCGCTGAATGCCAGCGCGTGGTGGGACGGCATGCTGGTGTTGCGTTTGGCGGGCGCCACGGCGGCGGTGTCGGCGGCGGCCAAGGCCATCGGCGGCGAGCCTGTGGAAGCCACGCTGGCCCGCACTTTCTGGGACGGCCTGCGCGACCACCGCGACGAGTTCTTCATCGGCGCGGCCAAGGCGGTCGAGGCCGGCGCCAGCCTGTGGCGGCTGTCGGTGCCAGCCACTGCCGCGCCGCTGAAGCTGTCGGGCGAACAACTGCTGGAATGGGGCGGTGCGCAACGCTGGATCTGCACCAGCGCGCCGGCCGCCGTGCTGCGCGAGGTGGCGCAGGCCGCCGGGGGCCACGCGGTGCTGTTCCGCAGCACCGACAAATCGGCCGGCGCCTTCGCGCCCCTGGCACCACCGCTGGACCGCATCCAGCGCGATCTGCAGCGCGCCTTCGATCCCGACGGCGTCTTCAACCCGGCCCGCTTGGGAGCCATCGGGTGACTGCGCAACCCGCCGTCGTCGAAGGCATGCGCGCCTACTGCGCCCGGCGTGCGGCCACCTGCGAACGCGTGTATGCCCAGCCCGAACGCCAGGCCGACCTGCGCGCGATGGCAGCCTGGCTGGCCACCGACCTGAATCCCGAGACCATGGCGGTGGCGCGCACCAAGCTGCTGCCGGCCTGCGTGCAGTTCGCCACCGTCGATGCCTATTCGATGGCCGAATTGGGCAGCTGGACTTTCGATGCCGCATTCACGGGCTGCTGGTGGAGCCATGTGCCGTTGCAAACCCTGCCCGCCTGGCTGGCCACGCTGCACGCCCGCCTGCCACCCGGCGCGCGAACAGGCCAGCGCGTCGCTGGGCCCGCAGGTGCGACACCCACAATGGCTGGCCTGGGCCCATTACTGGGCCTTGAGCTATGAATGGGCGGGCCCCGATGCGGCCTGAAGCCCATCGGCGTGGCGGTTCATCCCGCCGGGACACCCCCTGCTGGCGCTGAGAGGCCTGGCTCCGTTGCTGCCAGTCGCCCCAACACCTTGAATGGACCCGACCCGACCCGATGCAAACCAAGCTGTCACCCGAGTTCAAAGGCACGCGCGACGGCGAGGCGGCCGAGGCCATCCTGCGCAAATGCGTGCACTGTGGTTTCTGCACCGCCACCTGCCCGACCTACCAGCTGCTGGGCGACGAGCTCGACGGCCCGCGCGGCCGCATCTACCTGATGAAGCAGATGCTGGAAGGCGCGCCCGTCACGCGCAAGACGCAGCAGCACCTGGACCGTTGCCTCAGCTGCCGCAATTGCGAAACCACCTGCCCCAGCGGCGTGCAGTACGGCGCGCTGGTGGACATCGGCCGCAAGCTGGTCGAAGAACGTGTCGAACGCCCCAAGGCTGAAAAGGCGGTGCGCTGGTTGCTGAAAGAGGGGCTGACTTCACCCTTGTTCGGCCCGGCCATGAAGCTGGGCCAGCTGGTGCGGCCGCTGCTGCCGGTGGCCTTGAAGAACAAGGTACCTGCTGCGGGCGGTGCGGCCGCCCACCGCTGGCCGCAACGCGTGCACCCGCGCAAGGTGCTGCTGCTGCTGGGTTGCGTGCAGCCGGCCATGATGCCCAACGTCAACAGCGCCACCGCGCGCGTGCTGGACGCCGCTGGCATCCAGACCCTGGTGGCCGACGGCGCGGGTTGCTGCGGTGCCATCCGCACCCACCTGGGCGACAGCGAAGGCGGCCTGGCCGACATGCGCCGCAACATCGACGCCTGGTGGCCGCTGGTCGACGGTTTGACCTCGGAAGGCACCGTCGAGGCCATCGTGATGAACGCCAGCGGCTGCGGCGCCAGCGTCAAGGAATACGGCCACGCGCTGGCCTTGGATGCCGACTACGCCGCCAAGGCGGCACGTGTCAGTGCCTTGACGCGCGACTTGAGTGAATTGCTGCCCGCGCTGGTGCCGCTGTTGAAGCCCCGGCTGGCCGGCCAGCGGAACGTCAACCATCTGGCCTTTCATCCACCCTGCACCTTGCAACACGGCCAGCAGCTGCGCGGCGGCGTCGAAGGCGGGCTGCGCGAACTGGGTTTCGAGGTCAGCCTGGCGGCCAGCGAAAGCCATCTGTGTTGCGGCTCGGCCGGCACCTACAGCGTGCTGCAGCCCGAACTGGCCTACCAGCTGCGCGACCGCAAGCTGGGCCAACTGGCGCCGCTGGAGGCCCAGGTCATCGTCAGCGCCAACGTCGGTTGCATCCAGCACCTGCAAAGCGGCACCGCCACGCCAGTGCGGCATTGGGTGGAGGTGCTGGACGACGCGCTGGCTTGAGGACGGCCCTCGGACGGTGTCTCGTCGGCGCGCTGGGGTTGCCGGGGCTGGGCGCGCTGCTCAGTGCGCGCGCGCCGGCCGCCCGCGCAAGGCCCACACCACGCCGGCCACCAGCAACACCACGCCCGCAACCGTGGCCAAGGGCGGGATGTGCCCGCGCAGCAGGAAAGCGTAGGCCAGCGCGAACAGCGTCTCGAAGACGATCAACTGCCCGACCAGCGCGGTGGGCAGGCGCTGGCTGGCCTCGTTCCAGCACAGCGTGCCCAGCCAGGACGCGGTCAGGCCGATCGTGAACATCAGCGCCACGAAGCGCAGCGGCGTGGGGCCGAAAGGCATCGTGAATGGCGCGGCTACTGGCGCTGAACCGCTGCGCCAGGCCGACCAGGCCCAGAACGCCGCATAGGCCAGGGCCGCCAGCGGCAGCGTGGCCAGGCCTTGCGCCGTGGCCCAGGTGCCGGGCGGGCGGTCGGCGTGGGCGCGCAGCCAGTCGGCATTGCGCAGGGGGTACCAGGTCCAGCAGGCCAGCGCGCCGACGGCCAGCAGGGCACCGCCGGCATAGCGGGTCCAGGTGGCCGCATCGGCGCCTTGCAGGGCCTGCATTTCATCGCGGTTGACGCCCGCGATGCCGGCGCCGATCAGCAGCAGGGACGGGGCCAGCTGCCGCCAACGCAGGCGGCCGTCGCGCGCCGCATCGCGGCGGTTGCTGACGATGGCGATGACCACCGGCAGCGTGCCGATCAGCATGGTCGGCAGCGGTGCGCCGGCGCGCTGGATGGCCGCTGCCAGGCACAGGTAGTAGAGCAGGTTGCCGATGGCGCTGAGCTTCAGCGCTTCGACCCAGTCGGCGCGGCTCAGCGTGGCCAGCCGGGCGCGGCCCAGCCAGCCCAGCGGCAGCGCGATCAGGCCGAAAGCCAGGTAGCGCGCCGCGGCCAGCAGCGCCGCCGGGTACTGCGGCAGCAGCAGCGGCGCGATGAACACCAGGCCCCACATCAGCCCGGCGACGGCGGCGAACAAGGTGCCCGTGATGAGGGCGCGGCGGTGGTCGGGCATGGGCCCGTATTGTCACGGCAGGGCCCGTGCGCTGTGGGCCAGGCGCGAGCGCGTTGCAGCGCCCGCCGCCCGCGATTACTAGACCGCGAAGTCGGCCAGCGTCTTGCCGCCGGCCAGCGCGTCACGCAGCCATTGCGGGCGCTTGCCGCGGCCGCCCCAGGTGCCGCCGGTTTCATTGCGGAACTTCACCACCGCCGGGGCCTTGTCGGCCTTGATGCCGCGGCGACGCAAGGTCTTGACCGCTGTCTTGCCGGCAGCCTTGGTCTTCTTGCCACCGAAGCCCAGATCTTCGGCCGTCAGTTTGTAGACGGCAATCGCCTCGCGGATGCGGCCGACGACGCCTTCGATTTCCTTGCGCCGGATCTTTTCGGCATCTTGCTTCAGCACTTCGATTTGCTTGACGATTTGGGCGTAGGTCTTGGTCATGGGTAGGTTTTCAATTTGAATGGAAGCTCCCTGAAACAGCTTGCCGCTTACCGCTGCCGCAATGCCTGCGAGTTGACGTCTATGGCGTTGTCTCTTCGCGCCAATCTCGAAATACATTATCACCACAATTCGAATTCACTTTCTATTTCAGGCCCTGGCGTTTGGAAACGGGGTGTGCAGGGGTTACGCCAACGCACAGGCGAATGCGTTCAGCGCGAAACGCGACGCGGCTGGCCTAACTCGCGCCGATATAGCCCCGTTCACCAATTCAGCGGGTCGGTGCGGTAGCAGCGCACCCATTCGCTGTAGAGGGCCGGGTGGGCGGCGGCCAGCAACCGCCACAACGGCGGCCCCACCAGCCAGGCCGCGGCGGCCCCGATCAGGGCGATGAAGAACAGCAGCGGACCGAACAGGGATGCAAGCAACCCAGCGAGCTGAGCCCAGGGGCCGGTGCTTTCAAGCCCGCGCTTCGCGGGGCGTTGCCAGCTTGTCCAGCCAGTGCCGTGTCAGCGGCGTCAGCGGCTTGGCCAGGCAGCGTTCGTTGAGCAGCGCGCGGCCGACGCCGCGGCGGCTGCCCTGGGCCGCGGCGGCCAGCAGGGTCTGGTCGATCAGGTCGCGCTGGGCGTGGCTGCCGCCCCACTGGGTGGCCACGCAGCGCACCGGGTAGATCAGGTCCGTCGCGTGGTCGGCGTCGCCGCGCGCCAAGGCCAGCAGGCCGCGCATCAGCGGCAGGCCGACTTCGCGCGCCACCAGGTGGTTGGCGCGGCGCGCGTCTTCGGCACTCAGCGCGCGTTCGGCGCAGCGCGCCAGCCAGGCTTCGGCACCGTGCAGGTCGCCGGCACACAGCCGCGCCACCACCGCGTGTGCGTCGTTGAAGGCGCTGTGGCCGGCGTGGTCGTCGGCCAGCTCCCAGCCGGCGCACAGCGCAGCCCCGTGCGCCGACACGTCCTCGCCCAGCAGGTGCAGCCGCCACAGCATGGCGGCGGCGTCCACGCGGTGCAGCGTCACCTGCAGCGCGGGGCCGCTCAGGTGCGCGTCGACCAGACGCAGCACACCGGCCGTGTCCAGCGCTTCCAGGCGGAACAGGCTCTTGTGCCACCACAGGTGCGTGCTGAAGCCATTGCCGTCGGCCCAGGCGGCCTGGTGCTGACGCAACCAGGAGGAGCCTTCCTCGAAGCGGCCCTGCATCTCCATCACGTGCGCCACGGCGTGCACGGCCCACGGCGCGCGCGGCTCCAGGGCCAGCGCGTGGCGGCCGGCTTCTTCGGCTTGCGGGTAGAGGTTGCATTGCTCCAGGCCGAAGGCGTGCAGCCCCAGCACGTGCGCATAGAGCGGGTCGGCCGCGTCCCACTCGGGCAGGGCGCGCGCCGGGCGCTGGCGCAGGCTTCTGGCGTCGCCGCGGTGGAAGTCCCACAGGTGCGCCCACTGCAGGGCCAGCGCGTCACGCGGATGCTGGATCAGCACTTCGTCCCAGATGCGGCAGGCCTGGTGCCAGCGGCCTTCCAGCAGGCACTGCACGGCCTCGAGGTGGGCGTGTTCGCGCGGCGACGCAGCGGCGGCGTGCGCGCGGGCCTGGCTCAGGTGGGCGTCGGCCGCGGGCCGCTGTGCCGGCTCGGTCAGGCTCAGCAGAAAGCCGGCCTTCATGACGTGGGGCAGGGCCCAGCCCGGGTCTTCGGCGATGGCGGTGTCCAGATCGGCCAGCGGCGTGTCGTAGAAGGACATCATCCGCCACAGCGCCCGCTCGACCGCGGCCTGCGCGGCGCGCGAGTGGCTGGCGCTGGGGTTGCCCCGGACGTCGGTGTTCGACATGCTTGCAATGTAGCGCCCCGGCGTGACAGGCTGGGCGACAGGCGACAGGCGACAGGCGACAGGCGACAGGCGACAGGCGACGGACGTCGGGTTGCGGCGGATGACCCTGCGCTGGCGTGAGCCTAGACTCGCACTGCATGAAGAACGTCGTCATCTCCGGAACCGGGCTGTACCAGCCCCCGAACACCATCACCAACGCCGAGTTGGTGCAGGCCTTCAACGCCTACGCCGACCTGCAGAACGCGCAGCATGCCGCGGCCATCGCCGCCGGTGAGCGGGCGGCCCTGGTGCACAGCAGCGTCGAGTTCATCGAGAAGGCCTCGGGCATCCGCCAGCGCTACGTCATCGACAAGGCCGGTGTGCTCGACCCGACACGCATGAAGCCGCGCTTTGCGCCGCGGCCCGACGGCGAACTGAGCCTGATGGCCGAGATCGCGGTCGCTGCGGCCCGGCAGGCGATGGTGGCCGCCGGCAAGACCAGTGCCGACATCGACGGCGTGCTGTGCGCCGCCGCCAACATGCAGCGCGCCTACCCGGCGATGGCCTGCGAGATCCAGGCGGCCCTCGGCGCCGGGGGCTACGGCTTCGACATGAACGTGGCCTGCAGTTCGGCCACTTTTGCCATCGAGCAGGCGGCCAACGCGGTGCGCTCGGGCTCGGCCCGCTGCGTGCTGGTGGTCAACCCCGAGATCACCTCGGCGCACCTGGAATGGCGTGACCGCGACTGCCACTTCATCTTCGGCGACGTCTGTACCGCCCTCATCGTCGAGGCCGAAGACAGCGCCACCAGCGCCGACCGCTGGCGCATCCGGGGCACCCGGCTGGCCACGCAGTACAGCAACAACATCCGCAACAACGCGGGCTTCCTGAACCGTTGCGAAGACACCGACCCCGACGCCCGCGACAAGACCTTCATGCAGGAGGGCCGCAAGGTCTTCAAGGAAGTGGTGCCGATGGCCGCGGCGCACATCGAGTCGCACCTGCACGCGCTGGGCCTGGAGCCCACCGACGTGCGTCGTTTCTGGCTGCACCAGGCCAATCTGGGCATGAACCAGCTGGTCCTGCGCAAGCTGGTGGGGCAAGAGGTGGGCGACGACATCGCGCCCATCATCCTGGGCGAGTACGCCAACACGGCCAGCGCGGGTTCGATCATCGCCTTCCACGACCACCATGCCGACCTGAAGGCCGGCGACGTGGGCGTGATCTGCTCTTTCGGTGCCGGTTACTCGATCGGCAGCGTCGTCGTCGAACGGCTGTAGCGCGTTCAGCCGCGACGCAAGCCCAGCGCCATCACGGTGGCCACCACGAGCAAACCGCCGACCACCTGCATCGGCGCGATGGTCTGACCGAGCAGCGCCCAGGCCAGCACCAGCGCGAAGATGGGTTCGACGTTCATGATTGCCGAATTGCCCACCACGCCCAGCTTGGGCAAGACCGTGAACATCACGGTGAAGCCGGTGCCGTAGAGCAGCGTCAGGCCGGCCAGGCCCCACCAGCCGGGTGTCGCCTGGGGCCAATGCAAGCCACCCTGCGTGAGCACGCCGGCTAGCGCCATCACGGCCACGATGGCCATGGTGCTGACGGTGCGCACGCGGCCGTCCAGGTCGCCGGCTTCGTGCTGCGTCAGCACCAGCGCCAGCCCGAAGGTGGCTGCCGCGGTCAGCGCGAAGGCCACCCCCACGCCGATGCGCCCCCACTGCCCGGCCGCGCCCAGGCCCGAAGCGGCGCCCAGCACGTCCAGCGCCAGCGCCAGCCCGAGCAGCATCACCGGCATGGCGCGCAGCACGCGGGTCTCGGGCCGATGGCCGTAGGCCAGCCGCGCCCACAGCGCCGTCCACAGCGGGTAGGTGTTGAAGGCCAGCAGCGCCAGCGCCACCGGCAGGCGCGCCACGGCCGAGTACAGGCACAGGCTCTGCACGCCGATCAGCAGGCCGATGGCCGGCAGCGCCTTGCGGTGGCGCGCGGTGAAGCGCAGCGGCACGCGCTGCGTCCACACGATCAGCCCGACGACCAAGGCCGTCACGGCGCTGCGCAAGGTGACCGCGGTGGCCACGTCGACGCCGTGGTTGAAGGCCAGCCGCGCCGCGACGTGGTTGGCGCCCATCATCAGCGCGATCAGCAGCAGGGTGGCGAAAGCAGCGGCCGACAGGCGCGGCCCGGGCAGCGCAGCGGCGCTCAAAACGGCGCCTCGGGCCAGGGCCGGATCAGCCCCGCCGGGCGCAGGCTTTCCCAGGCCCGTGCCAGGCGCAGCACGCCCAGGTCGTCATGGCGCCGGCCGGCGATCTGCAGGCCGATCGGCAGCCCGGCGCTGTCATGGCCGGCCGGCACGCTGATGGCCGGCTGGCCGCTCATGTTGAAGGGCAAGGTGTAGGCGATGTGCTCCATCGCGCGCAGCGGGTCGCCGGTGGGGCTGGGCGCTTCGGCCGCAGCCGCCACGTTGGGCGCCACCGGCGAGATCACGAAGTCGAAGGCTGCGCAGGCCGTCACGGCCGCATCACGCAGGGCCGCGAACTGGCTGTGGTGCTGAAAAAGCTGTGCGGCGCTGTAGCCGCTGGCGGCGGCCACCCAGTCGCGGATATAGGGCAGCACCCGGGCCTGGCGTTCGGCCGGCAGCGCCGAGATGTCCAGCCACGAGCGCATGCGCCAGTAGCCGTTGATGCCGTCGGCCATCTCGCGCGTCGTGAAACCCCGCAGCGGTGTGACGGTGGCGCCGGCGTCGCTCAGGATCTGCGCCGCGTGCAGCACCACCGCCGCCACTTCGGGGTCCGGCGGCAGGCCCCAGCCGGCGTCCAGCAGCAGGCCGATGTTCAGGCCGCGGACCGCGGCCGACGGGTCGCCGGGCAGTGCGGTCCACGCCAGGTCCTGCGGCGGCAGGCTGGTGGCGTCGCGCGCGTCCGGGCGGCTCAGCACGGCCATCGCGATGGCGGCATCGTCCACCGTGCGGGTCAGCGGCCCGCAGGCGCGGCCGGTGTAGGGCGGGAAGATGGGCACCCGGCCGTCGCTGGGCTTGAAGCCGACCACGCCGCACCAGGTCGCCGGCAGGCGGATCGAACCGCCGATGTCGGTGCCCAGATGGATGGGGCCGTAGCCGGCGGCGGCGGCGGCGCCGGCGCCGGCGCTGCTGCCGCCGGGCGTCTTGCTCAGGTCCCAGGGGTTGCGGGCCAGCGCGTGGAAGCTGCTCAGGCCCGACGACAGCATGCCGTAGTCGGGCATCGTGGTGCGGGCCAGGAACACCGCGCCGGCTTCGCGCAGCCGGGCGGCGGGTGGCGCGTCGGCGGCTGCCGGCACCAGCAGCGAGGCGGCACTGCCCAGCGGCATGGCCACGCCCTGGGTGGCGATGTTTTCCTTGATCGTCACCGGCACGCCGTCCAGCGGGCCGAGCGCGCAACCCTGCTGCCAGCGGGCTTCGGATTGGCGCGCCATCGTCAGCGCTTCGCTCGGGTCGAAAGCCCAGCTGGCGTGCAGTTGCGGTTCGCAGCGCAGCAGCTGCTCGACCGCAGCTTGCGCCACCGCCACGGGCGAGAGCTCGCCCGCCGCGTAGGCCCGCGCCAATCGGGCGGCGCTCCAGGTGTGCAGGGCCTGCATCGTCAGTGCGCGGCCGGGCGGCAGCGCAGGCGCTCGGCGGGGTGGCGGGTCAGGGTCATGAGGGTGGTGAACCGGTGTGTGCGGGTGCCGAGCGCCCCGCCTCATTTTGTACCCTTGCCAGTTGGCGTAACGGCAGTACAACAGAGGCCCACGCACCCGGAGTCCGCCATGCCCAACTTTCATCCCGCCGCAGGGGTCCTCGGCGTCTTGCTGGCGCTGGCCGGCTGCGCCACCGAAAGCTCACGCAGCCTGCAGGTCGAAAAGGTGCAGGCCGCGGCCGCGCCCTACGCCGGCGCCAAAGTGCCGCTGTCGGTCGGCCAATTCGACAACCGATCCAGCTTCATGCGGGGCGTGTTTTCCGATGGCGTCGACCGGCTGGGCCGCCAGGCCAAGGTCACGCTGATGGCGCACCTGCAGGAATCACAGCGCTTCGCCGTGCTCGACCGCGACAACCTGGCTGAGGCCCGGCAGGAAGCCCAACTGTCCGGCGCCACCCAGGCCACGCGCGGCGCGGCTTTCGTGGTCAGCGGCGATATCTCGGAATTCGGTCGCAAGGAAGTCGGCGACCAGCAACTCTTCGGCCTGCTGGGGCGCGGCAAGACCCAGGTGGCTTACGCCAAGGTCACGCTCAACGTGGTCAACATCGTCACGTCGGAGGTGGTGTTTTCGGCGCGCGGGGCGGGCGAATACGCACTCTCGAACCGCGAGGTGCTGGGCTTCGGCGGCACGGCGAGCTACGACGCCACGCTGACCGGCAAGGTGCTGGACCTGGCCTTGCGCGAAGCCGTCAACCAGCTGGTGGCGGGCAAGGACGCCGGGCAGTGGGGCCGCGAGGTCGGGAAATGAATGCGCCGGGGTGGACACGGCGCGGGGCGGCGCTGGCTGGCGCGCTGATGCTCGCGGCCTGCGCCCAGAAGGGCCCGGGGCCGATGTACCTGTGGGAGGCCTTTCCGCGCCAGCAGTACGACACCTTGCTGCGCGAAGCGGGCAGCCCCGAGGCGCAGATCGCTGCTTTGGAAGCGCATGCCGAGAAGGCCCGTGGCGCCCAGGCGGCGTTGCCGCCGGGTTGGCGCGCCCACCTGGGCATGCTGAAGCTGTCGGCCGGCAATCCCGACGAAGCGCGTCGGCTGTGGGAAGGCGAGAAAATCGCCTTTCCGGAATCCGCGCCCTATATGGACCGCTTGCTGCAGCGGCTGAACGCTCCGGCTGCCCCAGCGCCCGTCAAGTCGGAGAACCCGGCGTGAACGGCCCGCGCATCGCACGGGCGGCCTGGCTGCTGGGGCTGGCCGGCCTCGGCGGCTGCGCCACCCAGGCGCCCGGCTACGACTACACGGCTTTTTTGAAGGCCCGGCCGGCCACGCTGCTGGTGATGCCGCCGGTGAACGAATCACCGGACCTGAAGGCCACGCCGGCGCTGTGGGCGCAGGCCACCCAGCCCCTGGCCGAGGCGGGCTACTACGTGCTGCCGGTGACCCTGGTGGACGAGACCTTCCGCCAGAACGGCGTCGACTCCGCCAACGAGGCCCAGGACATTGCCCTGCCCAAGCTGCGCGAGGTATTTGGCGCGGATGCGGCCGTCTACATCAAGGTGAAGCAGTACGGCACCCGCTACGCGGTCATCGCCAGCGAGACCCGCGTCGAGGTCGAGGGCCGTGTGGTCGACCTGCGCAGCGGTGAGTTGCTCTGGCAAGGCAAGGCCTTGGCGTCGTCGGCCGAACAGCAGCAGCAGGGCCAGGGCGGCCTGGCCGCCATGCTGATCTTGGCGCTCGTCAACCAGATCGTCGGCACGACCACCGACGCCGCCTACAAGTACGCCGGCGTGGCCAATGCCCGCCTGCTCGGCGTGCCGATGGCCAACGGCATCTTGCCCGGCCCGCGCTCGCCGATGGCCGGCCGGCCGCCCGGCAGGCCCTAGCGCAAGGCGCCGCGCGGTCAGCGTCCAGCCGTCGCAGCGCCCAGCAAGTCCAGGTAAGACCCAGCCAGGCGGGGCGCACCGTCCAGGCCCAGGGCCTGCAGGCGTGCCTCGGCCACGGCGATGCCCTGCGTGTCGGTCTGGCCGGTGGCCAGAACCACCTCCAGTTCCATGAAGTCACCGAGCCCGGCCACCTGGTCGAGGTGGATGCGGGTGGCGCCCGCCATCAGCAGCAGGCGCTGCTTGCGCACGCGCCCCAGCACGCCCAGGCCGCGGGTCAGCGCTTCGCGCAGCCCGGCCGGGTCGGCGACCGGCACGCGGACGTAGTCGCTGGCCTTGGCGTCGCCGGTGTCGGGGCGCTGGTAGTGAATGAGCTCGGCACGGCCGTCGGCAAACTGGCGCAGCTTCAGGCGGCCATGTGCCACGGCGAAGAAGGTGTCGTCCTGCGCGATCGGCTCTGCGGGTCCATCGGCCAGTTCGCGGGCGCGTGGCAGCAGGGCCTGCACGCTGCTGATGCGGACCTTGATCTCGATGTTGCGTGGCATCTCAGGGCGCTGTTTCGGCCGCGATCTGGCGCAGCGCCTGCTCGAAGACCTCGGGCGGCTGGCCACCCGAGATCAGGTGGCGGTCGTTGATGATCACTGCCGGCACCGAGCTGATGCCCGCCCGCTGCCAGAACTGTTCGGCGGTGCGCACGTCCAAGGCGTGGCGGTCGCTGGCCAGCACCTCGCTGGCGTCCGCCACATCCAGCCCCAGGGCGCCGACCAGCTCCAGCAGCACCGCCGGGTCGCCCGGGTTGCGGCCCTCGCCGTGATAGGCCTGCAACAACGCGTGCTTGAGCCGACGCTGTGCCCCGGCCTGCGGCTGCAGGCCGGCCCAGTGCAGCAGGCGGTGGGCGTCGAAGGTGTTCCAGACCCGCAGGCGGTCGCCGAACTGGAAGCCCACCGCCGCGCCGCGCTCGCGGATCACGCCGCGGTTGTGCGCCAGCTGGGCGTCGCTCATGCCGTACTTGGCTTTGAGGTAGTCGCCGGCGTCGGCGCCGGCCGGGTCCATCGTCGGGTTGAGCTCGAAGGGCTGGCAGTGCAGATCCACCGCGAAGCTGTCGCCGATGTTGGCGAGGGCCTGCTCCAGGCTGTTCAGCCCCACGGCGCACCAGGGGCAGGCGATGTCAGAAACGAAATCGATTTTCATGCGGGTCCTTGCGCGTCGTTGTCGGTCGTTGGGTCAGCTCAGTTTGTAGGTCTGCAGATGGATGCTGGTTTCGGTGGCGGCAATGCCCTTGATCAGCCGCACGCGTTCCAGCACCTCGGCCAGTTCACCGAGGCTGCCGGCGCGCAACTCGGCCAGCAGGTCCCAGCGGCCGTTGGTGTCGTGCAGGCCGGCCACGCCGGGTTCGCCCAGCAGCGTGGCGATCACCGTGCGCGTCTGGTTGCCCTCGATGGTGATGCTCATCCAGGCCGTGATGCGGTCGGTTTCGGCGTCCGGGCGCAGCCGCACCGTGTAGCCGGTGATGACGCCCTGGTCTTCCAGGCGGTGGATGCGGTTGCTGACCGTGCCGCGCGACACGCCCAGCCGGGTGGCCAGCGTGGCCACCGGGGTGCGGGCGTCCTGGCGCAGCAGGGCCAGCAACTGCAGGTCGGTCGAGTCCATGTGTCATTCTGGCACTCAAGACTGTCGAAATGCCATATGGCTGTCTAAATCACGGCACTTCTGCCGCTATTCACTGTCGTGCGGCCCTTGAACAATCGGTCTGGTCCGGAAAAGAAAGGCCCGCTTCATGACCACCCTGCTCACCACCGCCGATATCGCCGCCATCGTCCAGGCCCACGGCCTGCCTGCGGTCTTGCAGCGCATGGAGGCCGTCATCGCTGCGGCTTTCCGCCGCTGGCCCGAGTTCGACAAGGTGGCCCGCGTGGCCAGCCATACGGCCACCGGCGTCATCGAACTGATGCCCGTGGCCGACGCGCAGCACTATGCCTTCAAGTACGTCAACGGTCACCCGGGCAATGCCCGCTTCGGCCTGCCGACCGTGATGGCTTTCGGTGTCTTGGCCGATGTGTCGACGGGCCGGGCTGAACTGTTGAGTGAGCTCACACTCACCACAGCGATGCGCACGGCAGCGACCTCGGTGATGGCGGCCCGGCTGCTGGCCCGGCCCGACTCGCGCACCCTGGCGCTGATCGGCAATGGCGCGCAGAGCGAATTCCAGGCTCTGGCCTTTCACCACGGGCTGGGCATCACCACGCTGCGGGTCTTCGACAGCGACCCGGCGGCGACAGCCAAGTTGCAGCGCAACCTGGGCCCGGTGGCCGGGCTGCGCGTGGTGGCCTGCGCCAGCGCGGCCGAGGCCGTGCGCGGCGCCGATATCGTCACCACCGTCACGGCCGACAAGCGCAAGGCGGCCATCCTGACGCCCGACATGGTCGAGCCCGGTATGCACATCAACGGCGTGGGCGGCGACTGCCCCGGCAAGACCGAACTGCACCCAGCCGTGTTGGCCGCCGCCCGCGTGTTCGTGGAATACGCGCCGCAAAGCCGCATCGAGGGCGACGTGCAGCAGATGCCGGCCGATTTCCCGGTTACCGAGCTGTGGCGGGTGCTGACCGGCCAGGCGGCGGGACGGCAGGCCGCGTCCGAGGTGACTGTTTTCGACTCGGTCGGCTTCGCGGTGGAGGACTACGCGGCGCTGGGCTTGATGCGTGAGCTTGCGCTCACATTGGGGCTGGGCCAGGTGATCGACCTGATGCCCACGCTGGCCGATCCGAAGAACCTCTACGCGGCCTGCTCGGCAGCGCTTGCCCGGTCGCCGGCGCTGCGCGCGGCCTGAAGCCGCGCCGCCGGTCCGGCCGGGTCAGGTGGTCTGCTCGTGGCGGTCGGCGGCGGCCAGCAGGTCGGCGGCGAAGCGTGGGTCATGGGCGGCATAACGCTGGGCGTATTCGCGCACGGCGGCGGCTTCGGTGACGCGGTCGGCCTGCACCTGGCGTCCGGCGCGCAGCGCGCCGTGCTGTTCGAACCAGCTCAGGACCCCGGTGAAGGCGCCGGCGGCCCAGCGGGTGGCGCGGGGGGTGGCGATGGCGATGGGCATTTGAATGGTGATGGCGGTCATGTGAGCTCCTGGTGGCGCCGCCGGGATTGGGCGGCTGGTGAACCCAGGTGGGGTTCGGATGGGTGAATACTAGGGTTACTACCAGTATTTAGCAATTGAATATTGCGCATGTAAGATATGCATAGATTGCATATAAAACCGCCATGCCGCCCACTTTCCGCACCCTGGACCTGAACCTGCTGCGCGTGCTGGACGCCGTGATGGCCGAGGGCAGCCTGACCCGCGCCGCCGCCAGCCTGGCCATGACGCAGCCGGCGGTCAGCCACGCACTGCGTCGCCTGCGGGTGTCGCTGGGGCAGGAACTCTTCGTCCGCACGGCGCACGGCATGCGGCCCACGCCGCAGGCCGAGGCCCTGTGGCCGCAGGTGCGCATGGCGCTGGCCGGTCTGCGCCAGGTGCTGGCACCTGGCGACTTCGACCCCCGACGCGACGCCGTGCAATTGCGCCTGGCGATGGCCGACGCGACGGCCGCGCTGCTGGCGCCCGGCCTGGTCGAGCGCATCGAACGCGACGGCGCGCTGGTCAACCTGCGCCTGCTGCCACTGACCACGCGCGACCCGCGGCGCTGGCTGGAAGCCGGTGAGGCCGACATGGCGGTGGGCTTCTTCCCGGAGGTCATCACCAACCTCGTCGCGCAGGGCCCGGACAGCCATTTGCGCCATGCCCGGCTGTACGCCACGCGCTATGTCTGCGTGATGCGCAAGGGCCACCCCCTGGCGGCCGAAGCGCTGACGCTGGACGCCTTCTGCGCAGCCCACCACCTGCTGGTCAGCTTTTCAGGCCGCCCGCACGGTTATGTCGACAAGGCGCTGACGGCCTTGGGCCGGCAGCGGCGCATCGTGCTGACGGTCAACCAGTTCTTCACCGCCGGCCGGGTGGTGGCCACGTCCGATCTGTTGACGGTGCTGCCCGAACGCTTCCTGCTGGCCACCGGCGGCCAGCAGGAACTGGTCGTGCGCGACTTGCCCCTGCTGCTGGAGCCGGTGCACGTGGAAATGCTCTGGCACTTGCGTAACGACGCGGCACCCGAGCACCAGTGGCTGCGCGCCCAGGTGCAGGCTGCGGCCGCGCTGCCGGCGCCGGTCTGACCGCAGCGCTTACAGCACCGCGGCCATGGCCGCGGCCGTGCGTTCGACGTTGCCGGTGTTCAGCCCGGCCACGCAGATGCGCCCTGAGCGCACCAGGTAGACAGCGAATTCCTCGCGCAGCCTGTCGACTTGCGCGGCACTCAGGCCGGTGTAGCTGAACATGCCGCGCTGGGTCAGGACGTAGCTGAAATCACGGCCGGGCAGCTTGGCGGCCAGCACGCCGTGCAGGCTGTGGCGCATGGCCCGTATGCGGCTGCGCATCGCCGACACGTCGGCTTCCCACGAGGCGCGCAACGCCGGGTCGGTCAGCACGCGGCTGACGATGCCGGCGGCGTGGATGGCCGGGCTGGAGTAGTTGCGCCGCACCGTGGCCTGCAACTGGCCCAGCACCAGGCCGGCCTCGGCCGCATCGGCGCAGACCACGCTGAGCGCACCGGCGCGCTCGCCGTAGACGCTCATGCTCTTGGAGAAAGAATTGGCGACGACGAAGCTCAGGCCGGCGCTGGCCAGTGCGCGGATGGCGAAGGCGTCTTCCTCGATGCCGTCGCCATAGCCTTGGTAGGCCAGGTCCAGGAAGGGCAGCAGCTCGCGCTCGCGCAGCACCGGGATCAGCGCGTCCCATTGCGCTGCGCTCAGGTCGACCCCGGTCGGGTTGTGGCAACAGGCATGCAGCAGCACCACGCTGCGCGGTGGCAAGGCCTGCAGCGCGGCCCGCATGGGGTCGAACTGCAGGCCGCCAGTGCGGTCGTCGTAGTACGGGTAGGTGCCCACCGCGAGGCCCGCGCCTTCGAAGATGGCGCGGTGGTTGTCCCAGCTGGGGTCGCTGACCCAGACCCCGCTGCCGGGCAGCCAGCGGCGGATGAAATCGGCCCCCACCTTCAGGCCACCACTGGAACCCACGGTCTGCAGCGTGGCCACGCGGCCGCTGCGCACGGCCGGGTGATCGGCGCCGAACAGCAGGCCCTGCACGGCGGCCCGTGCCGCGCCCGAGCCTTCCATCGGCAGATACGGCTTGGGGCCGGCGCCGGCCAGCATCTGGGTTTCGGCCTGCCGCACCGCGTCCAGAACCGGAATCAGCCCGTCGTTGTCGAAGTAGATGCCGATCGACAGGTTGACCTTGTCCTGGCGCGGGTCCTTTTGGAAGGCCTCGTTCAGGCTCAGGATGGGGTCGCCCCCGTAGGCCTCGAGATGGCTGAAGAAACTCATGCCGCCAGCGCCTTTTCGATGTCCCGGCGCAGCGCGTCGGGGGCGTCGCTGGGTGCATAGCGCTTGATGACCTGACCGTCGCGGCCGACCAGGAACTTGGTGAAGTTCCACTTGATGGCCTGGGTGCCCAGGATGCCCGGCGCCTCGCCCTTCAGCCATTGCCACAGCGGGTGGGCCTGGCTGCCGTTGACCTGGGTCTTGGCCATCATCGGGAAGCTCACGCCGTAGTTCAGCTGGCAGAACGAGGCGATCTCGTCGTTGCTGCCCGGGTCCTGGGAGCCGAACTCGTTGCTCGGAAAGCCGACGACGACCAGGCCTTGGTCGGCGTAGTCCCGCCAGAGCTTTTCCAGTCCGGCGAACTGTGGCGTGTAGCCGCAGGCGCTGGCCGTGTTGACGACCAGCATCACCTTGCCGCGCTGGGCCGAGAAGTTGGCGGGCTGGCCGGCGATGGACGCGGCGTCGAAATCGAAAATATTCTGGGCGGCCATGGGCAGACTCCGGGCTGGGCTGTCGATGATGTTATCGCCGCCCGTTGGGCGCCGCTGGCGGGCCGCCCCCGGCGCCAGCGCCAGGGCGGGCGCGCAGTCGGGTCGTTGACAGGCGCCGGTTGGCGCCCCACCATCCGCCGCCTGATGCCTGACCACCCGCCCACCCCCTTGCCTGCGCGCATTGCCTTCCTGGGCTTCAGCGACTTCGAGCGCACGGCGTTGGCGTCCTACTTCCGCCTGGCCAGCGAACGCGAATCGCGCTTCCAGCTGGTCGTCACGCTGACCGACGCCGACTACCTGGTGGCCGACGCCGACCATGGTCCTTCGGTCCAACTGGTCGTTGTCACCGAAAGACTGGCCGAAACCGTGTTCATCGGTTCGGCCGCGCCGAAGGGGGCCGGCGCCACCATGCACCGCCCCATCGACGCGCTGCACGTGATGAAGGCGCTGGATGCCCTGGTGGCAGCGCAGGGTGGCTCGCTGCCAGCGACGCTGCCGGCGCCCGCGGCAGCGCCGGCCTCGCGCTCGTCGACCGCCTGGGCCGACACCGTCCATGCGCCGACACTGAGCCCTGAGGCGGGCGTGATCGTCGAATCCATGCTGCGCATGCCGGCGATCCGGGTGCCGCCGCCCAGCCCCAAGCCGCCGGCCGTGATCGACATCACGCAAGCTTCGGCCGGTGCTCCGGCACGGCCGTCGGCGCCCGTGGCGCGCCCACCGCCGCCAGCGCCCGCAGCGGCGCCCTCGGCCCCGCCGGCAAGCCCGCCGCCCCTGGCCACGCTCGCCCCTTCCGCCCCGACAGCCCGACGGACCGCGTCCCGGCGCGCCGCGTCGGCGGCCAGAACCCTGCCTGTTGTGGGGCCAGCCTCGCCGATCAAGGCCCTGGTGGTCGACGACAGCGACATCGCGCGGCGCTTCCTCACCACCCGGCTGGCGCCCTGGGGCGTGCGGGCCGACAGCGCCACGACGAGCACCGAGGCGCTCGATCGGCTGGGCCAGGCCAGCTATGCGCTGATCTTCCTGGACGTCGAACTCGGCCCCGACAGCGAACTCGACGGGCTGGCCCTGTGCCGCCACATCAAGCACAGCGCGCTGGCCATCGACGCCACGGTGGTCATGGTTTCGGCCCACCATGCCGAGGTCGACCGGGCGCGCGGTGCCCTGGCCGGCTGCGACCTGTACCTGGGCAAGCCGGTGAAGGACGCCGAACTCGTGACCCTGCTGCGCCGCCAGGGGCTCGTGCCGCCCGAGGCGCCGGCCGCCAGGCCGCCCGCTGCACCGCCAGCGCCGTCGGTGCACGCGGCCGCCGCTGAACCCGGGACAGCGGCACCGGAACCGAGCAAGGCCGCGCCAGCCTGAGCGCCGGGCGCCGTCGGCGCCCACGGCGGTAAGGCCCTCAGTCGTGCCCGGCCAGCAGCGTGGCGCCGACGATCAGGGCGCCGCCCACCAGCAGGGCCGGCGTCACCTGACCGGCCCCCAGCAGCACCGCCGAAGCCGCGGCGAACAAGACCTCGGTGATCATCACCAC
>Ga0136641_1000386_pt1 | contig 19004 bp, 16 predicted proteins | sample EliLak1302023Y_FD_115312 | JGI IMG/M metagenome (GOLD analysis project Ga0136641, IMG submission 115312) | Freshwater microbial communities from Elizabeth Lake, Yosemite National Park, California, USA - 13020-23Y | ecosystem: Environmental > Aquatic > Freshwater > Lake ...
AATCCCAGTATTTCTTGGGCGCCACGAACGGCAAATGGGGGCGAATCAGGCCTACGGCCAGGAAAAACGGTTCTTTTTTGGCGCCTAACAGTCCCAGGGTCTGGATGGCCAGGTCGGCCACTTTGCCGTCGGTGAAGGTGTCGTCGGGCACGTCGGCGCCCTCCAGCACCGGGCCGCGCACTTTGGACTTGGCCTTGGCGCTGCCCTTGGTCTTGGTGGCATCGCCGTCAGGGTCTTCCTCGGCATCGCTTGCTTGGCCGGCATTGGCCATTTCAGACGCATATTTGGGCGCCTTGGGTGTTTGCCAGGGGACGGACCAGGTGGGTGCGTCGTCAAAGCCACCGTGGTAAATCTTGCCCATGCCTTGCACGAAATAGCCGTTTTGCTTGAAGTGCTGGCCTAGGGTGACCACCTCGGGCATGGCGGTACGAAAGTGGGTGACCAGGTCCCAGACTTTGGTGGTGTCCGGGCGCGCGCCGGTCATCAAACTGGTGCGCGAGGGCGAGCAGACGGCCTGTTGCACGAAGGCCTTATCAAACACCATGCCGGTTTTGGCCAGCTGGTCGATGTTCGGGCTTTTCACCTCTTTGATGCCATAGACGCCCAGCTCCGGGCGCAGGTCATCAACGGCGATAAACAGCACGTTGGGGCGCTCGGCGGCGTGAGCCATACCGGCCAGCGTCAGCACAAGGGCTGTCGCAAAAGTGGAACGAAGTTTCATGGGTGGCTTGCTTTCTACAAAGGTAACTATTCGGCGCCCGCAGCAGCGCCGGGTTTTTCGATGGGGGCCCATGCGGGCGGCTTCATCTGCGCACTCCAGTTGTTCCACATTGCGCGCAGTTGCTCTAGCTTTCGCGGCTGACTGGCGGCCAGATCGCGCTGCTCGGCCAGGTCGGTATGCAGGTCAAACAGGCGCCACTGGTCGGCGTCTTTGATGAGTTTCCAATCGCCCTGGCGCATGGCGCCGCGTTTGCCCTGGCGCCAGTACAAGGCGTCGTGGATGGTGGTACTGGTTTTGGCAGTCACCCAGGGCATCAGGTTGACACCATCGAGGCCCTGCGCGGGCATGGCCCCGGCCAGCGCGAGTGCAGTAGCTGTCATGTCAAAGCCGCTGCTCATGGTGTCTAAGACGCCACCTGGCGCAATCGTGCCAGGCCAGCGCACGGCTGCCGGAACGCGGATACCGCCCTCCCAAAAACTGCCCTTCTCGCCGCTCAAGGGGTAATTGCTAGAGGTGGTTTGGTGCTGCGGCCCGCCGTTGTCGCTGATAAACACAACCAAGGTGTCGCGCTCCAGGTCTTCGGTTTTGAGCGTTTGGAGCACCGCACCGACCTGGTCGTCCAGCGCCTCCAGCATGGCCAGATGGATGCGCCGCTTCTCGTCAGCGATATGTGCAAAGCGCTGGTAGTAGGCGCGCGTAGTTTGCATCGGCACATGCGGCGCGTTAAAGGCCAGCATGACGAAAAAAGGATCGTTTTTATGCGCCCGGATAAAGCGTGTCGCCTCCGCGCCCAGCGCCTCGGTCAGGTGCGCGGGCAGCTCCACCGGCGCGCTTTGGCGCAGCAGGCGGTTCGTGCGTGCGTCGGCCGCATCGGTGGCGTTGTACTGCGTGACGCCGTCCGCGGTATAGGGATGGGTGCCGCCCAGAAAGCCATAAAACTCGTCAAAGCCCCGGGCGTTGGGGTGGTGCTCGGGCTTGTAGCCCTGGTGCCATTTGCCAAACAGCGCCGTCGCGTAGCCCTGCGTTTTGAGACGCTCGGCGATGGTGGGTGTGTCCACCGGCAGGCCAAAGTTGGGCCCGGCGCCGCCAGGGTTGAACTCAAAGCCCATGCGCTGCTGGTACACGCCTGTGAGCAAGGCGGCGCGGCTGGGCGCGCACACCGGGTGGTTGGCGTAGTACTGCGTAAAACGCACACCCGAGGCGGCCAGCGCATCAATGTGAGGCGTGCGCACCTCTTTGTCGCCCTGCACGCCCAAGTCGCCATAGCCCATGTCGTCGGCGACCAGGAAAACAATATTGGGCTTGCGGCCCGGCGTGGGCCCACTGCCCGGCGCCGGTGCTGCGAAGCTGCTGGCACTGCTGAGGCACAAGGCCAATAAGAGCTTTGCGACCAGCAGGTTCGGCGAGTTTTGAATCATGGTGCGCATTAAGGTGGTCCTTTGGGTGCCGGGGCCGGGGCGTCGCCCATGGTGCGAAAGCCGATGTGCGAGGCGCCCAGGGCCAGGTCCTGCCCGTGCCGCGCCCCGGGGCGGTAGCGCATGCAATAGCCAGGTGCGCATAGAAAACTGCCGCCTTTGATAGTTGCGACCGGTACGCCTTTTTGCATCGGGTCGTCGCCTTTGGCGCCGGCTTGGATGGTGCGAGGGCGCTGCGCATAATAGGGGTCGACCGTCCACTCCCAGACGTTGCCAATCATGTCGTGAAGTCCGATGACATTGGGCGCAAAACAGCCTACGGGGGCCAGGCCTGCGTAGCCGTCAATGGCAGCGTCTTGGATCGGGAATTTGCCCTGCCAGGTATTGGCCTGGCTGGGCTGCTCGTGGTCGTTGACGCTGGCCGGGTCGGCGCTACGGGCGGCCCATTCCCATTCGATCTCAGTGGGCAAACGCCGGCCGGCCCAGTGGGCATAGGCTTGTGCGTCGGCCAGCACCACGTGCACCACCGGATAGTTGTCCCGCCCTTCGATGGTGGAGCCCGGCCCTTGTGGAGCGCGCCAGTAGGCGCCGGGCACAAAACTCCACCAGGCGCTGACGTCATTGGCCAAGGCGCGCTCGGCGTTTTTGAGCTGGAACACGGCCGAGCCAGGCACCAACTGGTCCGCGGGAATGTCGGGGTAAGCGCGCGGATCGGGGCGCCGCTCGGCCACCGTGATGTAGCCGGTAGCGGCCACAAAGCGTGCAAACTGACCGTTGGTCACCTCATGGGCGTCCATCCAAAAGCCTTTGCGCACCTGCTCTTTGCGCAGCGGGCCCTCTTCCGGAAAACGGTCGTCACCCATGGTGAAGCTACCGGGCGCGACATACACCTGGGCCTCGGGCGCGAATGCTTTGCAGGCCTTGGCCGGCTTGCTGGCCACCACCGCTTGCGGCGGCTCGGCCTTTTGGCAGGACGCCAAAGTAGCGGCTGATAGTGCCAGTGCGAGCAGGCGGCGTATCCAACGGTGAGAAAAGCCCACGGGTGTTTAAGGTCTAGTTGGCGTCGGGCAGGCCGCTGGCGCGCACTTTGGGCTTTTTGTTTTCATGGCGGCCGCTCTCGCCGCCCTGGTCCATGATGCCGCCGGCCGGGTTGAGTTGCTGCAAGGCCAATTGCAAGCGCTTGCGTGCGGCTACGGCAGCAGCGTCTGGGCTGTCTTTGGGAACCAGGGTTTCGGCAAACGGCGCGTCGGCCATGTCAAACAGCTCACCGTCCTGGGTCAACTTGAAGCCCGTCTCGCGCACATACCAATTTCTGGCCAATTGGACAAAAGCCCAATCGCGCAGCTTGCCTTGGCCGCCCTGCACTTGGGTGGCAAAGCTGCGCCCGTCGATGGTCACGCCTGAGGGCAATTTGGCGCCGGCAAACTCGGCAAACGTGGGCAAGAGGTCGCTGGAGTCGATTAACTCGCCCGTGACTTTGCCAGCAGGCACCACGCCAGGCCAATTGACGATCAGGGGCACCAGCGCGCCACCCTCTTGCATCGAGCCTTTGCTGCCAAAGACAGCGCGTCCGCCGATCTTGGCAAAGCGGCTGGGGCCGCCGGCGGTGCCGTTATCGCCCATGAAAACCAGCAGGGTTTTTTCGCGTAATTTCAAGCGGTCGAGTTCGGCAACCAACTGGCCTACCAGTTTGTCCATATAAGCGACGTTATCCGCGTAGAGGTTTTTGTTGTCCGGTGCGCTGTCGGGTGTGGGCAATATCTCGCTGTGCACGTGCGACATCGAATAATGCACAAAAAAAGGTTTATCCTTGTTTTGCGTGATGAAGTTAACCAGATGCTTATGCATCAGGTCGGGCATGTATTCTTTGTCGTGCAAGGCAATGGTTTTGCCGTTGACCAAGTAATCTTTGCCTTTGACCTGGGTATTCCAGTAAACCCCGCTGCCTTTGAATTGCAAATAATCATCAAAGCCAAAGTCGCCGGCGGTCAGCGGCAGTTGGCCCCACTTGCCGATCATGGAACTCACATAACCGGCAGATTTCAAAACTTTGGGCGTGAGTTGTTCGGAAGACGAAAACACATCGCCGCTGGCGTCCTGACTGGTCGCACCCGTGCGAAACGGGTAGCGCCCGCTCAATATCATGGCCCGCGACGGACCGCACAAAGGCAGCGTGTAGCTGCGGGTATAGCGCGTGCCACCCTGCGCCAGTGCGTCAATATGCGGGGTTTTGTAATTGTCTGCGCCATAGGCGCTGACCTCGCCAGTTCCATAGTCATCGGCCAATATAAAAATAATATTGGGCTTGGCCGGCGCGGCGGCCAGGGCTGGCACCAAAGCGCCCAGCGCCAAACTCAGGGCAATTAGTAAATTCAAGGGTTTCAACATACAAGGCCTTATCACACAGAATAAATTGTTTTTATATTAAACGGCAGAACCACATCGCCGGCGCTGCGCACTCAAACACCGCTGGTCTGGGTTTTCAGCCACAGGATGGGCTGTGTAATGGCTATATTGCGCTGCACTTCATCGTCGGCGCTATCGGGCTGCAAGCGGCTCCACAACTGGAGCCAATCGCCGCGCGCAAATACATTACCGCCAAACAGCAAAGCGCTTTGGCGCATGGGCCAATACTGCCATGCCTGAACGTCTGGGGCATAGGGCCATTGGCTCTTATTGGCGATATAGGGCGCCACATAGGCGAGCCCTTTTTCCATGCTGCGTCCATCGGGTAGTCTGAAGTCCCACAGATTTTCAGCGGGCGTAGACAAGACTTGGCACAAGGCCGCCATATTGTCCAACTGAAACAGCGAATAAGCATAGGGCTTGGTGCGCTTGAGTTCCTCCGGAAAACTGCCATCAAGCGCCATTTGCGTTCCGATGAAATTACGCTTGAACTGCTCTACTACCTGTGCCATGCGCGCCTTGTCTCGGGTGAAGCGCGCAAATACGGCCACCTGCAACCAATAGGCCACGGAATGGTTATTGCGCTCCTTGGCTTCGTCTTGCCCGTTGGCGCTGCTGGTCAGCCATTGCAGATAGGTGCGGAACCAATCTTGCACCCCGGTGGCAACGGCCATTGGGAGTCCTGGCAGCCCTGAAATCGCCTCTAAAGCCACGGGGATTTCGATGAGATGCAACGTATCAATAATCCCGATCCCCCGGCCTTGGGAGACGCCCGGAATGGCTTGCGCATATTGCAAGTGCGGATTCATGCGGGTATTGGGATGCACAAAAAATACCGCCAGCAGTTGCGCCATTTTTTCCAGGTATTTTGGGGCACGCGGGTCTGATTTAAGGATCAAGGCCGCTGCGGCCAATGCGGCTACCGCATCACGCAGTGCGCGCACCGCCAAGCGGTGGTCGTTGAAATTGCCCGGATTACTTTGGCCATCGCGCCGGACATAAGGTAGCCCGTCCGCGCTGGCGGGGTTGGGCCACCAATAATCGCCGTTGGAATAATAGTCGTTGACATTGCCTGGGCTCAGCGGACTGGCGGTTTTCACGATCGTGACCGGCGCCATACCCAATGCCGCATCGGCCGCCCACAGAATGCGCACGCGGTCGACCTGCCCCACCTCCTCCCACCCAAACCGCGCAGGCGACGGGTTGAAGGTCGTAGCTCGGGCCACCTGCAATCGCGACCACATCGGCAAAGACAGCAGTAATAAGCTCAGGCGGCGGCGGATATTGAAGCGCTGTGCATTCACAAAAAGTCCGCCACCATAGGGCATTTACTGAACGACCGGTTTGGCCGCTTTCCATCCCGCGTTTAACTGCTCGCGCATGGTTTTGACCAAAGCGGCGTGTTCAGGACGCTGGGCGATATTGAGGTTTTCGTCGGGGTCAGTCAAATGGTCATATAGTTCCAAAGCCACCACCTTACTCAAGTCGGCACGGTCCACCCACTGCACCATGCGGTAGCGGTCGTTGACCATGGCATATCCCATCAGCGGCGCGCCACCAGTGACGTAGGCGGTGCGCGGATATTGGCTAAAGGCGGCCTTTTTCCAGGGCAGATCAGGTTTGTCGAGCAAGGGACGGAAACTCATTCCTTCAAGGTGCTTGGGCAGCGGCAGGTTTGCCAAATCAGACAAGGTTGGGAAAATATCCACCATTTCCACAATCGCGTTGCTCTTGGCTCCCACGGTCTTCATGCCTGGGGCCGAGATAAGCAAAGGCGCTTTGGTGTCGATTTCCATATTGGTGTGTTTGGTCCAGGCGTCATGCTCACCGAGTTTCCAGCCGTGATCACCCCACAAAACCACAATGGTGTTTTTGCGCAGGTTCAGGCGGTCCAATTCGTCGAGCACCTTGCCCACCTGCGCGTCGGTATAGCTGATCCCGGCGTAGTAGCCATGCTTGAGTGAGCGCGCCAAGTCCGGCGGAATCGAGGTTTCGGGAATACCGTGGTAGTTGCGCAGTTCGCCACCGTACATCACGGCGTAGTCGGGTGCGCCGATCGGGCGAAAGGGGTTATGGGCCAGCTCAATTTTGGCCGGGTCGTACATATCCCAGTATTTTTTGGGCGAAACAAAAGGCAAATGCGGTTTTACAAAACCCACGGCCAGGAAAAAGGGTTCCTTTTTCTTGCTCATGTCACGCAGGGTTTGGGTCGCCAGTTCGGCCACCTTGCCGTCGGTGAAGGTGTTATCCGGCACGTCCGCACCTTCATAGGCTGGGCCGCGCATATTGACGCCGCTGGACGGTCCGCCATCGGCCGTGAGGGGCTCGGAGGCGTTACGTTTGGGTTTGGCCGATCCTTTGAGCTGGTTCAAGCGCTCATCCAAAGCCACGTTCTCCGCCAAAGCGTATTTGACGGCCGGCGGCGTTTGCCATGGCACGGACCAGGTGGGGGCATCGTCATAGCCGCCGTGAAATATCTTGCCCATGCCCTGCACAAAATACCCGTTGTCTTTGAAATGCTGGCCGAGCGTGACAATTTCCGGTGTGGCTTTGCGAAAGTGGGTCACCAAGTCCCAGACTTTGGTGGTGTCGGGGCGCGCCCCGGTCATGACGCTGGTGCGAGACGGCGAGCACACGGCTTGCTGCACATAGGCGCGGTTAAAAGTCAGGCCCTCTTTGCCGATGCGGTCGATATTGGGGCTTTTGATGTAATCCTTGCCGTAAATGCCCAACTCGGGGCGCAGGTCGTCGACGACGATGAATACCACGTTGGGCCGTTCAGCGGCCAGGGCCATGCTGGCGGCTAAGCATAGAAAAGTACAGGACACGATGTGGCGCTTCATTCAAGGCTCCTAGGAAAACACAATAGTTGCATCTGCATGGTAATCGTTATCCTTTTGCAAAAACTAAGTATTAACCCTTATAAATATGTAAAGATCTAATGAATTTGACGTCATCTTTAAAAATTTCACCTAGGATCTGGAAAGGATACCAATATTTAGGAAAACGTTTTATGATCTGTCGGCACAGCGCATTTCCTTGCTGGAACTCCTAAAGAATGGCACCCCCCCTGTTTTGGATCACGGTTTGGCTGGTCTGTGCCCATTGCGCAGTGGCGCAGGCCGACCAAGCGTACCGCGCCACGCACCTAGCGCCGACACAGTTGCAATATGAAACAGCGCTGCGTTATGAGGAGGGCAGCAGCGTCGCCCCGGACCCCGCCAAGGCAATGCAGTGGTATTTACGCGCCGCAATCAGAGGACATGCCGCTGCGCAAAATAATTTGGGCGCCCTGTATTTTGTCCAAGGCAATCACAAGAAGGCCATTTATTGGTACCGTCTCTCGGCAAAAAAAGGCAATGCCAACGCGCAGTTCAATCTTGGCTTGCTCTACGAGCTAGGTCGGGGCTTGCCTAAGGACAGGGACAAGGCGCAATACTGGTACAAGTTGGCAGCAGCCCAGGGACATTGGGATGCCCAGTACAACCTTGCCTGCCTTAACGACGACGATTTACCCCCCCTGCCCTCGACCCCATGAAAATAACATTGATCGCTTCCGCACTGGTGCTGGCCTGCAACATAAGCTGGGGACAGGACATTGCCTCTGAGCTCCCAGGCCTGATTGTTCGCACCGCCGCTTGCGTAGGCCATGAATCCAACCATGTCGGGGGAACCCTATTCAACAAGACCGATGACACTGTATACGGGCATTATGAGGTCCGGGTTTACGACGAAACTTCTAATCTTTTACTACTCAAAACCGAGCCATTTATTGCCTACCCCCGACAATCCAAAAAATTTAATGTCAAATTGGGCGTTTTTAGGTGCAATACGCTCAACAAGTATGCCTTTCACCTTGTGGGTGGCATTTAAGTGCCGGCCAGAAAAACAGGCACAAATATTGCTTAATCAGCAGGATGACGTAATGCGGTTACCGCCCTTGGGCGGTGTCAACACCTCTGAATGTGTCGACTTTGCGCTTGCCCGAAATGGGTAGCTTGGGCAAGTTTGGCCCAGAGCTGCGCGTGGAGTGGCAAGTTTTTGCCGGGTCGCGGTTACGCATTGTTAAGTGAATTTCATTGGGGCATAAACATGTTGCGATCCACCCGCCATCTGGTCAGATATCAGTCCAGCTTTCGAAATGCAGTCGCTGGCGCGCTTTGTTCGGCCGTGGCGCTCGCGCTCGGCGCCTGCGGCGGGGGCAAAAGCGACTCGCCAGCGCCTCCAGGGCCCATACCCATCAATGTGAGCGTAACCGGATTGTTGCCTGGCAAAACCCTTGTTCTGAAAAATGGCACCGAAACTCTGACTTTCTCAGATAACTCCACCAAGGCTTTTCCCACCGCAGTACCGTTCAATTCAGTGCTGGCCGTGTCGATAAGTACGCAACCTGATGTCGGGCAAACCTGTGCCATAGGGTCAACGGCGCAAACAGTCAACACTACAACCTACACCCTTAACGTCGTTTGCACGCCCATTAGTTACACGATTTCGGGAATTGTCTATGGCTTGGTCGCCGGCCAAACACTCCAGTTACTCAACAGTTCTGGCTCCACGGTACAAGCGACCGCACCTGACGCAAGCGGGCAATTTAGTTTTAACGGGAAATGGGGGGATAGCTACTCAGTGACGGTATTGGCGCAACCGACCCGAGAGTTATGTTCGGTAAAAAACGGCACGGGCCTCGTCTCGGCCAACGTATCCAACCTGGAAGTTCGCTGCATCGGGCAAGTGTGGAATATTTACACTGCGGCAGGAGATGGTCGGCCCACGAGCGCTGACAGCACAAACAAGTCATTAACTGCCTCGTTTTATGCCCCACAAGGTATTGCCACCGACAGCTCCTCTGGTGCGATATTGGTTGCTGATACCAACTCCGGAGCCATTCGCAAGCTAATTTATGACCTTACCGTGCCCGCGACACTCGCAAGCACCAGCACGGTAGCCGGGATATCTTTCCTCAATGGACTGAATAACGACGGATCCAACAGCCGGTTTAACGGTCCAGTAGGCGTCGCCGTGGATGCGTCGGCATTCGCCACTACCAAGAGCACAACGATTTATGTGGCCGACACCGGCAACCATTTAATCCGCACCATGAAAATAAATGCTGATGGTTCCATCATCGTGGCGACATTTGCTGGAAGTGGTATCCCGGCCTATTTAAACGAAACCAAAGAAAAAGCCCAGTTCAACCGCCCGACTGCCATCGCCGTAGATTCAGGTGGCAATCTTTATGTCGCCGACACGGGAAATCATGCCATTCGGAAAATCACGTCCGCGGGTGTCGTTTCCCTTTTCGCGGGAGTCCCCAATTCAGCTGGGGCGGTAGATGGGCCAGTCACATCAGCCACCTTCAATTCACCCATGGGTGTTGCCGTGGACTCATTGGGCAATGTCTACGTGGCTGACACACTTAACTCGACCATTCGAAAAATCAGCGGCGGTAAGGTAGAGACCTTAGCAGGCAAAGCCGGCATCGAGGGCGCCAAGGACGGCAACCGTGCGGCGGCTTCTTTCTTTCGGCCCACTGGAATCGCAATTGACAGTGCATTTTACCTGTACGTCGCAGATACCCAAAACAACATTATTCGCCTTGTAGACCAAATTGGCGAGGTCATCACCATCGCGGGCGCAACATCCCCTGGATCGCTAGATTCCTACCCGAGCGCTACCTGCATATCGTTCAATAATTGCTCCCTAAGCGGCGGCAGTTTTAACCGGCCCAGTGGAATTGCAGTTAACAAACTCGGCGACCTGTTTGTTGCAGATACCGGAAATAACAAAATACGTTATTTGACTAAAACCAATCCTGCGCCAAAATAAACAACTATGAAAAAAATATTTATCATTTTGATTCCTGTCTTATTTTGGGGCTGTGCGACCATACTAGGAGGCGATCAGCAGTGGATTAACTTTGTAAGCCAGTGCAACAGTATGGCACAACCCGCGCATTGTGTGGCATCGAATGACCGCGGTCGCTGGGAATTTCAAACATCCGCCAGAATAAAAATATTGAAAAGCGCCACTGACCTCACGTTGGTTTGCGCCAGCACGCCAGTGGATGAACGCCGCTATAAGGTTCAACCCCACCCCAGTGTACTAGCCATTGGTAACGCGCTGATCGGTGGTGGCATTGGAGTTTTGCATGACCTCAACAGCGCGACCGCTTTCGAGTATCCAGATAATGTTTCTCTGCCGGGTCCAGCCTGCGCATTTGATGGCGCCGTGCAAACCATCAGCGTGTCGGCGCAATGCAAGGGCAGGCCCATGAACACGGTCTGCGAAGCGATTAATGACAAAGGCCGCTGGCGATTTGAGACACCCGCTACCTTTCAAATCAACAAAAGCCAAAATACCTTGCGCATTAGCTGCCAAGGCGGATTGCTGGGGGATTACAAGACACAGATAACCGCGGCCGAGGAATCAGCCCTGTTTAGCCCGAATTTGATCAATGCAACCCCAGCTGAGAAGAACGACAACGGATATGTCAAATACCGTTATCCGGAGCAAGTAACATTGGAAGCGCCATTATGCAAAATGTTTTAAGTATTTATATAAAGATTTTTATTTCATGCATCTTGACCTTTGCAATTATTGCTTGCGGAGGCGGTAACAGTGCCGCATGTTCGGCAGTCTTGGGCGCGTTAGCTGGTGGTTCCAGCGCCTGCAGCAACACAGACAACTCAAATAGCACTGGCGCTGCCGCCACGCCACCCAATGCGAACATCAATGCTGCTCCTGTCGCCAACGCGGGCCCAAACCAAAGCGTCGTTACCGGATCTTTAGTGGTGCTTGACGGCACCAAGAGCGTTGACGCAAACAACAATGTCCTTAACTTCAAGTGGGTAATTACTTCAAAACCTAGTGGCAGTGCAGCGACTTTTTACTCTAGCACCATGGCCAGGCCTTTCTTTACCGCCGATTTACCCGGTCTGTATGTCGCATCATTAATAGTTAATAATGGAAAATTGGATAGCAATCCGGCTGAAGTGAAAATCGTTTCATCCCTCGAAAACGCCGCTCCAGTAGCAAACGCAGGAACAGATCAAACCGTTCTGATTGGCTCAGTAGTTAGGCTTGACGGCACCAAAAGTACGGATGCAAACAATGATCCACTAAACGTTTATTGGGCCTTTATAGATAAGCCCAAGGGGAGCAGTGCTATATTATCTTCATCCACCAACGCACAGCCCAGTTTCTCCCCTGATATTGTAGGCTCTTATGTTCTAAGCTTGGTTGTTAATGATGGAAAAATTAATAGTGATCCATCTATAACAAGAGTCACTGTATTTCCCACCAATCAACCCCCAGTAGCGGTACCAGGAGTGATGCAGACCGTTACTACGGCCGGGTGGGTATATCTAGATGGAAGCAACAGCAAGACTTACAGTAATAATTCACTAAGCTTCTCTTGGTCACTGATATCAAAACCAATGTTTAGTTCAGCCTTATTTGAGAATCCCAACGTTCCAAAACCACGGTTCTATGCCGATTTCCCTGGACAATATCTAGCCAACCTCGTTGTCACCAGCGGGGGGATAAGCAGCAGTCCAGTGACGGTATTAATTTCAGCTTCCAACGAGAATCTGCCACCCGTCGCAGTCATCACTGGACCGAAGCAACCCATTTTGTTAATAAACGGAGGAACCGTTGTCACGCTTGATGGTTCCCAAAGCAAAGATCCAAATAATGATCCGCTAACCTTTAGTTGGAACCTGGTGACGCCTTCCGGCAGCAAGGCAACACTGTCATCGACAAAAATCGCAATGCCATCATTCACCGCTGATCTGCCTGGAGCGTATATTGCTACTTTAATGGTCAATGATGGTAAATTGAATAGCCAAGAACCAGCTGTAACAAATGTGTTGGTGTCGCACACATACCAACTTAGTTCTCCAGTTCAAGAAGTCGAAGGTTTTGACTGCTTCAAACCTAACAAAAACACAGTAGATATTGCGCTTAAAACCACCGATCTTAGCTCTTTGGTTCCCTACACCTTGACTGTAAATGCAAACGTTATTTCCTCACCGGAGACGAGCGGAAATGTTCTGGTGGACGCTAGTGGGAATGGATCCATCACTATCACGAATGCAGCCCACCCCTTTCCTGAAGATTTAACTATCAAAGTCTATAACCAGAAACTACTATTGAAGCTGAAGCCCGTATGCAGGGGGGGTTAGAGCCATAGGCCATCCTCTATCTGGCAGGCGGATTCCACCTAAAATACCGGTTTCGCCGAAGAACTTTCGGACTGTTTGGATTAAATACCTCCGAGCCCCCTATGAAAATTCGAATTGACTGGCCAGTGGGCAAAGACTGGGATCTTGGTTTTCAGCTTGGATTAGGATTGGAAATAGCCCCCAAAGTAAGCTTGGCAATTAAACACAACATGGCATGGGCCAAGATTTCCATTATGCTATTTTCTTATCTGTGGCGCTCGCGGCTAGGTATCGAAACTCGAAATATTTATAAGGAGTATTGAAATGGAAGAGTCCCAAAAATCTGAAGAAAGCCGCGCCTGCGGATGCGGCCGCAGCCCCACTGGAAAATGCATGGGCTGGCACGCATTTACGGATGAAGAATTTGCCAATGCAAAACGGGAATGGCAAATTCAGGAAGACACTAAACGCATGTTTGGAATCCCAGCGGGTACCAAAGTGCCATCCCAGGGTACTTGACGGCCTACCTGACCTCCTCCCTTTCGCATAAGCAGGGCGCTATGAAATGCCTTGATGAAACGACCATGGGTATTGGGCGAGCGATCCGTCCAATCTTTGGGGCACGTCTACTGCTGGCACTGGCTTGGCGCGCACGTCTGAGCGCCCACGCCGAGCCTCAAGAGGCGGCACTTTGTAAATCACAAGGCTACCCCGTCGGCACCGCCAGCACCTGGTTTACCGATGTATGCATGCGGGTCGGCTCCTTTAGCCATCAAGGTGAAATTTGGGGGATTTTTGGCGGCAGGTCCAGCACCTTGCAGCCGTCACCCCAAGCGCTGCTGCTTGGCAAAGCCGAAACTGAGCCGGCTTACCGCTGGGCCACGGAAGACCAAAAAGGGCTTTCTGTTGACGACTACCTCCAACGCCAACCAGCCATGGCCTTGCTGGTCATCAAGGACGGCGTCATCCAAGTGGAGCGTTATCAATACGGCCGTACGGCGGAACACCGCTTTTTTTCCAACTCCATGGCCAAAACGATTACCTCTATGGCCATCGGGCTGGCATTGCGCGAAGGCCGTATTCAGTCCTTAGACGAACGTGCAGACCAATATGCGCCAACACTGGCCGGAACCCTCTACGGCGAGACCACTATTCGCAATTTACTGCGCATGTCTTCCGGGGCCAAATTTGAGGAGTTGTACAACGGCGCCGACGATTTAGCCCGGTACGGCGCTTCGGCGCGCTATGGCGGGGCCGCTGCAGGTGCTGTGGTGATCCATAGTCGCGCCTATCCCCAAGGAGAGAAATTTAACTACGCCAGCGCCGAAACCGATATGTTGGCCTTGGTTTTGCGCGGAGCCACAGGCCAGACGGTTAGCTCCTATTTGGAACCACGCTTATGGCAACCCATGGGGGCGGAAACTTCAGCCTTGTGGCGTGCCGGGTCCGACGGCTTGGAGCGCGCCAGCGGAAACTTCAACGCCACCGCACGGGACTATGCCCGTCTGGGCATACTTCTGGCCAATGACGGCGCTCGCCCAGATCGGCCGGATTTAGGGGAGATACTTCCTCGTGACTATGTCATCGAAGCCACAGATTGGAAGAAGCACCCGCCAGCCTTTGCACCCCGAAAAGCGACCCCATATTACGGCTACGGCTACCAGGTTTGGACCTTTCCGGGCGAGCAGCGGCGCTTTGCCTTACTGGGGGTATTCGGCCAAACTATTTATGTCGATCCCGGACAAAAATTGGTCATGGTGCATTTGGCAGCCAACGCGACTGCCAAGGCGGGCCAAACCACCATGGGGCGCGAAGTGGGCGCCCTGTGGTACGGCATCGTTACGCACTATGGGCGGTGGTAACTAGCTGGCAGCGGTGGCTGGCAATGGGTGAATTGGGGGGATTACCCCATTGGCAAGTTCGCACTGAGAAGCAAGGGGCAGCAGCGCGCTTAACATCTGGTGGATTTGAAGCAGACGCGGATCGCCGTCCTCGGCATCGTCTGTGGTGTCATTAATGCAAAAAAAATCAAGCCTGCCAAATAGCTTTTTGAGGTGCTTGAGAGATTGGGTTTCTAAGGATTGCCCAGTCGCTATGTACAAATGCGAATGCTCTATGGTTTGGGCAAAGCCATGGGCCAAAGCCCAGCGCAAAACAAAGTCGGAAATAATAGTGGGCTTATTCCAAGTACGAAAAACAGTGGACCTGACTCGCGCAAATAACTCGGGTGCATCACGTTCAATTTCAAACATCATTGACTTCAGCATAGGCCTTGGCGAATGCGAGAAAGTTCGGGGCGTATGTTGGTACTGCGCATGCATCTCTCGGTCGTACGCATGGGTGCTTAAATTCGCGTGATCTGATTTCGCTTGAAGCCATTGTTTGGACAGGCGACTAGCATTCTCCAGGGATGTCGATTCAGCTTGCAAGTTATTGCCCTTCACCTCAGGCTCATCAGACCACGAGACATAAACACCATTTTCAAAAAACCAATTCTCTAAACATACAGGCGCACCAAAGAACACATCGTCATTCAAATAGAAATAACGCTCTGATAAACCTGGAATATGGTGTATGTACGACTCGATATTGCCCGAATCGAATGTCGGTAAGGCTGAATGAGGAATCAGTTGATGATGATCAATCAGGGTGATTTGATCAGAAGCTTGGAACCAATCAGGCACTTGGCCATCCGTAACAATGAAAATGTGCCCATGTTCAGGAAAGAACTTTTCAAGTGCGCGCAAGCTAAATCGCAACTCGTCGTTGTCGCGGTACCGACCTTCAACATTGCCGAACTTGGCAAAGCCTAAATTACCGGTGACTTCTAATTTCTGTGCGTATTTTTGACGTTTCGCGCGCCATTCACCATCGTTGCCATTGACCCAGAGGTAGACGATGTCAATCGCGGTATGTGAAGTCTTTGACAATGGATACAAAATGAAAAAAAAATCGGACATGAAAGTAATACAAACCGCCTTAAAACCGCATTTGGCAGTGTGGTTTTTACGGAGACCAGGCTTATTCGATTTCTGTCGTTAAAAAAAGGGTTTGCAAGCAAACTTGCAAACCCTTTGAAATTTGGGGTGGCTGATGGGGCTCGAACCCACGACAACAGGAATCACAATCCTGGACTCTACCAACTGAGCTACAGCCACCGTAGCCAGCAATTATAAACTGCGGGAAACTTTATTCGGCGGCGCCCACCGCAGTGCTGTTGTCCGAGGGGCGTGGCACCTTGATTTGCACCTTGAATCTGGCCTTTAACACCTCGTAATAGGCATCCGATTCGGCACCCGCCAGCCAGCGCACCACCTGGCCGCGCTCTTGCTCCGTAGCGCCAGCGGGCGCTGGATTGCGGGGCAGCACTTTGTTGATACGCGCTATCGCATAGCCCTCGCCGCCTACATCGAGGCCCACCCAGGCAGGCAATTTGGCAGTGTCGGCGTGCATGATGGCTTCCATCAAACGGGGATTGAGGACCGGCGGCTGGTCACGCGAGAGGACGGTGGACGTTCCAAGCTTACTTTCCTCAGCCTGCGCTTGCCAGACTTTGAGCTTCGCTTCGCCTTCCTTTTTGGCAGCTTCCTGGCTGCGGCTTTGCAACAGGCGCGCCTTCACATCCGCACGCACCTCGTCCAAGGCCCGGGTCCGGGCCGCCTCATGCTTGGTTACGCGGGCAGCAACCAATTGGCTTGAGCCGGTTTCTATGGCTTCGGTGTTGTGCTTTTTCTCGATCGCGTCGGCGCTGAACACTGCGGCCAGCAGCTTGGCATTGGCCAGCACGCCTTTTGCGCCCGGCGCGGCTTTGCGTTGCACGTTGCTGGCAATCTGGATGTCGAGCTTCAAGCGCTCGGCCACAGGTTGCAGGCTGTCGGCTTGCTCGTATACGCCATTGGTAAATTGCTCTGCCAATTCGGCAAATTTGCGCTGGGCCTGCTGTGCTTTGAGCTCGGTCAAAAGTTTCTCGCGTACGCTCTCAAAGCTGGGCACCGAGGGCGTTTTGATGTCGGTTAGGCGAATAATGTGAAAGCCAAAGTCAGACTCCACCAAGTCGCTGATATCGCCTTTTTTCAGGCTGAAAGCGGCGTCTTCAAAAGGCTTGACCATGGCTCCACGGGCGAAAAAGTCTAAATCACCGCCCTTGGCGGCCGAACCCGGGTCTTGCGAAAACTTGGTCGCCAGCTGCACGAAGGTGTCCGGCTTGGCCTTGACTTTTTGCAGCAGATCTTGCGCCGTGGCCTTGGCCTTTTCGCGCTCGGTGGGGGGCATATCTTTGGGCGCGTTGATCAAAATATGGCTGGCACGGCGCTCCTCTTTGGACTGCAGGCGGGCGTTGTTTTGCTCGTAATAAGTGCGTACATCGGCATCATTGACCGTCACGGTCTTTTTGACCGCTTCGACGTCAAACACCAAGTATTGCAGGTCGACGGTCTCGGCGGTTTGGAACAAAGCGCTGTTGGCTTTGAAAAACTCCTCGATATCGGCGTCGCTGATCTTGATCTGCCCGGCGAATTCAGCTGGCGAGAAACGCGCCACCTGTACGTCACGGCGCTCAAAAAATGCGTTCAGACCCATGTCGGCCACCGCCTGCGGCGCAAACGCACTCGCGCCAAGCCCGGCTTCCACCTGCCGCTTAGACAGGTCCTGACGAATACGCGCCTCCAAACCTTCAGGCGTAAGTCCCTGGCTGGCCGCCAACTGCACGTAGCGTTCTTTGTCAATCGTGCCGTCCGGTTTTTTTATCCCAGCAATAGCAGGGATTTGCTGCAATTCGGTGGCCAATCGCTTGTCACTGATCGCGAGCAAAGAGCTATTCATCGCCTCGGTAATAACGCGCTCGCGCACCATGCGCTCCAGCGTCACGTAGCGGGCCTGGGGCGAATCCATGAGTTTGACGTCCAAGTCTGGCCGTGCGGCGCGCAGGCGGTCGACTTCGCTTTTGTGGGCGGCATCCCATTCGGCCTGGGTGATACTGTAGCTTGCGACCTTGGCCACGGCCGCGCCCGCACCATTCATGCGACGGTAGCCGTCTACACCCACGAGCACAAAGGCGGGAATGATTAACAAGAACATGAGAAACATCATGATCTTGTTGTGCTTGCGGACGAATTCAAACATGCGCTATCTCCAAAAAACTCACAAAAAAGGCGAACCTGCGGTTCGCCTTTTGCCGGTTTTCGTGGTGGGTGATGACGGGCTCGAACCGCCGACCTACGCCTTGTAAGGGCGCCGCTCTACCAACTGAGCTAATCACCCCACCTTAAACATTCATTCTTTTGCACCTTGCGCCTACACGCCAGGGCCCGCGCTTGGGGTAATGGGCAATTTTAGCGGCCCTGCGCGAGAGCCGGAATTCTATGCGCAAACCGACCAGACGCCGCCAGCCCTGCCTAAGGCGCGCGGGCGCGGATCTCGGGCAGCGCCTTTTGCAGGTAATAGACCATGGACCAGACTGTCAGCACGGCGGCGATCCAGATCAGCACAATGCCAAAGGCGTGGGTGTCAACCAGGCCAAAAAGCGTTCCGTCATAGAGCAAAAACGGGATGGCGACCATTTGGACCACTGTTTTGACCTTGCCCAGCATATGCACCGCCACGCTTTTGGTGGCGCCAATCTGGGCCATCCACTCGCGCAGGGCCGAAATCGCGATCTCGCGGCCAATAATGATCAGCGCCACAAAAACGTCAGCGCGCCCCAGATGTACCAAGACCAGCACGCAGGCGCATACCAAAAATTTGTCCGCCACCGGGTCCAAAAACGCACCAAACGCCGAGATTTGGTTCAGTTTGCGGGCCAGATAGCCGTCGAGCCAGTCGGTCATGGCAAAAACCACGAACATCACCGTGGCGATCAAGTTTTTCTCGGGCAAGGTGGCGAAGCTGTCCGGCGCATAAAAAACCCCCACGATCAGCGGAATCGCGCAAATGCGCGTCCAGGTCATGATGGTGGGGATGGTCAGAAACATACGGACAATTGTGGCACGCCTAGTGCAGCGCGCGGTAAATCTCTTGGGCCAGCTCGGGGGAAATGCCCTCTACCGAGGCCAAATCCTGGGCGCTGGCCTGCGCCACGCCCCGCACGCCACCAAACCGCTGCAGCAGCTTGGCCCGCCGCTTGGGGCCCACGCCGGGAATTTCTTCGAGCTTGCCGCCGTCCACCCGCACCCGGGCGCGCTGGGCGCGCATGCCGGTAATGGCAAAACGGTGCGCCTCGTCGCGAATTTGCGCCACCAGCATCAGCGCGGCGGAGTCGGCACCCAGGTAGACCTTGTCACGTCCATCGGCAAAAACCAGTTC
>Ga0136641_1000387_pt1 | contig 19001 bp, 15 predicted proteins | sample EliLak1302023Y_FD_115312 | JGI IMG/M metagenome (GOLD analysis project Ga0136641, IMG submission 115312) | Freshwater microbial communities from Elizabeth Lake, Yosemite National Park, California, USA - 13020-23Y | ecosystem: Environmental > Aquatic > Freshwater > Lake ...
AGTCTGCTCGCAAGGCCGCTGCCGCGTTCAAGAAGCTGTCCAAGAAGCTGATGAAGCTGAAGAAGAAGATGGAGTAAACACCTAGACCTTCATAACATTTTTTAGGTAGGACAAATGTTCTGCCGCTAAAAATGTAGGTTCAATATAATACTTCCTAATGCCTCGCAGAGACAGGTTTGGGGAACTGTATCCCGGTGAAGGATTTCTCAAAAAGTATGGAGACAAGCATTCGCTTCCTCGTTCTTGGCAGTCTGTATCGACAACCGCAAATGACTACGATTCTAAATCTGAGTGGCTGCAGTGGCGTTTGGATACGTTCTTAGACGATAAGCGTGATGCTCTGAAACACAAGGCCATCTACGAACGCCGGGAGAAGGATCGCGCGGACGCTAAGTATCGTGCTGCTCATGCTGCTGCGGTCAAGGAGGCAGCAAAGGTTGCGCGTCTCTCATCCCCTGAACATAAGGAGAAGGTACGACTAGATAAGCTTCGGAAGGAAGAGGCGAAGGCTGCTCGTGAGAAGACCGAAGCTGAGCGTCTGGCAAAGAAGGCCGCAGAGGAGGCTGCGAAACCTCTGTCTTCTCGCGCACTGCGGGCGGCAAAAAAGGCGGGAACGCGGAAACATCGTAAGTTAGGCCGTATGACTCGTCGCCGTCTTTAGACGCTCTCCGATCTTGGAGAGCATAGTGAACAGATCCTCAGTGAATCCAAAATGGCATCCGTTCGGCTCAGTTCCCTTGGGCACCCTGCGGCTCGATGTGGTCTTCGGGTGAACCAGACTTACAATAATTTCCTGTGGAGATAGTTCCATACATTGCGACTCCCTGCCCTTAATAAATAAATCACCCTCGGCAATCTTGACATCGTCGGGGAAGCCCTTTTCTTCCCAGAACTTTTTGGTATAACACATCGTTGCTTCGGATACCCGCATAGACTGCGGCAGACGCATTGGTGGAACATTGACAAAGGATGTATAGTTTGTAATATCATAAGATGGTAGAGTCGTGCAGAAGGCAGCCTGTTTCTTGGCCCGTAACATCATGGAGACACGGAACAGAATACTGTTGGGAGGATAGATATCATCGTCATCCATATGAACAATGATATCGTGTTTCGCAATCCGAGCTCCGAGGTTACGCTTGTAGGCAATTGTATTTCCATCTGTCATGAGAAGGTGGCGGGCATACGGAATATGTTTCACAAATTCGTCACACGTATCCTTACCATCATCCAGAATGATCCACTCCAACTTATCTTTCGGATAACATTGGGAATCTACGCAGCCTGCACAGATTTCAATGAATTCGGGACGATTGCGGGTAGGTGTAACAATTGTCACACCAGGCAAATCCTCTTCGGGAATCGCTGACTTATCGATGGAAAACTCTTCCCCTTCCTCTGTCGAATACGCCTTCAAAAACTCCTGTGTCGTCTTTACCCAAGAATCATGCCGTTCTACAAACCGCTCATAATTGGATTTACTGATAATCTTGCGCGTCTTGAACTGAAGCGCTGCATACGTGTCCAGCGCCTTGACACACGCATCCACTGTTGAACGTAGAATAACGCCCATACATTCAGGATGCGGAACAGACTCTGGCGTCTCCTCCTTTGCCCAAATAGTTTTGTATCCAAACTCCTTGAATGGTTCGATCTCGTTCAGAAGAAGAACCGCACCGCTAGAGGCCGCTTCATTTACAGCATGGCCAAATCCTTCCGCCCCAGACAAGCAGATCGACAGACCACACTCGTCTACCAGTTCATCATAGGCACCCTGCTTCAGTGTTTCAGAATGGAGAATGACTATGTCTTTAAGTCCGTCAGGGAGATTAACATTCATACGAGTTCCATCATACACAACATGCAGCTCTGGAACTTTGATCCCTTGTTCAACAGCCTTGGCATAGGCATCCACAATTAACTGGGGATGGCGATAAATGTTCTTGCCCGCGAGGTAGAGTGCCTTGTGAAAGTTCTTCTTCTCTGACGGCTTCTTTGCAATCGATGTCCACCCAATATATTTAACGTTTGGATGATGTTCCTTAAAAATTTTCACTGCCTCATGCGTCTTACACCAGATTTCATCAATTGAACTGAAGTAGGGAATCCAGCTCTTATAGGTCCATTCGGGATTAGGAAGAAAGATATTCTTCCTTGCATAGGTGAACAGGGAGGGATTCAGGACTTCTACAAACACATTGTATTCCGCCTCGAGACACTCGGGCTGGGCAATCAGGATACGTCGAAAGACTGCCTTTTCATCGACTGACGCCCAAATACCCTGTAGAATATCTACGTCTTGAGCAAGACCCGTCTGATTGCGGTGCGTAGAAATGAGGTTCACTCGCATTATCTCTTAGTGTTTCCGCTGCTTAAATGTTCCTCGTATTTGACGAGGAATGCGGCGTGCAGTTTTAGCCCGAAGATTCATGATAGTTAAATACTGTGATCTAGATGGCTTGCCTTTCACACATGGATGAATAACAATTGGACGATCAAAGAACCATTCTGTAGTCTGTTCCGTCCAACGCCAGAACTCTGTCTCTGAGAGTTCACGCGCATCTCCCAACTTATCAATGACTTTGTCTGTGAACTCAATACATTGTGTCTTGGTTCCAGAAAACCCGTAGGCAATATCAAACAGCTCAGAACAATACTGACCAAAAAAAGGTTCAACTTGACGGATTGCTGGATTCCACACAATCTGTTCGCACGGACGAAATGAGTCCCACGCAGACTCCCATACCAGAAGTCTGCGTTGGTCTTTGGCATAAATGCGGTCTTGAAACTTTACCAGATCGCCCATATTACTACGAGTCAATCTAAAAGAACGCCTTAAATTCCGCACCCTTCGTTCCCCGAATATGAGGATTAATGGGATGGCTAATTTGTTCAGGATACTCAAGAATCTGGTTGCGGTTGTAGAGATACATGTTGATAGCTCCCAGAATATCATCGACACAGAAGGCGAGGACACGCTCATTCAGTTCCTCGAGTTCTTTCCGCTCTTGCCCTGGCACATTCGCAGAATACTGGAGATAGTATGAACGCATAACCGTCTTGAGATCATCAAGACGCTGAGGATCAATCGTATGCTTCTTATCGCTCTTAATCCACACACGGTAACGAATCTCGTCCTGAAGATACTTGATATTGCCATCGGAAAAGAAGGCCTGATTCACAGGGGTTGCCGTATGAATACGAATTGTCGCCTGCTGCTGAAACGTTGACCCATACGCTAACTTAGGGTCTTCATAGTGTGTTGAAAAGGTGCGAAATGCCTGAGTCGTACGAGTCTCATCATCTGCAAGATTAGGAACAAATCCTGTATGCTTCGGCGCTCCAGGGATAGCGCTGTCTACATAGTAACGATTAATTTCATCTCCCTTGGTCGGGTAGAGTTCTCCATAGTTCTGCTGGTTAGCCATTATTACTAGTTCGGGATGATTTTCTTGATGTTTGTCGGATCAGGTTCCAGCGTGGTGACCTGCATGACAAACGTTGCTTGAGTATTTAGATTCATCATAGCAAGGGGATAATCCTGCGAAAATGTTCGCCGGTTCATAAATCCTAGACCTGCCTGTGTGATACCCGAATACTGAAGAAGACTTACTTGAGAAAGAGTCGATAGAAGACTCCTGAACACAGTGACGGCATTTGATAGACCTGCATACCCCGATGTTAGTTTTGGCACCGCTGTAAAAGATGTTCCAATATCACTGGATGGAAACACAAACGACGGACTGAAATCGTTTGAGTTGATTCCTGTGACCAAAAAATTATTGGACATCAAATGGGAGAAAGCAGTGAGGGACGGAGTGCACGATGTATCAAATCCAATCTGAGTCAGAGTTGGAGAATAAAACTTGATCTCATCACCAATACGTAAATCCGTGTTTAGAAATGCATTTGAATCAGTCAGTCCTCCCGAAACAGTATTTGGATTCTGGGTAACAAAGAACTGCACACTACCTACATTCACTGTATCTAATTTCATTGCTACAATATTTAGACTGTCCACCTGCGAGAATGGAATCCCTGCGTTATTATACACTTGAATATTCGCATTTGACATTCGTGCTAAGGGAGGATCAAAGGAATACACTTCATCACCCCACGGATAATAATCCGAGAACTGTGCGGGGTAAGAGTTCCCGCCATCATAGATATTACGAGTATTCTGGGTTAAGATGGAGAAGGAATTTTGAACAATCTGCGAACCTCCATAATAGTTTCCCTTGATATTCTGGATCGTCATCAACACATAGGGCTGCATGTGGAATGCATCTGGGTAAGTAATTGGTCCTGCAAATGCTGATGATTTGTAAGGCTGGGTTCCACGGACAGGCAAGATCGTTCGTAAAAGTTTAATTTCAGTGACATTAGAGAGGGCAAGTTGGGTAGAAAAGAGGTAGTTATTCACTCCATACCTTGCGGGCTGAATATCTACACCAATTTTAGCACCTGCAGTCTGTGCCGAGTTGTAAACGGGGTAGTAGAAAATCTTTACTTTTGGATCAGAATACGAGAATGGTTGAGGCGTATGTAGCAGTGTATTATTGGAGACAACAATTGACCAGCCATACTTCGGTGTTACTAGGCCCTGATCGGTTGTGCTAAAATACGATGGGATAGTTGCGCCAAGGGGAAAGACAAGAGGAGTAATATTAGGGATAGTTTGTATTTGTTTTCCAGACGGAACCTTCAATGCAGTCAAGGGGGTCTCATAGGCCGCTAGCGGAATTGTGGGATTATTGAAGTAGTAAACAACCTGGGGCCCATCATTTGAAAGAGGAGTCTGTGTTCCAAATGAAAATACATTGGAGTATGCATCTGGTTGAAGTGTCCAATCGCGCTGAGCTGTATCGATAACAATCATACGGGCGCGGGGAACCATAGACGGAGGCTGCTGAACAGGTAGAGTAAGTGTATCCTGAGTATCTGGGGCATCGTTGAGTTCTTCAATTGTCACATGTGCGGCACTTACCGTTGTGGGAGCAGTGTAGTTGATTGGTTCGATAGGACGTTCAGCAATGGCAGTAGCTAAAAAAGTAACCCTAGGATCAAAATCGTATTCGTTTCGTGCTTCAGAATCAGCATTCACAAGTAGCGATTTATAATCTAATTGAAACCCCGCCATTCTTCTTATATCTTATATCTTATCCTTTAGATGATGAGATTCTCTAAATCCGCGATCCAGAACTGACACGGTGTCGTTCCCTCAATCTCAGCAATCCGCGCACGCAAACGAGCCAACTCTCCTTCATGCTTGGCAATATTCTCCAGCGTCATGCTGCTGATCGGCAACTTCAGCAGATCGGGAATATCTGTTAGTTCATGTGTCTCCAGAATCTTGACACACTCGGCATGTGGCTTCTTGCGGAGATCAATCACGTCATTGCACATCAATGTCAGGAACTTAACAACGCTCGTATGCCACGGTAGCTTTGCTCGCAGCTCACGAAGCATAGACTCCTTGCGCCCACCATACAGTGCTAGACGAGTATGGGCATACTCTTCAAGGATTTCGTTCATAGTGGTATACTTGGTGATATTGCCAACTGAATTGAAGGCGTGCATATTTGTAGTCTTGATCTTGCTGACCAGACCCAACTTCTTTGCAGCCTCTGCGATCGGCATATCGTCCTTCAAGACAATCTCGAAGTTCACATCCATGTCGGTGGATGTGTCCGTGTAATCCTTCACAAAGTCCTTCTTCTCACACAGAGAATCCAGATACTCCTTGAAGTCTGACGTCCAGTATTCAATCGGCAGGTCCTGGACCGAGATCGTCTTTGACTTCGCGTTGTATGAATACCTACCCGTAATCTCATATCCGTCCGTGCACGGCATGATCGTGCCCCTGAACCCCCGATACCATGGAGGCAGGTCTACCTTTTTCAGAATCTCTTTGTCCTCACCCTTCAGCCACCGCAGCAGCGTATTCTTCAGCGCTACCGGGTTGTAAGATGGGATGAATGTTGAGTAACCCGTGCCAATACCTCGTGCGCCGTTGACCAACAGCATTGGGAGAACGGGTGCATACCACTCTGGCTCTACTGACAGCCCGTCGTCGTCCCGATACTTCAGGCACGGCAGGTCATCAGCAGGAACCAAGTCTTTCATGAACGGTTGGAGATACGTGAAGATGTATCGAGATGCAGCCGAGTCCTTACCACCCTGCAGCCGTGTTCCAAACTGACCCTTGGGAACCAGCCACGGCAGATTGTTGGACCCCACAAAGTCCTGCGCCATCCCAATGATCGTTTCATTGAGAGACATTTCGCCATGGTGGTAGCCTGCGTGCTCGGACACATATCCTGCAAGCTGGGCGACCTTGATCTTCAAGATCAGATTACGCTTGAGACAGCCAAACAGAATCTTGCGCTGCGAAGTCTTGAGACCGTCCATCATGCTCGGAATAGACCGCTCGAGATTGTAGTGACTGAAATGAATCAGATCACGGTTCACGAACTCCGCATATGCCAGTGTCTTGTCTGCCCGCGGGATCACAATATCCTGTGGACGATGCCCCTGCAGCCACGTCTTGCGATCGTCGGCCCTCGCTTTGTTGAATGCCAGATCAATTGCTGCTGAATCTGCATCCTGCGTGTAACGAAACTGCGTGATATTCATCTCCTTGAAATACTCCTGAGCCTCCTCGCGCGTCGAGGTGCCCAGACCCTTGTAATATTGGATCGACCAGCCTCGTCCATTCTCTGTCTTCCACTGGTCATAGTCAAACTGCGTGTAGAATATCCGCGTCTCCTTACCCTTCGTCGCCTTCACAATTGGCGTTGCCATGTATGTCAGAAACCCAGGGATCTTAAACAGCTCTGTCCACAGCTCGTGAAACAGATTGATCAAGAGACCACGGATATGTGAGCCATCGTAATCCTGATCGGTCATAATGAGGATGCGGCCGTATCGTAGGCTTCCCAGGTTCTCATAGGTCTTTCCTGACTCCAGACCCACGATCTTCTTCAGCTCTGCAATCTCCTTTGCCAACTCGATCTTGGACCCTGATGTGTCCTTCACGTTCATGATTTTGCCCCGCAGAGGGAACACTCCGAAAGTTTGGCGTTGAGCCTTTGTAAGGCCGCTGAGAGCCATCGCTTTTGCGGAGTCGCCCTCAGTGAGGATGAGAGTACACTCAGCGGAACGGGCGGTACCTGCAAGGGCGGCGTCGTCGAGCTTCGGGATACCGTATATCTTAGAGCTCTTCCGTCCATCGCTCTTCTTGTTCTCCTTCTCGTCCTTTTCTTTCTGGGCCACCACCAGCTTGTCCACCAACTCCAGCTTGGACCTCAGCTTCTTGAAGAACTCCTCGGGCAGCTTACACGTCGAGCCAAACGCCGTGCTCTTCGTGGTCAGTGCCTCCTTCGTCTGCGAACTGAACGACGGGTTCTCAATCGCTGCCGTCACCCATACCGCAATATTCTCCTTGACCAGCGAAGGCTTCACCTTCAACTTCTTCTTCGTCTCCAGATACTCCACGATGTTCCCTACCACTTGGTTTACCACGTAGTCCACGTGCGTCCCGCCCTTGGACGTCCAGATACCGTTGACGAACGATACCTGTAAGAACCCGTCCGATGGCGTGTCGGCCACCACCACATTCCACCGATCGCTCGTGTGTGCTGCCACGGGCGTGGTCACAAACTCGCCCGCATACGCCGTCAAGTCACGGCACTTGATCAGTGTCTTCTCCTCACCGTGCTTCCAGTGCACCTTCACATCCTTCCCCACCGTCATCGCCAGATCGCTTGCCCGCCGACGAAACACACCCACGAGATCCGCATTAATATCTGTCATCCCAAACCGACCGAAGTCAGGCGTCCACGATACGCTGACGTAGGACTTGCCCTTGGATGCCGAGATCTTAGGCTTGTTCACCACCGTCATGTTGTCCTCCCACGTCTGGGTATACTTCTTGCCACGAACCGAGTCCACCGTCTCCACAACCATCTGTTTCGCAAAGATGTTCGCCAGCTTCACGCCATACCCGTTCTTTCCACCCACCAGTTTCTTCTCCTCCTTGTCGTAGTTTGTCGAGGTCAGCAGCTCACCAAATATGAGTTGGGGAACCCAGACGCCATACTCGGGATGCTCCAGAACATCAATGCCCTCACCATCGTTCTCCACTGTAATCGTTTTGTTGTCTGCTGAAATCTCAATCGTAATGTTCTTCACAGGATTGGTTGATGCACGTTGGCGCATGCGGACCACTTGGTCGTGGGCGTTCACCACAATCTCGTCAAATAGCTTGTAGAATCCAGGATTAAACCCTACCAGCATCTTCTCCTTGAATGATGACGACTCCCCATCGACTACATACATGATTTCTGACGTCGTCTCGATCGACCCTACATAGGTGTCGGGCAGCGAAAGGATGTGCTCGCGGTGCGTGTGCTTCTTGTATGCTTCGGCCATTCTTGATAATGGGTGTACCCTCCCCCACTTAGATAAAACGGCCGTCCGTTTTACACAGAAAAGACATATTCATTCAAATGCCTCCAGCCAAGGGAAAGAAGTCAACCAAGAAAGTTGTGGACGAAACTCAGAAGGTTGAACTTCCGCCAGTCATCTTTTTTCTACGAATAGGAAAGGAGTTTGATTTCGATGAGGAGCGGGTAGATGTCCCTGCACCCTCTGGAAGCGTCGGCCCAACCCAGTATTCGGATATTCTACAGACAACAGAGACACAGGAGAGGCGTTTTGACGAGAATGTGATTCACGAACTCATGACTAAACTGTCGTTGTCCACGTCGTATTCAAAGGGAGCAGCCTGCCTCTGGTGCTGCCATGGATTCTCTGGAGATTCATTTGTGATTCCTACCCATTATGACGTATACACGAATTCTTACACTGCCGAGGGCAACTTCTGTAGTCCAGAGTGCGCTCTTGCCACGATTTACAAGGAGCCGTACCTTACCGAATCCGATCGCTGGATTCGTCATTCGCTTCTCCGTAGTTTTTATCATCAGCTGTATTCTGAAGACAAAGATATTCAGCCTGCGCCTGATAGGCGTGTTCTCCGCCTCTTTGGCGGAAATCTAGATATTCAGCAGTATCGTGAGTTTTTTCGTAATTGCACGAAGCCACTTCAACTTGCTATGCCTCCTGTTCGCCTGTATATGCCATCAGTGAACACTCAGGCATCAGTCCGTGATGTGAAATCCTATGTCTCTCTATCGAATGAGACAGTGAACAAGGCTTCGCAGCAACTCCGCCTCAAGCGGTCCAAGCCTGTCCACGAAGGCATTCCTACTCTCGACAAGTGTCTTGGACGTTAAATTTTTGAACCCAAAATGTCCTATTCAAGCAATGGCATCTTTACAAGACCTTTTGAAGATGTCAATGCTTTACCAAGTGATGACGACGAGCGGAAACAGTTTTCGTCCTCTTCTGGCATGGCTAGGTCTATCTCTTTACGAACGTATACCTCCATGGGTATGGAACTACCGTGGACCGTCAAAGACCGCTTACGCTGGTCGTGAACCGTCTGCCGTGATTGAATGTGAACGTGGCCCGCCGCCGCAGAACAATAAAGGTGCCACGGTCCCCGCTTTTCTAACTCGCATGGATGCTGTGATTCACTACGTGTCCTGCTCTCCCAACACCAAACGCCTCCTATCTATCGCCAACCACGATTACCTTCCCTACGAATTTGAGGAAGTGCGATTGGACGAAGATATCTATTTCCGTCTCACACATGTCGATGTGGATGATGGAAACATTAAAAACATTAAGTTTCAGCTTATTTCCTACGACCACCCAATCCAGACCCTGCAGAAGTTTGTGGATTCGTGCAACCAAGATTATGAGCGCCGTATGCTTAACAAGTTGGGGAACGATCTCTACTTTTTCGATCAGATTGTAGAAGGAAAAAAGAAGCGCTCAAACCAGAACCCCCTTCCCCAGAACTTCCTAGTTTATACAAAACATAAGTTTTCCACCACTCGAACATTTGAGAATGTGTATTTTGAGGAGCAGCCGATCGTGAAGAAACGCGTGAACTTCTTTTTGGAAAAGCGATCATGGTATGAGAAGAAGGGAATTCCGTATACTCTAGGATTTCTCTTTCACGGGGATCCTGGCACAGGCAAGACGTCGGAAATCAAAGCCATTGCCAATGTTGCCCGCCGTCACCCAATCAATATCCAACTGTCGGAAATCAAGACGAAGACGCAGCTTCGTCACCTATTTTTCAGCGATGATATTCATGTATTCAACGGAACAGTTCTGGAGAAGTATACTATTCCAATTTCCGAGCGTCTATACATTATTGAGGATGCTGATGCGATGGGCGATGTTCTGCTAAAGCGAGAGTGGAAGCGCCCCGAACCTGCTTCCGCCACTCCCAAAGATCCATTCGCTCCCGAGATGGATGATGATATCATCAAGGATCCTATTGATCTTTCCTTTCTCCTGAATCTCCTAGATGGAACCCTCGAGTCGTCTGGTCGCATCTTGGTGTTTACCTCAAACTTTCCCGAGAGGTTTGACCGTGCCCTGATTCGCCCAGGTCGTATTGATATGATTATTCATTTCAAGAAATGTTCGCGCACAGTTCTCCGTGAGATGGTAGAGGGGTTCTATGATATTACCGATGTTGATCATGAACTGTGGTCTCATCCCGAGTTGGATGAGAAGTGGAGTCCTGCTGAAGTGAACCAGATCCTGTTCCGTAATTTCGAGAATCCCAAACAGGCTATGGATGAACTCCTGACTCTAGATTCATCAAATCCTCTTTTGAAAAAGGAGGAGGTAGAGGATTCAACGCCTATTTGATGAATACCCCAGGACATATTCATATGTTTCAGTTGGAAACCCAAAGAGGATAATGTAATAGAACGAAATTGTCATAGGAATTGCTGCAAAGACTGCAGTGGCAATAGACCAACCAAATATTCCACCCATTGATGATGCAACAACGGATGCTAGAAGTCCAAGTATGGGAATAAACCAAATGACTAGAAGGATACTAGAGTAAGGTTTTATAACAGGAAAATTTCCAAATACGACAGTTTCCATAGCATACCATCCCGCACGGGAGTATATCAGTAGAAGGATAAGAAGAAGGGTATATCCCAAATATCCACCTGCAGATGAAATGGTCGGTTTGTGGGTAGGATCTGCAGTCTGTTCAGGAGGGACGTCGGCGACTGGGTCGTCGGTGTTCATTGTTCTTATTATTATGTAGAGAACACGAGATTACCCTGCCCATTTGTAACCTTGAGAAAGTTGTAGGATTCGACATACACGATAGATGAATATGCGCCATACTGTAAGGGATTCTGGGTAGATGGCGGAATAATTGTGAGAGTCTGTCCTGCTTGGAGAAGAGGAGGAATACCTGGACCTGGAGACACAGTTGCACCTACTGGAACAAGTGTAGGAACTGGATTAAACTCTGTTCCCTTGACGATACAAACGGCAGAAGGGCTTGTGATTGGAACAAGCTGTCCTGAACTATTGTAGATCGAAGTGATTGTTGGCGGGACTAGCAGAGTATACTGAAGATTCGTGCGATTGAACATCGATCCGTTGAGGGTTCCCGATGGCTGAGTAATAGTATTGGGATCCAGCGAGAACGAGTATAGGTTGATTCCAGGAAGAGAGGTAGTATCTCCCTTTGAAAACTTGTAATTCTGTATGAGACGGAAGAAGTTTGTGTTCTTTGTATTTTCTCGCTGGGTTCCATCAAGAACCACTGTTCCCTCCTGCATAATATCCTGCATATTCATATTGTTTAACAACTGAATTCCCGATGAATAAAATTGGGAAGGTGGAACAGGAGAAAATACATTTGAGGGGAGAATGGACGGGTTGACAGGAGGATAATAAATATTGTCCCAATTTGTGTAATTGTCCCAGTCATTCAAAAGAATACGATCTTGGCGCTGGAAAAGGGAGACAATACGGGTGCACAAATTATACATTGGAATGGGAATATCATTGTAGCCATACTGATTATTATTTTTCATATACCGAACTTGTGTTACCAAAAATGACTTCTCGTAGGCGGCCACATGGGCACGCTCAGTGTCTGTAAGGAAAATGTAGTTGGCTTCGAGATAAGGATTAAAGTTCCAGTTTTGGAGAGAGGAGTTTGTAGGATTTCCCTGAATATCAGGATACGAAAGAAAGTTCTGCATTCCGCGGAAAGGATCTGCTGGATTTCCTACGATCCGTGTCAGATAGGTTGGACTATACCTATTTGCAGGATTGACATCGATAATCGTGAACAGATCGTAAATATTATTGAAGGTTATCTGTATCTCGACCTCGGTCTGCACAAGGGAGACAAGAGGGAGTGACTGACCAATATCCTCGCAGAACCAGAATGGCAGGGGAATATTCAGTTGACGACCCCGAATGGATGGTGCAGGAGGATTGACTCCATCTACATTAATCGCATTTGGATACTGATTAAATAGTCCAGGAGCATTTGCAGGATCATACATATCAGAGGTATTACCAACCATCTTATCAAGGATCGCTCGTTTCGTTGCATCCTGCTTGAGATAACTGGCAATCTTCATCCATTCTCCTGTCATTGTGACTACAGGGGTTCCGTTCAGAGTCACCGTAGCCTGCTGGATCATGTTGTATCCAAGATTACGAATCCACTGAAACTGAAACTCCTTGGCCAAATGAGTTGTGGGATCAACTTCAACGAGTGGAGACCAAATATCAGGAATATCAACACACAGGTAGCAGTCGTGAAGAAGATCGGCGTAGCGAGGAACCTTGAAACGGAACGTCTTGTTCCCTGCAATCGGTAAATTGGTATCAGTGACGTTGGTTGGTGGAAGATGGAAATGCTCCATCGCAAAGTTTGTATGGCGCTTATACATCTTCGTAAAATAGGTCATCGACGGATTTCCATTCAAAAATACATTCTGGGCACCGAACCCTGTTAGTTGAACAAGGCCGCCTGGCATACTGTCCTATATTATGTTATACGGTATGAATAATGTATAAGAACCTTCCGTATATCCTTATTGGCATCCTTGTGATCGCAGTTCTAATTCACTCGTATATGAGCGTTCGCTTCGGATACGACTGGATCGGGGCGCAGACACGTAATGTGATCGCGCGGGCAATGACAAAGAGTAATTCAATTACAGAACTGTATCCTATTCCCCCTGTTCCTTTCATGGATCGCTTTTCACAGTATACGAAGATCCCAAAAATGAAGGAGAGTTCGGAGGCTCCTGGCGTAGCCTTTTACTGAGGATTGTTCACAACAGCCTTAGACTTGACAAACATATTGAGTGTCTTCTTCTCCCCTGCAGGGAATACAGACGAATTGTTGGCAAGAACAAAGCTATTATTGTTGGTGATACACGTGGGCGTCCACGAACCACCAGGTACCGTCTTACGAATCTTATAGACCGCTCCTGCCTTGAACGTTGTATACGTGCTCGCATACGCCGCTTTCTGCGACTGGGGATAGTTCGTGTAATAATTGTTCACGACGGTCCGCTTCCTCATCTCGGTCACTTCGGATGCACTCTTGAACCGAGTTTGCTGACTCAGAAATTCAGGTCCTCCTTCGAGGGATACTGTGGGATAGTATTCGGCCATGGCTATTATATTTACAGGTTAGAAAATGATACATACAAATGGCTCCTATCCGCTTCCTCCTGGTTTCTACGCACACCGAGCAGGTCACGGGATATTCGAAGGTATCCTACAACCTTCTCAAGCAGCTGGGCACCCTGCAGCCGCTGATCAAGATCTTTCACTTCGGTTTCCAGCGCACCCCCGCCCGTCTTCCGACGCCTGCTCGCCCGCTCACGGGAATTATCCAGTATGATGCAGCTGCTAACGAGGACCCGAAGGAGCAGGGCTTCGGCTTCAACAAGTTCAAGGAGTACGTGGACACGGTGAACCCTGATATCATCATGATCTACAACGACCCCATTGTGATCAACCAGTTCATTCAGCAGGTGAAAGATGTCCCGAAGTCGTGGAAGTTGTGGGTCTACCTTGACCAGGTCTACAAGGGCGCGGACATGGGCCTCCTTCGCAATATTGAGAATGCCTCTGACCGTATCATCTGCTTCACCGAAGAGTGGAAGAAGTATCTCATGACCCGCCTCACGACGCCTAACATCAAGATTGATGTTCTGGAGCACGGCATTGACTCCTTGGTATTCAAGCCCCTGTCGGACGGTGAGCGCGCGGGCATTCGTAAGAACCTCAACCTCAAGTCGGGAGACAAGGTGTTTCTGAACATGAACCGCAACTCCCAGCGCAAGCGTCTCGATCTGACGATCATGGCATTTGCTCGCCTACTCAAGAAGTTCCCCGATGCCCCCTACCACCTCCTGCTGGTGACGGGTGTCAAGCCCGAGGGCGGTGCGTTCTACCAGCCTCTTCAGATCTATCTGAATGAGCTGGAGCTGCTGGGTCTCGACAACCTGAAGTATGGCACACGTGTAACGATCGTGGATACGACGGCTCCGCAGGCATACTTTAACGATGATGCTATCAACCAGCTCTATAATGTAGCAGATGTGGGTATTAACACTTCGGCGGGTGAAGGTTTCGGTCTGTGCCAGCTGGAGCACATGGCGACGGGTGCCCCGCAGGTAGTCCTTGCCCTAGATTGCTACAAGGCATTCATGAACGAGAAGACGAGCGTACAGCTCCCTACGACATCGTATTCATACCTCCAGATGACGGCGGGTGTGGGCTTGACGGAGTATACCACAACGGCAGAGGCGGTGGCAGAGGGTATGGAGAAGGCGCTCGGTATGTGCGGCAAGGAGACGTCAGAAGCGTGTGTCGCTCTTGCCCGCACGCGCCCTTGGTCGAAGATTTGCGACGATTTTCTGGAGTCTGTGATCGCCAAGTAAAGTAAAAAACTAACTAATCATCATTCACTGGCGCTAATTAAATGAAATCAGGATTCCAGCGACGCAGCTTCTTTTCCAGCATATCCTTGAGAAACCAATTGCGGATAGTCCCGCGAAATGGGGTGGCATGCCCATAATCAATGCACCATACAACTCCATCCTTCTCGATGAAGTTGTAGGGTGTAATATCAATGTATTCGATATTTCCCTCTTTCAACAGTTTCTGAAGGATATAGTGAATCTGTTTCCAGATCCAAGTGGGAATATTGCTGGCGCTGGAACCATACTTGTCTGCAAGGGACATTTCATCCAGATCCAGCATCACCATATAGGAGGTGTTATTCGTATCAAAGATCGGGGGAGCAATATTCAGTTCCGCAGCCTTCTTTTGGAAATGAATTTCCAACGGATCGCGAACAGTCTTCATGAAGGTGGTGGGAGGAGAAGAGGAAGGAGGCATTCTGTAAATGGCTGTGTTGTTCCCAAACTACGCCTAAACTCGATCCGTTTTTGTCCACCACGCACGGATACGTGAGGCAAACAGGAAACTCTCATGGTAATGCTGATTAATATCTTCTAGCGTCTCGCACATCATGAGGAGGTGGATCAGTACAGGGTTTAGACCCGACATGTAAATTGGTTTAGTTACATCCAGCTTGATCTTTCGCTGATAGGGCGTAAGATGCTCATCTCCAATATTCTCGGCCATCAGATCATAGACCGCAGAATATGTCCCTTTGTAGTCCCCAATCAGGACATCATTGCCGTTCTTGAAGCAGGCAATAATCATTGGAACAGTCGTATCTTGCGGCAGCTTGGCCAGCGTCTCGGGTGCAGGAAGAGTTTTCACATCAATTAAATTTGATTTCTCCATGTTCTTGTAAGCCACCTTGTTGTAACGACCATAATGCTCTTCGAACGGCACAATCTTGTAAAATGGTTCTCCCTTATTGTTCTTGGCCCGACGGAGATAATTCAGATAAGGCTCAAATGATTCAACGAACCGACGCTCGGTAAAAAAGATGTATTCGTAAAATACTCCGCCAGGCTGGGCACAATCAATCATATCTGTCACAACTTCCTCATACTTCGGCGGCTCACGCGAAGCTGATGCTCCCTGTTCACGAGCTGTCTCTTCTGCCGTCAAGCATGCAGGATGCTCAATATAAATACGGTCCTGCATAACATCCTCCTTCTTCTGGAAATCATAGGCATCGTTCAGCCACAGATACTCAATAGGTAGTTGAATAGAGGATATCGCTTCATTCTGTCGTCCAGTCGTGAAGACCATCGAAAGAATTCGGTCATCGGCCTTACCCTGCATATCTGGCTGAGCAGATACTTTGGCCCACTGTTTCAAGAGCAAGACAGCCTGACGAGTAGGAGCAAAATACATCGTGCCTCCCGACGTCTCAAAAATATAAGGATCAAAGCATACATCGTCGCGGAGATAGTTCATGCTTCCACGGGGATCCACATTCCATCCACGAGCCATAAAATCAACGGACGGCATATCAAAAAGATCAGGGTATCGCTTAATGGTCATATCGCCATCAATGTAGAGAACACCACGACCCTGCTTTCCCGCAGTCAGTAGAGCCTCTTTGATAAAGAGTGGTTTGAGATTAATTGCTAACTGATACTTTCCAGGGAAGGCAAATTCAGGATACTCTTCCACGATGTAGTTGCAGCCGACCGATTTGCACATATTTATCCACGTATCAATCATATCCTCAAACTTGGTGGCTTCATGCTTCACTTTTCCCTCTGCCTTCAGACGGATCTCATTCTGTTTCATTCCTTCAGACACCCGCTTCTGAATATCAGGGCGGGCCAGAATGCTGTCGACCTTCTTCCTATCGTATTTCAGGGGATACTTCTTGAGAATGGCGATACGGCGCTCCTTCGAAATCTCGTAAAATTCTCGCTCTTCATCAAACATCCCGTCTGCAATCGCTTTTTCGATCGCCTGCTCCTCTTCCTCCTCTTCACGAATCTCCTCAATAATCTCCTCCTTGATCTGCTCAATGAACTCGCCAGTGCACGCATAGTTCACACGCTTTCCATCTTTGATCGCTTGGTCGGTGCTCTCATCGCCGAACCGTAGATAATTCTTATTGGCGTTTCCCCGTCCCCACCAGTATGTGCACACCACAAACTTGCTCTTGGGATTCACAATCACTTGCTTGAGCTTGTGTGATTTGATGATAGCCTGGTAATCCATCTCAGGGGCAGGAGCAGGAGCAGGAGCAGGAGCAGGAGTCTCTGCACCTGCCTCTTTAGGAAATTTACGAGGTGTTCGAGGTTTCTTTCCCCTTGTATGTGCCATTATTCATAAGTAAAGAATTCTATCTTGTTAGTTTTCATCATGCCCAGTTTCAGAAGACGCTCATTATCTCCAAATGCTGAATTATCAAATACTTCATGGGTTTCGGGATCGTAGAGGAACACAAACTCCTTCACCTTGATCCGCTGAAGACGGCGCGACCGCTTGATGATGTTACGAAGATAAGAGGCGTCACGTTCATCTTTCTTGATGTCGGGATGAGACGCCAAATCTTCAGCTTTCACGGAACTGTCAAAGCGGAGACACTGGAGAAGGGGCTTCTCACGACCATGGAGTTTGCGATGAATCTCACAGTCAACGGCGGCCTGTTTAATGAGACGTGTAATGCCGCTCGTAATCCGCTCCTTTTCATACGAGATCTCATACAGAAACTCATCAGAGGTCATGAAGGCTTCAGGGGCACGACCAGCTTCTTTCATATCGTATTTCCTTGGAGCTGTATCAGCACGACGAGTAGACACAATATTGAAGCCCGTAGACGACTTGGCCTGAGCATCGGTGAATACAGAGATATAGTAGGATATACGGATTGTTCGATCTTCTACTGGAACAACTTCGATGTTGACTGTTCCACCTGCACTCAGAGTCTGGCGAGTAGCGTGAGAGCATAGACGAATACCGCGACCCATCACCTGGTCTGTGCGCGCAGGATTCCAGTGTGGCTCGGAAATGTGGATACGACGAACGTTTTTCAAGTTGATACCTTCTGCTCCCGATGCTGTGATCATGAGAACGCATAAGAGTTTCTCGCCTCCACGTTTGAGAATACTCTCTTTCATAGATTGCACATGTTCAGGATAAACAGACTGCAGGGTCCGATAATCTTCATTGAAGATATGGAGCATGATCTCCTTGACCTCCTTCTTCTCTTCGCCTGTATAGAACGCGTATGCGGGCTTCTTGGGATCTAGCGTAGGATCTTCCACATACTTTCCATCGACTTTCACGATACGGTAGGCTTGGTATCCATTCGCGTCAAGGATGGCAGAGATTATCCCAAGTCCTTCCAACTTGCGGTAATTGGAGTAAATCAATTGGTTTACATGTCCAGTTTCCTTGATATTGGCAAGCATCTTCAGCATTTTCGGTGAATAGGATTTAAGACCTTCAGAGCGGAGATACTTGTCAGGTTCCAGTCGTAGTTTCTCAAGAACTGCAGCTTTATCGTCATCGGCACCAGCAGTATCTTCGTTTGTCTCTTCGGTAGTTCCACGCAGGGCAGAGGGAACGGCATAGTTACATACAAGACGGGACATCACGCGATACGTTGAAAAATCTTGGTTGAGAGCACTCGGTCCCTTAGCTGATTTACGCGAATCCATCTGAATCTCCTTGTGCCGCATTTCTAGGTAGCGATTAAACTGTTCATCAGACATCTCAATTTTCTCAATCATTTTATCATCGTCTGTTCGTTTAGGTAGCATACGTTCATCACTGCCTTTGTAGTAGGATACAAGACCCTGAATACGTTTCTGAAATAGGAGGGCATTCTTCAAATCCAGACCGTCAATAAAGGTGTTGACAAATTCCGAGAAGTCGGTAGGCAGACATTCCAGTGCTTCCTTCTCAATATATTCACGGGCGGCTAGCACTCCGCCAGGAAACTTATCAGCGAACGATTTCCTAAGTCCATCTACCCAATCTCCTGCCGTCTTGGATGTTATAGATTCATCATACTTCACGGCAATACGGTCTCCAGCCTCGTTGTAAATAGATTTGAAATGGTTAGGATTGCGAGTAATCATAATGAGGCGCTTTACACTGTTAAATTCTACCGTATC
>Ga0136641_1000388_pt1 | contig 18996 bp, 14 predicted proteins | sample EliLak1302023Y_FD_115312 | JGI IMG/M metagenome (GOLD analysis project Ga0136641, IMG submission 115312) | Freshwater microbial communities from Elizabeth Lake, Yosemite National Park, California, USA - 13020-23Y | ecosystem: Environmental > Aquatic > Freshwater > Lake ...
CCGGCCTTGTACTGGGCGTAAAAAGCATCATTGCGCCGCGTGAACTCCACCGGATCGGTCCAACCCAGGCGTACCGTGAACTGGCCCCAGCTGTGATCGGAATCAAAAGGAATCAGCGTATGGTCCAAGTCAAACAGCGCCAGCTTGGGCAAACTCATGTGTTCTCCAACATCGAACGGATCAGGGGAATCGTAATGGCGCGCTGGGTTTGCAGCGCATAGCGGTCCAGCTCATCGAGCAAGGCCAGCAGGCTGCCCAGATCGCGGTTAAAGCGGCGCAAGGTGAAGTCCATCACTTCGTCACTTAAAAACAGACCGCGGGCATCTGCCGCCTGGCGCAATACGGCGCGGCTTTGCGCTTCGCCCAAGGGCTGTAAGGCAAATATATGACCCCAGCCCAGGCGGGTGCGCAGGTCTTCGCGCAAAAGCAGATCCGCCGGCGCGCTGCTGCCTGCGGCCAGCACCGGGCGTTGCAAGCTTTGCGCTTGCACAAACCACTGAAAGGCGCTGTGCTGTTGCTCGGCGGAATACAGGTGCACATCGTCCATCAACACCATAGCCCAGGACTCATCAAAGTCAGGTGGGGCGAGGCCGGATGCATCCAGGCACCCGACTATCGCACCGCGCGCGCGCAGACCTTCTTCCACTGCCCGCAGCAAATGCGTCTTGCCCGTGCCTTCGGGGCCCCACAGATAAGTAGGGACTGCCAGGGCGTCCGGCACTTGCTGGCCCTGGACCAGGCGCTGCAAGTGCGCATGGGCGGCGCTATTGGGACCCGGGAAAAAATTTTCCAGCTTGGCCTGGCCCGGCATGGCAATATCCAGCGCGATTTGCCGCATCACCATGCTTTAGCGCTGGTACAGGCCACTGGCCATATAGCTGCTGCGCAAACGGCGTATGGCTACAAGTAGCACGGCGCTGGCCGGCAAAGCCACCAAAATGCCAACAAAACCGAAGATTTGACCAAAAGCCATTAGCGCGAAGATGACGGCCAGCGGGTGCAGGCCAATGCGCTCGCCCACCAAACGGGGGGTGAGGAAAAAGCTCTCTAACACCTGGCCCAGGCCAAAAACCACGGCCACCATGGTCAGGGCGTATGCCGGGCCGGCGGTGGCCGAGAACTCGAGCAAGCCGGCTAACAGGGCCAGCACCATACCCAGCCCAAAGCCCAGGTAAGGCACAAACACCGCCAGGCCGGTAAAGGTCCCGATGGGCAGCGCCAGGTCCAGGCCGAACAAAGCCAGGGCCACGCTGTAATACACCGCGAGTAAGCCCATCACGACCAGTTGACCGCGTAGGTACTCGCCCAGCACCTGGTCGGCGTCGATCAAAAAGCTTTCGGTGCGTTCTCGGTAGCGCGGCGGTATCAGCGTGCGCAGGCCGGTCATGAAGCGCTCCCAGTCCATGAGCAGATAAAACAAAACCACCGGGATAAGCACCAAATTGCCGGCAACGGCCAAGGCGGCGCTGCCGCCGAGCTTGAGCGAGGACAGGACCGAAGCCATGGCGTCTTCCACATTGGCGCTCAGGTAGGTCATGACAAAGGCTTTGATGCCTGCCGGCTCCAGGCTGAAATGCAGGCCAAGCTTGCGTAGCGTGGGCTGCACAGCGGCGTTGAGTTGCTCTAGAAAGCCGGGCAACTGCTCGCGCATCAGCGGCAATTCCTTGACCAAAATCGGCACCAGCAGCAAGACCAAGCCGACCAGCAGCATCAATACCAGCATTTCCACCAACACCACCGCCAACACGCGAGGCAGTGCGCCACGCAAGCGGGCGTCGAGCCAGTCCACCAAAGGGGTCAGTGCATAGGCCAGCACGGCGGCGAAGACAAAAGGGGCCAGCACCGGCGCCAGCAGCCATAGGGTCAGCACGCACAAGGCAACAATGGCAGCCCAGGCGGCGGCGCTTTTTTGAGAGTCCGTCAATGCTTCTCCAAAAGGGGGGCGGGGTAAGACCGTAAAATCAAGGACTGATTCTATCGGTCACACCCCGATTCCCCTCTTGCAGGCAAGCCTGCCCCAGCCCCGCACATTCCATGACCACTTCGCCCCCGCCCGCCGCCAGCCCTTTGTCCTACAAGTCTGCCGGTGTGGACATCGATGCCGGGGACGCCTTGGTCGAGCGCATCAAGCCGCTGGCCCGCAAAACCATGCGCGAAGGCGTGCTCGCGGGCATAGGCGGCTTTGGCGCCTTGTTCGAGGTGCCCAAGCGCTTTAAAGAACCGGTGCTGGTCAGCGGCACCGACGGCGTAGGCACCAAGCTGAAACTGGCTTTTGAATGGAATATGCACGACACCGTGGGCATCGACCTGGTGGCCATGAGCGTCAACGACGTGCTGGTGCAAGGGGCTGAGCCCTTGTTTTTTCTGGATTACTTTGCCTGCGGCAAGCTCGACGTGGACACGGCGGCGGCCGTTATCGGTGGTATTGCCAAAGGCTGCGAGCTATCGGGTTGCGCCCTGATCGGCGGCGAAACCGCCGAAATGCCGGGCATGTACCCGGCGGGCGAATATGACCTGGCCGGTTTTGCAGTGGGCGCGGTAGAAAAATCCAAAATCCTGAGCGGCGCAGATGTCAAGCCCGGCGACATCGTGCTGGGCCTGGCCTCCAGCGGCGTGCATTCCAATGGTTTTAGCCTGGTACGCAAATGCATGGAGCGGGCGGGCGGACAATTGCCGGCCACGCTCGATGGCAAGCCGTTCAAACAAGCCTTGATGGAGCCGACGCGGCTCTACGTGAAAAACGTGTTGGCTGCGCTGGCGGCGCACCCGATCAAGGCGCTGGCGCACATTACCGGCGGCGGCCTGCTGGAAAACATCCCGCGCGTGCTGCCCGAGGACTGCGCGGCTCAGCTGGTCAAAGGTAGTTGGCCGCAAACCGAGCTATTCGCCTGGCTACAGGCCACTGCGGGCATCGAAGACGTGGAGATGAACCGCACCTTTAACAACGGCATCGGCATGGTCGTGGTCATCGACCCCGCACATGCAAACGCCTGCGCCAACACGCTGCGCGATGCCGGGGAAGCGGTGTACGAGATCGGGGCGATTGTGCAAGCCCAAACGGGGGCCGCTAAGGTGACGGTGGAATCGACTTAAGCGGCCAGGAGCATCTTGGCCAGGTCCCGGACGATCGCATCAATAGTGAATAGACCTGCTTTGGCTTCGTAGTGAGGATGCTCTGGGGCCTCGTAAGGGCTGTTTATACCCGTCATGTTGGGGATTTCCCCCTTCCTCGCCTTTCTGTAGAGGCCCTTGACATCTCGTTTTTCGCAGACGTCCAATGGCGTACTCACATATACCTCGAAAAAGCGATCAATGCCAATGAGTTCTCGCGCCATTTCTCGATCTCGCGCGTAAGGAGCAATGAAGGCCGTCATCACGATGAGACCGGCATCCATCATTAATCTGGCAACTTCGGCAATTCGGCGTATGTTCTCCACACGGTCAGCTTCGGTAAAGCCCAAATCTTTGTTCAGACCATGCCGCACATTGTCACCATCGAGTACATAGGTTCGCAGGCCTCTGGTGTGGAGCTCAACTTCCAGCGCATTTGCGAGCGTTGATTTGCCTGAGCCAGACAATCCAGTGAACCAAATTACCTGACCTTGATGGCCATTGAGGCGTTCGCGGTCTATGAGCCCAAGGGAATAAGACTGCCTTCGGATATTTTGAGCACGGGGCAAGTTGTGCTTAATCATTCCGGCCGCGACAGTAGCATGCGTGAAACGATCTACCAAAATGAAACTTCCCAGTTCTTTGCAATGGGAAAATTCATCGAAAACCAATGGCTTGGATGTTGATAGCGTGCAGGTGGAAATGTCATTCATGCGCATACCTTTACTAGGTTCCAGCGTAAGCGCGCCGACATCCACACGGTGCTTTATATTCGTAATGGACGCAGATGCCCATTGGTTGGCGAATTTCAAATCATAGCCTCGACCGGTGAGACCCTCTTCCTGGTGAAGCCATACTAAAGTTGCCTCGAATTGATCCGTCAAATCGAGCGGGAATTGACTCAAGGAAATAACATCGCCTCGCGATATGTCAATATCTTTATCCAAACACAAAGTAACAGCTTCGCCGGCCGTGGCGTATGCACGATCACCGTCCATGGACATAATGCCGGTTACCACAGCAGTCTGACCGGAGGCACTGACCCGGATTTCGTCGCCAAGACAAATCCTTCCTTGTGCCACGGCACCACTGAAACCACGGAAATCAGAACCAGTGCGCGTCACCCATTGCACTGGAAATACCATTTGCTCGCCCACATGCGGTTCGACATTCATCGATTCCAGAAAGGCCATTAAGGTCGGGCCTGCATACCAAGGCGTATTTGGTGACGGCAGGGAAATATTGTCCCCCTTGACTGCACAGACCGGAATAGTTGTAAGGCAGGTGAATCCCATCGACTGTACGTAGCTTTCAAATTCAGCTTTAATTTTCGAAAAAACCTTTTCGCTGAACGCTACCAGGTCCATCTTATTGATGACCAGAACCAAATGGCGTATGCCCAAGAGGGACGCCAAAAAGGCATGGCGCCTGGTCTGAGTAAGTAACCCCAGGCTCGCATTCACTAACAAGACCGCGGCGTCCGCCGTGGAAGCACCTGTGACCATATTTCGCGTGTATTGCTCATGGCCGGGCGTATCTGCAACGATGAATTTGCGTTTCGGCGTGGAAAAATAGCGGTATGCCACATCAATCGTGATTCCTTGCTCACGCTCTGCCGATAGACCATCGACAAGCAAGGCGAAATCCAGCCCCTCGCCTTGACCGCCATACTTTCTAGAATCAGCGGCTAAATTTTTAAGCTGATCTTCGGTAATTTGATTCGCTTCCCAAAGCAATCTACCAATCAAGGTGCTCTTACCATCATCGACGCTTCCGCAAGTTATAAATCGAAGCAGATCCTGCCGCTGTTGGGCGTCAATGAAATCCGAAATAGTGGCTGGGAAATACCCATCGCTTGCCGCCTTGGCATTCGTGCTTGACGGCATCGAGCTGCGGCGTTTTTTATTTCCCGCCATCAGAAATAACCTTCCTGCTTTTTTCTCTCCATGCTGCCCGACGAATCGCTGTCGATAGCGCGCCCTATTCGTTCAGATGTGCGCGCCCTTACCAGCTCCAGGATAATTTCCTCCAAAGTTGTTGCGCTTGACTCCATTGCACCGGTTAAGGGATAGCAACCCAAAGTACGAAAACGCACGGTTTTTTCTAATATGGATTCACCCGGCGCAAGGGGGAAACGATGATCATCCACCATAAGCAACATTCCATCACGGACAACAACAGCACGTTTTTTGGCGAAATAGAGTGGCACCACTGGAATATTTTCTTGGTATATGTAATGCCAGATATCGAGTTCTGTCCAATTAGAAAGTGGGAATACCCGAATGCCCTCGCCTTGGTTTTTTTTCGCGTTGTAAAGATTCCAAAGCTCTGGGCGTTGCTGCTTGGGATTCCATTGATGCGTTGCACTTCGAAAGGAGAATATCCGCTCTTTGGACCGAGATGCTTCTTCGTCCCTTCTTGCCCCACCCAACACAAGATCAAATTTGTATAAATCTAAGGCCTGCTTCAGTCCCTCCGTCTTTGTAATATCCGTATGCAAAGTTGAACCATGCACAAAGGGATTGATATCTTTGGAGATTGCGTCCGAATGAATATGGACGATTAACTCCATTTGATTCGCCTGGGCTATTTGATCGCGAAAGCGATACATCTCCTGGAATTTCCACCGCGTGTCCACATGCAACAAAGGAAAAGGGGGGCGTGCCGGATAAAAAGCCTTCCGCGCAAGTTGCAACATTACGGAGCTGTCTTTGCCCGCTGAATACAACATCGCCGGCTTATCCGATTCGGCAACAGCTTCGCGAATGATGTGGATGCTCTCGGACTCCAGGCGTGTGAGGTACGCAGACTTGGATACCCTCTTGGAGACGAGGGCGCTAGAGAAAATGCTTGGCAGGTATGCGCCAAGATATAGAAGCACCTGAGGTGGGGCAGCTGCATCGCGTAAGTGAGCGACCAATGCGCCATGCGGGATGAGTGTGATCGATTTACCCACATGCAACTGCAATTGGGCGATACCTGCTAACACGGCTTGGTGGCTGCTGTCGGTCGAAACGCCATCAACGCGCACCCAGTAGCGCGCGCCACGCGCGTCATTCGCATAGAGACAAAGCACCCCGGAGGCCAACTGCAGTAGCTGGGCGAACAAAACCAACCGCCGTTGCTTACGTGCTCGCGCAACAGCCCAATCAAGCAATAAAGGGTTCGCGCCCCGTCCCATGTCATCCTGCACAATGGCCGGCACCAGCGAAGCAGGAAGAAAATTTAAATCCTTTAAGCGGCGCTGCGCGGTGCGTTTGCCGTCAGCTAGGCCGATGGCACGCAAGTGCAAAAATGCTTTGTGGATGTCCCAGACGCCTGGTGCATCTAGTCCGCGCAGATTGAACCCGTTATCCAGTGGCACGATTTGCAATACCTAAGAAGAATTGATCGATAATGAAACACTTTATCACTATTCAAGAAAAAAGTCTGCCCAAAATGCAAACTGCGACATCTTGAAAACTTGGAAGCGCAACATTTGACACCTTCAGCATAACGAGCTTTAGCCCTCAAGTAAGCCAAAATATGATAGTCACCGAAAAGTTTATTTATATTCACCTACACAAATCCGCTGGAACATTTGTGAACCGTTTTGTCAATCTGTATTTCCCAAATAATCAAACCATCGGTTACCATTTCCCAGCCAGATATATACCCGAGCAGTATGCCGCTTTACCAATCATTGGGTGCGTAAGAAATCCTTGGGATTTTTATATTTCCTGGTATTTTTTTCAGCTACAGAAAAAGCACTCCAACCCGCTCTTTATGGCAACCAGCAAGGCTAAGACCTTGGACTTCAACGCGACCATGGAGCGTTTACTGTCGCTCAATGATAATATTCCCTTGTTAAACCAAATATTGACTCAGCTACCTGACCACTTTGTAGCCTCGGGCATGAACATTCCTCGAAGTATCTTAGGGCGGCTACACGGAAGTTCTCTTGGCTTATACAGCTTCCTCTACCAATGGATGTATGCGGACGCGCCCACCGAACCGCAACTGGCCAAGACGGAGGAGTTACAGGAGAGTTTGATTGCGGTACTATTGAAAAGTGGAGTGTCGATCAGCAGTGAGATGTCGCATTTCCTGCAGCGCAAAGAGCACGAAAACACCTCGGAGCACAGCCATTATGCGCAATATTACAGCCAAGAGATTAGGGACAGAGTTGCCCAACTAGACCAACTTGTAGTTAATAAGCACGGATATAGATTTAATGATGCAGGTTAAATATATTTGAGTTATCCGTGCAAATTAACCGGGCTGGCGTGCCTTACAAAATTGTAGGGCTTGCTCCATGGTAGCCGTATACAAGGCTTCCACACTTTTTATGGCATCAAAATTCCGCTCCCATTTTTTGGGGTCTGGCGCTGACTGCGTATATCGGGATAATGGTAACTCCGAAGAGACGCGCTCGCAAAGGTGTCGATCAAATTTAATATTTGCGAAATCACAAATGAAATTTACCGATCGATTGGCGTCCCGAATTAAGTCGTCATAATTGATGCAGATATATCGGTCAGGACTTATTTTCTGCAAATCCGACATAATATGCTGATTTGCTTCCACCCATTGACTGGCACAAATATATTCAAGAGACTTGCTTCGTAGCTCACGCCAATTCGGCGTTAACAGCAAAGACCAGGGCCTACCGTCTGCAATTATGTCTCGGTAGGTGACCCAGTTGCCGGATTGCCATGCGTCCATCATACTGCTGATACTTTGCCATGGGTCACGGTATAAATAAATATACAGCGCATCTGGAAAAATCTTTTGGATAAACGGAATCCGCAACGCATTCTTGGGCAGTTTGTCTAGCAGCCGAACCCGGCTGACGTCCCCGATTTCAATCGAGTTTCCTTCATGGTCACGCAGCAAGGACGCAAATTTCCGCCTGACGGCATCTGCAATGGCGGGCGTAGCATGGCTGGCCGTTAGCCGGTTACTGTCACATCCATCTAGATGCACTGGACTAAGTGCCGGGATCGTCTCAAATATCGAATGACTTTCCCCGCCGATCGAGGACAAATCCGAAGCGCATGCAAGAGTCTCAAACAGCAAAGTACTCCCGGAGCGCGGAGCTGCCATCACAAACACCGGACGATCAAAAAAATCTCGGGTTTTGCCTTGAATTTGGATAAAAGGTGTTTGGCTATTAACAATATATTTTGCCCGTACCGCAGGATCCAGCAAGTGCAACTGAATAATTCGAATGGCACTTTGCCCATTGGACCGCAGTGTGATGGCATCGGGAATTGACAATAAACCGGACTTGATTTGATGAACATAACTGCGAAAATGGTGTAGATTACTGGGGCTATCGCCGTATAAATGCCAGAGCGATTCCCAGACATGCATGAAAGTACTCAGGACCTTGGTCAAGGTAGATTTCATTGCGGCGTGGATATCAGTATCTTCATCCGGCAGGTCTTGAAGAATCGTCTGACACAACGTTTTTACCTCGCTGACAGGCATTAGTGCATGCGAAGAAAACCTTTCAGTCGATAGCGTTGGGCAGTAGCCAGGTTGGTGCTGGATTATTTCAGCCGCCCGGCTTCCCTTGAAACCGCCGGCGGGGTCACCGTGCGAGACCAAATCCCAAAAATAGGGTGAGCCAGCGGTATCGGCTACTAAATGGATGCGAGTAATATTCGAGTTATTTAGAACGGTGTGTTGACGCCAGTTATCAAATATCCAGGCCTCGCCCTCTGCCATATGCACCTGCTGCCCGTCGCAAATAAAATGGACGTCGGGATGCGTGATCACCGGAATATGAATTCGGGTTCGATTAATCCAGTGGTAATTGATATCGCAGTGCGGTGGCACCATCGCTCCGGGCTGCAAGCGCATGAAGCGCGACCGGCTCCACACACTGTCGAAAGCGCCCAGCACTTGCTGCACATATTCGCAGCGCTGCAGGTAGGGCGTGGGCATCATTTCACCGCTTATTGCGTCATTGGCTCCGCCGTTGACGGTAATCAGTCGCAGTGCCGAGTTTCCGGTGTAATTTAAGGGATGGGCATTCCACTCGCTCTCTGTGAACTGCCCGATTTCGTAGGCCAATCTTTCCGCATCAAAGCGGATTGGTAATTGAACAAAAGGGGTAGCAAGTTTCATGGCGCGATAAGCTAATTGGAGTACAAATATATGACTAAAGTCTCCAGAAATCTAATTTTCCGCAGCGGTCTAATACATATTTTGATAATACGGTTTGGGGATTTGTATTTGCTTGCGAAATTTGCTTGCGCACCTCATGCATGTCAGACATGCCATAGGTCGCAATGTCGTTTTCTCTTTCCTTATTTTCTATATCGATAAAATTATGCGAGAAGGACGACATGCTCAAAAATTCATATATTTCTCTCATTACCTTGTCAGGACTGGCCACAAGGCGCTTGTATTCGACAAAAAGCATGCGATCCGCAAACCCTTGGTCCATACCATCTTGAATGGCCTGCATGGATTGACCAAGAATACCTTGCGGTCCGGCAATATAGTCGCATCTATTATTATCATTGAGCGCTATTCCGTTGCGTACAAGTTGTTCGTCAATTATATTTAAGCGTTCATTGCCTTCGCGATAGGGGTTACGGTGAATCATCGCAATAAATGACGCGAGTATCTCATCCACATCACGCACGGGGCAGATGATCTTGGCTTCTTGCTTGATATAGCCTTCTATAAATCTAATATTGCTCGTCCAGGCCCGGTTTTTATCGATCACCACCGGCTTATCGACATCGCTGTAATACTGGTTGATGATATTGGCGATGATGGAATTTCCCTGAGGAATTTTGGGAAAACCGGTAAAAAATGGGTCTACTCTAAAATGATTTTCAAGCAAATACATGGTTGAATAAACGGGGCTAGACGGACCCGCATATATCTCGGGGTTCTGCCCCAATAGCGCCGACAACAAGGTACTACCTGACCGTGGCAGGCCGGCCATGAAATAGTATTTTTTTGCCAGCATGTATCAATCACTTTCTAAATTAAATATTTATATTAAATAATTGTTAGGCCGCAAGGGCCTTGTTAGCCCCTCCTGCTCGGCGCCAAGCACCTTGGTTGGACCTTACGCGCGCAGGCCGGCACTTAAAGCTACTTGACCCATGCGCCCGACACTGGTTAGAGCCCGCGCTAACCCATCTTTACAACACCAGGCAATTCTCCTAAGAAAAAACGTAAAGAATTGTTACCTTTTTGTTAAATTCGGTGTGAAAATAACAAAATCGTAAAAAAATTTTAAGCGATATCCGAACTGTAGACCACAAAGCTCCCCGCCTGAGGGCGTAACTTGGTCTTTAGTTTGTTTTTTAGCCCTTTTCGTTGGAGAAACCATGAACCGAAACGTCCCAAAGTTCAAGCTAAACCTACTCACGCGATCCGCATGCATTGCCTGTGGTGCGACCATGTCGATGGCGACCTTGCAACCAGTCTTCGCGCAGGGCAGCGCTAGCAACCTGCAGCGTGTCGAGATCACCGGTTCGGCCATCAAGCGTATTGATGCCGAGACTGCGGTTCCAGTCACCGTTCTGAAAATGGACGACCTCAAAAAATCGGGCGTAACTACCACCGAACAAGCCATGGCCGCTATCACCGCCATGCAGTCTTCGACGGGAACCAGCCAGGTCGTCGGCGCGGGCACTGGCGGGGCTTCTTATGCGGACCTGCGCGGGCTGGGCGCCAACAAAACTTTAATCTTGCTGAACGGACGTCGCATCGCCAGCAACTCGATCAGCGGTGACGCACCCGATCTGAACATGATCCCTTTCGCCGCCATCAACCGCATAGAGGTGCTGCGTGACGGTGCGTCGGCCCTGTATGGCTCTGATGCGATCGGCGGTGTGATTAACTTCATTACCCGCGATGACTTCGCAGGCGGCACGGTCACGATGGGGATAGACCGACCCAGCAGCGCTGGCGGTGAAGCCAATGGCGTGAACGTTGGAATCGGGTTTGGTGACTTGGATAAAGATGGCTACAACATTTTTGGCTTTGTGGATATGCAAAGCCAAGCCAATCTTGGTGGATTGCAGCGCTCGATCAACAAGCGCTACCCAGGCGGACTCTCGGTCAACCCCTTCCCGGCCAACTACGGACAAGAAGAATTTGCGGTGGGTAACTGGATGAATCCTGCGGCACCTGCCTGCAACGCCAACCCTAACATTACGGTCGACACCAGCTTTGCCACAGCATGTAAAGAGTCAACCTCAGGTTTTGTGGACTACATTCCGAAATCAGAACGCAATTCGGGCTTCCTCAAGGGCACCAAGAAACTTGACGCCAACACCCAGTTAGGCCTGGAGTACTTTTTTAGCCAATCCATAGTCCAAAGCAAAATTGCGCCGGTACCGTATTTCGGCCAACCGATGAACCGCTTCCTACCCAATGGAACGACGCCCAACCCCTATTTCCCCGGTAACACGGGCGCAATTGCGTACAACGGTGTCAACAAAGCCTACAACCCGGGCTTTATGGGTCTTTATGGTGAAGTCGGTACCACAGGGTACGGCAAGAGTGTCTTGATTAATCCCGGATTCGTCTATGTCAACTGGCGCGACCTGTCCTCTGGTGAGCGCAAAGATAAAAATACCAACACCCAGCAGCGTTTGGTTGCGTCCGTAGATGGCACCTTTAGCAACTGGGATTACCAGGCAGCGGCTACTTACAACGAAAACAAGGTGCAAGTAGAACTGAGTGGCTACACCAATGGCGCGCTGATCGCCGACGGCATTGCTTCCGGAATCATCAACCCCTTTGGCGATCAAAGCGCTGCAGGATTAGCGTACATCAAAGCGGCGGGTTATGCAGGCTCACAGCAGATCGCGACGGCCAAGTCCACAGGCGTCGATTTCCATGCGAGCCGTGCGCTGGGCGATTTACTGGGATCAGGACGGCCGGTTTTGGTCGCCGTGGGTGGCAGTTACTCCGACGACAAAATGCAACAAGCTGGCGATGACATGGCGCTCAACATAGCGCTCAAAGGAAGCACCGGCTTTGATCCCATGACAAATAACAAAGGGGCACGTACCGTCAGCGCACTGTTTAGCGAGTTCAATATTCCCTTCTCCAAAGACCTGGAAGTCACAGCAGCCGGTCGCGCCGATTCCTACAGTGGCATGGGCAGCTCCTTCAACCCGAAAGTGGGTGTCAGGTACCAGCCAGTGAAGGAATTACTGATCCGTGGATCTGCATCGACCGGCTTTAGGGCACCTTCTTTGTACGACGCCTTTGCGGCCAATGTCTTTACCAACACAGCCAGTGTGACCGACCGGGTCACTGGCAAAACCAGCCAGTTCACTGCGCAATACGGTGGGAACCCGGATCTCAAGCCCGAGACCTCCAAAACTATCAGCTTAGGCCTGGTTGCGGAGCCGCAAAAAGGCTTGACGCTCAGCGCAGATATTTGGAATATCAAAGTGGAGCACACTATTGGCTCGCTGCCTGACACCACCGTGTTTGGCTCGGACCAATTCAATTATTTGTTCCACCGCAATGCCAACGGCGGCCTGTCGCAAGGTGGCAATTCCTGCCCTGGCACCAGCTGCGGCTATGTGGATCTGCGTAGCCAAAACTTGGGCGGTATCAATACCACCGGTGTGGATTTGAATGCCAATTTCCGTATCAATGTCGCTGATTTGGGCATCGTCAACTTCGGCGTAGCGAGTACCTATGTCGACAAATACGAATACCAAGATTACGAAGGCGGACCTTGGATACAAAACGTCGGTGTCTATGTAGGTAGCGGTCCTGTTTTCAAATGGACGCATAACGCTAACATTATTTGGACCAAAGGCGAGGTTTCAGTAGGCCTGGCCGGCCATTACAAATCTGGCTATGCGGATCAAGCCACTTCCGCCAACAAGAAACTGAAAGGCTACACCGGCGCTCCCGTGGGTGAATACGTGACCTTCGACGCCTACACCACGTGGAGTCCGTCCAAAGCCGCCGCCCTCACCTTGGGCGTTCGCAATTTGACCGATGTTGAGCCGCCAACCAGCTACCAGGTTGCAACCTTCCAAGCTGGATATGACCCACGCTTCGCCGATCCTACGGGTCGGACCTACTACGTGCGCGGAACCTTTTCCTTCTAAGCGAACACTACTTACCGCAGGCCCTGCAAAGGGGTCGGCGGTAAGCTGACATGCGCAGCGAATGAACTTGGCGGGTGGCAATGCATAGTTGCCGTCCGCCATTCTTACTTTATAGCAACGCACTTCGAGCCGACCGACCCCTTGAACCTAATTTGAATAGGACATCTGGCATGGCAGAGCACTTGGCAGAAACAAAACCGGATAAGCAAGCACTTATCGGCAGTTGCCTTCGGTTGCCGGTGCATTTCGACCTTGCGCAACTCATCGCTGAATTTCACACCATTGACGGCAGCCTGTGGGGAAGCCGCGCCGGACGGGTGGGTGTGCATGTGCAGACGGAAGCGGTTTTCTTGCGGGGCTATGCACCTGCGGAAGGCGACTTGCCCATTGAAGACCGTGAGGTCCTAGCGTCGCTACCGTTTACCCGCGCATTGATTTACAACATCTTCCAGGCGCAGCCGCAACGCTGTCTTTTTGCAAAATTGCGTGCCCAGGGCGAGATCCGGCCCCATATCGATCAAGGCGCGTACTTTGAACGTACCATCCGTATCCACTTTCCTATCGTGACGAACCCGCAGGTCATCATGGTGGCGGACAAGCAGTCCTTCCACATGCAAGCGGGCGAAGCATGGGCGCTAAACAATAGCGCGGTGCATGGCGTCATCAACGCGCATCCGACCCATGCCCGAACCCATTTGATTTGTGATTACTTGCCGACCGACCATTTACGCCAATTGTTGCTAGCGGCCCGCCTGCGCCCAAGCGAATAGACTGGCCACCCACGGTGCTTGCAGCACCTGCTAAACGCCGGCTTGGGCAAAGTGGCAAGCGGTCTGATTACCCTGCCCATCCGATTGCAATGGCGGCACGGCTGCACTGCACTGTGCTTGTGCAATAGGGCACCGCGTATGAAAAACACAGCCCGATGGGGGGTTCAAGGGCGAGGGCAACTCGCCCGCCAGCAATTGCCTGGAACGCTGACGCTCCAACTCCGGATCCAAAATCGGAATGGCGGCAAGCAATGCCTGGGAATAAGGGTGGCGCGCAGCGCTGTATAGCGCCTCACGACTGGCGATTTCCATGGTGCGCCCCAAATACATGACCATCACCCGCTGGCTGATATGGCGCACCACGGCCAAGTCATGCGCGATAAACAAGAGCGCCAGGCCCAAGTCCTTTTGCAGCTCGGCCAGCAAATTGACAATTTGCGCCTGAATCGACACATCCAAAGCAGAAACCGGCTCGTCGCACACCACCAGTTGGGGCTCCAAAATCAAGGCCCGCGCAATACCGATGCGCTGGCATTGCCCCCCGGAAAATTCATGGGGATAGCGGTTGACTTGCTGCGCAGTCAGGCCCACCCGGTCCATCAGCGTGCGCACTTTTTGCGCTCTATCGGCGGCTGTTACGTCAGGGCGATGGATGCGCAGCGGCTCACCAATAATCTGGCCCGCTGTCATGCGCGGGTTCAGGCTGGCCAGGGGGTCCTGAAACACCATTTGTATGTCTTTGCGCACCGCCATCCATTGGGCCTTGGAAGCCCCGACCATTTGCTTTCCATTCCACAGAATGCTGCCCGCCGTGGCGGGATGCAGGTTGAGCAATGCGCGCGCCAGCGTGGACTTGCCACAGCCGGACTCGCCCACCACGCCCAGGGTCTGGCCTGCGTACAGGTCAAAGGAAACGCTGTCTACCGCCTTCACCGTGCCCCAAGGCGCCCAGGGCCAGGCACCGTTGGTATGCACCGGGAAATGAACTTGCAGATCCCGCACTTGCAACAGCGGTGGCGGATGCTCAGCCATGCAAACCTCCTTCGCTCTGCCCGATATTCAATAACTCAGGCGGACGATGGCAGGCACGCCGGGCCGGGTAGTGCAGGTTTTGGGCCGCATGGGGCGCAGCAATATCCTGTAAGGCAGGCACTTGCGCATCACACAGAGCGTCCGCCCAGGCGCAGCGGGGCGCAAAAGGACAGCCGGCGGGCAATTGCCCCATCTGCGGCGGGCTGCCTGCAATGGGCACCAAAGGCCCGCCTTGGCCATTGATACGCGCAATAGCACCTAGAGGCCCGCGCGTATAGGGATGCGAAGCTTCGTGAAAAATATGGCCCACACTGCCCTGCTCCATCACGCGCCCGCCATACATCACCAAGACCTGATCACACAAGCCGGCGATTACGCCCAAGTCATGCGTAATCAGCAAGATCGCGATCCCCATGTCTTGTTGCAATTCGCGTAGCAAGGCCAACACCTGGGCTTGCACCGTAACGTCCAGTGCCGTGGTGGGCTCATCGGCGAGCAAGATGGCGGGCTCGCACAGCAGCGCCATGGCCAGCATCACGCGTTGGCGCATACCGCCCGAAAACTCATGCGGGTACATGCCAATGCGCGAGGCCGCAGCAGGAATTTTTACGGCATCGAGCATGCGCACGGCGCTGGCACGTGCCATCTTGCGGTCCATGCCTTTGTGCAACTGCAAGGTTTCGGTCATCTGGCGTTCAACCGTCAGGTAGGGGTTGAGCGCTGTCATCGGATCCTGAAAGGCCATGGCAATCTGGCTGCCGCGCACCGTATTGAGTTGCTGCTCTGTGAGCGCCAACAAATTGCGGCCTTGGTAGTCCACGGAGCCGGTGGCACGCCCATTGCGCGCCAGCAAGCCCATGATGGCCAAGGCGGTCTGTGACTTACCTGAACCCGATTCCCCCACGATGCCTAAAGTTTCACCGCGCTGCATCGCAAAGTTGAGGCCGTTGACGGCATACACCGGACCATCGTTGGTGGCGAACTGCACCTGCAAATTGCGCACTTGTAGCAAGGCGTCGTTTGGGGTTTGCTTAGAGTCGCTCATCGGGTCTTAGGGTCCAGCGCGTCACGCATACCGTCACCTAAAAAATTGGCGCAATACAGCGTCAAGGTCAGTGCCGCGCCGGGGAACCAAATCATCCAGGGGCTGCTTTCCATGACATTGGCCCCGTCATGAATCAGCACGCCCCAACTGGTCATGGGCTCCTGCACGCCTAAGCCTAAAAACGACAATACGGATTCAGTCAGTATCACACCGGGTACCGTGATGGAGGTGTAAATCACGACGATGCCCAAAAGGTTGGGCACCACATGCGAAAAAATGATGCGGTGCGTCGGTACGCCGATGGCACGGGCGGCCTCTATGTATTCCTTGGATTTAATCGACAAGGTTTGGCCGCGTACTACCCTGGCCATGTCCATCCAGGAAAAAGCAGAAATGGTGAGGACGACCAGGTAGAAGTCGCGCCCCAAAATCGTCACCATCATGATCGCAATCAGCAAATAAGGGATGGCATACAAAATATCGACAATGCGCATCATGAAGGCGTCTATTTTTCCGCCGACAAATCCGGCTACGGCACCCCAAGCGACGCCTAGCAACACAGAGACCAGCGTGGCCAGCACCCCCACTGTGAGCGATATCCTCCCGCCGATTAAAGTGCGGACCAACAAATCGCGGCCCAGCTCGTCGGTTCCGAAAAGATGCCAGTGGTCCCAGGTCGGGCCTATGCCCATTTGGTTCCAATCGGTATCGTCATAAGCATGGGGTGATAACCAGGGCCCCACCAGGCAGACCAGCGCAATCAATACCATGATGGCCAAGCTGATGACCGCCGCCCGATTACGCATAAAGCGCTGCCGTGCATCTAACCACGGACTGCGCGGTGGTGGCGCTATTTCAGTAGCGGATTTTGGGATCGAGTAAGGCATACGCAAGATCAACCAGTAAATTGAGCAATACCGCCACAAAAGTAACCAGCACCACCAGACCCAGGACCAAGGTGTAGTCGCGATTGGACGCGCCGTTGACAATCAACTTGCCTAAACCGGGCAGCGAAAACCAGGTCTCGGTCACTACGGCAGCAGTAATCGACGAAATCGCCAAAGGCCCCAGCACCGAAACCACGGGAATGAGTGCCGGGCGCAAAGCATGGCGCAGTACGATAGTGGACATGGGCAGGCCTTTTGCCCGGGCTGCCAGAATAAAGGTGGAACTCAGTACCTCGATCAAACTGCCCCGCATCACCCGACCCACTGTGGACAGATTGATCACCGCAAGCAAGGTGACGGGAAGAACGACAAAGCGCCACTCGCCCTCATTCCAGCCCCCCGAGGGCAGCCAATGCAGCCAAAGCGCAAACACGGTAACGAGCAAAGGACCGATCACAAAAGAGGGTACGGACCCGCCGATATTGCAAAACACCATGAGCGTGTGGTCCACCCAGCTGTTTTGCCGCAGCGCCGCCCAGATACCGAGTAACACGCCGGCGATCACCGCAATGAGCATGGACAAACCGCCGATCAACAAGGACACCGGTAATGCCTTGGCCACCAAGTCATTAACCGACCAGTCGGCGTAGCGAAATGAGGCGCCTAAATCACCGTGCAATAAATTATTCAGGTAGTACAAATACTGTTGCCACAGCGGTAAATCTAGGTGGTATTTCGCTTGCAAATTAGCCAGTACGGCAGCGGATACTTTGCGCTCGCTGTCAAATGGCCCGCCTGGCGTCATGTGCAGCATCAGATAGCACACGGTAATCACAGTGAGCAAGGTCGGCAGCGTCGCAAGTATGCGACGCAGGGTGTATTTCCACATGCATTGCGCCCGCAGTACCCCAGAAGATCAGTGTTTGATCAGGTATAAATCTTTGCTGCGAAAGCGATCCATAGGGTTGCTTTCAAAATAGCCCCCCACATAGGACTTGACCAATCGCGGCAAGGTGTATTGAAGCAATGGAATCATCGGGTAGTCTTCCATCACCAATTTGCCCGCGCTGGTGAGCAGCGCTTTGCGCTTGGCAGGATCGAGCGCCTGATTGCCCTGGTTGATCAAGTCTTCGGCCTTGCGGTTGCAATTTTTATTGTCATTGGCATCCGAGTCACATTGGACCAAAGTTAAAAATGTAGTCGCATCGTTGTAATCCGCTATCCAACCATGGCGGGCGATCTGAAACTGTCCGTCGTGCCGCTTTTTAATCAGCACCTTGAACTCCATGTTTTCCATTTCGGTTTCCAGGCCCAATTTGGTTTTCCACTCGGAGGCTGCGAATATCGCCATCTTCTTGTGGTACTGGTCGGTGTTGTAGGTGAAATTGATTTTGGTTCCGGGTTTCACACCGGCAGCGGCCAGTAATTTCTTGGCCTCTTCCACCCGCTTTTCCATGGGCCACGCGGCCCAGTCATAGGCGGTGACCTCTGCACCATTGACGCCTTTGACGATCACCCCATAGGCAGGTATCTGGCCATCGGCTGTCACTTTGCTGGCAAGGGTATCGCGGTCAATCACCATAGAGAGCGCTTTGCGCACACGCACATCTTTGAGCAAAGGGTCTTTGTTGTTGAAGGCATAAAAGCGCAAGCCCAGCATGGGGCCGTTTTTGATGTCCGCCGGATGGCTCTTTTTGAATTGTTCATACGAGCCGGGCGGCAAACCTTGCACATAGTCCGTGTCGCCAGATTGGAACATTTTGACGTCGGCGGTAGCGTCTTCAATAGAGAGGTAGCTGACCTTGTTCAGCACCACTGACTTGGCATCCCAGTAGTGCGGGTTTTTCTCCAGCACAACTGCGCTGTTGACCCGCCATTCCTTCATTACGTAAGCGCCGTTGCCCACCATATTGCCGGGCTTGGTCCAGTCTTTGCCGAATTTATCGACCACCGCTTTGTTGATGGGTGCAAATTGGGTGTTCGATAGCAGGTCGAGCAAAAATGCCACGGGAAACGGTGTCTTTACTTCTAGCTGGTCTTTGCCCAAGGCTTTCACG
>Ga0136641_1000389_pt1 | contig 18973 bp, 16 predicted proteins | sample EliLak1302023Y_FD_115312 | JGI IMG/M metagenome (GOLD analysis project Ga0136641, IMG submission 115312) | Freshwater microbial communities from Elizabeth Lake, Yosemite National Park, California, USA - 13020-23Y | ecosystem: Environmental > Aquatic > Freshwater > Lake ...
CAAGCCGCCGAAACGCTTGGAGATGCCTTGTACGTTCAAGACCGGCGTTGTCATGCTGACCTCTTATCCGCAGGCATCGCCTTACCGTGTTCAGGCGCCGGCCACAAGCCGCGCGGTCGCCACAACATGATGAGAATCATGGCCAGCGCAATCAGTAGTTGACGCAAGATAGCCGCGTCCAAACGCCCGCCAGTCAATTCCTGCAAGGGACTGGCCACGTAACGCAACACTTCAGGCAAGGCTGACAACAACACCGCGCCCAAAATCACCCCCGGCAAATGACCGAGTCCGCCTAGCACCACCATGGCGACAATCATGACCGACTCCATCAAGCTGAACGATTCGGGCGATACAAAGCCTTGAAACGAAGAAAACAAAACACCAGCAACACCGCCAAAAGCCGCGCCCATGCCGAACGCCATGAGCTTGAGGTCACGGGTGTTCAAACCCATGGCTTTGGCTGCGATTTCATCTTCTCGGATAGCCATCCAAGCGCGTCCGATGCGCGAACGCTCAAGTCGGTAACAAATGAGTGCACTGACCAGCACCACCAACAAAAACAAATAGTAATACTGCGTGACGCCAGGCAATTCGATGAAACCCAAGTCAAGTTTGCGCGACAGCGGATGCCCCATGACCGTCATGGCATCGATCTGCCCCAAACCTTTAGGTCCGTTGGTGATATTGACCGGGTTGTCCAAGTTGTTCATGAAGACGCGGATGATTTCACCAAATCCCAGCGTGACTATCGCCAAATAGTCACCGCGAAGTTTCAAGGTGGGCGCGCCTAGTAGCACACCGAACAAACCAGCCAGACCCGCGCCCAAAGGTATCACCGCCCACAAAGGGGTGTGTAAGCCGGCGGGAAACATAGCGGCCATCAACGGAAAAGTGTCGGTCAAATGCGGCGACGCCAGCAGCCCGAACATATAGGCACCCACCGCAAAAAATGCCACAAAGCCCAGATCGAGCAAGCCGGCATAGCCCACCACAATGTTCAAACCCAAGGCCAGCATCACGTACAACAAGGCCATGTCAGCAATGCGCACCCAGCCGTTGCCTATGGTTTGCAAGCCCAAGGGCAACAGCAGCAGCAACACGGCCCACAGAGCATATCGAATGAGGGGAGTCGCAGAGGTATTTGCCATGTCAAGCCCTGTCCGCTACCCGTTCACCCAACAAGCCCGAAGGCCGCAAGGTCAGCATGATGATCAACACCACAAAAGCAAAAATATCGGCATAGTGGCTGCCAAGTACACCGCCAGTCAGGTCACCGATATAACCCGAGGCAATGGCTTCGATCAGCCCTAGCAAAATCCCGCCGACCACCGCACCGGCCAGGTTGCCAATGCCGCCAAACACCGCTGCCGTGAACGCTTTGAGGCCAGGGAGAAAACCCATGCCATGTTGTACCGTTCCGTAGTTGGAGGCCCACATCACACCGGCGAGTGCCGCCAGCACCGCACCAATGACAAAGGTGGCTGAGATCACCATGTCAGGTTTCACACCCATCAAGGTGGCGACGCGCGGGTTCTCGGCTGTCGCACGCATGGCACGACCCAATCGCGTACCGTTGACCAGCCACATCAATACAGCCAAGGCCATGGCAGTCACAGCCAGAATCAATATTTGTGTGGGCGTGATCACAGCGCCACCGATGGCAATCGGGTCACTGGGCAGCAATGTAGGAAAGGATTTGTAGTTTGGCTTCCAAATCACCATGGCCAATGTTTGCAACAAAATAGACATGCCGATAGCGGTGATCAACGGTGCCAGTTTGGGTGCGCCGCGCAAGGGTCGATACGCAATTTTTTCAATCGCAAAGTTCAGCGCAGCTGCAACCACGCAGGCGCATACCAGCGAAATCAACAACATCAGCCAACCAGGCAAACCGGGGGCGTATTCCTGCAACACGCCGATCACGGTCCAACTGGTCAAGGCCCCGACCATCAGCACTTCACCATGCGCGAAGTTAATCAAATTGATAATGCCGTAAACCATGGTGTAGCCAAGCGCTACCAAGGCATACATGCTGCCTAGTACCAGTCCGTTGATGATTTGTTGCAGCAGGATATCGATATCGATTCTCCCAATAGGTGGGCGATTGTAGGTAAAAAAAAGCCCTCCACGGCGGGAGGGCTTGCAATATAAACACACCTATGCATCAATCATCGGCATAAATATCCACATCTTTGGTTTCTTTGATGAACAAGCTGCCGATGATGAAGGTCGCACCAGCAATGATGATGGGATACCACAAACCGTTGTACATATTGCCGGTTTGCGCCACGATAGCAAACGCAGTGGTAGGCAGCAAACCGCCAAACCAGCCGTTACCGATGTGATAGGGCAAAGACATAGAGGTGTAACGAATGCGGGTTGGGAACATCTCAACCAACATGGCTGCAATAGGTCCATAAACCATGGTCACCAGCAACACCAAATACGTCAGAATGAGAACGACGACAGGTTGATTGATTTTGTTCGGATCGGCCTTGGCTGGGTAGCCGGCGTTCTTCAAAGTGGCGCTCAGGTTGGCAGTGATGACCGCGTCCCGGCTTTTCTTTTCATCTGACAGATTCTTTAAAGCGTCTTCGGCTTTTTTCACTGCCTTGGGATCGACCGGGTCTGCAGCCTTAAGGGCTTCCAATTTCTTTTCGGCAGTTTCTTTGGCTGCAGCGACATCTTCTGGCGTTACCACTGTAGAGATGATGGTTTCACCGACCTTGATGATGGCGGGTGTGCCGGGCGCCGCGATTTCATTGGAATAGCTGACCGAGTTACCGGCGAGTTTTTGTTTGGCGATGTCACAAGAAGAGGTGAACTTGACCGTGCCTGTGGGGTTGAATTGGAATGAACATTCAGCTGGGTCTGCCATCACCACCACTTTGTTGGTTTGCTGTGCTGCATGCAAATCCGGGTTTGCAGCTTTGGTCAATTGCTCGAACGCAAAGAAATAGCTGAGCACCGCCAGCAAACAACCGAGCATGATGATGGGTTTGCGACCGATTTTGTCCGACAAGGCGCCAAACACAATAAAAAACGGCGTACCGATGATCAGCGAGGCTGCCACAAACAGGTTGGCCGTGGGGCCGTCAACTTTGAGAGACTGGGTCAGGAAGAACAATGCGTAGAACTGACCGGTGTACCAGACCACCGCTTGACCTGCTGTCAAGCCAATCAGCGCCAAAATCACGATCTTCAAGTTTTTCCATTGACCGAATGATTCGGACAATGGTGCCTTGGAAGTTTTGCCTTCAGCTTTCATTTTGGTGAAAGCCGGTGACTCGTTCATGGACAAGCGGATGTAAACCGACACTGCCAGCAGCGCAATGGAGACCAGAAAAGGAATGCGCCAGCCCCAGGCTTCAAACGCATCTTCTCCGATGGCTGTACGCATACCCAAAATCACCAACAGAGAAAGGAACAATCCCAGCGTCGCCGTGGTTTGAATCCAAGAGGTGTAAGCACCGCGCTTACCGTGCGGGGCGTGCTCTGCCACATAGGTGGCAGCACCGCCGTACTCGCCACCGAGCGCCAAGCCTTGAAGCAAACGCAAGGCGATCAAAATCACTGGGGCCGCAACACCAATGCTGGCATAGCCCGGCAAAATACCGACGATGAACGTCGACAAGCCCATGATCAAGATGGTGACCAAGAAGGTGTATTTGCGACCGATCATGTCACCCAAGCGGCCAAAGAAAATCGCACCAAAAGGTCGAACAATAAAGCCTGCAGCAAATGCTAACAGCGCAAAGATAAAGGCTGAGCCTTGGTCTAATCCACTGAAAAACTGCTTGGCAATGATGGCTGCCAATGACCCGTACAAGTAAAAGTCATACCACTCGAACACTGTACCGAGGGACGAGGCAAAAATAACTTTCTTTTCTTCCGACGACATGGGTCGGTCTTCATGCACGATGGACATGGTGTCTCCTTAAGGGTTGCCCGCTGAATCGGGGTCTGTCTGTATTTTGGTTGCCACGACTTGCCAGCGACTGACACTAAACTGAACATGGGCTGACAACCCTAGGGCAAACCCTTTGCTCCTGTTTCACTATATGAATTAATCAGCGTTTGCGCTGAATACCAGAAGGGTGCTTGGCCGCATCCTGCCAGTCATTGCTTTGGAACCACGCCTCACCCTCCAAAAATTGTCGCAACATTGGCAGTGCATCTTGACCCCAAAACAATTCATCTTGTACTTCAATCGTAGGTACACCGAACACACCTTTGGCAATGGCTTGGGCAGTGGCCGCACGTAACTGATCTTTCACTTCTTGGGTCTCGGGCGAGCGGGCCGGTTGGAGCAACGCGGTCAACCCGTTGAGGCGGTCTTTATCAGAAGCTTCCCCTCCGCTACTCCATACATGTTTAAACAACGTCTCACACACATAACGATTAGGTTGTCCCGCCGCATCACACGCGGTGGCAAGTCTTAATAAACCTAGCGAATTGAACGGATGTGTTTGCGGAATTCGCAGCGCCAAGCCTTGCTGTTTGGCTAACCACAAGGCCTGTCTGTAGGTCCATTCGCGCTTACCCATGATTTCAGCCGGCCCCAGTTGCCCGTGGTGTTGCAACACGGCGCCAAATACAACCGGTTGGTAATTGACTTGATAACTCAAGCCCAAGAGGGTGCGTGGCAATTGGTCAAATGCGAGATAGGCATAAGGACTGATGACGTCGAAATAAAAAGTGAGTTGGTGCATGTCAGCCCTCTTTGAAATGCTTGTCTATCGCCAGACCCAGACGTTGCCAAACAACAAGTTGCTGCTGCGGTGTACTCATACCCCAGCGGGCAATTTCATCAATGCCACGTAAACAGCCATGGCATTCATCCGCATGGTCTTTCATGATGCATACAGCCATACATGGCGATACCAATGACTGACCGGCAGGGGTTTGCTGCACTTGCTGCCAGCGCAATTGCAAGTTTCTCCACGGGGTGAGCGGTTCAGACATCTCAGTCCACGCTTAAAGACAATAAAGGCGCGCCTTCTGAGACTTGATCGCCGGGCGCATACAACAACTCTGCAACAGTACCTGTAAACGGCGCAGCGACTGTGTGTTCCATCTTCATGGCCTCCATCACAGCCAGCGCTTGACCAGCGACCACCTTATCTCCCAAAGCGACTGCAAACGATAACAATTTGCCAGGCATAGGCGCGGCCAGATTGCCACCTGCTGCCAAATCTTGCGACTGGTAGGCCAAAGGATTGACCAGTGTCACATTGCAAGCGCCGGCATCAGAAAACACATGCCAGTCCTCACCATGCGCGTACACATGGCACCGCCACGCATGCTTGCCCCATTTCACTTGCAATTGCCCGTCTTCATCATGCCAGCTGAAATCTGCCTCATGGTTTGCGATGTTCAAACGCATGTTGCCCCGCACCTGGAATGTCAGCGCAATGGCATGCTTGTTTTCATTCACTTCAAAAATATATGAACGGACAGCGCTTCCTTGCATCAACCAGTGATTACACACGGCCCAAGGGTCTGTCCAAGCCACAGCCTCATGTGACTGGGCTCTCAACATGGCCGCCACCACAGACGCTATGCCAATGTCGATAGGCACAGCTTGCTGATGAAAAAGTACGGCCTTTTCACGTTCAATCAGTGCGGTGTCCAGCTGCGCGTTGGCAAATGAATCAGTGCGAATCACACGCCGGATAAAAGCCACATTGTTTTGCACCCCAACGATGTGTAATTGAGCCAAGGCCTGATCCAGCCTGGCCAGTGCCTGCTCACGTGTATCCGCATGAACGATGAGTTTGGCAATCATCGAGTCGTAATAAGGACTGATGCTGTCGCCTGCGCGTACACCGCTGTCGAACCGAACCGGTGCGACGGTGAAATGGCTGGACAACGGTTTGCGCATCACTTGCAAGCTACCAATGGCCGGTAAAAAATCGTTGTCAGGGGTTTCTGCGCAAATGCGTGCCTCAATTGCATGGCCATGCACAGAAACTTGCGCTTGCGTCAAAGGCAAGGGCTCACCGTATGCAATCCGCAATTGCCACTCCACCAAATCCAAACCTGTCACCGCCTCTGTCACGGGATGCTCAACCTGCAAGCGGGTATTCATCTCCATGAAGAAAAAATCCATGTCACGCTCAGACTGCTCGACGATGAATTCCACGGTACCGGCACCGACATAGTTGACAGCTTTGGCTGCAGCGACGGCGGCGGCGCCCATGCGCGCGCGCAAGTCTGCGGTCAAGCCAGGTGCAGGTGATTCCTCCAATACCTTTTGGTGCCTGCGTTGTACCGAACAATCGCGTTCATGCAAATGAATCAGGTTGCCTTGGCTGTCACCAAACACCTGTATTTCTATATGGCGTGGTCGTTGCATATACTTTTCAATCAACACCGCTTCATTGCCGAAACTGTGGTTGGCTTCGCGTTGACAAGACGTTAAAGCTTCAAGAAAGTCTGCGGCTTGATGAACGATGCGCATGCCTTTGCCGCCACCGCCTGCACTGGCTTTGATCAACACGGGATAGCCAATGCGTTTGGCTTCTTCTACAAGCAATGCAGGTGTTTGGTCTGCCCCGTGGTAGCCGGGGACCAGGGGAACACCTGCTTTTTCCATCAACTGTTTAGAAGCAGCCTTGAGCCCCATGGCTTCAATCGCAGCCACACTCGGACCGATGAACACCAGACCTGCGCTTGCACAGGCGTTGGCGAAATCGGCGTTTTCACTGAGAAAACCATACCCGGGATGCACCGCTTGCGCACCGGTCTGAACAGCCGCATCCAGAATGCGCTGCCACTGTAAATAACTGTCTGCAACAGCAGGCCCACCGATATGCACAGCTTCGTCACAAGCTTGCACATGTGCCGCCAGTGCATCCGCATCAGAGTAAACAGCGACAGTGCGTACCCCCATGCGGGTCGCCGTGGCAGCGACTCGGCATGCGATTTCGCCACGGTTGGCAATCAGTATTTTTCGGAACATGGCATCAATAGCGTTTGGCGACTTCTTCTAGCATCACCTCGGTGGCGCCGCCACCGATGGCCAGCACCCGCGCATCGCGCCACAAACGCTCAATAGGCGCTTCGCGCATGTAACCCATTCCGCCCCAGAATTGCAAACAACCGCCCACCACTTCGTTGACCAAATCTCCAGTCAAGGCTTTGAGCATGGACACCTCTTGAACAATGTCGTGATCTTGTGTGACCGACCATGCACAGTGGTACATGAACTGACGTGCCGAGCGGGTTTTGGCATCCAACATGGCAATGCGTTGACGAATGTGCTGCATCTCCCACAGGCTTTTGCCGAACGCCTGACGTTGACGCACGTAGTCCAGCGTGAGTTCAATGGCGCGTTGACAATGCCCAACGGCCATCGCAGCCAATGCAATGCGTTCGGTTTGTAAGTTTTTCATCAAGGCGTAAAAGCCTTTGTCCTGCTCGCCCAACAAAGCGTCAGGGCCCAATCTGACGTTGTCCAACACCAACTCTGCGGTGTCAGAACACAACCACCCGGTTTTATCTAAGGAACGACCGACGCTGAAGCCGGGTGTACCCTTTTCCAAAATGAACATCGACATTTGGTGCTTGCCTGTTCCTGTCTTTGCCGCCACAAAATACACATCGGCATGGACACCGTTGGTGATGTACAGCTTGGTGCCGTTAAGCACCCAAGCATCTCCGTCGCGCTTTGCGGTGCTGCGCATGCCTGACAAATCAGAACCGGCGCCAGGTTCGGTCATGGCAACAGCGCTGATGGTTTCACCTGTGATGATGCGCGGCATGTACTTGGCTTTTTGTGCCGCCGTACCTGCATGGTGTAGATGCGGACTGGCCATGTCGGTATGCACCAGCACACTGACAATGAATCCGGCAAAGGTCGATTGAGATAGCGCTTCTGCAAACACCAAGTTGGTCAATGCGTCAGCCTCTGCGCCGCCATACTCGCTTTCGTACATCAATCCCAAAAAACCAGCTTCGCCCATTTTGCGCAACACCTCACGCGGCACCTTGCCTGTTTTTTCCCACTCCAATCCATGGGGTTCAACTTCACGCTCCAGAAAACGCGCCATCTGGTCGCGCAAGGTTTGGTGTTCGGGTAAGTGGTAAATATGGTTCATGGCTGTTATCTCAAAAAGTCACATGCGAAAGACACCGAAGCGGGTGTCGGGAATGGGTGCGTTCAAAGACGCGGACAAAGCCAGCGCCAGCACTTGCCGGGTATCGGCTGGATCAATCACGCCGTCGTCCCACAAACGCGCACTGGCGTAATAAGGATGCGACTGGTGAGCAAATTGATCCAGCAATGGTTGTTTGAATTTGGCCTCTTCATCCGCGCTCCAACTGCCGCCCTTGGCTTCAATGCCGTCACGCTTGACCGTAGCGAGCACGCTGGCGGCCTGCTCACCGCCCATGACGCAAATACGCGCATTCGGCCACATCCATAAAAAGCGGGGGTTGAAAGCGCGCCCGCACATGCCGTAGTTACCAGCACCGTAACTGCCACCAATGATGAGGGTGAATTTAGGTACCTGCGCTGTGGCTACTGCGGTGACCATCTTGGCGCCGTGTCGGGCAATGCCCTCGTTTTCGTATTTGCGCCCGACCATGAAACCGGTGATGTTTTGCAAAAACACCAATGGAATTTTTCGCTGACAACACAATTCAATGAAATGCGCACCCTTTTGTGCAGACTCGGAAAACAGCACACCGTTGTTGGCCACAATACCTACCGGCATGCCTTCGATGTGCGCAAAACCACACACCAACGTGCTGCCAAAGCGGGCTTTGAACTCGTGGAACTCTGAGCCGTCCACCACCCGCGCAATGATGTCTCGCACATCGTAGGGCTTGCGGGTATCCACTGGAATCACGCCGTAAATTTCTTGCGGGTCATACAAAGGTGGTCTTGCGGCAACCACTTCAGTGTCAAATGTTTTGCGGCGGTTCAAGCGTGACACCGCTTGACGCGCCAAAGCCAGTGCATGCGCATCACTGTCTGCGAGATGATCTGCCACACCGGACAAGCGTGTATGAACATCACCACCGCCTAAATCTTCCGCGCTGACAATCTCACCAATCGCAGCTTTGACCAATGGCGGGCCGCCCAAAAAAATCGTTCCCTGGTTTTTAACAATGATGGTTTCGTCACTCATGGCAGGCACATACGCGCCGCCTGCAGTGCAACTGCCCATGACAACCGCGATTTGCGCAATGCCTTGCGCACTCATATTGGCTTGGTTATAAAAAATACGCCCAAAGTGGTCACGGTCAGGAAACACATCGTCTTGGTTAGGCAGATTGGCACCGCCCGAATCCACCAAATAAATACACGGCAACTGGTTTTGCTGTGCAATTTCCTGTGCACGCAAATGTTTTTTCACCGTCATGGGGTAATACGTGCCTCCTTTGACGGTGGCATCGTTGCACACGATGACGCAATCTACGCCACTGATGCGGCCGATACCTGCGATCACGCCAGCGCCGGGTGCGTCCCCGTTGTACATGCCGTGTGCCGCCAGCGGACTGAATTCCAGAAACGGCGTAGCGGGATCGAGCAGCATGGCTACCCGCTCGCGCGGCGGAAGTTTGCCGCGCGCCACATGTTTGGCGCGCGCGGCCTCGCCTCCCCCTTGAGCGCTCAGCGACATCTGCACCCGCAAATCATCCACCGCGGCTTGCATGGCTTGGGCATTGGCGATGAATGCCGCCGAACGGGTTGACAAGTTGGAGGTGAGAACGCTCATGGCTCAGACCAATTCAAGCGCCATGGCCGTGCCTTCGCCACCACCAATACACAAGGTTGCCAAGCCTTTTTTCAAACCATGCGCTTGTAAGGCATGCAACAAAGTCACGATGATGCGTGCGCCTGAGGCGCCGATGGGGTGGCCTAAGGCGCAGGCACCGCCATTGACGTTGACAATTTCATGGGGCACTTTCAATTCATGCATCAGCGCCATGGGTACCACCGCAAATGCTTCGTTGACTTCCCATAACTGCACATCGCTGACTTTCCATCCGGCCTTGGCCAATGCATGTTGCGTGGCACCTACCGGCGCTGTGGTGAACCATTCGGGTTCTTGTGCAAACGTGGCGTGGCTGACCACACGCGCCAATGGCGTGCAACCGAGCTTTTTCGCTGTGCTCTCGCGCATCATGACCAGTGCAGCAGCACCGTCATTGATGGATGAGCTAGAGGCTGCAGTGATAGTGCCGTCTTTTTTGAAAGCAGGCTTGAGGCTGGTGACTTTGTCGAGCTTGACCTTGCCCGGGCCTTCATCCACGGTCACTACGCGTTCACCGCTGCGGTCTTTCACGGTGACACTTGCAATTTCTTTGCTGAATGATCCGTTCGCCGTGGCATCCTTGGCACGCTGCACACTGGTCATGGCGAAATGGTCTTGCGCTTCGCGAGTGAATGTGTATTTGGCTGCACAGTCTTCACCGAATGTACCCATCGAGCGACCCGCTTCATACGCATCTTCCAGTCCATCCAGCATCATGTGATCGTAAATTTTGTCATGGCCCATGCGGTAGCCACCTCGCCCTTTCAACATCAGATAAGGTGCATTTGTCATGCTCTCCATACCTCCTGCCACCATCACATCCTGAGAACCTGCACTCAAAATATCGTGCGCAAACATCGCAGCACGCATACCTGAGCCGCACATCTTGGACAAAGTGACAGCACCCGCACTTTTAGGCAAGCCCCCTTTGAATGCCGCCTGACGTGCTGGTGCTTGTCCTTGACCAGCCATCAAACAGTTTCCGAACAACACCTCGGTGACTGCATCTGGTGCAATGCCCGCGCGTGCGACCGCTGCAGCGATAGCGACTCCGCCCAAGTCATGGGCTGACAAAGAAGAAAAATCACCCTGAAAACTGCCCATGGGCGTACGTGCGGCACTCACTATCACAACGGGATCTGACATTGACAACTCCTTCAAAAAAATTCAAGTGGATGACTGCATGGCGGCTCTTTGCACCACAAATCGTTTGTCTGCTTCATAAGGGAACACATCGTGCACATGCCCCTGATGGATTTTTTCTTTATGACCTTGCCAAAATCCGGCATCCAATAAGTCCGCATGGTGCTTCATGAACACTTCACGCACTGCCGGATTGCCGAGCAAGAAGGGGCCGAAAGTTTCAGGGAACACATCGTGCGGTCCGACGTGATACCAGATTTCACCTGACATTTCATCTTCTTCATTGCGCGGTTGAGGTACCTTGCGAAAGTTGCAATCTGTAATGTATTCAATTTCGTCATAGTCATAAAACACCACTTTGCCATGGCGTGTGATGCCAAAGTTTTTCCACAACATATCGCCGGGAAATATATTGGCAGCCACCAGATCTTTGATTGCATTACCGTATTCGATCACTGCACGCTCCATCTGCGCCTTAGCGCGCGGATCTTGTAAGCCCACGTCAAATGACTCTTGCAGGTAAATATTCAATGGAATCATGCGTCGCTCAATATATGCATGCTTGATCACCACTTCTTGTCTGCCGTTATCTGGCCGGGTATTGATTTCGATTTGACTTGGTGCAAATTTTTGTATTTCTTCAATCAATTCATCTTCAAACCGTTCACGCGGAAAAGCCACATTGCTGTACTCCAGTGTGTCAGCCATGCGACCGACGCGGTCGTGTTGTTTCACGAGCAAGTATTTGCCCTGTATTTGTTCACGAGTGGTGTCTTTTTGCGGCGGATAAAAATCTTTGATGACTTTGAAGACAAAAGGAAATGAGGGCTGATCAAACACCAGCATGACCATGCCTTTGATACCGGGAGCAATGCGGAATTTATCGGTGCTGTGACGCTGGTGATAAAGCAAGTCACGGTAAAACAGCGTTTTGCCTTGCTTGGCCAATCCCAGTGCGTTGTAAATCTCGGCACGCGGTTTGCGTGGCATCAGGCTGCGCAAAAACTGCACATAAGCCGAAGGAATATCCATGTCAACCAGAAAATACGCACGCGCAAAACTAAACAGCATCAAGAAATCATCTTCACCGAACAAGGCTGCATCGATCACCAATTCGCCTTTGCTGTTGTGCAAGATAGGCAAAGCAAACGGAATCTCATTAAAGCCATTGATCACCTTTCCTACGATGTATGCCGCTTTGTTACGGTAAAACAAGCTGTTTAAAACTTGAATTTGAAAATTAGCACGCAACTTCGAATGGGCCAGACGCTTGCGTACATTGCGCAAAATATCGCCTGCATCTCTTTGCACATCTGCAAACGGACACGTCAGATTAAAGTGTTTAATCACCAGCACAATGGTATCGGCTAGGTTATCTGCATTCGGATACCAAGCTTGGTAGGTGGGCAAAGCATCAAGCTCATCGCTTTCGATGTACTCTGTACTGACGGCTGGGCGCACAAAAATAAATTCATTTTGAAAATAGCTTCGATCCAGTATTTTCGTGGTCACGGAATTGAAGAAAGTTTCAGCAAGCTCGGGCTGGAAATGGTCGACCAGTAAACCTATGTAATGCAACTTGACTTGCTGCCAAATGTCTGGTGGTTGTTGAGCGGCTTCAAATTCGGACTCGAGTCTGGCTGAGCATTCTTTCACCCGCAGGTCATAAAACTCAATACGCTCTCTTTGCGCACGCTGTTGCCCGTGCCAATCCTGATTTTCAAAACGCTGTTTGGCTTTGGCAGATTCTTGTCGGAACAACTGGTAATGGCGGTTAAAGCCGTCCATCATGGCCTGCGCTATGCCGTAGGCTGCCGTTGAGTCAAGTCGTTGTGGAAACATACCGAACCCACATTAAGCGCTTGCGCGCGGATAACGCTTAAAGCCATTGCGAAACACTTCGACCACTTCTTGCGAATTACTCATGGTCACTTGTAAGTCTTTGACAAGCCCGTCTTTCAGCCCATAAACCCAACCATGAACACTGAGCTTTTGGCCCTGTGCCCAGGCATCTTGTAAGACATTGGATAGCGCGACATTTCCTACTTGCTCGATCACATTCATCTCACACAATACGTCTTCCATTTCTTTGGGCGGCAAATGGTTCAAACGCTGGCGATGTCGCAAATGCACATCCTGCACATGACGCAGCCAGTTGTCAGCCAATCCGATTCGCAAGCCACGTGCTGCGGCCACTACACCGCCACAACCATAATGCCCCACCACCATGATGTGTTCTACCTTCAGGTGCTCTACGGCAAATTGAATCACTGACAAGGCATTTAAATCTGAATGCACCACCAAATTGGCTACGTTGCGGTGGACAAAAACTTCACCTGGATCCAAGCCGATGATTTCATTGGCAGGCACCCGACTGTCAGAACAACCAATCCATAAATACTTGGGGGATTGTTGCTTGGCAAGCTTTTCAAAAAACCCGGGTCGCTCACGGCTCATGCGATCGGCCCAAGCGCGGTTATTTTGAAACAATTCATCGAGAATGATTGGCATTGCTCAGACCTTGGCTTTCTTGCTGTGTTTAGACATCAATTGTTTGGCTTCTTTTTCATGTTGCTTGACTTCATCCAGGTTGGCCTGAATTTCGCGCATCTGATTTTCAAGTTGCTTTTTATGCTCAGACAGCACATTGATGAATTTTTCCAACTGCGGCACGGTATCCCTGGGACTGTCGTACATGTCGATAATGTCTTTGGCTTCCATCAATGACAAACCCAGACGCTTGGCACGCAAAGTCAAACGCAAACGGGCTCGCTCTCTGGCACTGTAGACGCGACTTCTTCCGCCCGGACCCAATCTCTCCGGGCGCAATAGCCCCATGTCTTCATAAAAACGAATGGCACGGGTGGTCAAATCAAATTCCTTGGCCAGATCACGGATGCTGAATTGGGTCGCCATGTGGACAGTTTGTTTTAGTTAACGTTTACGTAAACGTCAATTATCAAGCAAAATGACCGCCTATGAATCCTCAAGAAAAAGAATTGCTTTACCCGCTTGGCGACGCCTTGCCAGACCCAGGTTTTCATTTGTCTGTCGCACCAGGCATACGTTGGGTGAGGATGACATTGCCTTTTGCACTCAACCATATCAATTTATGGCTTATTCGTGACAAAGTCGATGGCCTAGACGGTTGGTGCATTGTGGATTGTTGCTTAGACAACCCGACTGCCAGGGCGCAATGGGAACAAGTTTTCACTACATCACTGATGGGCTTGCCTGTGTTGCGTGTCATTGCCACGCATTTACATCCTGACCATTTGGGTTTGGCGCATTGGTTGTGTGAACTTTGGAAAGTGCCTCTGTATATCAGCGCGACGGACTATCACACAGCGCTTACCTTGATCCATACGGCTGCAAAGCATGAAAACCAACAACCGCATGATTTTTTTCGAGCCCACGGCCTTGAGGATGAACTGGTGTTGAATGCATTGACTGAACGCACTTTGCAATTCAATCATATGGTGCCTGCTTTGCCTTCTCAATTTGTACGCTTGATTGACCACCAAATTTTATCTATTGGCGATCACCAATGGCATTGCATCAGCGGTTACGGTCATGCCCCAGAACATATTGCATTGCATTGCCCCGAGCTAAATGTGATGATCAGCGGAGACATGGTGTTACCTCGCATCTCCAGCAATATCAGCGTGTTTGATACAGAGCCTTTGGCCAACCCTTTGGGTTTATTCATGCAGTCTTTGCATAAATACAGTCACTTACAGGATGATTGCTTGATACTTCCCTCCCACGGTAAACCATTCATAGGCGTTCACCAGCGCATTAAGCAATTGCTACAACACCACGAAGACAGGCTGAATGATTTGCGCGAACGTTATACAGATGAAGGTATGAATGCCTTTGAAGCTATGGGTATTTTATTTAAACGAGAACTTGATCCTCATCAAACCACATTTGCGCTTGGAGAAGCACTGGCGCATTTGCACTACCTTTGGTACAAGGGCGAGCTACAAAAAACGCGAGATGCAAACGGATGGATTTCTTTCAAACCCATTTTGGTATAGCTTCATCCTTGAGTTCGGCTCTTCTGTGGGCATAGTCAGGCACCACATTGCGCACAGTTTCCCAAAACATGGGGCTGTGATCCATCACTCGCAAATGACTGAGTTCATGCACCACCACATAATCAATGGTTTCCATTTTGAAATGGACCAAGCGCCAGTTCAGACGAATACTTCCGTCCGATGCTGCACTCCCCCATCTGGTGCTTGCGTTACTGAGTGAAAGCTTGCGCCACTGCACACCCAATACAGGTGCAAAATGGTCTAATCTCTGTATGAACAACTGCTTGGCTTGTTGCATTAACCAAGCTTGAACTGCATCGCGAATTTGCGATGTGTTTGCGTTTTGTGCAACAGCAATTTTCAATACATGCGCTCGTTCTCCATTTTCCAAAATGTCGTTTTTTTCCAGCCTTGCACCGACATCCTTGAACAAATGGCTTGCATCCAGTTTCAACACCACCGACTCACCCAAAAAAGGTAAGCGAGATCCATCACGCCATTCAATGATGGTCGACTGCATATCCTTGTGTCGCTCTTGCATTTCCTGTAATTTACGCAATATCCAGTCGGCTTTTTCTAGTAATGCAGTGTCAATCGCAGCAATACTGACCCAACGCGGCGCACGCACATCCAGTCCATCAGGTCCTACAGACATTCCTATGGTTTGACGTCTGCTGCGTGTCAATCTGTAACCAATGCTGCCTATGGCTAAACGAATGTGGCGGTTAGCGCGAGGGTGTTGAAATTGCGTCGTCGTGTCCATCACGTTGGACTTTGACACAGGCGCATGCATTGAATCAGCAGTTAACGTACTTTCTTGCGGTTGTTCAAACCAGTTGAGCGCCAGTTGTACGAATGACCTCATGGCTGTTGAGAGACTTTGTCATAAGCGGCGGGGTCAAGTTGGTGCATCTCATCTTCAATCCATTGCTCAACTTCTGCCATTAATTCATCTGCTTGTCTGCCGTGGCTTGAGATGGCAGGTCCTATGGATACAGTCACCAACCCAGATTTTTTGACAAATGCTTTTCGTGGCCAGCATGTAGCGGAGTTCACTGCAATTGGTATGACTGGTACGCCTGTTTCAATGGCCAAGCGTGCCCCACCTGATTTGTAATTTCCCTTTTGGCCACGTGGGATACGCGTACCTTCTGGAAACATAATGACCCAGATGCCTTTGTTTAATAAATCTTTACCTTGTTGTACGACTTTTTGAAAAGCTTGAGATTTCATTTTCCGATCGATATGGATCATGTCAAGCTGACCAATCGCCCATCCAAAAAAAGGCACAAATAACAACTCTCGCTTGAATACATACGCCAAGTCTTTGGGCATGATGACGGGCATGAGAAATGTCTCATAGGTTGATTGGTGCTTGACCAACAAAATGCATGGCTGATCCAGTGTAGGCAAGTGTTCGCGGCCTAGCACTACATACCGAATTCCCAGGATGTGGCGCGCACCTAGGATCGCCAAAGACAACCAAAACACAGCTATTTTGTACAAGACTCGGCCATTGAATTGGAAAGCAGCTGCACTCAATAACACCACAGCAACTGGCACCACAGTGACCAGCATCCAAAGCATATGAAGTATTGATTTGATCGCAGACATTAATTGCTTTTAGAACCTAACGTATGTTCATGCGTATTTTGAGTAAGCAACCAATCTGCGAAGGCTGACAAGTTGACATGCACTTTGGTGGCTGGCGGGTATGACTCAGGCGGATAACTTTCTATCCAATGTTCACTTTTACCAGTGCACACCAAGTGTGTCATACAACCGACAGCTGCAGCGGCTTGAGCATCCCGTAATGAATCTCCAACTGCATGCACCTGTTCTAACTGAACAGCAAATCGCTCCCCGATTTGTTCAAACAAGCCAGCGTGAGGCTTTCTGCAATGACACATGTCTTGCGGAATATGCGGGCAATAAAAAATGGCATCTACCCGCCCACCTGCTGTTGCAAGCAGTTTGTTCATTTTGTCGTGCATTAAATTTAAAGTGGCCAAATCGAACAATCCCCGTCCCAGACCAGATTGGTTGCTGGCGATCACAATATGCCAACCGGCTTGATACATTCTTGCCATGGCTTCAATAGCGCCGGGTAGCGGCAGCCATTCGTCTGGCGACTTGATGTATTCATCACTGTCTCTGTTGATGGTGCCATCTCTGTCAAGAATAATTAATTTTGAGTTCATCAAACGCCTAAGAGGCAAGCCTTGACAAATCCGCAACCTGATTCATCTGTGCGTGCAGCTTATTCAACAAGCTCAATCGGTTTTGTCTGATGGCTTGATCTTCTGCATTCACCATGACTTCATTAAAGAATGCATCTACCGAATCTCGCAAACCGGCCAGCACAGTCAAGTTGGCTTTGTAATCGCCGGCGTTAAAACATGTATCTGCCTTTTCAGCTATGTTGATTAATTGGGTATACAAATCTTGTTCTGCTTTTTCAATCAACAAAGATTGATTGACTTCAGCATTTATAAAGTCTGAACTCTTTTTCAAAATATTGGATATGCGTTTATTGGCAGCAGCCAAGGCTTCGCTGGCAGGCAAAAGAGAGAATTGTGCGACAGCTTCTAAACGTTCTCTGACATGACTCCAGGTATTCAACTTCACTGATTCCATGACTGCCGAGACATGGCTAGGGATCACGTCTTCAGACTCTAGTAAATTCGCCACACGCTCAAGAAAGAATTGTTCTAACTTATTTTTGTCAAACTCCGCAATCGTTTGCTTTTCAAAACTGCTTGCGCAAATATCAATCAGTTGTTGAATACTGATGGGTATTTTTTTATCTATCAGCATTCTGATCACGCCTAATGCATGTCTGCGCAATGCAAACGGGTCCTTGTCGCCAGTAGGCAAATTTCCTATACCAAACATTCCCACGAGGGTTTCCATTTTGTCAGCCATTGCCACGACAAGACCCACCATGCTCATAGGCAGTTGGTCACCAGCAAACCTCGGTTTGTAATGGTCTTCAATGGCTTGCGCGACGTCGGGTGCAACGCCATCATTTCTAGCATAGTAAGCACCCATGATGCCTTGTAATTCCGGAAACTCACCCACCATGTCTGTCAACAAATCTGCTTTTGACAATCGTGCTGCAGTCGATGCTTTCAAAGCCAATTGCGCATCACCCACTATAGATGCCAGTTGATGTGCTACCGTGGTTACACGCTGCATTCTTTGTAACTGGTTACCTAATTTGTGATGGTAGACCACTTTTTCTAATCCATTGATGCGAGATTCAAGCGTTTTCTTGCAGTCTTGCTCATAAAAGAATTTCGCATCCGCCAGTCGCGGTCGAACCACACGTTCATTACCTGTTTTGACTGCAGACATGTCTTTGGCGGAAATATTACTCACCACCATAAAGTGGTTGGTCAATGTGCCATTGCTGTTCAGTACAGGAAAGTATTTTTGATTGGTTTTCATTGTCAAAATCAAGCATTCCTGAGGTACCTTCAAGAACTGCTCTTCAAAATGGCAAGAAATGACATTGGGACGTTCTACCAAGGCGGTGACTTCATCCAACAAACTAGGATCTATCTCGCAATGAAAATCATGGCCTAAGCTTGCCGTGACGGACTTCAACTGAAGGGCTATATTGGCTCTTCTTTTTTCAAAAGAAGCGACCACAGCACCATTTTTTAAGAGGTCTTCTTCATAGCTGTCGGCAGTATGTATGTGAACCGGTGTGGTTAGTGCTTCAAATCGATGGCCTAAAGTAGTAGCAGTTGCGTTCAATCCTAGCGCTGTGATATGAATAATCTGGTCACCATGCATAGCCACCAGACCATGCGCTGGTCGCACAAAACTGACTGTGCTCCAACCTGGCATTTCACAATGTTCATGAAGCTGGTACTGCATGAGTTTAGGTATGGGTAATTTAGCCAAAGCTTGTTCAACTGCTTTTTGCAAACCGTGTTGCAAACTTACCCCTTTGGCTGTGTATTCGTATTGCAATATTCCATCAGACGTACGCTTGAGACCAGCCACCAATTTTGA
>Ga0136641_1000390_pt1 | contig 18967 bp, 18 predicted proteins | sample EliLak1302023Y_FD_115312 | JGI IMG/M metagenome (GOLD analysis project Ga0136641, IMG submission 115312) | Freshwater microbial communities from Elizabeth Lake, Yosemite National Park, California, USA - 13020-23Y | ecosystem: Environmental > Aquatic > Freshwater > Lake ...
ACCAAGGCGAAGAAGTCGGCCATGTCACGACAGCGGAGTATGGTTCGCAAATGCTCAGCTTGGGCGGCGTACATCACTTGACAGGTGGTAGCAAAAAGCAAGGCCGCATGGCGTTGGAGTTGATGCACAAACTGGGCAATCAACAGTCCTTGGAAGTACAAATTGAGAACGGTGCCAAGCTTTTACTGCAAGCAGGCAAAGCACCAGTGGTGGACGGGGTCACTGAACAGCGCATGCGTGTCGGTTGCGGCTCTGCGGCCATTGGTATGTTTGCCCGTCAATGGTGGGGTACATGCGATGAAGTGGTGGTGGTGGACGACCACATCACCGGCGTGTTGACCGAGCACCAAGCCGGACGTTGTTTGCACATGAAGCCCAGTGGTATCGCCATCAACGGGCGCAAGTCCACACCCGGGCGTTATTTTCAAGTGGCACTACCCGGCACCGGTTGGGGCGGCACCAGCATCACCGACCCCCTGTCTATTTTGGGTGAATGGAACCCCGAAGAGGCGTGGCCGGGTTTGCGTTTGCTCATGACTTCAACCACCGGTGAACATTCTGCTTGGTATGTATTGGACACACAACTCAGACCGCAGCCGGCTGAAATGCCTGCTGAGGTGAGGCAAGTGGTGGAGCGCATCGGCGAGAACTGTGAACCCTCTTTGGTGTCGGTACTGTTTCTCGGTGGTGCAGGCGGCAGTCTGCGCTCCGGTGTCACCGACAACCCGATTCAACTCACCCGTGCGGTCAAGCAGGCCTTGGTCAACGTCAGTTGCGGCGGCGCTCCTGCTTATGTCTGGCCGGGCGGCGGTATCACTTTGATGGTGGATGTGATGCGTATGCCGGCCAACAGTTTTGGCACGGTGCCGACGCCTGCCATCGTGGCACCGATTGAATTCACTATGCGGCTGAGTGACTACCAAGCTTTGGGCGGCCACATGGGTTTTGTGCGTACGCTGGATGACAGTATCCGCCAAGGTGCATGGCACAACGACGGCGCACCCACGCATATGCGCTGGGAGTCACCACCTTCAGAATCCAGTCCGTGGCCATTGGACGCGCCACCGATGTTGGGCTGATGTATATGCACGCACAACGCCGATCACTGTCTGAGGGTCGTTGGCATTTTCAGCATGGGCCTATCGATATTGTTTTGCAATTGCAGGGTAACCCCGATGCTTGTGCCACTGCGTTGGAAAAAGCCTGGCATCGGTTCGAGACCCTACTGCCCGAACTGGTGAGTGAATTGATTTTCCTCAGACAACCCGTCGCTGAGTTGAGTGACCATGTGTTCAAACACCCAGTGGCCCAACTCATGCACCGTGCGGTTGCGCAGGCTGCATTCGCCGCCCCTGATGGGTTTGTCACACCCATGGCCGCAGTGGCGGGTTCAGTGGCGCAATCGTTGTTACCGTATCTTGCACAACCCGGTGTCGATAAAGCCTATGTCAACAATGGAGGTGATATCGCTTTGCACTTACACCCTGCAGAGCACTGGCGCATAGGTTTGGTCACCGACTTGTCGCAAGCCTTGTCTTGCTTGTCTGCGGATGACGCGGGTGAAATAGATGCGGTGGTTGACGGTGCGTTCATGATAGAGGCTCACATGCCGGTGCGCGGCATTGCCACCAGCGGCTGGCAAGGACGCAGTTTTTCATTGGGTATTGCTGACAGCGTGACAGTGCTTGCCGCCACCGCCGCGCAAGCCGACGTGGCTGCGACCTTGATTGCGAACGCAGTCAACGTTGACGACCCACGCATTCAACGCCGCCCGGCCGACAGCTTGCGCGACGACACCGATTTGGGTGCGCGTTTGGTGACTGTGGATGTGCCGCCTTTGTCAGAAGTGCAGATTCAGCAGGCTTTGCAACTCGGGCTAGACTGTGCCCAAGCTATGCAGACGCGTGGTCTGATCCATGCGGCCTTTTTAAGTTGTCAAGGCCAGAGCGTGCTGGTTGAATCTATGGAGTGTAGGGTTGAATCATGAATGACTTCATTGATGTGCGTCGAGTATTCACTCACGTGGAACACATACACCACGAGTTTGGTCCTCCTGCAGACACACCCTTGGTACGAGGCGCAATTGCCGCTGTGCTGCGCAATCCGTATGCAGGTGCGTATCACGCAGACATCTTGCCTATGATGGAAGCACTCAATCCTTTGGGTGTGGACTTGGCCAAGCAACTGTGTGATGCCATGGGTGTGACGCCGCAACATATTCAAGGCTACGGCAAAGGCGCCATCGTAGGCGCAGCGGGCGAACTCGAACATGGTGCACTGTGGCATGTACCAGGTGGGTACGCCATGCGCGAACTGCTGGGTTGGAAAGGTGAGCGTGCCGCTTACACCCAAGGCGGTGGCGGCGACAAACCCAGCGGTCAACCTGGCAACGCTTTGGCGATTGTGTCTTCCACCAAGAAAGTAGGCCCGCCAGGTGCGGCATTGGATGTACCGATGACGCACATCAACGCCAGTTATGTGCGCAGCCATTTTGATGCGATAGAAATGCGTGTGCCGGGTGCACCTCATGCCGATGAAATCATTGTCATATTGGCCATGAGTACCGGCGCCCGTGTGCATGCGCGTGTGGGCGGCTTAAAAGCGCAAGACATCAGTCAATGGAACGGTTTGCGCTGAACGCGCAGGAGACAACATGAAAGCAAATATCCGCAAAATCATTGTGCAACTGGACGAAATCCATCAGGATGGCGGTCAATCTGTGTCTCCGCCGACCCGCCGTGCGTTGGCCATTGCGGTGATTGCCAATCCGTATGCGGGACGCTTTAGCGATTCCTTGGATGAGCTCATCGACATTGGCGAAGAGCTCGGTGGTCTGTTGGGCGAGCGCTGTGTACAGGCCTTGGGCATTGCGCCAGATCTTGCCCAAAGCTATGGCAAAGCCGCCATCGTCGGTGAGGGCGGTGAACTCGAGCACGCAGCCGCTATTCTTCATCCTAAGCTGGGTGCGCCCTTACGCAAAGCCGTGAGCAAAGGCGCAGCTTTGGTCCCCTCAGCAAAAAAACAGGGCACACTCGGTACTGCGGTGGATGTGCCGTTGGGCCACAAGGACGCGGCGTTTGTGCGCAGCCATTTCGACGCCATGGAAGCGCGTGTCGCCGATGCACCACGCGCCAACGAAATCGTGGTTGCCGTGGTGGTCACTGACAGCGGGCGGCCTCATCCGCGCATTGGTGGCTTACAAATACAAGAGATCGTAGGTCAGGACGGCCTGCGTTAAGTCGGTATCCCTACGCACGGGTTGTGCGGTTCTTGATTGGAGTTGATGTATGAAAGCTGATCGTAGAAAACTTCTGACGGCCTTGGGCACCATGGGCGCATTGGGTGCGGTTGCGCCTTGGGCTTGGTCTGCCAGCAAAGTCAAACCTGGCGCTGATTCGGTATTGATCGTGGTTGATGTGCAAAATTGTTTTGTAGAAGGCGGCACTTTACCCGTGGCCAAAGGTTCTGAAGTTGTGCCAGTGATCAACCGCATTTCAAAAGCATTTGACAATATCGTGGTCACACAAGACTGGCATACCCAAGGCCATGCGTCGTTTGCTTCAGCTTACGCCGGCAAGAAACCGTTTGAAACCACCAAACTCACCTACGGCACCCAAGTACTCTGGCCAGACCATTGTGTGCAAGGCACGCAAGATGCAGAGTTGCACAAAGACTTGGCCTTGCCATCCGCTCAATTGATCATCCGCAAGGGCTACCACCCCAAGGTTGACAGCTATTCGGCTTTCATGGAAGCAGATAAAAAAACTGCAACGGGTTTGTCCGGTTACTTGAAACAACGCGGTATCAAGAAAGTTTTTGTCACAGGTCTTGCCACTGACTTTTGCGTGGCTTGGACAGCGATGGATGCTCGCGCCGCCGGTTTTGAAGTGGCTGTGGTGGAAGATGCCTGCCGTGGCATTGACTTGAACGGCTCGCTGGCTGCAGCTTGGAAAAGCATGGCCGACAAAGGTGTCAAGCGCATCCAGTCTGACGATATCCAAGTCGGCTGAAGCTAAAGCCTGATCACACCGACGTCTATGACTCCCTTGCGTTCAGTGGATGTCACACTCAAGGTCAATCAACACACTGTTGATCTGACCTTGAGCGACGCGGCCAATTTGTTGCATGTGCTGCGCAACGACCTTGGACTGAACGCACCTAAATACGGTTGCGGGCTAGGCGAATGCGGGGCGTGTACCGTGTTGGTCGACGATATTCCCGCCCGTGCTTGCGTCATACCTGCGTTAGAAATGCAAGGCAGAAACATCACTACGTTGGAAGGTTTGGGCGATGCGCAATGTCCGCATCCAGTACAACAAGCTTTCATTGAGACCCAAGCCGCGCAATGCGGCTATTGTTTGAATGGCATGCTGATGATGACCGTGTCATTGTTGCGCCGCCACCCGCATCCCACGCAACAGCAAATACGACAAGCCCTGTCGGCCAATTTGTGCCGCTGCGGCACACACCTTGAAATCATCGCCGCTGTGCATCGTGCAGCTGAATTAATGGGTTCGCACACACCATGAACATGCGCGCGTCACAAGTCAAGTCGCGCGAGGATATATGGCAGGCAAGCGGTGTGTGTCGCGTTGTGCGTGCGCCCTTGCCAGCAGCGCCGCCTGCGCCAGGTCAACCCGGCTTTGTGTTCAGCCAACCAGACGAAGGTCATGAATGCTTCATTGCTTTGTGGGACGACGGCAGCGTCACAGCGTTTCACGGCCATGTGGATTTAGGCACAGGATTGCGCACTGCGCTCACGCAAATCGTGGCCGAAGAATTGTCAGTATCGCCATCGCGCATACACCTGTTGATGGGAATGACGGGTGTTTCACCCAACCAAGGCGCGACGATTGCCAGTGCTTCGATACAAATACACGCTGCGCCATTGCGTGCCGCAGCCGCACAAGCCGCGCAATGGCTGTTGCAACAAGCGGCGCGTTTATGGGTGTTGCCTGTAGATGATTTACGTTTGACCCCGGCAGGCATACAAACCAAAGACCGTTCGCCTGTGCCCTGGGGTAAGTTGCTCACCGGCTTGAACATTGAATTGACTTTGGACTTGAATACGCCACTCAAGCCATTGAATGAACACAGCTTGTCTGGCCAGAGTCTGGCGCGTATCGACATACCTGCCAAGGTATTTGGCGAATTGGTGTTTGTGCATGACATGCGGTTGCCGGGGATGTTGCACGGGCGTGTGGTGCGACCGCCTTATGCAGGTGCTGACAGCGGGGACTTCATCGGTCAAACTTTGGAGCGTGTTGAAGCTCAATCGATCGCCCATATACCTGGCATACGTTCGGTGGTCGTACAAGGTGACTTCGTTGGCATCGTGGCCGAGCGCGAAGAACACGCCGAGCAGGCCATGCGCGAACTCACGGTGGTTTGGAAAACCTGGCCCGGTATGCCTGATGTGTCTGACAGTGAAAACGCGATCCGAAGCAACCCGTCAACGCAGCGCCAATTGATCAACGACGGCGATATTGACAAGGCATTGGGTGATGCTGCACAACAATTGCAACGCACTTATGTATGGCCTTATCAAATGCACGCGTCCATCGGGCCATCGTGCGCAGTGGCGCATTGGCAACCGTTACAGGAAAATGCGTCTGGGTATGCATTACGTATCTGGGCTGGCACACAAAACCCGCATGCCTTGCGCGCCGACATTGCCATGCTTTGCGGACTGCGCGATACACAGGTGGAAGTGGTGCGCATGGAGGCGGCAGGTTGTTACGGACGCAACGCTGCAGATGATGTGGCCGCGGATGCAGCCTTGTTGTCCAAAGCGGTGGGTGCACCGGTGCGTGTGCAACTCAGCCGCGAGCAAGAGCACTTGTGGGAACCCAAGGGTGCGGCTCAACTGATGCAAGTGCGAGGCGGTTTGTCTGTCAGCGGTGAACCCAGTGGTTATGACTTTCAAACATCGTATCCGTCCAACGGCGCTACGACGCTGGCGCTGTTGCTCACGCGCACGGTAGAACCGCTGGCGCGTGCCTACGAGATGGGCGACCGCACCGCACGCCCGCCTTATGACTATGCCGATTTGCGAGTCACTGTCAACGACATGCCGCCTATATTGCGGGCTTCTTGGTTGCGTGGTGTCTCGGCTTTGCCGAACGCCTTTGCGCATGAAAGTTTCATCGATGAACTGGCGACTGCCGCAGAAGTGGATCCGTTGCAATACAGACTGGCGCATATGTCTGATGAGCGTGCCAAGGACGTGTTGCAAGCCACCGCCGACAAAGCCGGATGGAAGTCGCACACAAAGGCACAGCAACAAGCTGCACAAGGTGAATGGTTGCAAGGACAAGGCGTGGCTTATGCACGCTACACGCACAGCAAATGGCCAGGCTTTGGCGCAGCATGGGCGGCATGGGTGGCTGATGTGCAAGTACACAAAATCACAGGCGAAGTACAGGTCAAGCGCGTGGTGGTAGGGCATGATGCGGGGCGCGTCATCAACCCCAAAGGCGTCGAACAACAAGTACACGGCAATGTGTTGCAAACCACCAGTCGGGCATTGCTGGAGCAGATACAAACCGATAGCGTCAACGGCAGCGTGACCAGTGCCGAATGGGGCAGCTATCCGATTTTGAATTTCAATCAAGTGCCGGTGATTGAAGTGGTGCAAATGCCGCGCCCATTGCAAGACCCTTTAGGTGCTGGCGAGTCTTCTTCAGTACCTGGAACAGCAGCGATTGCGAATGCGATTTTTGATGCGACCGGTGTGCGATTTCGCAACCCACCGTTCACGCCGGAAGTGGTACGTGCCGCTTTGCATCCATTGGCCGCACCCGCGACCCCGGCACCGCAAGCTGATCAAGTCACACCTAATGTGCCACGTGCCACACAACCGGGCATGGTCAGAGGTTGGCGCTGGCAACAGTTGAGCGGTGTATTGCTCGCTGGGCTTGCTGTGGGTGCAACCGTCATCGGTTGGCGCAGTGCTTTGCCGCGTGTATCTCCGGTGAGTTCCTCATTCTCATCCGCGCAAGTAGAGCGCGGCGCACAGTTGGCAGCCTTGGGCAATTGCGTGAGTTGTCATACGGCTGATCAAGGTGCGGTATTGGCTGGCGGTAAACCTTTCGTCACGCCCTACGGCACGGTCTACAGCACCAACCTGAGTCCTGACCCTGAAACCGGTATGGGCGCATGGTCATACCAGGCGTTTGCACGCGCCATGCGTGAGGGTGTGTCGCGTGACGGTCATGCCTTGTATCCGGTGTTTCCGTTCACCTCATTTGCGCGGATGAGCGATGAAGACATGACTGCCTTGTACGCTTGGTTGATGGCGCAAACGCCGGTCACACAATCAACGCCAGCAGCAGTCATGGTGCTGGGTTTGAATATGCGCCCTTTGTTATCCGTATGGAACGCTTTGTTTCATACCGACAGAGCAGACCGCTACGACAGCAGCCAAACCCCACAATGGAACCGCGGCGAATACCTGGTGAATGGCGTAGCGCATTGCGGTGCGTGTCACACACCGCGCAACATCATTGGGGCCGAGCAAAAGCAAACGGCTTATATGCAAGGGGCTTGGGTAGACGGCTGGCAGGCACCGGCATTGACAAGTTTCAACCATTCACCGATGCCTTGGCGCGAGCAGGACTTTTTCAATTACTTGCGCAAAGGCTATACGGGTTTTCATGGCACAGCCAGTGGGCCGATGGCGCAAGTGGTGCGTAATTTACGAACCGTTTCTGACGATGACTTGCAAGCCATGTCTTTGTATTTGGCGTCTTTGAATCCTAGTTCTACCGCTTTAGATGAGGCTGATTTCGGGGGCCGTGCCCTCGCGGTAGTCACGCAAGCCGCAGACCGCGCACCCTTGTCTGACGCTGCAGCCAGACAGTTTGCGGGCAGTTGCGGTGCCTGCCACCATGACGGTGATGGTCCGCAGTTGCTCGGTGTGAATCAACCGCTTGCACTCAACGGTAATTTGCACAGCGACAGTCCAGCCAATTTGGTACGGGTTATTCTGCAAGGTGTGCAGCAAGCGGCTTCACGCGACATTGGCTACATGCCGGCATTTGAAAACAGCTTGAGCAAGGCGCAAATCACGGCTTTAGTTCAGTGGATGCGACAACGTTATGCACCTGATAAACCCGCTTGGACGCAAGAACAAATCAACAAGGCAATGCAATGAACATGGCCATGCCATGCTCGGGCATGGCTGCTTTGAAAACGGTAACAAGTACGTCATGGGTTGGGTGCTGGCTGCACAGGACATACCCGTTGACGCTTACTCACACCCTGGTCAAAAAGATGGGTGCCGCAGATTGATTAGCGGCAACCCAACGTACAAAGTGAACCGCATCATTCTCAGTAACGACGGAGATTTTGTGCAGACCACGGCTAAGGTAATGCAAAATCAAATCCAAGAATTGTTTGAGTCTGCGCTTTGAATTGAAAGTGAAACGAATATGGCTATCAAAGATATTTTGAAAATGGGAGACCCTCGACTGCTGCAAATAGCTGAACCGGTCTCAGACTTCAATACGCCAGCCTTGCATAGCCTCATCGAAGACATGCGGGAGACCATGGCTGCTGTGAACGGTGCAGGATTGGCAGCGCCGCAAATCGGCGTCAACTTGCAACTCGTTATCTTCGGCACCGACTTCATCAACCCGCGTTACCCAGACAGGCCTTTGGTGCCGAAAACTGTATTGATCAATCCGTTCATCACGCCCATCGGCGCAGACGAAGAACAAGACTGGGAAGGGTGTTTGTCAGTGCCCGGATTGCGCGGCATGGTGCCACGATGGGCGCACATTCGCTATCAAGGGTTTGATGAAACCGGTAACCTTATCGACCGCACGGTTGGCGGCTTTCATGCACGCGTGGTGCAACACGAATGCGACCATTTGATCGGTAAGTTGTATCCGATGCGGGTGCGAGACTTTACGCAGTTCGGGTATAGCGAGGTGTTGTTTCCAGAGATTGGATCAGACGAGGATGATTGAGGGTAATTGGGGTCAGGGTAATTGGGGTCAGTATCCAATTTCCAAGGAAATTGGATACTGACCCCAATTACCCTGACCCCAATTACCCAAACAGCTACCAAGGCTTAGCGCTGAAACCTATTAACTGGAACACCTGAGATCTGTCTTCTTTGTATTTCCAAACGCTCCAGCATATTCAACATAGATTCGATGCGCGGCGGTTTAGGCAAAGTCATATCCATTGTTGTTTGAGCACTCAACTGACATTGCTCGACCAAATACGCAATGCCTGCCAGCGGTTGCGGTTGGTGGCGCTGCACTGTCAGCCAGCGCGATTGCAACCATGCGCAGGCCAGCAACCACAGTTTGCGTTTGCCACTGACAACGCTGCGGTGATTCACTGGGTCCATGCCTATGCGGCGCAGTTGATGACCTATCTCTGCATAAATCAAATGGGCAGACATGATGGCCGAGCGACAGTCGCGCGGCAAATGCGCAATACCGGCGACCGATTGTTTGTACAAACTGTCGGCCTCTTGCAGTACGCGTTCGATCACGCGTTGCAGCGCTGGCGTGCATACAGGTGCAAGCAACCAAGCGTTTGGGTCTATGCCTTCTTCACGCATCCATTGCAAGGGAAGGTAGACCCGGCCAATGCGTGCATCCTCGCCGACATCGCGTGCAATATTGGTCAACTGCATGGCGACACCCAACTCACAGGCGCGCGCCAGTGTGACCGCTTGTTGCGGACCCATGATCCAGCACATCATTGCACCCACACTGCCTGCAACCCGCGCAGCGTAACCATGCAAATCTTCCATGGTTTCGTAACGGCGCTCGTGGCCGTCCCAGCCGAAGCCGTCCAGCAGTGCATCCAGCAAATGTCTTGGCAGCGCATGGCGTTGCACCACCACAGCCAAGGCGCGGTCTTCCACCGTATTCTCTGGCTGCCCGACATAAATGCGGTCTAGGCGATGGTGTAGTACTTTCAAGCTGCGTTCTATCGAGTCGCCTAAATCCACCATGTCATCGGCCACGCGGCAAAATGCATACAAAGCAATCGCGGCGTCGCGTATGCGCTTGGGCAATAAACGGCTGGCGGCAAAAAAAGTTTTGGAACCGCCGCGCATCATTTCTACGCAAGCAGCCAGGTCGCGGTCAGCCTGATCAGTGAAAGGCAAGGGCATGGGGGATCACCTGTTCAAGCATTTTGGCTGACATCAAAACGCTTGGCACGCCAGCACCCGGTTGAGTGCCTGCGCCTACCAAGAATAAATTTTGAATGTCTTCGCTGCGGTTGTGTGGACGGAACCACGCGCTTTGGGTCAGTACCGGTTCCAAACCAAATCCCGCGCCTTTGTAAGACCATAAATTGTCTTGAAAATCTTGCGGCGTGCTGACTTTGGATGTCACGATATGTTGTTTCAAGTCGGGTAATACGCTGTCTTGCAAGACCGTGGCAATCGCGTCTTTGTATTGTTCGGTGATGGCTGGCCAATCGGTGCCGCTGCTGAGGTTGGGCACAACGGACAAGACATAAAACGCATCGCACCCATAAGGCGCGAGCGACGGGTCAGTGGCGGTCGGGCGGTACAGATAGAGGCTGAAATCTTTAGAAAGCTTGTGGTTTTTGAAAATGTCTTTGAGCAAACCTTCGTAACGCGGACCGAGCACCATCATGTGATGCGGCACATCTTTGTATTGTTTGTCAGTACCGAAATACCAAACGAACAAGCCCGAAGAATAATTGCCTTTTTCAATGCGCCGGTTGCTCCAACTGGGGCGGTATTTTTCTTCGATCAGGTGTTTGTAAGTCCATGCGGGATCTGCATTGCTGACGACGATCTCAGAGGCGATAAATTCACCGTTTTCCAATTCAACCCCGATGGCTTTGCCATCCTGCACGCGTATACGGGTGACTGCGGTGTTGTAGCGGATAGGCACCATTTGGTCTTGCAATAAATTGACCAACGCATTGACGATGGCACCCGTACCACCCATGGCTGAATGCACCCCCCAGCGTTGCTCCAAAATATGAATCAGTGAATACACACAAGTGACTGAAAACGGATTACCGCCGATCAACAACGGGTGAAAACTCATGACGATGCGCAGTTTGGGATGCTTTAAATAGGATGACACCATGCTGTAAATCGAGCGCCATGCTTTCATGCGTGCCAAATTAGGCAAGGCTTTGATGACGTCAGTCAGTGTCTCAAAAGGAATAGAGCCGAGTTCGACAAAACCAAGTTGATAGCATTGTGCCGAGGCTTTCATCAGGTTTTTGAAGCCTTGCACATCTGACGGACTGATAGCCTCAATTTGTGACAGCATTGACGCTTCATCGTTGCTGTAGTCAAAGTGTGTGCCGTCATCAAAACGGATGCGGTAAAACGGCGACATCGGCCGCAAATCGACATAGTCTTCCATGCGTTGACCGCACAGAGTGAACAATTCCTCGATCAAATACGGCAATGTAATGATGGTTGGGCCAGCATCAAAAGTAAACCCGTCTTGCTTGTGCACATAGGCACGGCCACCAGGCGCATCCAGCTTTTCCAATACTTGTACTTGGTAACCTTGAACGCTCAAGCGAATGGCGGCAGCCAATCCGCCAAAACCACTACCTATGACCAAGGCGCGTGGAGAATGTCTGGCTGGAGTTCCACCAGCGGCTCGTTCACCTATGGCGCGGTATGCATTCATGCGGGATCTGCCTGGTTAGCTGGGTTGACTGGGACGATGACAGAAGAAGTATGTGTGTCTATCGCAGACACCCTGTAAGCGCCATAAGGACTGCGTTTCATGGCCCAGCCCCACAAGCGTTGCAGCGGCAAGGCAATCACCATCAACACGTGCTCAATGATGGCCAAACCCAGCAGGGCCGATAACAATACCCACCCTGTGCTGATAACGACCGCACCACTTTGCAACTCCCACACCATCCAAGACCAGACCACCACGGACAAGCCCATGGTGAAAAAGAAGAACGGGCTGATGCGACCGCTTTTGAAATAGCTGCCTATGTAGCGCAAATGCGCGGGCAAATATTGCTCACCGACTTGTGGTACACCGAAAAACAAATTGAGCTTGGCACTCAAACGCATACACCAGAGCAAGGCGAAGGTGCACAAGGCCACATGGTTGGGTTGACCTTGTTGCAATGCCAGTAGCACGCCGAAATTGAACAGCAACGCCACCTCGTGGTAGAGCAAGGCCATGACCGATTGGCCAAAGCGACGATGGATGCCGAGTCCGGGTTCGAGTGGAATACGCCTTGGACCAGCCAACCATCCGGTGAGAAAAGCCATTTCATGCCAACTCCACATGGCAATCACGCTGACAAACCCGATGTAGGCATTGGTTACGGAATTCGAACGCATGCTGATTGAGGTGGTCCACAAACTCACGCCGAGTAAAAAACTGAGAAAAAACATGCTCCAGCGAAACGTGGATGTCGGCAGGCGCACCAACCACAATATGGCGCCCGTGCCCAGCCACCAGCAGAACACCGCAAACAAGCAGGCGCCTAAAGGGGTGGACATAAATTCAAACATCTAGGTTTTCCTTACCAAGTGGGTTGCATGCGGATGTCTGCAGGCAATACATTTTTCTTGACCGGCAACATATACAAACGACCAAAGGTGAACACGGCTTGCAGTGCTGTGCTGGCGCGACCGATCAGGCCGGATACGCCGCCACGTTCTTTAGCTTTGGCATTGGCGATGGACAGTTCGACCAGACGCGTCATGCAGGCGCGGAAAATTGGGTGGTCGATATCGACTTCGATAGGAAAGACTTGACGCGCAATGTCCGAGGTGATGCGAAACACCTCGTAGTCGTAGTCTGTGGATTCAAAGCCCATGGCTTCGTGTAGCAACGGACGCGTGTGATCGCGCACATACATGGTGGCGTAGACCGCCAGAATGAAAAAGCGAATCCACAGCAGGTTCACACCACGCAGTAATTCAGGCTGAGAGCGCATGATGAGTGCAAAGGATTCGCCATGGCGAAACTCGTCATTGCACCAGCGCTCAAACCAGCGAAAGATGGGGTGAAAACGCTTGTCAGGGTTTCTCTCAAGTTGACGGTAAATCGTGATGTAACGCGCGTAGCCGATTTTTTCAGACAAATAGGTTGCGTAAAAAATGAATTTAGGCTTGAAGAAAGTGTAGGACTTGGTGCGCTTGAGTTGCCCCAAGTCGATGCCTAAGTCAAAGTCGCGTAAAGACTGGTTGATAAAACCGGCATGGCGGGATTCATCGCGTGCCATGAACGTCATCAATTGCTTGATGTCCGGGTTCTTCACATGCTTGCGCACTTCGTTGTACAAAATACAACCCGAAAACTCTGAGGTGAGTGAGCTGATTAAAAAATCCAGAAACTCCTGGCGCATTTCAGGTGACAGTTGCGGCATCAGCACACGCACTTCCTCTGCAAACGCGTCGTCGCGTTGAAAGTGGTCGTGGTTGTTATCACCCTCGTACTCTTTCATCATCACATCCCATTCGGTGCGCACCGACTCCACGTTCAACTTGTCCATTGCGTCAAAGTCGGTGGTGTAAAAACGCGGGCTGAGCACCGTATTGCGTACCGCTTTGGCGTTGGCATCGGCTGCGTTTTCAACAGCTCCGATCAACAGCTCGACGTGATCAAAATCTAATGTGGCGGTGTTGGTCATGGCTTACTCCTGAAGCGCTTTCTGAGGGGACGGGGCGGTGTTTTGCAAGTGTGCAAAAGACGACATATTGGTTGGGCCAAAAGACTCAAGGTCGATACGTATGCCCGTGGCGGGGTCTTGCAATGTCAATCGGCCATCGGTATGACCGACGAGCTCAAATGCAGGGCCAGCGCCTATGCCACGGCGCATACGCTCTCGTGACAGGGTGCGCAGCGTACCTCTGACAAAGCCTTGTTCGCCTTGGAAACGAGACACTTCCAATTGGGTTTCGGGGTCTACCACTGCAACGTCCCCATTGGGCCTGTCTTCAAAGCGCAGACTGCGTTTCCAACTGACCGGTGCATCGTCTTGCGGTGTCACCATGCCTTGGCCGCGTAAAAAACCGACGACCAGCAATACGCTACATAAAAAACCCACAAATACCCAACCGGTCAGACCGTGTTGTCCGGGCAGGTGTTGGTTGGAAATGGATTGGTTCATGCGGATACTGCCTCTGTGTGGTGTGGGTTCATATGCAATGCCACTGGCTCTTCGATGATGTCGCCAAGCATGACGGGTACGGACGGGTTGACTTCGCGCCAAGCTTGAACCAACCGTTCGCCAACCCGCACTGCATCAGGAATGAATCTCAAGCATGGCTCTGGGTTTTTCAGCGCCCAAGGTTTGGCATGTGGCCACAGGTTGAGCCAAGCGATGTGGTCATCGCCGGCGAGTTTGAGGGCAATGTCACCGATGCCGTTTTTCATTGGCTTGACACTGGCCGCAGACACCATGCGTAAAGGCAGATTGAAAGTCAGCGTCAGCACGATGCCAATGCGCATGACAACCCGTTTGCTGGTGATGGTGTACAAAGCCGTGCGGGCCGTCAGCCAAGCAAACCAAGTCAACAGGCCTAAGGCGGTCAGACTGAGTGCCACGCTGGTGGCTATAGGCACCAACACTCGGGACGCCGGCTCACCCAGCAAATACAACGCTTGCAATGCCACCATCACAGAAAAGTAAACAGCCAAGGTACGCACGTGGAAAACATGTAACGCCAATTGTTTCCAATCAGGCATACCTTGCCACAACAAGCGTTCGCCTGCGGGCAGAGCTTCGGGCAGACCGGGGGCTGCCTCAAATTCGTGTTCGTGGTGCGGGTTGACGTTCAAAACAAAGGCTCCTGACGTTCAGGCATGGCGTAAAGCGTGCCGGCGCCGTAATAGGCTGTGACTTTTTCTTCTTCCAGCAAGGTGATTTGTACGTCGCTTTTGGTTTTTGGCACGTTGGCAAATTGTGCGGCGAGTATGGAAGACACATGGACGCCACGGCGGTTAATTCGCGCAAAAGTCATGGGCAACAACACGGTGTCACCTGAATGCAATGACACTTCGATATAGCGGAACATCATCTCGCAGCGATCAACCCACAGGTCTTTCACATGGCCTGCTTCATAACGATCCAAGCCATACACAGGCAGTCCGCGCGGGTCAATGTCGGGGGACATCACGCCATGGTCAGCAGCGATGCGCAAAGGAACAATTTTGATTTCACCGCCGTGGTACAGGTCCGGCTCATCGGCGCGCGCCGCCCATGCGCCCGGGCCGATGCCAGCAAGCAAAGGATCACCCAACGGCTCAAGCGGAGCACCCAGCCAGCCATGCGCAGGCTGTGCTGTGTAACTGCCGTCTGGACGGTTGACATCAGGAGCCAAAATTTCACGACCATCTGCCATCTTGTATACCTTGGGCTCGGGAACGGGCCAGCCGATTTGCACCGGACCGCCTTGCAAATGGCCGTTGTCCATGGGATAACCCTCGCGGTGGCCTTCGCGGACAAGGTAATAAATCAGACCGGCAAAAAATCCCCAGAACATGTAGAGCACGATTTGTGCAACATCTACATACTGCGTAATAGCGCCTGTTTCCATGGTTATTCTCCTTTAAAGAGCGCTTAGAAAAAGTTAGCCTGGCAGTTCTGCCAGACCGAATCGGGTGTCTTTGGGATCACGTGGGGTCGGCTTGCGGCTGACCAACGGACCCAAAGCAATCAACACACTGAACAACATGTACATCTCGATGTGAAACACCACGCTGTAACCAGTCACAGGCGAAACCAATGCTTCACCAAGCATGCCTTGTTCCGCCAAATTGCTTATCAGGTCGCGGGTCACGCCACCGGCAGCCATAGCCAAACCAGAGGCGGTGGCCTGCACCGCACCCCATGCGCCCAGCACCATGCCCGCTTGTCCTTTGTCTGTCATCGCCATGGCAGTCAGCAACATACCGACTGCAAACAAGCCACCACCAAAACCGATAAAAGTGGCACCCGCTTGAAACAACAGCGCTGATTGCAAAGGCGCTGAAAAAATGATGCAAGCAAATGCGGGCAAGCCGATCAGCGCACCGATGGCCGCCAATCTGCATGCATCCATGCCGCGAGACAAAAAGCGGGCAGACAGTGCAAAAGCCAGCAATGCGCCTGCGGAGGTCATGGCAGTCAGTGCACTGGTCAGGCTGACATCGAGCCCGAGTACCTGAGCGCCATACGGCTCAAGCACGATATCTTGCATACTGAAAGCGGCGGTGCCTAATCCCACGGTCCATAAAAACCGTTTCATGCGAGGCAAGGCCATGAGTTGACGCCAGTTGTGAGAAAAACCATCAGGCTCGCGTTTTCCGCGTTTGCTGCTACGCGCCTCTTGTTTCCACAAGGACACCAGATTGAGCGCAGCTACCATCACGCCGCAGCCCTGAACCACTTGAATCAATTTTTGGGGAGAAAAATCGCTAAGTAACAAACTGAGAGCGGCACTACCTGCGATCAAGCCTACCAATTGCATGGCGTACATCAGCGCTACCACACGTGGCCGCTTGTCTTCAGGCGACACATCGGAGGCCAATGCAAGACCAGCAGTTTGTGTGATTTGCATACCTGCACCGACACATAAAAACGCCATCGCAGCACCGAAACGGATGACCCACAAATAGCCTTCGCGCGGGTCTGATAAACCTAACAATGCAAACGGCATGATTGCCAAACCGCCAAACATCAACAGCGTACCCATCCACATATAAGGGATGCGGCGCAAGCCCAGTGCCGACGGGTGTGTATCACTGCGATAGCCAATCATGGCACGCAAGGGTGCAAACACAAGTGGCAACGCCACCGACAGCGCTACCCACCAGGCAGGCACTTCAAGTTCAATGATCATCACTCGGTTGAGCGTGCCCACCAGCAGTGCCATGGTCATGCCAATCGATAACTGGAACAGCGCAAGCCTGAATAAGCGACCCAGCGGCAGATCCGGCGAAGCCGCATCTGCAAACGGCACGTATTGCATCATTATGGATTTCATCCATGCTGGTGGGCGCATATGCAATTTCATGTTTGTACCCACTCCCAAGCTTGAGAGGTATAAAAACCGCTAGAGATGCGTTGCATGCGTAGGGGGCGCCATCCGAAGCTGCGCACAGCGCGTTCTATGTACACATGAAGGGTAGATTGGCGAACCGGTGCCAATTGCGGGGACCGGTCGGTGCGCGGAAACAAGCGCCCCATGGCGTGTGCGGTGGCCAGCAAGGGTGAATGCGGCGCAAACGTGAACAGGATAGAAGTTCGGGTGCGTTTACTCAATGACTCCACCGCGTTGGCAATGTCTTGAGTCTCGTAATGGATGAGCGAATCCATGCAAACCACATGATCGAAATCGCCGTGTTCAGCCGACAGCATGTCACCCGATAAAAAAGTGATGCTGCCGCCTTTGGCGCTGAGTGCTGGATTGTTTAACAAGTCTTGGGCATGGCGTTCACGCGCCAAGTTCACCAGCGTAGGAGACAAATCGATAGCTACCACATGGGCGCCACGCTTCATGGCTTCTTGCGCCAATGCACCAGTGCCGCAACCTGCGTCAAGTAAACGCAAACCAGTCATGTCCTCGGGCAGCCAAGAGAGCAAGGTGTGGCGCATTTGGTCACGGCCACGGCGCACAGTGGCGCGAATGCGACCCACAGGCGCATTGGAGGTGAGTACCTCCCAAGCCTTGGCTGCGGTGCGATCGAAATAGGTTTCGATCTGGCCGCGACGCGCGACATAACTGGCGTGGTTCATCTCAATCAAATCCCAACAAATCAAAAATGTCCCGGTCTTTCATCGGAATGGAGGGCAGGGGATCGGCACCCGCCCACAAGGCTGCAGCCAGACGCAAGTATTCGTCCTGCACAGCTTTGACCGCTGGTGTGGGCTCGAGTTCAAACAAAGTGCATTTCTGCAAACGGCTTTTGCGGATTTCGTCCAGCATAGGGAAATGCGCCATGGTTTTAAGACCAGTGACCGCATTGAATTTATCGACCTGATCGGTGGCGTCACTGCGGTTGACGATGACGCCGCCTAGGCGCACGTTGTAGTTTTTCGATTTAGCGCCAATGGCTTGCACAATGCGGTTCATGGCAAAGATGGAATCGAAATCGTTGGCGGTGATGATGAGTGCGCGGTCTGCGTGCTGCAGTGGTGCGGCAAAACCGCCGCACACAACGTCACCAAGCACATCAAAAATGACGACATCGGTATCTTCAAGCAAATGATGCTCTTTCAACAGTTTGACAGTTTGACCCACTACATAACCGCCGCAACCCGTACCTGCTGGCGGGCCTCCAGCCTCGACACACATGACGCCGTTGTAGCCGGGGAACACAAAGTCCTCAAGGCGCAACTCTTCGGCGTGAAAGTCAACCGTTTCCAAGGCGTCGATAACGGTAGGCACGAGCTTTTTGGTCAACGTGAACGTGGAATCGTGTTTGGGGTCGCAACCGATTTGCAGCACGCGTTTACCGAGTTTGCTGAACGCAACCGACAGGTTGGATGAGGTGGTGCTTTTGCCAATGCCGCCTTTGCCGTAAATGGCAAACACCTTGGCGTTGCCGATCTTGACGCTGGGGTCCATTTGCACTTGAACACTGCCTTCTCCATCGGGCGGACGCGGGCCGCGTGTGATGGCGCTGAGCGGAATGTTGGCGGTTTCAATCATGACATTTTTCCTGTTGGGACTTCATCTGCTGAAATGGGCTTTGGCTTCGTACATGGTTTCGACCGTGATTTGCGACACACCGCGTTCACGGGCAAACAACTCGGTATTTCGACGCGCTTTGCCGCGTACAAAAAACGGGATTTTTTTCAATTCTTTTTCGGCTTCTGGCGCCCAGTCGGTAGAGGCTAAGGCGCTGCCATTGGCAGTGCCGTTGTCTTGCGCCAGGTGAATTTGTTCAGCGCTGTTTGACGGTGTGAGTGGTAGCGCCATGGATTTGGCTGGTGCACCGTGGCCTGACCCCAAATGAGACGGCGCGGCACCATCGTGGAA